>Ga0206124_10000394_pt1 | contig 35080 bp, 26 predicted proteins | sample Helgoland_Spring_3_FD_148671 | JGI IMG/M metagenome (GOLD analysis project Ga0206124, IMG submission 148671) | Pelagic subsurface seawater microbial communities from Kabeltonne, Helgoland, North Sea - Helgoland_Spring_Bloom_20160321_2 | ecosystem: Environmental > Aquatic > Marine > Epipelagic ... | reverse complement strand
GACATTTTCACTTGTTGGGATTCCCCTCGGGAAATACACACTGAACATTCAGTTCATGGGATATGAATCCTTTCAGTCCACCCCCATCTTCCTCTCCCCCCGCACCTCGATTGATTACGACGCTGGAACCGTTGCCCTTCAAAACAAAATGTTTGAGCTTGAAGAGGCCGTTGTGGCAACCGAAGCGAGCACTCTGGAAATGCTGATTGACCGACGCGTCTTTCGGGTGGGCAATGATTTATCTGCAGCCGGAGGAACAGCCGCCGAAATCCTTGTCAATGTTCCGTCTGTGGCCGTCGACATCGATGGCAATGTTTCGCTGCGGGGTTCATCTCAAGTTCAGGTTTTGATTGATGGTCGTCCATCGGGATTGACCGGTGCCTCCCAAAATGCCTTCCTCGAGCAAATCCCCGCGAGTAGCATCGACCGCGTTGAAATCATCACCAATCCGTCGGCCAAATACGATCCCGATGGAATGGCGGGCATCCTCAACATCATTCTCAAGAAAAACAAATTGCAAGGATTCCATGGTCAAATCCAATCCACCGGAGGCACTGGAGACAATCACAACGGCTCAGCATCCTTAAATTTTAAAAATGAAAAGTTCAGCGTTTTCAGCAGTGCCAGCTGGAACCAACGCGACTTGTTTCGCGAAGGTGAATCAACACGTACCTTCACTGCTGACAGCGTGTCAAATTGGGAGCAAATCCGAGATGGTGACCAGCTTCGAACGAGCCTTAATGGTCGCCTTGGAATGGAATGGTATCCCTCCAAAAGCCAAGTCTTTTCGGCCAACGTCAACGTCAACAGCAGCGACAACAGTCGCAGCAACCTGTTGAAGAACCAAGAATCGTGGGACACCGGATACGAATATGCCACCGACCGCTTCTCATCCGAAGCAGAATCGAGCAACGGCGTCGATGCCGACCTCGAGTACCGCCAAGAATTCAACCAAAATCCAACTCATTTCCTGCGATTTCGGGCACGCCATTCGCTTTCTGAGTCCACTTCTGAAGAATGGATTTTTGAAGATGCGATTCTACTCTCTGACGAAACCAACCCTATCTCTGTGCGAGATACAAACCTCCAATTCAACCAATCAACGCGCTCCATTTTCCAGTTGGATTATGAGAAACCGCTGGAAAATGAGGGCAAATTCGAATGGGGCCTGAAGTCCAACCTATCGCGAAAAGATGATTCCTTCGGTTATCTTTCTTCGGATTCATCGGTCTGGACCGATGGGGTCTATGTGCCGATCAATCCGGTTGCTCAGTCATTCGGTTTTCAGTACCGTGAAGATGTGCATGCCGGATATGCCACGTACGGCCGGAAATGGGGCGTTTGGGGGACACAAGGAGGAATGCGTTTGGAGCAGGTCTTTACGGAGGCCAAATGGGAAGGCAATCGTTCCTTCGAAAACAATTACTTCTCAGTTTACCCTTCTTTCAATGTTTCCCGACAACGCAACGATGAGGTCAGCTGGATTGCGAGTTACAGCCGCCGGGTCAACCGCCCTCGAGGACGATCCGTCACTCCCTTCTTGGATGACAGCGACAGTCGAAACCTGCGCATCGGAAATCCCGAATTGCGCCCTGAATACACCAATTCATTCGAAATTGGGCACCAATGGTCCCGCAAGCGAAAATCATTGACCACCTCATTTTTCATCAAAGAAACCAACGACTTGATCCAACGCTACTCCGATATCGACGCTGCTGGAATCCGCACTTCGAGTTGGTGGAATCAAGGCAGTCGCCGAGACGAAGGAATCGAAATGATCCTCATGCTCCCAATGCCCGGGTCGGGACAATTTCGATTGACGGGTTCATTTTATCACCTGGCGAATCAAGTAGGAGATGCAGAATTCGCAAGTGATGCCCAAGGTTGGTCGTATAACCTGAATTTCTTCGCCAACCAATCCATTGGAGACGAGAAGCTTTGGAAATGGCAATTGAACGGATTGTACCGCGGCCCCTCCGTGACGCCTCAGGGACAGTTCAATGGATTTGCATACATGGACGCCAATATTCAGCGAAAATTGCTCGACGGGAATTTGACCATTGCCCTCAAGCTCAGCGATGTATTCAACACCCGTGAATGGTCATACACGTCAAGTTTCAGCAATTTGTACCAGGAAAATCGTTTCAAACGGGAATCCCAAAACGTATTCTTAACAGCGACTTGGAAATTGGGCAAATTGGAAGAACGAGGCCGCAAAGGAGGGAATTCCCGAGGCGTCGGCTACGGAAGCGATTCAGGTGGTCTGGATTTCTGAATGATGCACCTTGGCATAAGCATCCACTTTCCACGCCTTTTTTAAAACCAATTCAGCAGGATCAAAACCCCGGGTAAAACGGCGCACCAGCGCGTGAAAAATTGGATTTCGAAAGTGAACATCGCATTGCAAGCGTCGCGGTAGAGCACCCACCGATGATTTGACATCGAGTGCTGTTCTGCCCATGTTGATTCGTTTGCGTTTGGTCGCAATTCCCAACCGAATGAACTCAATGAGCATGCGCTGATAAATCGCATGACTCTTGACCAACCCTGGCGAGAAACCAACGAAGAAAGCCTCGATCTCATCAGCGCCTTGGTATGCGCATTGAAATCCAACCAACTCGCCCTCTAACTCGTATCCTTTCACGACAAAATCGTCCCCCCAGAAGCGTTTGGATTCGATCAACTCTTCCACATGAAGCTGCCCCAAGCGAAATCCAGAGCGATCGAAAACGCTCCGATACAAGTCAATCAATGCATCGGCATTTTCAAGCACCTTCTCAGTGGACCAATCTGAGATTTCAAACGATCCTGAAATTTTGAGAACACGTTTTACTTTGGTTCGTGACTTGGTGTTCAACTGCAGCTGGTAATCCGCCAGGTCCTCCCAGGCGGGATCCAAATGAAACAACATTTCAGGATCAAATTCCAGCGGGATCCAACCCCGCTGCAGTTGCTGCCTTCGCCCGGGATAGTAGATGGGCAAATCTTTTAGCATGGCCACCTTTGGGATGGCATTGCCTTCATTGCTCTTTGACGTGAAAATCGTTTCCGTCAGCAAACGACGCTGTTCATTTTCGGGGATATGGTTCGCCCAACGGTAACTGTGTAGGCCACTTCCAAGAACCGGGCCGATGACACGGACCCGAAAGGCAAACCTTCCCTCCGGACCGTGCAGCCAGCGGCTAATGATCGAAAACCAGGAGCGTTTCACAGAAATATGTTCATCCAAATTCAAGCTCTCTGCGAGGGCATCTTCTACCAGACAAATGCCAATAAGCTTTGTATCCAAATGCCATGTCACCGCTGCTAAATTCCGCTTCGCTGAACGCAGCAGGGCCTTCATCATGCGGCTATCTAGGAAAATGGAAGGGTACTCAGAGATCTTGATCAATGCATCCCAAGCCTTCCATTCCACTGAATCGATTCCTGCCTCGTTCCAATGCCATGTGACCTCTGCTCCTCTGACAATGCTCCCTTTAACTTCGCCCACTGAATTATGTTTTCGAATGCTTCATGCCGTACCAAGAAGACCCCAAAATCAAAATAAGCAAGACGCTATTGGCCAATATCGGAACAGCCGACCCCGATGGAGTTTCACACCGCCATTCCACTTGATGGGTCCCTGCAGGGATCTTCAAAGCTCGTAACACATAATTGGCACGAATGGTTTCAGCCGGAATTCCATTGATCATCGCTTTCCACGAATTGGGGTACCATACTTCTGAGAATACAACCAAGCTCGGGGACTCAAGACTCACAGAATATTGAATCAAATCAGGCCGATACGACTCCAATTGAACATTTCCAACGCCTCCTGGCTCGAGTCCTTTGAGGATTTCAGTGAACTCCGAATGCACAACCGTTGATCTTGGAGATTGAAGGGCAGCTGTCATGGCCATTTCCGCATCATCGCTTTCAGCGAACTCCCAGTCCCGAGCTATCCAAGCGAAACCAGGAACATCTGGCATCGCAATGGGGTCTTCAAGCTGATCGAGCAAAAGGTAGCGCGTATTCAACATCCGAAGGCCAACCATTTCGTTGAGGCCTTGCTGCAATTGCCCATTTTGCGCCAATGCAATGAATCGGTTGCGTTGTGGTTCAATCACCCGTTCAATAAAGTCCTGATAACGCCGGAGCTTTGCAGCGTGATACCCCCCTACCGATTGAAAGAAATAGGATGCAGAATTATCGATGAATGAATTCTCCCATTTCAAAACTCGGAATGGCTTCTCCATCCGCATGGCCCCGTATTTTGAAATGAGCTGTAGTTTTTCCTTTTGGCGACGGTTCAGATTGATTCTTCCTTTTTTCCCTAAAGCGACATAGCCTGCGTAGAGCTGATCAGCCATGGCATTCGCCCCAGGTGAATTGCTGTATTCGGCAGCGAGGATTTTTCCCATCTGTGGCGTAGGATCATATGGAAAATTTGCATCAAAACTCTTCACCCAATTGCGATAAACCCCTTGGACTTTCTCGTCATTGAAATAACGATGATCAACATCCCAAAGGTCAACCGTAGTGGCCAACAGGAGAATCCAAATCGCCCAGCGCATGGCCATTTTTTGCCACAATGCAGCCGCCAAAATGGCGGCCGTTAATAAGAGTAGCCCCAATGTGCGAGCCACATCTGAACGAAACAATTCCAGCCTTCTTTGGAGCGCCTCTGGGTAGCCTAATTGCTCCACCGCTGCATCTTGCTTGATGAATGTCTGAAAATCAAAAAACACCTCAGGCAGCGCATAAAAAGCGGCAAACAGGAACACAAGTGCTCCAAGAGCACCCATCCACACTGCCCTCCTTTTTTTGAGCAATTCTCCCCCTTGAGCGATGAGCTTGCTCATCTCAACCAAGGCAAGAACGGTTCCGATGGCCACGGCCACTTGCACGAGGATCAGCATCATCTTGGTGTCTCGGAATTGATCGAAGAAAGGCATGTACTCCAAAAACAAATCAGTCAATACCCCCCCTCCTCGGCGAGACAACAGGATTGCCATGATGGTAATCATGGCAAGTGGCCATTTCAACCGATCTCGACCTGCCACAAGGAAAAGGAAGAACAGCGCACATAAAATGGCACCGAAGTACAATGCTCCGCCAGAAAACTTTTGCTCACCCCAATAAAGTGGACTCGCTCCGCCTTTGATGTCTGGACACATGATGGACAACCATTCACCATCCGACATGCTATATTCCAGAATGTAATTCCGATCCAAGCCCGTTGACTTGGCAACCGCATCTCCTTCCGATGTAGCCGTTAAAATTCGTTCACCGCGGATCGTCTCCTTGGCGTATTCCCTGGTCTCCATGACCTCAGAAATACTGGGCAAAACACCAACGAATCCCGCAATAATCAGCGCCACTCCCGGCAACAAGGCATTCTTCAAACTTCGGGTCCGATTGAAAATCCCAATGGTCTCAGCAATGCCTATTCCCAACAAAATAAACAAGGCGTAGTACGTAATCTGGTAGTGATTCGCATAAACATGAAGCGATGTAAAAAGCGCGGCAATGGCCGTTCCCCATCCCATATTTTTTCGATAAGCCCAGATCACTCCAGCAATGATTCCAGGCAAATACGCAATGGCTTTGACCTTTGTATTGTGACCTGCCGAATAATACAAAACCTCAAAGGAGGACAGACCAAATCCAATGCCGCACAAGATTGCAATGGGCACCGATGCACCCAGTGCAATGGCCAGCAAATATGCTGATACCATGGCCATGAAGAAGGTCAAAACGCCCGTAGAGCCAAAAGTTCGGCTTCCCAATGAATGCACTTTGTGAGGAATGTTCCAAGATGAACGGGCTCTTGCGATGTGCGTTGTGGGCATGCCGGAAAAAAGTGCTCCGGTCCATGCGGGGTAGGCTCCCTCCAAAATATTGGAAACGTAGGCTTCATGGCTCATACCTATGTGGCCTTTGATATCTCCTTGACGGACGGCGTATCCTTCATACGTTTTCGACAAGAGCGCCATGCTCAAAACCGCGAAAAACAAGACTGCTGCTGCATGCATTCCATGCTGTTTAAACATCGCAATTGCTTGATCCTTCATGTTCTTATACCCCATTGAATTCAGAGCAATTTAGCGCATTCTCCCCGCCTCCAAGCGCTTCAAGTAAGAAAGGACTCCACGCCTGTGCGTTCAATACTTCAAGCAGCTGCAACCTCATTCATCCACCTCCTCAAAGTCGATGTAGTCTCCCAGCTTGGTGTCTTTCGGTTGGGTTGATTCGTCACGCTGTGGCGGGTTCGTCCTATCCGAGTTTTCGCGTGGTCCACTATTCCTCGAACGCCGATTACGTGCACCAAACATTCGATCCAACCAACGAAAGACAAACCACACCATGATGATTGTGCCCAACGTTCTGATCAATCCTGCTAGCATATTACTTACTCAGATAAAGGTTCCTCTCGCTGTATACCTTGCGGAAAAAGGGGTCTCTCAGGTCTGGAATGAACCGGATGCCCTCCCCCGTTGATTTCATCTCTGGGCCCAGCTCCTTGTTGACTTCCGGGAATTTTTCATAGGAGAAAACAGGGATTTTCACGGCATAACCATCGAGTTGAGGCGAATAAGGCAAATCCCGCAATTTCACCTCTCCCATCATCACTTTCGCAGCGTGGTTTACATACGGCTGACCGTATGCTTTGGCAATAAACGGAACGGTTCGTGAGGCCCTTGGATTGGCTTCGATGATGTACACTTTGTCGTCTTTCACGGCAAACTGAATGTTGATCAAGCCCACGGTCTCCAAGGCCAATGCTATCCGTTTGGTGTATTCTTCAATTTGAGAAATGATCAAATCGCCCAAATTATACGGAGGCAAAACTGCGTAGCTGTCGCCGCTGTGAATTCCAGCCGGCTCAATGTGCTGCATGATCCCTATGATTCGGACCTCATCGCCATCGCAAATAGCATCGGCCTCACACTCAATCGCACCGTCCAAGTAATGATCGAGCAACACTTTGTTGTCCGGCATATCTCGGAAAATATCAATTACATGGCGTTCCAATTCATCCTCGTTGATGACGATTTTCATGCGTTGGCCTCCCAGAACATAGCTCGGACGAACCAACAAGGGGAACCCCAAGGTTTTGCTCAATGCATTGGCTTCATCAGCGGTTTCAACCACGCCAAACTCGGGATAAGGAACACCTTGCTCCCGCAAAAGTGTGGAGAATGACCCCCTGTCTTCCGCCAAATCAAGCGCTCGGTAACTCGTACCGATGATCGGTATTCCAAATCGCTCCAGTTTTTCAGCAAGTTTCAGTGCGGTTTGGCCACCAAACTGAACGATTACCCCTTCGGGCTTCTCGTGCAAAATAATATCATAGATGTGCTCCCAGAATACCGGTTCAAAATACAGCTTGTCAGCTGTATCCGAATCTGTGGAAACCGTTTCCGGGTTGCAATTGATCATGATGGTCTCATAACCACACTCTTTCGCGGCAAGTACACCATGAACACAGCAGTAGTCGAATTCAATTCCTTGACCAATGCGATTCGGACCGCTCCCCAACACCACAATTTTCTTTCGATCGGTGCGAATGCTTTCATTCTCGTCCTCAAAGGTCGAATAGTAGTAGGGCGTTTTCGCTTCAAACTCGGCCGCGCACGTATCTACCAATTTGTATGTACGCGTGATTCCCTGTGCCAATCGATGGGCATGGACCTCGGATTCGACACAGTCCAACATATGGGCAATTTGACGATCCGCGTAGCCCTTCTGCTTGGCTTCCAAAAGGAGAGACCGTGGCATCGTCTCCAGACCATACTGCCCGATTTCTTCCTCAAGCTGAACCAATTCTTCAATTTGACGCAAGAACCACGGGTCAATCTTTGTGACTTCGTAAATCTTCCGTATTGGAATGCCCAATTTCATGGCGTCATACAAGTGGAAAAGACGATTCCAGCTCGCGTGGGAAAGACTCGACATGATGGCATCTTGGTCCCGCAATTCCCTTCCGTCACAACCCAATCCGTTGCGTCCGATTTCCAGTGACTGGGCCGCTTTTTGCAGCGCCTCCTGAAAAGATCGCCCAATGGCCATGACCTCTCCCACGGATTTCATTTGAAGACCGAGCTCGCGATTCGCCCCTTTGAATTTATCGAAATTCCAGCGTGGAACCTTTACTACAACGTAATCCATTGTAGGTTCAAACATCGCACTCGTGGTTCCCGTTATGGGATTGGCCAACTCATCGAGGTGATATCCAATGGCCAATTTTGCTGCAATTTTAGCAATGGGGTATCCGGTAGCTTTGGATGCCAAAGCGGAGGAACGACTCACACGTGGATTGATCTCAATCGCAATGATGTCCTCTTTTTCGTCATTGGACACGGCAAATTGAACATTGCATCCGCCTGCGAAATCACCAATCTCGCGCATCATCCGAATCGCCATGTCCCGCATGCGCTGGAACGTAGTGTCACTCAACGTCATGGCTGGAGCAACCGTGATACTATCTCCGGTGTGAATGCCCATCGGATCAAAGTTCTCAATCGAGCAAATGATGGTCACATTGTCATTGGAATCCCGCAACAATTCCAATTCGTACTCTTTCCATCCCATGACCGCCTTATCAATCATCACCTCATGGATGGGGCTCAAGTGCAGCCCCCGGGTGAGAGCATCCTCAAATTTCTCGGGATCATAAATGATGCTCGCTCCCGCACCGCCGAGGGTGTAGCTCGCGCGGATGCAAAGGGGAAATCCAAATTGTTGCGCGGCTTCCTTGCCTTCCAAAAAGCTCTTCGCTGTGGCCTGAGGCGCCATGGCAATATCCAATTCCTCCATCAATGAACGAAATCGCTCGCGGTTTTCTGTGATTTCGATGGCACCGATGTCCACACCAATCATGCGAACACCGTATTCTTCCCACAGCCCCATTTCATCGCATTGGATGCATAGGTTCAAGGCCGTCTGCCCGCCCATGGTGGGTAGGACCGAGTCAATATTGTGCTTTTGAAGGATACGTTCGATTGAAGCCGGCTCCAAGGGTTCGAGGTAAACATGATCGGCCGTAACCGGATCCGTCATAATGGTCGCAGGGTTTGAATTGATCAAAATCACTTCAATTCCCTCTTCCCGGAGAGATCGCGAAGCTTGCGATCCAGAATAATCAAATTCACACGCTTGTCCAATGACAATCGGTCCACTCCCGATGAGCAAGATCGATTTGATGCTTTTGTCTTTGGGCATTTTTTTTTTACCCCGCCAAATCAATTCTTGGCCGGGGGATGCAAAACACAGAAAATGGTGGATTAACCGGTGGCAAAATTAATTGGTACAACGCTAAGATTGGGATAAATTCATCCACAATTTCCTCTGCTTTTTAACAAGAAACACGAAGCTGACTGATTTGAATGAATCCACACGACCTTTGAAGGGTGGAATTCGCTAAACCGTCCGACCATGCCCATCGCAAAACGCACACCAGCCTCGGGTGGTGTCTGGAGTATGCCGTGGCAGATATCCCCGAAAAACCAGAAGGCACCCGTCAAAAAAATAGACAGCGGCGAACCCTATTCGCGTTCCACGGGTTCGCTCGTCCATTGGAAGATTTGATGGTCCTGACGCAATCTTGGCCACTCAGCGGAACCCTGATTTCTGTGCACCTGCCACACCATGGTAAATCAAGGCCCGTAGACCCATCCTTGGCAGATGATGCTCCTTTAGACCCCGCAACACTGAATCAACTGTTGGTGGAAATTGCGCAAAAAGAAGGGGCGTCTGCACCGCAATATGACTTGATTGGTTACAGCATAGGAGGGCGCATTGGACTGGCGCTTTTTTCGGATTCACCTGCCATGTGGAAGCGGGTTGCGCTACTGGCGCCCGACGGACTCAAGAAATCCCCGTTTTATCAGCTCACGGTCCACACGGCATTGGGAAGGGTTCTTTGGTTTGCCATCGATCGTCACGCTGCAGCTGTTCTACGCTGGAGTAATCGACTCTTGAAATGGCGGATTATTTCACCGCACTTGCACAGTTTCTGCTCCTTTCACCTCTCCCATCATGCGATGCGCATGATGGTTTGGAAAGGATGGCGCGCGCATCGCCTCTGCTGGCCCAAACATTATGAAATTGTTCGTGCACTCGATGATTGGTCGGGACAAATGGATTTGGCTTTTGGAGCACATGACCGCATCATCCCTGCGACCAATGGCGGGCGCTTGCAGCAACTGACCCACCAGAACGAGAAGGTGCGTTTTCACGTTGTCCCTTCTGGACATGGAATGCTCAAGCCCGAAATCGTCCACGAGCTGATTCATCGTATCTTTCCGAAATGAGTTGGCTGGAAAACCTTGAACGCGACCAAACGGCTGGAAACAAACGGCTTGCAGCATTGCTCGACCCGGATGATTTGCCATCAGGGCGCGAATGGTTGCGATTTCTAGATCGCCTGCAAAATTCGGCTGTTACGGATGTCTTCATTGGAGGAAGCTTGCTGATCAAGCAGAATGTCGCGGACATCATTCAATCCGTTCGAGACCGATTTGATGGGCCCATCACTATTTTTCCAGGCGCTCCTGATCAAGTAGTTAAAGGCGCTGACGCACTTCTATTCCTTTCCCTCATTTCGGGTCGAAATCCCGATTTGCTCATCGGACGCCATGTGGAAGCAGCTATGCGCATTCGACGTTTGGGGCTCGAAGTCGTACCGACGGGCTACATGCTTTTTGGGGATGGCCCGCTCACCACTGCCTCCTACATGAGCCAGACGATGCCGATCCCCTTGAACAAACCTGAAATAGCCGCGGCAACAGCTGTCGCTGGAGAAATGCTCGGGCTTCGCGTGTTGTTTACAGACGCAGGCAGCGGAGCCAGTCAATCCGTAACCGCCTCCATTATCGCAGGCATCAAAGAAAACACATCGTGTCCGCTTATTGTCGGCGGGGGATTCAACGATGCCGCCTCGGTGGTTGCCGCGTGGAATGCTGGCGCCGATTTGGTCGTTATTGGGAACGCCATTGAATTGCAACCAAACGACCTGACCTGGTTGCCCAATCCAAATGGACATTCGCAGGCGACAACACGTGCCTGAGGACGGCGTTAAAAATTAACCTCCAGCGAAAGCATGCCGTGTGCACCGGCCTGAGGATAAACGTATACTTCCGTCGTCATACTCTCCATCCCACCATACAAGTAACTGTAAGTCCATCCATTCGCACTGTATTCAGCATTCAAGAAATTCCGAAGGTGGACGGACAGGGCAACATTTCCCGATTCCGCTCGACTCCGAATCCAACGCAAGCGTAAGTCATTGACCTCGTAAGCAGGCAGCGCGCGGTTTTCATTGGAAGTATTGTCCAAGTATTGCTTTCCAACATACCGCGCACTCCACTCAATCGATGCCGCGGTAGAATGTGAGGCGGTAGTGCGATTCCAAAACTCAAGCGTTGCGACCGAAACACCTGTAATCCTCGGCGAGAAGCTGATGTCTGTTCCGGAATGTGCGACCGAAACCATGGGCAATTCGTCATTGCCATAGTCGAAGAGTGTTTCCTCGAATGCATCGATCGTATTCACGGACTGTGTTGCTGTTCCGAACCATGTAAACCCATTCCCTGGTCGCCAATTCAAACTCAGCTCCAATCCTGTTCGCTGACTGGCTTCCACATTCATCCGCACAGCAGATCCAACGTCATTGAGCGCCCCTGTTAGGACCAATTGATTCTGGTACCTCATGTGATAGGCAACGGCCTCAATGCTCCAATGCGGGGTCCCATGCTCCCAACCCACTTCTAAATCCGTGAGGGTTTCGGCCTTGGGATACGCATCGCTCGAACGATCAATAAAATCATTCCGCACCGGCTCACGGCTTCCACGGGCGATCGACACAAACATTCGATTGGCGTCATTGAATAACCAATCTGCACCGAATTTAGGATTGATGAATGCCATTGTGGTATCCACTTGCAACATTCTTAAATCATTGTCCGAACCACTCACTTTATAGCCAACTTGACGCAATTGAACTTCGCCTCGCCATTGCATTCTGCCATCGAAGGCATCGGAAGAAAGGGCAGAAAAGGCATACCGGTCTGACTTCTTTCCTGTATTGTCGTAATAACGATGGGTTGGCGCAAGACCCGTTGCTCCGAATTGCATCCAAATTGGAACACCAAAATGCCCGCCGATATAATCGAATGCGCCTGCCCCCAACTGCAAGGATACGCCTTCCCATTCGCGTGTCGCCTGCATCAACATCCCATAAAAATCATTGTCAAGCCAGCGTCGGCGAATCACATCTCCTGTCGTGATGGACGAATCTGCCAATCCCAAAGGACCTGCGCCGTAAAGGACCAAATCGTCATCAACCTTGAATTGCTCATAATACCCATTTCCACTCGTGTAATGCACCGTTGCCCCTAAATTCCAGGCGCCTTGCTTTTGGCTGAAGTGCAATTGATGATGGTCTTGCCGATAATCGTCCACCTGATCAGCATACCTGTAATAGTTGTGCAATCGACCGCGCTCAATCAAATCAGAAATGCGCTCCTCATCCCCCCCGTAATCGTATTCATAAGAGTTCGCTGCCCAAGCCACAATGGCCGCAGAATCACCCGTCAGTCCGATGCGAGGGACGCCGTACCACGCCTGTTGAGTTCGCTCATGACCGAGCATTGCACTGTAGGCCAAATGGCCGGAATCCCAGCGGTATCCCAAACCCATTTGCACACTCGATAGATCACTGGCAGAACGATCGAGGTATCCGTCGGACACAATGCGAGAGGCTCGGCCTTCGATGAAAAAACCTGATCCCAATTGACCCGTGGACCACTTTAGCATGGAGCGAAAGGTGCCAAAAGAGCCCCCACCTAGGAGCATTTTACCACCGGGTTCCGTGTCGAAATTCATCGTATTCAATGAGACGGTAGCGCCAAAGGCACCAGGCCCGTTGGATGAGCTGCCCACACCCCGCTGTATTTCCAATTCATCGATGCTACTCGACAAGTCTGGCAAATCCACCCAGTACACCTGATGCGATTCAGCATCGTTCAGGGTAACACCGTTGATGGTCACATTGATGTGGCTTTGGTCCGAGCCTCGGATTCGCATTGACGTGTATCCGACACCGGCACCCGCATCGGAGGTAACCACCAACGAAGGCGTGAAACGCAATAAAAATGGCAAATCCATGGAACCATCCCGTTTGGCGAGCTCTGATGCATTCATTTTCTGAGTTGCATAAGGTGCTCGATCGGGCGATTGAATGGACGAAACCGTTGCAGGAAGCAGCTCGACCATGCGCAGAGTCGAGTCTGCTTTTGACTGACCTATTGACCGAATGGGAGCGAATAAAGTGCCCAAAACCGCGAAGAGAAAGATGGCTTTTGTGGATGACATGCGTCTAGATTTTTAACTATTCTGACGCAGTACGTACCCGATGATATCGGAACGAAACGGCCTGCTCCCCTACCGGTATTATCCGGTCAGGTTGTGAGGGTATCATCTCAGCTCTCCAAATTGGAGGCACCCCTGCGCCATGGCAAAGCTATTCATTGAATACCTTGCAATGCAAATGAATTCTTCAAAAATTAAAGCATGCCTCGAATTGGCCCTGAAAGCAGCAGCAGCAGCCAGTCGCGAGCTACTCAGTCATGTCGATGACCAGAATGAATCGTTGGTTATTCGTGCCAAACGCGATGGCAGTTTGGTTTCATCGGTGGACCTCGAGAGCCATCAAATCATTGAAGGCATCCTTTCTGAAGTCGAAATCCCCATCATCAGCGAAGAAGGCAAATTGCCTTCGTACAGCGAGCGGAAAGACTGGGATTTGTTCTGGCTCGTTGATCCCTTGGATGGGACAGAATCTTATCTGAAGAGCCGATCGGGCTTCGCGGTAAACATTGCCTTGTGCGATCAGAGCGGCCCTTTTTTAGGTGTCATTGCAGATCCACTTGCCGGCATCATTTATGGGGGTGCCAAAGGCATTGATCCATTCACCTGCCCCATCGAATCCACAACCCATCGCACCGCAATCCAACAACAACCGGCCTGTTCACCCTATCTCCTCGTCACCAGTTGGAACGAAAGCATTCCCTGGCCCGATTTACTACCGAGCGGATTGAATGCCAACGAATTCACCAGCAAGCCAGTGAGCGGTGCCCTGAAATTTTGTCAAATCGTCACTGGACAAGCGGATGTTCATGTCCGTTCAGGTTCGTACATGGAGTGGGACTGCGCGGCAGGAGATGGCCTTTTAAAAAGCATTGGCCTGCAAATAAGGAGCCGTGAAACAGGACGCTCTTTGGTTTATAACTCCATGAGCCTCAGGGTTGGCGGTCTCTGGGCATCGCGCTTTCACCCCGCAGATTGACAGTCAGCGGTATTGGTTGTCTGCGTCGAAATTCTCGTACAAATCGAGGTAATTGAGGTAACGTTCTTCTGCAATCACGCCTTGTTCAACGGCGCTTCGAACCGCACATTTTGGCTCTGCACGATGCAAGCAGTTGTGAAACTTGCATGATGAGAGCAACGCGAATATTTCGGGGAAGTAATGATGCAAATGTTCTTTTTCGAGCTGAACCAGTCCGAATCCTTTGATGCCAGGAGTATCAATCAAATACCCCCCCGATGGAAGGGGAAACATCTCAGCGTAAGTAGTGGTGTGCTTTCCCTTTTGATGGGAATCCGATACATCGCCCGTGCGCAACTCCAATCCCGGTAGCAATTGATTGATCAGGGTGGTTTTGCCAACACCACTATGTCCGGACAACATATTCACACCAGAAGCAGCAATGGCCGCTCTCAACTCGCTCAACCCCTCTCCGGTTTGAGCGGACACCCGAAGCACGTCGTAACCCGCCATCGCATACAACTCTGACATGTAGGCCAACGCCTCTTCATCCCGCTCACTGGCGGCAACGATATCGCACTTATTGAAAACCAAAGTAGTCGGAATCCCATACGCCTCGGCAGTGACCAAAAAACGATCAATGAATCCCGTACTCGTGGAGGGTTGACTGATGGTTGCGATCAAAAAAGCGCGATCCAAATTAGCCGCGACCACGTGGGACTCTTTGGAAAGATTGACCGAACGCCGGACGATGGCATTTTTGCGTTCTTCACGCTCAGTGATCAAACCCGCTTCCGTTTGGCCATTGGATTCAAACTGTACAATATCACCGACGGCCAATGGATTCGTGCTGCGCTCCCCATTCAAGCGCATTCGCCCTCCTGCTCGGCAGCCAAATACAGCACGGGAATTCCACTCGCTCACCTGGTACCAAGATCCGGTAGAACGCAAAATAATTCCCCTCATGGCTCCAGCACCTTCCTTTACAGGCTCATCTCGCTGATCGGTCATGATCCTACTTCCAGTTCATGAAAAGCAGACTCCAATCCTCCTGGGCGGCTTGCAAACGCCGAAAGCGAATCATCGGCGACAATCGCTCCTTGATGAATCAACACAACACGATCGCACACTTCCTCTACTTCCTGCATGATGTGCGTGGACAGTATCACTGTTCTATCGCGTCCTACTTCCCGGATCAGTTGGCGAATGTCCACCAATTGAATGGGGTCCAGGCCAGAAGTTGGCTCATCCAATATCAGTACCTGTGGATCGTGAATCAGCGCTTGAGCGAGACCCACGCGCTGCCGAAACCCCTTCGACAATTGGCCTATAACCTTGTGCGATTCCGGGGTCAAACCTACTTTTTCAATCATTTTTGCGACGGCGGAGGCTACATCCTTGATGCCATGCAAACCCGCAGCGTATTCAAGGTACTCTCGCACATACATTTCGGTGTGAATCGGATTGTGTTCAGGCAAATAGCCGACCCGTTTTCGTGCTTCCATTGGATCCGATACAACATCGAACCCGCAGACACTGACGGAACCGCTCGTGGCAGGGAAATACCCGGAAATCAAACGCATCAATGTGGACTTTCCCGCACCATTTGGCCCGAGCAGTCCCAGCACTTGCGCGGAGGGGATTTGCAATGAGACATTGGAAAGTGCCTCTTGATTGCCAAAAACCTTGGACACATTTTGAATGCGAATTGCCATCGGCCGCAATTTACAATGGATCCTCCGGTTCAAGGCACAAAAAAAGCCACCCCAGAACTGGAGTGGCTTTTTTCTTAATCTTCGAACGAAGACATTTACATCATTCCGCCCATGCCTCCGCCCATGCCTGCCGGCGGTCCTGCTGGAAGCGCTTCTTCTTCTTCATCGGAAACCACACATTCGGTGATCAACACCATTCCCGAAATGGAAACCGCATTTTCCAGTGCGACACGGGTCACTTTGGTCGGGTCAATGACGCCTGCTTCAAACAAGTTTTCATAGACCTCCGTCCGTGCATTGTAACCGAAGTCACCTTTTCCTTCTCGCACAGCATTGACCACCACTGCTCCTTCTCCACCCGCATTGCTCACAATCTGACGCAACGGCTCTTCAATTGCGCGCATCACAATCTTCATGCCCGTCGTTTCATCCGCATTCAGCCCTTCCATCGATGCGACAGTCGCCGCCGCTCGAATGTAAGCGGTTCCACCACCGGGTACGATGCCTTCTTCCACCGCAGCGCGGGTTGCATGCAACGCATCGTCAACACGGTCCTTCTTTTCTTTCATTTCTACCTCAGTCGCCGCGCCCACATACAGGACAGCTACGCCACCTGCTAGCTTAGCCAGTCGCTCTTGCAACTTTTCTTTGTCGTAGTCTGAAGTGGTGGTTTCCACCTGCGCTTTGATCTGGCCAATGCGTGACTCAATTGCATCTTTCTCGCCCGCACCGTTGACGACGGTGGTGTTGTCCTTGTCAATCGTGATTTTCTCAGCGCTGCCCAAATCCGCCAGCGTGACGTTTTCCAACTTGAGACCTGTCTCCTCTGAAATCACTTGTCCACCGGTCAAAATCGCGATGTCTTGCAACATGGCCTTCCGTCGGTCGCCAAAACCAGGTGCTTTAACGGCAGCCACTTTCAGCGATCCTCGGATTTTGTTCACCACAAGTGTTGCGAGCGCCTCTCCGTCCAAATCCTCGGCAATGATCAACAATGGTCGACCGCTTTGGGCCGTTTGCTCCAAGCTAGGGAGCAAGTCTTTCATGGTTGAGATTTTCTTGTCGTAGATGAGGATGAACGGGTTGTCCAGTTCGGCCTCCATCTTCTCGCTATTTGTCACAAAATAAGGGGACAAGTAGCCACGATCAAATTGCATTCCTTCCACGGTTTTGACTTCCGTGTCTGTTCCTTTCGCTTCTTCCACTGTGATTACCCCTTCATTGCCAACGACTTTCATCGCTTCAGCAATCAAGCTACCAACCGCCTCGTCATTGTTGGCAGAGATGGTTGCGACTTGTTCGATTTTGGAAATATCACTCCCCACTTCACGTGAAATCTTCTGCAACTCCGTGACAATCGCCTTGGTCGCTTTGTCCATGCCGCGCTTCAAATCCATCGGGTTGGCACCCGCAGCGACGTTGCGCAGCCCCTCACCAATCAAGGCTTGTGCCAAAACTGTGGCAGTAGTCGTACCATCACCGGCAACGTCTGCGGTCTTCGATGCTACCTCTTTTACCATCTGTGCCCCCATGTTCTCCAAAGCGTCCTTGAGTTCAATTTCACGCGCCACCGAAACGCCGTCTTTCGTGACTGCCGGTGCGCCAAATTTTTTCTCAATCACTACGTTTCGGCCCTTGGGACCCAAGGTTACTTTCACTGCGTCAGCAAGCTTATCAACGCCTGCTTTCAAGCCGTTTCGAGCGGCTGTATTGAATTGAATGTCTTTAGCCATTTCAAATATTTTTTCTGTTTTCTTTCAATGCTTGGTTCACCCTTGCCTTAAACGATGGCGAGGATATCGCTCTCACGCATGATCATGTAATCGGACCCTTCTACTTGAAGCTCTGTTCCGGAGTACTTGCCATACAAAACCGTGTCTCCAACTTTCACCGTGGTCGGCTCTTCAGGTTTGCCAGGCCCCACAGCTACAACCGTTCCTCGTTGCGGCTTTTCTTTTGCGGTATCTGGGATGATGATTCCACTGGCGGTCTTTTCTTCTGCCGCGGCAGGTTCCACGAGAACCCGATCGGCGAGCGGTTTAATGTTCATTGACATGCGTCTTGGTTTTTAGGATTTGATTACTCCGAATCGATTTTCGTGCCAATCCACTTTGGTCTGTGATTCACTGCCTCCGTGTCAGGTTTTCCGCCTCAGCCGCGCAATGTTGTCAGCATTTCAAATCGTTCCAAAAAAAAACGTGCCAACCTTGTCAGGCCGGCACGTTTTCAAGTTCCGTGTAGATGGATGCCTTATTCTGCTGCCGGCGCTTCCATCGGAAGCGTAGTGGTCGGCAAAATGCTCTCGTCAATGCCTACGTCCTCATTCATATTGCCGAAGAAAATTCCGGCCACAATGCACAAAACGAAAAGCGCACCAGTCAAGACCCAAGTTGCTTTCACCAAAAAGTCAGTGGTTTTTTGCACACCACCCAGCTGGCTCGCGCCTTGAAAACCTGTTGCCAACCCACCTCCTTTCGGATTTTGGATCAAAATGACTCCTCCGAGAAGGACGCATACCAACAAAATGACCGCCATTAAAAAGTATCCCATGATTCCGTTTTATTCGTTCGATGTTCCCAATCCAGATGCTGGGTCCTCCAGTTTTTTCAATTGGAGTGCAAAATAAGTGCTTTTTGCTGGATATTTCAATGATAAAAGGTGGTAAGCTTTTCGAGCCTTCTCAAAAAGGCCTTGTTTCGCATACACCCGCGCCATCGTCTCCGTCACCAATGATGGGTCTTCTAGGATGCTATCCGACTCCCATGGCTTGGAGTCTAGCGATTCCCGAATGGGTCCAAGGCGAGGTTTTTCAGCGATGAACCGATTGATCAGATCCATTTGACTTTTCTTCTCATTGGATCCCTGCGGCGTTGACGCCGACCCTGATTCAGGAGCGGTGCTTGGTGTTTCAGAAACGTCGCCAAACCCTACTTCGGAAGCGCGCTGCAAGAGCCAATTCGAAAAGGGAGAAGAAACCGAAGATTGAATCAATTGAATATCTTCCGGGCGAGCAGCACTGACAACTTGCTCTTGAACCGCCGCATTCGAATCCCAATGGGTCACATCATGTTCGATGGTGCGCTCGATCGCTGAAATCAATGCCTCTCTTTCGACAGGCTCATCGGGATTCAGCCCCGAATTCTTTCCCTCGGCCGCACTCGATTCTGCCCGTTCTTTTTCGTCTCCTTTTGCCTCATCGACCGAGCCATTCGACAACAATTCATGCACCGACCGTGCCTCCTCCACCAACTTCGCCTGAACAATCAAATCGAACAGGGGTTGACGAAACGAAGCTGCGGATGCGGCTCGCAACAAATCCTTCTCCTCATCCATGTGCCCTTCAACTGCACTGCACCGGGCGAGCAACATGGCAAAAACACCCGCATATGGATACCGATTGCACCACTCTTCCAACCCCTGACGATCCGCAGGAACCACCTGTTCAGGGTGCGCAATCAACTGTTGAATTCGATGAATTTGCATGATGGGTAGGGATAGGTGAGTTCACCAGTTGCCCAAGGTAGCATTGAAAATATCTTGGGACAATTGCGCTCCTATTTCTCCGACCAAATCATCCTCAACTTGAAGCAAATCTTGATCGCTGGTGTAGTCTGCAAACCGCGTGAACGTGCGCTCAAAACTCAGGTCCGGAACCAAGGTATTCACGTAACTGAGCCGCAGCCCAATGGTAAGTCGATTCGATGCAGCGGTCTCATCCCCTTGCACATTGACTGGTTTCACATCCCAAACCGTAATATCCGCGGCGAATTGCAGTTCGCCTTCACCGTTGACCAAGCGCAAAGTGGATTGCCTTTGAATCCGATCCCGCAGCTCTTCCGTCAAGGCCAAAGCACTCGCAGCAGTGGCCAATGGCGTTACCAGCTCAAACGCCGACACGGAATACGTCTTGGCGCCCGATGTTTGCGCACCGTAAGGGGAATAGATTCCGCAACCAAAAGCAACTGCAACGAAGGCAAGCGCTGGAATCAGCGAAGTTTGAATCGCTTTCATTTGAGTCCGTATTCTTTGATTTTTCGGTACAACGTCCTTTCGGATATGCCCAATTCTAGCGCCGCATACTTCCTGCGGTTGCGGTGTTTTGAAAGGGCTCTTCGGATCAACTCCTTCTCTGAGTCCTGCAGTGAAAGCACTTCCTCCACCTCCTCCACTTCTTGCGCATCACTTGCGCCCAACGGCACAGACTCCCGTGAATTAGCATTCAATTCACTGTCCCAAGTTGGGGCGGACCAATCCGTTGATTGTGAAACAGCGCTCGTATCCTCCATCCGCTCCGAACCTGCGGCGAGTCTTTTTTGAGCTGTTTCTGGCGCACTGAAGATTCGATTGGCCAGTGCGGCCTGCGTTTCCGACATCTGGTCATCTTTCATCATCTCAAAGACGAGCTTCTTCAAATCCTGCATTTCCTGGCGCATATCGAACAACACTTTGTACAGGATTTCCCGTTCATTGAGTGTTGATTCATCGTCTTCCGAACGACGGTGAACAGGCAATCTACTCCGATGAGATTCGGGCAAATACCCCAATAAGGTGTCGGCGTTGATGGAGCGGCTTTGCTCCAAAATAGACATTTGTTCCGTCGTATTCTTGAGCTGCCGAATGTTTCCTGGCCAAGGATAATTCTCCAACACTTCTATGGCATCAGGGCTCAAGGACAAAGGGGGCATTTGATATTTTTCCGAAAAATCGGTGGTGAATTTCCGAAACAAAAGATGTATGTCCTGGGCACGATCGCGAAGACTCGGCACCTCAATCGGCACTTGGCTCAGTCGATAATAGAGGTCTTCTCGGAAGCGTCCTTTGCTAATTGCCGCATCAAAATCCACATTGGTGGCGGCTACAACACGTACATCGGTTTTTTGAACCCGGGAGGACCCCACCCGGATAAACTCCCCAGTCTCGAGCACGCGCAACAATCGCACTTGAGTGGTCATGGGCAATTCGGCTACCTCGTCGAGGAAAATGGTTCCGCCATTTGCCTCTTCAAAATATCCTTTTCTCGATTCCGTAGCACCCGTAAATGCCCCTTTTTCATGCCCAAAAAGTTCCGAATCAATCGTGCCTTCCGGGATCGCACCGCAGTTCACAGCAATGAAGGCACCGTGCTTTCGTTTTGAAAACTGATGCACCACACGCGGCATGATTTCCTTGCCTACTCCGCTCTCACCCAACACCAAAACGGAAAGGTCCGTAGGCGCTACTTGGGACGCTACGGTCACCGCTCGATCCAGCGCCGGGCTGACGCCAATGACTCCAAATCTTCGTTTGATTGCTATTGCATCCATTGCCTAAGTATTCATGCATCTTTTGAATCCTGTGTGATTGTACCGATGAGGGTTACAGGCGTACAATCATGCACATGGACATTGACATAGGTCCCGGGCTGGGCATCTTCTTTGGGGAAAACAACTACGGTATTGTAGGTGGTTCGGCCAAAATATTGATCCTCTTTTTTCTTGGAGGTGCCTTCGACCAATACACGGTAAGTGCGGCCAACGTAGGATTTGGTTCGGTTCGCTGCATGCACTTTCTGAACCGCCATGATCTCCTGCAAGCGTCTCTTCTTGACTTCCTCAGGCACATCGTTTTCATACTTGCGCTGCGCCAATGTCCTTGGCCGCTCGCTGTAAGAAAACATATACGCCATATCGTAGCTCATCATTTCCATGAGGGAAAGGGTGTCCTGATGTTCCGCTTCTGTTTCGCCACAAAACCCAGAAATGATATCCGTTGAAGTGGCACAATCGGGCATGATGCGATGAATGGATTCCATTCGCTCCAAATACCATTCTCTTGTGTAGCCGCGATTCATCCGCTTCAGCACGTCGCTATTTCCCGACTGAACCGGCAAGTGAATGTATTTGCAGACATTTTCGTGTTGGGCCATCACTTCCAGCACGTCGTCGGTCATGTCCTTTGGATGGCTCGTGGAAAAGCGAACACGAAGGTCCGGATGGACATGAGCAACTCGGTCGATCAATTCTGCAAAACGGACCACCGGCTGCGCCTCATCTTTGATGACGCCTTTGTTGTCAATATTCCATTTGTAGCTATCTACGTTTTGGCCCAACAATGTCACTTCACGGTAACCCGCTTCAAACAGCTCATGTGCCTCACGAACGATGCTTTCCGGATCGCGGCTCCGCTCTCTTCCTCGTGTAAATGGCACAACGCAGAAGCTGCACATATTATCACAACCGCGCATGATGCTTATAAACGCTGTCACACCATTGGCATCCAAGCGTACCGGACTGATTTCCGCATATGTTTCTTCTCGGCTCAGCAAAACATTCACCGCTTTTTGCCCGCCGTGCACCTGCTCGACAAGGTTAGGGATATCGCGATACGCATCCGGTCCCACCACTAAGTCCACCAATTTCTCTTGCTCCAATAACGACTCTTTCAATCGTTCAGCCATGCATCCCAACACCCCTACCACAAGATGAGGCCGAGCACCTTTCGCTTGCTTGAATTGTCTTAGCCTGGCGCGAACACGTTGCTCCGCATTCTCTCGAATCGCACATGTATTGAGCAAAATCAGATCCGCCTCATCCTCTTCCCGGGTGGTTGAAAAACCGGCATCGCTAAGGATGCTCGCGACAATTTCAGAATCACTGAAATTCATTTGACACCCATAGCTTTCAAGGTACAGTTTCCGGGTATGCGTGGGCTGACTGGGCACCACGGTTGGAGTTCCTTGGAACGACTCCCCCAACAATTCTTTTTTATCGTCTGCTTCCATGTTCGACTGCTTCTAGTGTGCCTTTGTTGGGCAAATTTACGTCGAAAAAAGCGACTGACAGAATGTCAGCCTGGTAGGCTTGACATCCGAATGTGTCAACCAAACAACTCGAAGCCAAAATAAATCACAGCGAGCCACAAGAGCCCTTTGATCAAGAAGAATAAAAAGCCCGCCAACCCGAGGCGTTTTAACCAGCTCATCTTTGGCTTTTGATGATCATTGTCTTGCATGAGCCGGCAAAGGTGGTTCAGAATTTAGTAAGTCAAAAACCACCCAGCCCTCCAAATCAATAATCGGCTGTTGCAACCAGGGACTTTTAGCCCTCTCCTCCAACCACTCAGCACTGCTGCAGACGAGGAATAACGCGCCTTTGTCCACATAAAAAGCAATCCGCTCATCGCCTGTCATATTTTCGTCATAAAGATCCGTAAACCCTTTTTGATCCAATAAAGACAATGTGATATTGGGACTTGGGTCCGGAACTGAAATGATACGGTCATCCCGTTCGATTCCATGTTCACGCATCGCTAATTTGAGTTGTTCGAAGTTTGCCAATCGCATTTCTTGGTCCCAGTGAAACCAACTCCAAAGGTCCCGATCCCGTTGCGTCAGAATAACCTCGGACAACCATCCCTTGGGAGGCACATATTTCATTCGAGTCCGCAAATGAGCTTCTAACAATTGGAATGACAGAGCCACAATTAATAGTGACCAAACGATACGATTCAAACGCCCATTCCGGACTCGAAGCTGCTCCAACCGCTGGATGCACCACCAAAGAACCAAGGGCACAATCAATTGGAATTCGATGAGGTAATAATCGTGAACGTCCAAATTCTCGAACCAAAGGAAAAAATACAGCACCAGCCCGAGTGCCATCAGTGCAATCATCGCTGGCAGGTGCAAGTCTTTCGTTTTCCTTTTGGTAGTCTCCTTCACCGAGTCCACAGACGAAAAAAGCTTGACTGCCAGCACAAGCACAACAACGACCAGAATGAACAGAACATACTTATGGTACCATTCGGGCAAAACGTCTTCCCTAAAGGCGCGCCATAGCTCATCCGAATTCTGCGCCGCCCATACGGGTCGAATGGAAGTGAGGTAGTACACACTTCCGGCAGCAGCATTGACAGACTTGGCCCACAACACCCAGAGCAGGCCCATGCCAAGCGGAGCTGACAGCCTCAAAACCCATGGCTTCCATTGGCCCTGATGCAAAGCCCAAATTGCAATGGGAATCCAGCCAAGTACCATGGTCGGTCGGAATAAAACCGAGCAACTGAGCACCATAAAAAGCATCAGCTCCGTGCCCCATCGAAAACGATCTTGCCCAAAGATTTGCCATGCCAGCCGCCAGCCGATGAACACCATTGCCAAGCCCGCCACATTGACCAAATAACTCGCAGAGTAAAAAGCAATGAGCGGTGAAGCCATTACGAATGTTGTGGCAAAAGCAGATTTTCCGGGTCCAAACCATTCGCGGCCCAGTCTAAAAATAGCCAAACAACCCAAAATCCACAGCAGCATATGGGTCCACCGCATGGTATGCGGTTTCAAGCCAATGCCGTTCCAAAGCTTGGCGTTGAACCAGTAAGTGACCGGAAACTCTCCTACTGAACGTCCTGAGCCCAGGCCATTTCCATGCTGAAAGTGCATTCTAGGCTCAAAAAACCCTGCCTCCTCTTCATAATAGTTCAGCGCCATAGAATAGGCGTCACATTGGCGCCATTGATGCTTACCGTATGGCGTTTGCATCGCTACAGTGGGCCAAGAACAAACGCCGCCAAACACTAACAAAATCAGCGCAAAACAACCTTTCTGGAGCATGTAACGCAGCCGACCAAATTCCATTTCACGATTGATTTTCACAAGTGCATTCGCTGCCGGTTTAAGCGCCAGTCAATTTTGAATCAAAGGACCAAATTCAGAAACTCCTTTGCAAACATCCGAATTCCATCCCTTTCTTTGCAATCCTATTTAAACGCATTTCATGTCTAAAAATCTAGTCATCGTCGAGTCGCCTGCAAAAGCCAAGACCATTGAAGGTTATTTGGGGAAAGATTTTGTAGTAAAATCGAGTTACGGTCACATCCGAGACCTCTCCAAGGGCAATGAAAGCGTAAACGTAGAAGATGGTTTTGAACCGAACTATGTCGTGTCCGATGACAAAAAGCAACTTGTCAAGGAGCTGAAACAAGCGGCGAGTAAAGCGGAAATTGTCTGGCTCGCGACGGACGAGGACCGCGAGGGGGAAGCCATATCGTGGCACCTAGCGGAAACATTGAAATTAAAGCCTGAAGCAACCAAACGCATCGTATTCTCCGAAATAACGAAAAAGGCGATTCTGAAGGCCATTGAACGGCCACGAGAGGTTGATGTAAATCTCGTAAATGCCCAACAGGCGCGGCGTATCCTTGACCGCCTGGTTGGCTTTGACCTCAGCCCAGTGCTGTGGCGAAAAATCAAGCCAGGCCTGAGTGCCGGACGTGTTCAATCTGTGGCTGTGCGCATCATTGTTGAGCGGGAACGGGAAATCACCTTGTTCAAGCCAAAGGCGGATTTCCGAGTGGTCGGTGAATTCGTTGCAGATAAAATGGGGGTAAAAGCGCCGCTCAATAAGCGATTCGGCACCGAGGAGGAAGCAACTGCATTTGTGAATGACTGCATCGGAGCGGTGCACACGGTGGATTCCATTGAGACCAAACCGACTTCCCGGAAGCCTACTGCGCCATTCACCACTTCGACGCTGCAGCAGGAAGCGTCTCGCAAACTAGGCTTCTCTGTGAGTCGAACCATGCGTGTTGCCCAATCATTGTATGAGTCCGGGTTGATTACTTATATGCGTACTGATAGCACAAATTTGAGTGATGATGCGATCGAACAGGCCAAGAATTTCATCACGTCTTCATTCGGGGACCATTATTCCAACCCCCAGCAGTATCGCGGTAAGAAAGCAAAAGGAGCGCAGGAAGCACACGAAGCGATTCGCCCTTCTGATTTGACCCAAAATGCAACTACCGGGGAACGCGACCAAGAAAGGCTCTATGATTTAATTTGGAAGCGTGCGATCTCCTCTCAAATGGCAAATGCCAAATTGGAGAACACCACTGCTACTATTTCAGTTTCCACCCGTCCGGAGACGTTCATGGCAAAAGGGCAAGTCATCACATTCGATGGCTTTTTGAAAGTTTACCTCGAAGGGAATGATGACGAGGAGGACAAAGACAAAGACAAAGACAACCGACTGCCGGCCATGACCACCGGGCAAGAACTTCCTCGAAAGACCATTGTTGCGACAGAGCGGTTTTCCAAGCATGCCCCGCGCTTCACGGAGGCGAGCCTCGTCAAGCGGTTGGAAGAATTGGGAATTGGCAGACCCTCAACGTATGCCCCTACCATCAGCACGGTCCAAAAAAGAGGTTATGTGGAAAAAGGCGACCGCGATGGAACGCCACGCAACTTTCAACTCATCACCTTGGAAAAAGAAACGGTGTCAATCTCTACGGAAACAGAGAACACCGGCGTGGAGCGATCCAAGCTGTTCCCGACCGATATTGGAATCGTAGTTAATGATTTTTTGATCCAACACTTTGACCAGATCATGGACTTCAACTTCACGGCGGATGTGGAGGGCCAATTCGACGTAATTGCTCAAGGTCAAATGGATTGGAGAACCATGCTGGGCTCCTTCTACAAAGGATTCAAAAAAGACGTAGACGAGACACGCGAAAACGCAGAACGAGCCTCTGGAGAGCGAATTTTGGGCAAACACCCCGAAAGCGGTAAGACCATTCTCGTGCGCATTGGACGCTACGGCCCAATGGCGCAGATTGGCGATCCCGAGGATGAGGAAAAGGAATTCGCTTCCCTGCTAAAAAACCAGAGCCTAGAGAGCATCACGTTGAAGGAAGCGCTCGAATTATTCAAGCTCCCGCGAAAATTGGGAGCGCTTGAAGAGAAGGTCGTCACAGCGGCAATTGGACGATTTGGGCCCTACGTACGACACGATGGAAGCTTTGTTTCGATTAAGGCAGACGACGGCGATGATCCGCATACCATCACGCTGGAGCGCGCCATCGAATTGATCATGGCCAAACGCGCCGCTGATGCGAAAGCATTGCTTAAAGTCTTTGCTGAAGACGAGACGGTTCGGATTTTGGAAGGACGTTACGGTCCTTACATCAAGGCGGGCAAAAAGAACGTCAAAATCCCGAAAACGGAAGAGCCCATGTCCATTGATTGGGCGCGTGCCCAAGAATTGATTGAAGAAGCAGCGAAGCGCCCACCGCGCAAGCGAAAAAAGGGCTGAAAGCTGAGCGAATAATCCCCGTTTGAGTGTCAGCAACCTTCAAACGACGGAGAAAAAACCCATTGCCTTTGCCGCGATATTGCGGCTATGTTGGAAGGAATTTATGACCTTTTCGAATCGGTCAACACCCCGCATTACTCCAATGCGGATGGGTCGCAGCGGATCGCGGATCGAATGGAGGTGCATCGCTTTGATCATCAGCCGGAGCTGGAGGGCGTCAAAGTGGTGTTGTTTGGGGTCATGGACGGCAGGAAAAGCGGCGACAACGAAGGGTGTGCCGGGGCTCCGCAAAGCATAAGAGAGTGCCTTTACCGCCTTACTCCCCACCATCACTGGGGGGCCACTGTTGACTTAGGTGACTTGCGCCCTGGAATTACCGAAGCAGACACCGCTGCGGCCGTTCAGTCGGTATCGGCGGAACTCATGCAAATGGGCATCATACCCGTTGTCATTGGCGGCGGTCAAAATTGGACGTCGGCCCTCTACCGAGCACTCGAGCCGTTTGGGCAGTCCGTTGAGATGGTCACCATTGATGCTCGATTGGACTTTGGGGCAGATCCCGACGATTCGAATTCCAGGAATTTCATGAACGACATCATTCTTCATGAGCCCAATTATTTATTTGACTACACGAACATCGGTCACCAAGGCTATCTCACTGATCCGGACACCCTTGAACTGCTGGAAAAAATGCAGTTCAAATCCGAACGTTTGGGAAACGTCATGTCAGGAGCTCATCGCATGGAACCTATCCTCCGAGATGCGGATTTGGTTTCCTTTGATGCCAGCTCTATCCGTGCCAGTGATCATGCAGCTCACAGTGAAGCAGGGCCCAATGGGCTTGACGCTGTAACAGCATGCCAACTTGCTCGCTATGCAGGAATGAGCGATCGCGTAAAGAGCATTGGTTTTTTCGAACACAACCCCGATTTGGACCAGCGGAATCTCGGAGCACAATTGATGGCCCAATTGATTTGGCATGCCCTGGATGGAATTTATGCGCAGAAAGCAGACATTCCAAAGTGCAGCTTGGACGAATACACGAAATACGTCATTGATCTCGATGAAGTGAATCAAGACGTTATATTTCACAAGAGTCCACGAAGCGACCGCTGGTGGATGGAAGTCCCTTATCCACCACAGAAAGGCAACCACAAACGAAAATCCCATTTGGTGAGCTGCGGACATGAAGACTACATCGAAGCGACCCAAGGAAAGCTCCCAGAACGATGGTGGGAAACCTTTAAAAAGTTGGCCTAAAAGTCGCCTTGCGATTGAGAATTATCCTATTGATATTCACAAGTTTTAGAATTTCTCTATATTAGCGTTCTTGAGCAGATTATGCTTTAAGAAAAACCTGCTGATAATCAACTAGTTAACATGACTCGAATCCTCCTACTCGCGAGCTTTTCTGTGGCCATCGTCTCCACAACGATTGCCCAACAGGACCCGCAATTCACACAGTGGTACATGGAGCCTGCCGCATTCAATCCAGCGGTAGCTGGCAACAGTGAGCTCACATGCGTATCGGGAACATACCGAAACCAGTGGGAAGGTTTGGATCGTGATCCCAACACAAGCATGCTCACAGCCCATACGTTTGTGGATGCCCTAAAAGGCGGTGTAATGCTAAGCGCATACTCCGATGCTCTGGGACAGGAGACGAACACTTTGATGAAGTTGGGGTATGCGTATCACCTCGAGCCACTGTCGAATGGTGCCATCGTGAGCTTGGGCATGGCGGCTTCAATGTTTTCAAAAACACTTGGAAACGAATGGATTGCTATTGACGACTACACGCAAGACCAAGCAATTCCAAATAACAAAACGAGCTCGAGTGCAATTGATCTGGATTTGGGAATTTTCATCCGAAAACCTGGATCTTTCTATGCAGGTTTAAGTACAACCCACCTGATGGAAACAGAGCTTGCCGATTTGAGCATGCAGCCTCGCCGCCACGTCTACGCGATGGGAGGTTACAATCACCCTTTGGACGGCGACTACCTAGTGCTTCGAACGAACGTGCTTGCGAAAACAGATCTCGCTGCAACCATAGCAGACATCAATGTCAACGTCCTTTGGGACAATATGCTTTGGGCGGGAGTAAGTTGGAGACCTACGGATGCGATTGCGCCGACGTTTGGTGTGGAGTACGCCATGGAAGACAAGCAGAGAAACTCCTATTCGAAGCAGATTTTCAGACTTGGTTACTCATATGATGCGACCACTTCTGAACTTCGCAACTACTCCTCAGGTTCTCATGAAGTATTCCTGAGTTACTGTTTCAAATTTGAAAGCATTCCCGCGAAGAATCGATACGCAAACCCACGATTCCTCTGAGCGCAACATACGAAATGGCAACATTTTCGAGTTATTATACGTAATCCTACGTGGATTCACAGCCTGCAAGCAACATGAAAAAGACACTCATAATTCTCATCACAGCGGCCACATTGTTTGGATGCTACGCTGGACCCCAAGGGGAACTTATTGGAGTTTATCCGCGTGAAAATTGGATTCAAGTGAACCCATACGGAATGAACTACATTCACCTCGGTTCATACACAATGGGGCCTAGTGACCAAGATGTACCGTTCGCATTGAACACGCGTTCGAAAACCGTAAGCATCCCAGCGTTCTACATGGACGTGCATGAGATCTCCAACAACGAATACCGCCAATTCACCAATTGGGTGAAGGATTCACTTTTCCGCAACACCCTTGCCGAAGACGATAACGAGGACTTCTTCTTTGCAGAAGACGCCTTGGGACGGGAACTGGATCGCTTTATCGACAAGGGGTACATTCTGAATTGGGAAACTCCGATTGATTGGCAAGACGAGGATATTTTTGATCTGCTTTATGATGAATATTTCCTTCAAGGCTCTGATCAATTTTACAATGTAGCGAGTTACGACACCCGGAAACTAAACTTCCGATACTGGTGGATGAATTTCGACGCTGCCGCAAGCAAAGGAGGGTTGGACGAAGAATTTGGTGAGGTGAATAGCTTGAATCAATTGCACAGCGTTCGCGGACACAGCGATCGTTCTCAGTTCATCATTGAAGAAACGATCAATGTTTACCCTGATACGATGGTGTGGGTGCGCGATGCGACGTACTCCTACTCTGAGGACATGATGCATTATTTCCACCACCCCGCATATGATAATTACCCTGTGGTGGGTGTGACTTGGAGCCAAGCGAAAGCGTTCAACGCGTGGAGAACGACGCTCATGAACAATTTCCGTGCAAGCAATGGACAATCAGAGGTACAACGATTCCGCTTACCAACAGAAGCAGAGTGGGAATATGCCGCTCGTGGCGGTCTGCAACTGAGTCCGTTTCCATGGGGAGGCCCTTACATGCGAAACGCCCAAGGATGCCCCTTGGCTAATTTCAAGCCGATGCGTGGAGACTACGTTGAAGATGGGGCAATTCGAACCGTATCAACCGACAGCTACAGCCCAAATGATTACGGTTTGTTTAACATGGCTGGAAACGTAGCGGAATGGACGAGCACAGCCTATGACGAAACGGTGTACGATTTCTCGCATGATCTGAGTCCCGAATACAGTTATCACGCGAAAGTTGATGACCCACCAACCCTGCATCGTAAGGTTATACGCGGAGGATCTTGGAAAGACATCGGATACTACTGCCAAACGGGAACACGTTCATTTGAATACCGCGACACCAGTAAAGCATACGTTGGTTTTCGCAGCGCTATGACTTACATGGGGCGCGGCAAGAGCGGACCTTCGGAAGATTGGAACTGATCCAATAGGGAGGTCGAAACTGCGACTCAGCGTAGCAACCCGCCCCCATTAGAAAATAATTGAAACCACATTTAAAGACTTTTTTGAAATGAAACCAGGAAGCAAAGGCTGGAAAAACTTGATGGCGAAGATGTACGGGATTGGCGCAGCCGTCGTAATCGTTGGAGCACTATTTAAAATCAATCACTACCCGTTCGCTTCGGAGATGCTGATTGTAGGATTGGGTACGGAGGCGATCATCTTCTTCTTTTCAGCGTTTGAAAAACCACATGAAGAGCCCGATTGGTCTCTGGTTTACCCAGAATTAGCAACTCCTGCAGATGGATCCCCTCCCAAAAAGAATGTGACCGGTCAATTGGACGACATGTTGGGACAAGCCAACATCGAGTCCGAGTTGATCGAGCGCCTCGGAGATGGGATGAGGCACTTGGGTGACCAAGCCGCCAAAATGGGCGAAGCTGCTGACGTTTCTGCTGCTGCACAAGACTATGGGAATGCCTTGAATTCGGCCACCTCCAATGTGACGCAATTGGCCGATGACTACACGAAGGTTTCGGAATCCCTGACAGGATTGCAAGCTGCTGGAGACATGAGTGAAACAGTAGGAAATGCGATGAATACAATGACTCAAAATTTGACTTCATTGAATGAAATGTATGGAACGCAATTGGAGCAACTCAAGGTCAATTCTGAATTGTATGCGGGAATGGGCGCTTTGGTCCAAAACCTCAACGACTCTGTGGAAGACACCAAGCTGTACAAAGAGAACATCGCAGAACTTTCCCAAAAGCTCGCCTCGTTGAATACGGTATACGGGAACATGCTAAATGCAATGGGTCGATAAGCCACTGGGCTTTCGATGATTTAATACCATTAAAAATCAACCATGGCTGGAGGAAAAGAAACACCCAGACAGAAGATGATCGGAATGATGTACTTGGTACTCACCGCGCTTCTCGCCTTAAACATTTCAAAAGAAGTCCTAAACGGATTCGTAAAAGTCGAAAACAGCTTGCGCAATACGCAAGGAACGCTCGACTCCAAAGTGAATGAAACCTCTTCTGCACTGCAGGCCAAGTACTTGCAAAATAAGGAAAAAGTTCAGCCATTCTTCGACCGAGCTGAAGTCGTCAATCAGCGTTCTGACGCGTTGATCAGTTATGTCAACGAGTTGAAAGCTCGAATCATGGCAGCGTCTGCAGGCGACTACGACGAGGCAGGTGAATTGAACTATTCTGCCTTCATTGGTAAGGACGAAAACGGTATGGATACCGTTTTGAATCTGAAGCACGTCCCAATCAAGGACGAATACCAAAATCTCACCACCTACGTGGGGTTGGCTGAACCCGCGACACCGCTTGAAGGGGAGTGGACGGCGGTTGACCTGAGAACGAAAATGAGCTCATACGCTGAGTACCTTCGCAATATCTCCGTCACGGACAATTTAGGCCTACGAAGAGATTTGCCGGAAACCATTAAAGCACAGATCGACGAAACATTCGCCTTTCCCACCGAAATAGTGGAAGACCGCGAGGTCAGCTGGGAACAAGCGAACTTCTACCATGTGCCGCTTGCAGCTGTCATGCCGCTGATGACGAAAATGACGCTGGACGTGCAGGATATTCAGGAAGACATCCTCTCTTGGTTGCTTGGAAGCGTTGACGCCAAATCCTACAAATTCACAAATTTGCTGCCATTGGTGGTTCCCGAATCGAATTATATTCTTCGGGGCGATAGTTTTCGTGCGGATGTGTTATTGGCTGCATTTGACGGCACCAACCCACCCGACATTTTTATCGAAAATAAAAAATGGAATGGACGCGATTCGAGCATGCTTGAATACGACGACATTGAGAGCCTACCCATCGGTGCTGACGGTCTTGGAAAGCTGAGAATATCAACTCGCGGGATGTCCCTTGGTGATGTCAATTACAAAGGCTTGATTCGGTTCCAGGGCCCTGACGGAAATATTGAGCCTTATCCATTCTACACTCCGAGTTTCACGGTCGCAGAGCCGGCATTGGTCGTATCTCCAACCAAAATGAATGTATTCTACCGAGGATTGCCCAATCCTGTGGAAGTTTCGGTCCCAGGCGTGCCGGGAGACCGCCTCGATGTGCGCATCTCAGGTGACAACAAAATCAAGAAACAACCCGATGGCTCGTACGTTGTAGATCCTGGTAAAGCGAAGGATGCCAAAATCAGCGTTTCCGCTACCATGCCAGATGGCACAAAAAAGTCATTGCCACCTCGGGATTTTCGTGTAAAACGAATCCCTGACCCCGTGCCTTCATTCGCCGGAAAAGCACCATCTGACCGAACCATTAGCAAAAACACATTGTTAGGAGCTCCTGGAGTCGCAGCAAAAATGGTCAATTTTGATTTCGATGTTAAAGTCATTGTCAAGAGCTTCAGCATATCCGTGAGCCGGGATGGCACCCTGGTGGAACGAAAATCCAACAGCAACCGTTTAACAGACAACATGAAGGAGCTTCTTAGCCGCGTAACCCGTGGCAATGTCATCTATATCGAAGACATTGTCGTCAAAATGCCTGATGGAACAGAACGGCAATTGGCGACCATGAAACTCAAAGTATCCTGAACAATCTGAACACCATGAATAGGTTCATCATCCCCACCCTGCTCTGCATTCTAGCGATTGGTAACACTGCACAACTTGATGCGCAAGTTTCCAATGTCTTGGACGGAGCATATGTCAAGGAAGCTAACATTACGAAGCGCGTAGTGCCTTATCCTCACCTCCGCGAAGCAGATGTGATGTATACACAGCGAATTTGGCAAGAAATTGACCTTCGGGAGAAGATGAATCATCCCTATTACTATCCCATCAAGCCCATTGCTGATCGCAAAAGCTTGTTTGACGTCATCCGAAATGCATTGCTTGTTGAAGGTTCTCTTGTCGCATACGGGACCGGTCCCGCAGGAGACGATGATGAATTCCGATATCCGCTCACGCCAAACCAAGTCGATTCAATTTTGAACCCAACGGTGCTCATTCCCGAGTTTGATTTGGAGACGGGCGAGAAGATTGGCGATCGTCCAGAACAAGTAGCCATCGAAACAGGTGCGATTACACGTTACCTGGTCAAAGAGGACTGGATATGGGATCGCCAGCGAAGTGAGCGCTACGTTCGAATCATTGGAATCGCCCCTCGGCTGGAAGAGTTTGATGACGAGGGTTTGTCCAAAGGATTCAAGGATTTGTTTTGGTTGTATTACCCCGAATGTCGCTACGTATTTGCAAATTCAGAGGCCTACAATCCACTCAACGATGCACAGCGCCGAACATATGAGGACTTGTTCCAAAAGCGATTCTTCAGCAGCTTCATCGTCAAGGAATCAAATGTGTATGACCGTCCGATTTCATCGTACGCTCGTGGTCTCGATGCATTGGCCGAATCGGAGCGCATCAAAGAAGAGCTCTTTCTATTGGAGCACGACCTTTGGCATTATTGATCCAATAAAAAAATTAGAAGCCGGTCTTTCGAGACCGGCTTTTTTTTGCTCTGCGAATAAGCGAACTTTGCCGACCTCATGCTAAGCATCTCCAACATTGCGGTCCACTTCGGCCAACGAACGCTATTCGAAAACCTCGATCTCTTCATTGGTCTTCGAGAGCGCGTGGGATTGGTGGGAAGAAATGGAGCAGGGAAATCAACCTTGCTTAAAATTATAGCAGGCGTAAATCCGCCTTCTTCCGGCAGTGTGACCATGCCCAAAGGATCAAAGGTTGGATACCTCCCGCAAGAGATGGAACACAATGAGAAGGCAACGATTCTTGAGGAGGCCAGCAGTGCATTCGTTGAGGTACAAGACCTGGAAGGACGCCTTGAGGAAATCACGAAAGAACTCGGGGAGCGGACCGATTATGAGAGTACCGCATACGGTCGGTTAATCGAAGAGCTCACCACCACAAATGAGCGAATCGACCTCTTAGGTGGTGCTTCTCAGGAAGAGCAAGTTCAGCGCATCCTTCAAGGATTGGGGTTCATGCCAGAAGACATGAGCCGTACCATGAGTGAGTTTTCTGGCGGATGGAAAATGCGCGTTGAGCTGGCTAAGCTATTGCTCGCAAGCCCGGAGCTGCTCCTGTTGGATGAGCCGACCAATCACCTCGATTTAGAAAGCATAGAATGGTTAGAAGGCTTCCTTCTGCAGTCATCCAGCTCTATCCTTCTCATTTCTCAC
>Ga0206124_10000391_pt1 | contig 35149 bp, 10 predicted proteins | sample Helgoland_Spring_3_FD_148671 | JGI IMG/M metagenome (GOLD analysis project Ga0206124, IMG submission 148671) | Pelagic subsurface seawater microbial communities from Kabeltonne, Helgoland, North Sea - Helgoland_Spring_Bloom_20160321_2 | ecosystem: Environmental > Aquatic > Marine > Epipelagic ... | reverse complement strand
TTTTATAATCCAAGATCTGGTTTGGAATACCAAGGTCAGTTTCAAAACCCGGCCGCGGATCCAGATTATATGGGCATGTTACTCGGACAAGCACTACCAGGTATCATGATTGCATTATTTACATTTTTCTGCTCTCTTTTGGGATTATTTATAGTCCTTGGTACAGTAATTGCATACACGAGGAGACAACTTAGACAAATGCAGCGGAGCAAGTCTATAATCCCGAGAGCGTGGTCGATAATTATCAGACCGAAACCGTTCACTGTCAAACAACTCAAGAGAATGAAGAAAGTAATAATAACGTTGTCGCTCGTGGTGTTTGTCGGTTGTATCGCCGTATTGACGACAGGAATGCGAGTGAAAAACTCCATGATTAAATTCGGCGACGTGATGCTTAAATCCGTGGTTGAAGTTGAGGAATCGACTTTGAAAATAGAAGAGGTTCTTTCGCGCGAAAATGTACTCGAGAATGTAACAATTTTTGTCACAAAACTTAACGAAGACATCGCGACCATTAAAGACTCGTATAGCAGTGTCAGATCTGGATTGACGTCGAGTTCTACAGGTATACAGTTCTCGCTAATCACACTGAGCGTGTTCATAAGTTTGCTCGCATTTTTAGCGGCATTTTTCGTATACATCGATCAATGGAAGCTCGTCATCGTCTTGAATATAGTGATATCTATTTTTACGTGTTTTGCTTGGTTGTTATGGTCTGGCATCACGATGATGGGTACGATGACGAATGATATGTGTTATTCAATGCAAGTATTCATCGAACCTGGAGGGGAGGGTTACGTAGATTTGATGGATATATTGCCATGTATATCTGCGCCAATTGCGGTGAGTTCAATTGGTATCCTGAGGGCAACAATTGCGGATAGGGCATACCAAATAAACCGTCGCATAGTAAAGAACGATCCATTGATGGGCCTACCATTGGTTTGCCACGAATATGTCGAGGTGAGCGCTGAATTAACGTGCGATCCTGCAGGGAGGTATGCCGAAACGAATTACGCAAAAACGGTCTGTTCGGCTTATATGAACGGCGTTCTGGATGATGAGTTGAACGTTGGCGAGATGACATTTTGGCCGAGCGTGAAAGGTGTCGGCGGGAGCTGTGGTTACGGTAACACATCATGGAGCGCGTTTGGTTCGCGCGGTCATACAGTTTCTGCGGTCAATTTTGAAGCTGCGTACACGGTGTGCGAAAATAAAGAAGGCTGCGAGAATTCGTTGCCGTCGAAGATTCCTCGGGTTCCGTATACGGAATCTGTAGACTTGTCCTCTTCCGTCGCTGCGCTCGTGGATATCGTTCCTGACACTCAAAAGCTTCTCACGTGCCAGTATGTCAAAGAAGCATTTGAGAGTGCGGTGCCTTTGTGCGACGAAACTATATCGAACTTGACGTATCTGTGGCGGGGTAACTCGATCGTCGCTACTGCGTTATTCGGGTTATGGATTGCACTCTTGCTCGCCGTGCAACGTCTATCGAACAAACACTTACTCGTGAAAAATATGATGGGAGCGATGAAATCCTTCAAAGCCATGAAGGCAGGAGGAAAAGGATCTTTTCTAGGCGGGAAAGTAGAAATACCCCCGTTTGTTCAGCGGATGAAGGCAACTTTTTGGACGACGGGGAAAGAATTGAGAGGAAGTCCTAGTTTCAAACCGAACGCAACGACGAGAATATCAAAAAGATTCAAAAAGCACGTTCAAGCGATTGGAGAATTGCGAGTGAAGATTAAAACTCTTCAGATGAGCAAGTTAAGACGCTTAATTGCGAACATGACACCGCGTTGTCGAGAAGAATTGAAGAAACAAAAGCTGAAAGAGATCAACGCAATTTGGAAACAAAACGCCAAACGCTTAAGCTCGTTAAGAAAAGAAGAGATGAGTTTATCTTTTCGACGTGAAGAAAGTATAAAAAGAAAAGAAGAAGATGATGAACGAATACGAAGAGCCGAAGAGGCTGCTAATAACGCCGAACGTTCGATCACGTTTCAGAACGGCGGTGAGGATAGTTCAGAAGACGATGACAACGATGATATTTACAACTCTCCGGAAACGTTGGCTACGTTTCAGACCAACGATGACGCTGCTGACGACGACATCTACAACCAGGCGTATCTAGGAGCACCGTTCTCTCAATCTCCTCAGAACGAGGTTGAACGAATGCTTTTCGCGCTCGACCGCGCAAAATTAGAGGCGCAAAAGAAAGAGACGGCGACACAAGTAGCCATATCAACCATGATGGAACAACTTGGCACAGCGCGAGCGACAGTTGCGAAAAAAAACACAGAACTAACATCATCACCAATCGAAAGTATGCTCGAAACGATCGAAAAGGCTCGAAATAACGCCGCCAAAAAACTTTCGCCTGTCGCTCCTGCTCCTGCGGGGACAGTCGCTTTACCCATGCCATCTCCTCCTCTCACACCACCACCACCACCGGCGACGACGACGACGACGTCAACGTTTGCCGTAGGCGCTCTGCTTCAACAACTCGAACGAGCTCGAGCGCAAGTTACTTCGAAAGCGACCCCGCCTTCGCCGCCGCCGCCACCGCAAAACGTCACGGAGCGAATGATACAACAGTTATCCGAAGTGCGAGAGCGTTTGTTGTTAGCCGTGAAGGAAGATGATGCCGTTTCTGCCGCCGACGATAAAGACGACCATTCAAGTTAGAAGAGAGTTAATATTATTTAGAAATGAAAAAAAGGTGATGCGTGATGCGTGACTTGTTGATATATTGAATAATAAATACAAAGTGTATGGGATACATTCTAATCTTTACCGAAGCGTGAAAACCTACGAAGATATTGTGAAAGATGCCCCCTACTTCAAAGAAAAATGGGCGGCATGTGCACGATGGCGAAAGGATGAGAAAGATAGATTGTTTACGAACTCGTTTTCTTATCAATTCAAAGAAATACTGGAACGCCGACAAAAAATACTCTTTGCGATAAAATTGAGAAGAACTTCGGTATTAAGATTGCCGAAGATGACCGCGTTTTAATCGCGATGAAAAACTGTTTTGAACGCCTCCTCTTTCGAAACCTCTCTTTTTTCCCGCATGGAGAGGGCCCGAAGCGTCTTCACGACTGGCTTCATGCCATATTGTTTGAAGCTTTTTCCGTCTGCAGATCGCTCGAAAGTAGAGCCGGAGTACAGAGTTTCATCGTCGACTGGCGAAGGTGCCCAAAATTTTTCTTTCAAAGAAGGAGCACTGCGAATCGAATTAACGAGACGGTCGCGGTTCGATAAGCGGTTAATGGCCACCGCGTACGATGACCAAACACAAAATAAGGAGAGCGCCAAGACAACATTTCCTACCCACATAATCTTGAGGTTGTCAATAGTCGCGTCACATTCTACAGAAATCGCTCGGAAGGCATCCTTTACGTAACCGCAAGTCACTAATTTTTGTGTCTCCGGAACGATTCCAATCAAACGAGATGCGTGTTCGGCGGCATCTTTGGCTCGATTATATTCCGATGAAGCTATTTTACCGGCATACATGCGTTCAAAGTCAGACGCATCAACTACGTGTCGACGAGAACCAAGATTGTTATCCCAAGTACTGTTTGAATAAACGCAACCTTTTTCGGGATAAAAGTAGTAACCGTTGGCATCTATGTCGTTGTTCAACAGGCCCGCATCTTTCGCTGAGCATACTGTTTTGGCGTAGTTTGTTTGGGCATAATTCCCAGTTGGACTGCAGGTTTCATTCACCGAAACAGCCACGTACTCCTGGCAAAGTAAAGGGAGCTCCCGAAGTGGATTGTTATCGACGATGATTTGGTTCGCTTCGTATGTTTTTTCCAAAATCGAATTTCTAAGCATGCCAATGGTATCGACGGCGGCCTTAGCGCTCACGCATGGTAAGATATCCATCATGTCCATTCGCACTTCACCATCCGGTTTAACAAATTCTTCCATCGACCAGCACATATCGTTCAAAAAAGTGCCCACCATGGTAAGCAAACCCCAGGAAATCCATGATAAAATCATAAATAGAGATGTGAAAACAGTCACTATGATGAGCAACTTCCATTGATCTTTGTAGACAAGAAAGGCAGAGAAAAGTATCGTCACGATCATGCCCCCTGCACAGGCCCCTGCAATGCCTTGAATCAACGACTGCTGCTCGTTTACCAAGTCTTCAGCAGCTCCGTATATTTCCTTAATATCATCAATATCGTCATTCAATTCAGAAACAAACTCTGAGTACGTTAACAATTTCGTATCAGTTCCATCTACTCCCAAGGTTCTCTCTATCTCCAATGTCGCATTTTGCATCTCAGACACAGACTCGTTCGCAATCGTCAACAAATGTTCGCGCGATCCTAACTCTACTAATTGCGAAACTATTACACCAAATCCAAACAAGCTCATGATCGAAAAGAAAAAGATGACTAACTTCGTCGTTTGCAGCTGCTTCGTTGTGAACGGTTTCGGTTTGAACACGTTGTTGCAAGAATCGAAGCAAATACCAAAACACTTTGTAATGGACACTGCAACCGTCAAGAGAACTGAAACAATCGCCAACAGTAACCCAAATCCTGCGAGAACGAAACCTGGAAGCGCCTGACCCAGGAGCATGCCCTGATAATCTGCATCTTTCATCGGATTCTGAAACTTGCCCTTGTAAGTTGAGCCCGTGTTTGGATTATACCTGGGCATGCTGAATAACGTCTCTGGCAATAGCGATTCATCATTCGAAGTTTGTCTTGTTGGATAAGTCTGATTCGTGTTATGAACCTCTTCATCGTGGTATGGAGCCTTAGCGCTTAGCGCCGTAGGTACAGCATCGTCATCCACGAAAGGCGGAGCATCATCTGGAGGAGGAGAAGGGGGAGGAGCGAATAGGCTACTCAACATTTCAATATCTGGAGGTGGTAATGGCGGGGGCGACAGCGGTGGTGGTGACGGCGGTGATGATGGAACTGGAGGTGGTGAGGGTGGAGGAGAAGGACAGGAGTTTGTTTGCACACATGGCGGGGGCGGGGGAGGTGGTGAGGGTGGAGGAGAAGGACAGGAGTTTGTTTGCACACATGGCGGGGGCGGTGGTGTTGGTGGCGGCGACGGTAAAGGTGGCGGTGACGGAGATGGTGACGGAGGAGGAAAAGGCGGAGGAGAAGGGGACGGCGGCGGTAAAGGTGGCGGTGACGGTGAAGGTGACAGAGGTGGTGGTGGCTCTGGATGCGGCGGTAACGGAGCCGGCGGCGGACTTGGAGATGGAGGTGGTAAAAGTGGGGGTGGACTTGGCGACAGAGGTGGTGGGCTTGGTGGTTGACTCGGAAAGAGCGGGGTTGGAGGGAGGTCTGGTGCTAAAGTTGGCGGGCTTGGTGGCAACGGCTCAGGTGTTGACGATCCATTTGTGCCGCTACCATTCGTAAAGGTAAACTTCTCCTGCATCGGCGAAATGCCAGACTTAATGCAAACCATATTGCCATCTCTGTTTTGCAAAGAGAAAGACTCTGCGCATACATCACAGGCAGTCAAGTTTGCGCACGAAGCTGTTGAAGCATTCGGACCACATGGTGTTGGAATACACATGATACAACCTAACATGCACTCAGTCGTGTCAAACGCTTCACTCATCACGGGATCAACCTTTGTAGAAGTCTCTTGGGAGTCAGAAGGTATACTTGTCCCATTTAAAACTTCTGATTCTGAGCCTTCAAGATTATCGTCAAATTGCGCGTCTGTTTCGAGCTGCTCCGTAAGAGCCACATCGTTCGAGATAAACACCGAATTTGGTATGTTCAAGAGCGCGCGCCCATTTGGAATTAAAGTCAAATCTTCAGCGTCGCCACTTGGAACGGGAAAATGTTTATCAATCATGTCCTGCATTATTTTGAGCGTCCTTTGGTGTTGCGCAAAGTCTTCGCGGTTCTTCCTCGCAAACGTCATGGGGATGGTAAGTGTATGCGTCCTATTGATCACGCTTTGTGAGTCAAGAGATGGCGTGGAAGCAAAATGTTCTCCTTCATCCAAGAGTTCGCGTCGCATACGTTTCCTAGAAAAGCCGGCACATCTCTTGAATTCCGTCCATATACTTTCCGATTTGTAACTCATCCAACCATTTGCATAAAGCCCCAGCGGATCCGAGAGTCCATCCAAGTACACATTCTCTTCATCCACCCACGAGTTCCACTGACCTAAAAATGACTTGTACTTTCCGAGCATACTCAACACGGCGCCAAAAGCTGCGCGAGGAGAAACCTTACCCGTACGCATCCAAATCGTCCACGCGTCGTTGCCTGCACCAGTTGCTTCGAATTCCGGATAACTGTTTGAATTACCGCACTGATGATAAAACGGAGGAACGTTAAACTGCATCTTCGCAATGTGCCCGTGGGGGATTTTTGTCATCAACTCTTCGAGATAATCGAGTATTTCTGTATGGTTCGTCCCAGCAAGCGAAGCGCTGCAGAAGTCTCTACTTTGTACAGCTTGTTCACGAGTAGACGTTGGTCCACAACCAAAGAGAAATCTAAAGATAGAAGCAAAAGCAGCCTTCGATGTGGGACCATCTGATCGCGCGTAATACGTTCGAGTATCCTTTGTAATACCAAGAGGTTCATTCCAAGCTGCGGCGATTAAATACGGTTCCCAAGCTCTAACGATATCCATTCCTGAGCCGTGTGCACTTCTATAACACGGTAAGATTTCAACGTACATATCGAGCTTCAAACTAAGTTCTCCCAACGTTCCGCCGCCTTCCGAAGTGGCGAGCCAATCTATGGTGTCTTCCAACCACTTGATTGGACCAGATTCTGTGACTCCTCTCGGGCATTCAAACAAAGATCCTGCCGCTGTTATGAGCTTTTTGATGGTAGTTGGATAGTGTTTGGCAATCGGCTTGAATTGCTCGAAGCTTTTTTGGAACAACGTGTTATTTTGCAAAGTCGTCATACCCAGATGCGTAAAAATCAGTTCCCAAGCTTCTGGAACGTGTGGATTCGTCTCGAGTGCACTCAAAAGAATATTAGTAACGCGGGGTAGAATAGAGTTGCCCTCGTTGTAATACACACTTCGAAACAAATGCATCGCGAGACGAACATCCACATACGAATCAAGACCGACATTCATGGCCAAAGGTATGGAAGCTGCGTGATCTATAGACGTTTCTCGTGTTTTTATTGGACCAGAAATATCATCGGTTTGAATAGGATTTTCAAAAGTTGTCCAATAACTGCTATAAATCCAGTTATATTTATCCATTTCCCAATGCCCATCGGGGGCCTTGTCAAAAGCGATTGCAGCCGCGTGCATAGGTTGTCCAACCATAGTAGATGGACTCCCACGACATCCAGTGTTACCCACAGCCATGTATGCCAGACGACCACACATTCCACCATCTTGGGATATTCGTGGGAGAGAATCCTTGTGCCAGTTTGATTCCATGCATTGAACTTCATAGCGCATGTAATTATCAGAGTAGTGTGCCCAAGAAGTGGCCAACCCTGGTGTCCGGTCAGCGTCTACAAATTCTTTCTTATCGGGCTCGGCAAGTTCATATCTCGACCAAATCCATTCGCACTCATCTGTCGGAATATGCGCAATCGTGTGTATCGACATTAATGGCCAAGGAGCCTCAGTTACGTCAAAAGTTGACGAAGCATAGCTTTGTTCATTCTTCTCCAACAAATACTTCAAAGCCGCGAGCGGAGAAGGATTCGGAGTTCTGGAGAGTGGTGCTGAGTTCCAGTTGTCTCGTCCTTTGTTAATGCGACACATCCTTTGAAATTCTTTCGAGGTAGTCCACACGGATGGGTCGTCTTCTCGCGCTGTCGTTGAGTTCATGATCCCACGTAAATTACGGTACTTATGGGCAAACGATAAAACCAAATCTGCAATGCTGTCGTCATCGTAGAAAGAAGTCAAGAAATTTCTTAAATATCGCACATGCTCGATTACTCGCGGATGCATCGGCATCGAAAGCGAGAGAAATGACTTACGAAGTGGCACATCTTGCTTACCCCTTTGGTTCTGAATCCAAGTCCATACTGGATCATCTGCCAATATGCTTGAGGTATTCTTCGCGTCCTGTTCATTCAAATCCAGAACCAATTCTTCCAATTCTTCCGACCATGTTTCCGTGCCGATCACCGCATCGTAAAGATCTCTAGCCTCTTGAGTACCCCCTTGGGGTGTCTGGGTCAGGTACCCGCGTCTCATGAAAACGTGAGACTTAGAACTCCTTTCTAGAGTCTGAAACTTCAACGAACCACGAAAAATAAGCGAACATTCTCCCATGGTTGCGCCTAGCTTTGGTTCAAACATTACACCTATGCATCCAACCGAATCTTTGCAAACTTTCACACATGTATAGATCGCGGCAGAAAAGCTATGACTCGCAGGTGCGCCGCGGAATTCATAAAATACAAAATCGTCGTCTTTATCCATCGCGTGTGACAATTTCGAATACTCGACGGAATTTTTGAGCACGTCGTCCATCGCAGGTGGCAAAGAAGTTTCCAAATCTGCGCTTGCAGTAAAGGTACACGTCTCAATGGCACTAGGTTTCGTCGTTGAGTTGCACGCGTGGTTAGAGTAGCACTGCGAATTCGCAGAGCATGAAACGTCTCTCATCTTTATGCCACCAGTAGCTGGGGGTACTGCCCTTTTGCAATCTCCCCAATCACCCGTTGTCCAGCTCGGATTTGTTGAGCAGTCAGTGGCGTCGCCAACCAATCCGTATCCTTCTTCGTTTTCGATGATGCTATCTACTCCAATCTTCAGTGAGCACGGACCATTAGTAGATTGGCCACTTTTGGTCCAGCCATTGAGACAAGTGCACTTATTGTGCCAATTCCATGGGGAACTTTTGTGCATGACTTTTTCACATGTGCCGTGCTCGCACTCGTTCTCACACTGTAGACACTTTTCGTGTTTTAGACACGATTGAAGGTTCGCAGGTTCAGCAGCTTCGCATTGCGCTCGACTACTGATAGTTCCATCACTTTTTGCGCAGATATTTTCTCGTGTTTTTGTGTTGCGATCTGCTTGTTCTAAGCACACGTCGTGCGGCGCTTTTGTACACTTTTCCCATGCAAGCGGGGTCCACTTAGAACTTTTCCACCAATCGGAGTCTTCTGGTTTCGCGTAGCACTCTAAATCGGTATTGTTCCGACGAGGGGCGAAACAGCAGCCAGAATCTTCGCACGTTTGTCTTCGAATGCTTACACTTTGAGCCGCACTGCGAGTACTTCTTTCGTACAAAGCGCACGGCCTGCGCACAGCCGATTCAGACCGACACCACGGAAGACAGCTGAAAGTGTTACAGCTTCTATACGTCGCTGGTTTTTGTGCAATACCTCCGCAGAGAGCATCCTCCGCCTGACTGTAATCCTCGATCGAACTACCTTTTGGCGCGCAGAACACGTTCCGACTTTGCGAACCAACTCCGCAGGGTTTAGAGCAAACGCTCCACGGGGCGGTGTTCCACGCCAACTTATTCGAGTTAAAAAAGCTGTGAAGAGGGTGTGAACTCACTACAAACGCCGTTAAATTTGCTTTCTTGACTGGATGCTCAAATTCAACTGGTGTAAAAATATTCTTGCCGAAATCTGAGGATCCCTCTGGTGCTTTTAGTTCGCTATTCACATTTCGACCATGCGGCGTGTTTGAAGTTTTGCATAGTTGCACATACAAAATGCAATTATTCGTTGCGTCATCGTAGCTTATTTCGGTGCAGTCTTCATTCTTGCACGCCGCGATGCAGTCATTGAGTGAGTTTTCGCTGCGAGTCATGAGTTGTGTCGATGTCGAGCAGTCTCTTTGCTCGCATACACGTGCGTACCCTTCGTCCGGATCTGGATCAGTGCGAATCACTTTCGCGCAGCGGAGATGTCTTTCTTCATTTTCACCGTACCAACCCATCCATTGATTGTTCTGCTTATGCTGCAAACCCTGTAGAGCTATACCAGTTGCAACAAAACCATCCGGACAGTTGGTGTAGAAAAGATTTCGAAAATCACCGTGATGGACTTGCTCGTGTGCACCATTTATGCCTTTAGAAAGGAGCGTGCTATCGTTTGTCCATCCTTCATCTCCATCGAGCGCAAAACCACTGGGGACCCCGCAACGTGCCAACACTCCTTGCTTCGTGGGATCAGTCTCGTTATTTGCAAATGCGAGTCCTGTGAGCACTTCTCCAGCGGGACAGAGGATTTTTAAATTCGGGTGCGATTCGCGGGTTGGAAAGTTTCGAATCTTCGCATAATAATCAGCAGGCTCGCGAAACAGCGTTTCTGACGAAACCCATTCATTTAAATATCTTTCGTTCTTTAGGCAGAGAGACGTATTTCCAGAGAAAGAACATTCAGAAAGTAACTCCCCGCCCGCTGTGCAACGCATGGTCTGAATTGGCCCGTGTAATTCATCCGTAATCATGACCACTTCTTCGCCGCGGAATTTCGTGTTTTGAAAAACAAGATCGAAACCAAAGTGTCTTGTGTCTGAAATCTCCTCGCAATCACAATAGCCCCAAGTATTTTTATTGCCATCCGTGTAACAGATGGGACGATTCGGCTCGGGTTTAGGTCCGCCCCATTCCGAGGTATCTTGTGGAACAAAGCATACTTGACGCCAGTCATCGTCATCGGACCATTCATCTCTGAAAAAGCCTCCCCAATTGTTTCCATGATGTCCTCCGATGTCACACGGAAAATTTTTCCCATTACCACCACACGTAGACTTGTGACGATGCAGGTAAAGACCGCCCGTAAAGAATACACTTGCAGACGTGTTGAATGAAATCGTGCTTTCATTCTGGACGGAGAAGGATTTTGGATTATCGCTTGCTCTGGCACTGAGTCGCGGGAAAATTTTTGAATCTCCCGAAACCGTTGCGTATAGGACATCCCAAAACTTTCTCCACCTGTAATCACCTTCTCCACTTTCTCGGGCGTCCATTCGCTCGCGTATGTCTTTCACGTCAACGACGGCCGGGTCAAAGTTCTTCTTTGCGCTTATCGGCAAAATTGTCGAATTAAAGCCATTCAGATCGACATTCTTTTGCTTTTCAGCGAATGTTGTCGGATGATTTCTTTCACCTTTTACAGAGAAATTGATCTCTGGTTGCCAATCCCATTGGTGAAGCCCGCCACGTTCCCTTGCAAAAGATTTAAGAATGAAAACTTGTGGATGGGCGGAAGTCTTTCGAAGCCTGATACTCTTCGAACGCATACGACAAACAAAGTTTATCTCTTCGCCGCTCATGCTCGTCTTTGTGTAACTGAATCCGACGCAACGGTCGTTCGCTACGCAACGCTGAGCACAGAACTCGGCAAATTTCGAGTCTTTTGCATGGTGCAACTGTTGCCAGTTACCGGGAAGAGGGTCAACCATGTTTTCATATGAATGTATCAAGTACGGTGGGACGTGCTTGTAGAAATCGCGAGAACTGTACGATTCGTAAAGGTCACCACCAATTGCAATCGCCCGAGAGTACCTCTGAAATAGGTTATAATTTTTGTCGATATCGAGGCTGCCGAGATCGTGCCAGGACGTTGGTGAGTTACAATCCGTGGAGGTATCGCACATGCAAACTTGGTGCCTAGGATCTTCATAATCGTATCCAAAAATCTTGTTTCGACCATCCAGAACAAAGTCCTTCCAAAGCATATACGGTTGATTGACGTTTGGAAGCTCACCACCGAAATCCACATCATTTCGCTTTATACGTTCAATCGTTTTAAAATTTAAGATTGGACCAACGAGTGGGTAGTTCTCCGGTCGCACGATATAGTCGCCCTGTTTACTCAAAGTAGTCTCGGCTGCTACGTCGACTGTTTTATCCCAAATACCGACGCAACCCGTTCTTTCACCCTTCAGAACTTTAATTTTCGCCTCATCCGGGATTATTGCCGCGCCGCGTTCAACAAACAGCACATCTTGCTTCACTCCCCCAATTGCAGGAGAAGAACCGAGAACGAATTGAACCTGATTTAGTCTGTACATCGGAATGCAAACATGTGCCCCTTCTGCAAAACCGTACTTCGCACCTATGCCGGCGGCACAATGGGTGTGTTTCCCGCACCCGCTATCAGCATAAAATTTTCTCTTTGCCTTGCACGAACTTTGGTATTCTGTACAGGGCATCATTCTCCTGGAATCTTTTCGGATGGACGGACCATAGTCACCAGCATTGCAAAAACCGTCCATACCGTTTTCTAAGCGCAAAAAGAAGCGCTGATCATCGACTTCTTTTTCAAAAACCGTCTGAAACTCCGACGCGTTTCCCCAAGTGCTGACAGGATACTCCACACCTAAGTATTCCAGAGTCTTGTTTTTGTAACTACTGGGATAGAGATAGGCAGTAGATCCCGCGGGGTTCGCCTGATTCTTTTTATATTCAGAGCAACACGCTGGATATATGTACCCATAGTCTGCCGTTGTCTTATTAATGCAATGCTTAGAAGGACCGCTGGGCACAGAACTGACTCCGTGGCCGGTGCCTTCGTTCCAGATTCCAGTGGTAGCCTCAGTGACAAATACACCCTCGCTGTTTTCTCCACAATCCGTAGAAGACCACAAGTAGGACCCGGGACAGGTAAGAACGGAGTATTTTCTTGGTACTCCAAAGTAAATTTCGTCCACAGTACACATGCGTGCACCTTCGGCTTCGCAATATTGCTTGGCTGTCGCAAAGTTAACCCCGGGATTCTTTTCAGGGTAAAGGTTCTCCTTTTGGTTCCAGTTATGCATATATTTCCAATAATCACCTTTAGTAAGATTCTGCCACTTGTTCGTAGGTTGAAAACATCCAGTAGGTTTTCCTGCGATGTAAGCTGGATGATTATCAGCTGAATTGATTGCAGCCCAGCTTTGATCTGGACCGTCGTCAAACTGTAGTGTTCCGCACTTGCGCAAGGATGGATGACCCCCGAACAATCCGTTGTTGCCAAGGCCATCTAAACCGCCGCCATTATGATGCCAGATACCCCCAGCATCTGCCAAAATATCTTTCACTCCCCACGTTGTGCCGAGTTCTTCGCAAGATCTCGTGACATTACACGCACCATAACACGTTTTCGATGTATCCGGCTTCGAAAGCTGGAACTGAAAGCACTCATTGTCACTCAAAGCTTGCCCCGCTTCTCCTATGCACGTTGCAGTGCGACTTTTTGTGAGCTCACATTCAGCTGAATCACCGCTTCGCGGTGCATAGGTTTGGCTATTATCCGACGGCGCACAATCCGACCACGGACCGACAATCCACCGGCGTTGAATTGAAGCTTGCCAAACGTAAACTTTAAAATCCTTCGCTTTCATGGTTGTGGGTTCTGATCGTCTCAACCCGCAGTCAGAGAGTCTGCAAATTTTAGATGGTTCGTTGAACGATATCACGTTGCAACCAGGCGTGTTACGACATGCACTCATGCAATTCATTGTCGTGTTCAGCTTACTTGTAGTGATGTGATCACAACCTCCCGTACCTGCCACCATGAGATCTTGGCCCTTCCACGTCCAGCTGACTTTATCGGTCGGATACTCGCCGTAGGTGTTGTTTTCTGCGCGCAGTGCGTCGCATCCATCATCACCCGAACCCGGTTGCGGGTCTGCAAATCCAACATGATATTTGCAAGATTCACCCGTGCTCGTTGAACCTCGACAACACGTCGATCCACATTTTGTGATTGTCGTGTTTAAGAGATCGTCACCTTCTCTAGCGTCGTGCATCACATCACAGCCGGGAACATTCGATACGCTCGTACTGCGGTAGCATCGGAAACCAACAGTTTGCTTGGGTGACCAACAGCATCCCCAAGACTCGCATGTAGATCTTCGTGATGTCAAGGAAGCGTATTTTGACTCGTCGCTCGCATAATATTCATCGCAAGGTATTCGATCTCCGATCGCAGGGACCGCACAACCCTCTGCGCACGAGTGTGTGTTGCATTCCTTCGAAATTATAGGATTTTTCCCACAGAATGCATCGTCCAGAGTGTTTCCATCAGTTCGATTTACACAAGTAGAGCTTCTTGTCAAAAATCCTCCTCCGCAGGTCGTTGAGCACTCACTCCACGTTCCAAACTCCCAAACAGCGCCAATAATGTCTTGCGCAAAGCAATCAGTGTAACCCCACGTGCCCGGGAGCGATGTCATGCAAAACGGTCGGTCGGAAAAATCAAGCGCCACGTCCCAATACTCCTCATTGTTGTATTCAAAAGGGAATTTGCACGGGGCACCGTTCGCGTTTCCTTCGCAAGTTGATAGAGCACGTGAGTAGACGGTGATTCCCGGAGATGTGACAAAGGCACTCGGCTTTGGAAGCGAATTCAACAACACTGCGTTGAACTTTGTTTCGGAAAGTATTGCTCTCAACGCTGGACTCACACTCCCTCCCCTCTTTTTCGCGCGTGCGTGCGCATTAGAAATGGCGTCGCATGTCGTGCCAACTTCGTTTGCTTGTAAACCCTGTCCGGATTCTATTGCCTCGATGACGTCCCACTTCCGCGCGTCCTCATCGCTTCTCACGACGCCATCAGATGTCGCGCTGAACGCATCGACGAGATCTTCGCGAGATATTGCAGCAGAACACGTGTAAAAACCTGCGCACCGATGATCCGCGTTGCACACGTTTTTGATATCATCGATTGTACCATTTATAGCAGTATATACCGAATCCACCAAATCGCTCATCGGCAAAAACGCATTTTGGTTCTCTACGAATGCTTTTGGCACCCGTTTCTTTCGATAAAAATCGGATTCTTCGCTCTTTCTCAACGAGTATCCTCTCGCCACGAGCGTGCACTTCATCTCGTTCAACGCGTATGAAAATCCTGCGCACGCTTCTCCAATGTCATCGCACGTCTGTTCGCAGTTTTCCAATCCCGATACGCGCTTCGCGGCGAGTTGCTCGCCAACCGAGGCTATCCTCGACCCGTGATGAAAGTAGTTTTCTGTTGTTTTGGCGCGAAGAAGTCAAGCGACACATGGTGAGTCTCGCGAAACGCAGGTATCCTCAAAAAGTCACGTATCGCGCGCGTGCGAGCAAAGAAAGAAAGGGGATAAATAAACGGGGGGTCATTTCGCTCTCCAAAATAGATATTTCCTCACCTCTGGACGAAGATTCCGCCAATAAGCGTCTTTGGGTCCTTATCCCACCGTCCGCGTTTTGTTCGCGAACCTCGCTCTCCGCGATCGTCGAGTCGCCGCCGCGAAAGATCACCGCGAATACTGCGACAAGGAAGAGGGCGGCAACGAAGAAGAGCGTCCCTCCTCGGGTTGTTTGGACATTGAAATCCGCCAGCACTCGATGCGTGTCGTGTCGACCGTTTTGTAAACGACGACGATTTTTCTCCTTCCCTTCGACCGCCGCGAGATCTGTCGCGTCGTCCCCTCGACGACGACGCGAACCGGGTTCGGGTCGCGACGACAACAACCTCGACGACGACAACGACGACGCCATTTCTCGCGCCGGTCGTCCAAAGTTTTTTGCACCAAATTGAAGAAGACAACGATCCTTTTTAGATTATGGGGATGTCGTCGACCGTTTGAAAAATGTCGTCGACCGTAAAAAAATATCTGGCATGCATGCATTTTTGGACGAAGAGTTGAGTAGGTTCATCGTTAGCGGTAGTATTACAAATTTTTCCGGTTCGTCTTCGAGGATCCTTTTGAAGCTGCTGACGTCGTCTATTTGTTCTTCTTGTAACTATCATCATCACTACTCGTCCATGAATCTGGTCTGTTCCCTGGATCTTTCCTGTACGGATGGTTATCGTCGTGTTGGCGAGCGCCGGAGTGTGCCCAAATCATTTCCTGCTGGTGGTCGAACGCGTCTTCCCGATTATTTTTTTCGAACCAGTGGCGCGCGTCTCCGTGTCTCCGTCTCCATACTTTCACTCGAACGTCTTTCTCCACCAGCAACGGCGGCCAGAATGGAAACTTTTTGTTCAGTTTTACGCCGGTGAACCCGGTTATATTTCGCATGATTTCATACCCAGGCATTTTTTTGTATTCGTTGATTAACCAATCGTGCCCTCGGGAACCGTCGTCGTGTAACATGGCATGTAAATGACCCTCGTGTTCGTGGTCTTGCCTTTTGTTGTACACGATGACATTGTGATCGTGATAAGCTTGACCGAACCGAGAGGCGCCAGTTTGCGCGCAATGGTCGTCTATGTGTATTCTCACGTGGCCCAAGGTGTTGTGTTCCGGGTTCAACTCGTGGAAGGCGGCCAACGCTTCTCCGCCGGGATAGTTTGCGATGGACGCTTTGGCGAATACACCAATAGATACGGCACAACTGACTATAACGCCCATCCACGCGAGCGCGTGCAAAAAGTTTCCCTTTATGCTCTTCTTTCTGTTCAAATTCAATCGGTGCATCCCGCACGCCGCGCAGAAATTGAACAAAGGCAAGACCGGGAAGAGAAAACGCAACTCTTTGTGTCCTAAAAAGGAATACGCGAAAACAAAGAACGACGCGATCATAAACGCCGATCGACACCGGCGTTCGTGTTTAAACCCATACATACTCAACGGATACGCAATCAATAACATTCTCGGCAACGCGGAATACGCGTACCACAAAAACGGTTTCGTCCCGTAATGGTGACTGCGATTCGCGCCCATCGGATTGTTAAAGGACAACACTTCCCACTCTGGCCATAAATATTCCTGATCCCAATGTCTAGAATCAATCGTAATCGACGTGTACGCAAATGCCACGATCACGGTTACCATCGCCATAACGTTCGCGATAATCCGCAAACTCGCGTCGTATATATCCGTCACGCGAAACAACGTCACGTGTATCCCCAAAGGCGCCAACAACAAAATATTATCGCACCGAAATACCGCCACGACCATGCTCACAACCATTATCGCCAAAGTATCCAAAACCGAACTATTAATCTTTAATCCTCTCCTCTCTTCTAACCATAAACTCAACGCAAACGTCGTCAACGCGAACGCAAAAATGTTCGGCAACGGCCTCGAAGCGTAAAACGCCAGATGAAACTGCGCCAACGCGAGAGCGCTCGCATATACCGCGACGTCGTTCCCGAAATTCTTCCCTATTACCGCATGAAACTTGTGCAAGGAAAAAGTCGACGCGCAGCCTAAAATCATCCTCATTATGACTTGATAATGCATTTTCGTTCTCACGAACGTCTCTTCCTCGTTCAAAGTCTCCACCAAGTGCTTCAATTCGCCCCAAATCTTCTCGTTTCTAAACACGCGTTTCGTCACCGGATTACTGTTCACGACGAGCTCCATCGCTCTCGCGAGAATCTTCGTCATTTTTCCTAACACTAACGGCCCGAGAAATGTCCGAGGCACAACCCCTGGGAACTCTTTGTGGTCCCACACGTTGAGTTCATTCGCGTGGAAAATCACGTCGTGCGTTGCTTGCGTGTTGAACGATTCCTCGACTTTCGTGTACGGCGCCACGCGGACGTACGCGAGGACGAGGAGGAAGAAAAAGAGGTCGAAGAGCTCGTGCGAAATGGTGCGAAGAAGGCGTTTTCTCACGCGCATTTTCGTTCGTGTTTTTAAACAACGCGCGAACGCGCAGCGGCGAGAGAGAAGGACTAATTTTCTTACCGAAGCGTCAAGAGAGAAGGAAGAGAGAAGCTTTTTATGTGCTTTTGGCCGCGAAAAACCAAAACGAATTCCGACCCCCCCGAGAGCCTTTTTTCGTCTTCCTTTTTCCTTTCTTTCTTTCTTTCTTCGTATTTCTTTCTGTACGAACGGACTCTTGACGACGACGGCTTTTTTTTGGACTTCACTTCAAAACGCGCCTCTTCTCTAAGAGAGACAGAGAGACATCGCAGAGAAAACACATCTCACAGGCAGAAGAGAGGAAAGAAGCGAGGAAGAAGAAGCGAGGAAGAAGAAGAAGAAGAAGACAAAGAAGAAGGAACTTTTACGACTTTTACGACTTTTACGATGAAAACGCGTTCCTCTCAGTCCTTTTCTTCTTTTAAACAACCCGTCTTCTTTTCCTTCTTTTCCTTCCTCGTCTTCTTTTTGTCTCTCAAAGAGCGTTGGTTTTGTCGTTCGACGAGACCGTTTTTCTTCTCGACATCATCATCTCTCCTCGAAATCGTCGGAGAAGCTTCTCCGTGTAGGGGAATGTTCCTCTTCGCTCGCGCCGAGGAGGAAGAAGAAGAAGACAAAGGAAAAGAAGAAACTATCGCGACGACGACGAGGAGTATTAAAAGAGAGAAGAAAAAGAAGAAGAGCAAGAAGAGTAAAAATTATAAAAGTAAAATCGAGCAAACGTACGGGGAGAGCGGGGAAATCATCGTGGAAGATTTAACGGATCCGAAGAATTTCGACGAACGGAGAGGCGACGTGCGATCGACGCACCAGATGTTCGACGAAGGCGCCGCCGACGACGACGACGCCACGCGCGGGGTACTGGATGAGTTACAGGAAATCGGGAGGTCGGTGGATGATGTCGTCGACGACGGAGGACCGGCGATACCGAGGCATTACGTTTGCAACGCGTGTCAAGCGTCGGCGAGGAAGTTGGACGCGGATTTGTCCGAGGAAGAGTTTAAACGCGCCAGAGGGGCGAAATACGGGAAGAAGTTGGAAGAGATGTACTATTTAGACGCGATCGAGAAGAGTTGCGACGACCACTCGCACTGGCACTTGTACCACGCGCACGTCTACGACAGCGGGTACCATTATTTAGCCGGACCTTTGTTAGGGAACGCGAGCTCGAGAGGATCGAAACCGTTCGTGAGAGATTTTAGCAAACACAGATGGCCGAAACGATTGAGAGATTACTGTCAAGTTCTGGTGAACGAATTCGACGAGGAAGGCGTGTACGCAAAACACTACGAGTTGCAAGAAGAAAAACTCGCGTGGGAAGAAGAAAAAAGAAAAGAGGAAGAGGAGGAATTGGAGCTCGAGAAGACGATGACGGAGGAGGAAATCAAACTGAGAAGGAGAAAGAAACGAAGAGAGGAGATTTTACACCCGTGGGACAAGAAGAAAAAGAAGCGAAGAACGTTCGATTTCGCGAAAAAACTGTGCTACCAATCCGAACCGCCGAAATGCACTTTCGATACCGAGTTTAAAAAGAAAGCGTTTTTACAACTCGCCACGCACGAAGAAGAACAAAGGGCTAAGGAAACGCAAAACTTAGGATGGAGCGAAAGAGAGGGTGACATTGGAGGCATTCGGTACGAACCGGCGACAATAAACACCGCGAAGAAGAAGAAAAAGACGAAGAAGAAAGAAGAGTTGTAGTAACAAACACCAAATCGCGTAAATGCGTTTTCCTTTCCTTTTCGAGGAAGGAGAGCTTTTTTTGGTTGAAGAAAAGGACGACGAGACGACGACGTAAAAGAGGACGGCGCGACGATTACGACGTTGCAGTCGTTGCAGTATTCAGGCGGCTGAATTCGTCGTCTGAATCGTCGTGTTTGTGTATGCATAGTTTAAAAAACCAGTAATAGTAGAGTTAGTCTCCTGCATAGCAGTATTTAGGGTAACATATAAAACCCTAAACTTTTTTTTTGTGTATCACCCAAAAAAAAAAGGGCGCGTCCCTTCAAAGAAAAGAGCGCGCTTTCGTGCGCACTCTAACATCACAAAATCAAAGCAACACCACGACATCATCAATAATGAGTGCATCATCAAAAGCAGCAGAGCGCGATCCTCTCCTCCCGTACGCCAGACAGTTCGGGTCCATAAACGACGAAGACGAGAACGATGACGGGAAGAGATTCGAGCGAAGAGGCGCCTCATCGGACGACGTCGAAAACGGGAGAAAGAAGACGTTCTTCCTCTTCGACCACGGGGGGGCGCATTCATCTCGAGACGCGTCGAGTAGGGCGAAAATACACGCTTCGTTTTTATACGTTTTACTGGCGTGCGTTTTGTTCTTCTCCGGCGCGATGGTTGGTTCCTCCTCCTCGCCGTTGTCAAAGATGATTTTGATGTCGAAGGAAGATGGTGTCGCTTCGGCAAAAGGACAACCGCGAAATCAACACCATCGGCTCGGGACGATGGCGACGATCGAAAACGCTCCCGGTCAGAAGACTTTATCATCAACGTTGATGAACAACAACAATAAGAACAAGAATAATAATAATAACAACAACAACAAGAACAAGAACAACGGCACTGCACAGTCTTCTGATGTGGACGACTCGTCTTCGTCTTCGGAATCTTCGTCGGGAGGGCAGGAAGGCGCGAGCGAGGAGGACGCGTACCAGTCTCTGATGGAGATGTTTGGGATTTTCGGCGGCGCGGCGCCACCGACGAGAGAGGCGATCGAGGAACCGGAACCGAGCTTATCGGAGGAGAATCAAGATTTGTTGAAAGAAGAAGAGAATCACTATTCGAGGATTGGATCGGATTTGGGGTACTTCAGAGCGCCGTCGGTGAGGAACGATACTTTAGTGTTCGTTTCGGAAGGGTCAATTTGGCTTTCGCATCTGAGAGGAGGTCCAGCGGCGAGGATTTCGAGCAGTTATTCGTACGAATCGGTGCCAAAGCTCTCGCCCGACGGGAAACGAATCGCGTTTTTAGCGGAAGCTGCGGACGGGTTCGAAGTCTTTGAGCTCCCCATCGCCGGAGGCGTGGCGAGACAAGTCACGCACGGCGCGCAGGCGTACGGGTTGTCGCAATGGTCCGGCGACCACGAGCTTTTGATTTTAACGACGCAATTTTCCGATCTCGGAAATCCGCAGTTGGCGAAAGTCGACGCTTTAACCGGGAAGGTTTCGGTGTTGCCGTTTGAAAAAGCGCACGGAGGCTCGAAAGATCCCAAAGGATGCTACTTGTTTTATCCTTTGAGACAATCGTCCTCGACGAAACGGTACGAAGGTGGCGAACAGGCGAGAATTTGGAGATGGTGCGGTGAAGGTGCCGTCGGCGCGAACGGAACCGCTTGGTCAGAGGCGAAAGAGTTGACGCCAGAATCGTGGTCCATGCGAGGCGCGTGGTCGCCGCAAACCACGGACAAGCTCAGCGGCAAGGTATTTTTCATCAGCGACAAAACCGGCGTGGCCAACTTGTGGGTGATGAACGACGACGGCTCGAAAAAGACGCAACTGACGTTCGAGTGCGAGTTCGACGTGATGGAGTATGCCATCGACGGTACTCGCATCGTCATGCGCGTTGGCGCGGATTTGAAATCAGCGACGTTGAGCGCGGCTCAAATCGAAGGCGGCGTGATCATTTCCGAGGCGACGACGTTGAAGATTAATCTTTTATCCGAATTCCGCGAGGCGCAGCCCATGTTGCTTTCCGATCCGCTTTATGAAATGTCCGAACTCGCCATCTCAGACGATGGCATTTACGGCGCTTTTATCGTGAGAGGTCAGGTTTACTTTTCGCCGCTCGTCGCGCAACTCGGGACGAGAATCGAAAAAGTTACCCAGTACGAAGGCATGGTTCGATACAAGCACGTGCAGTTCATTCCAAACTCGCATCCGAGTGATCCAATTAAGTTACTCGCGTTGAGCGACGCCAGTGGTGAATACGACTACGTCGTTCTGGAAAGAGACGAGGACAACGGAGTCAGCTATTGGTCGGAAGCGCAAGTCACGCAAGACGGGGCCATTCAAGGAGGTTTGTCGTATTCGCAAATTTCTCCCGATGGCACCTCGCTCGCTTTCGATGATACCAACGGCCACGTCAAGTTGGTGAATTTCACCAACACCATCGTCAACACGGAGGAGTTCCGAACGCCAATTTCGCCGGAGGATGACCCCATCGGTGCCGGAGGACTCGGCGGCGCCGAGGACTTTTCTTCGGAAATGCCGCTGTTGTCGCGAATGCAGAACAGCGGCGCGGACGAGGAAGAGGTGCTCGACGCGGCGTCGATTTTGATCAAACGTCAACGCGTGTTGGATAAACGCACGAAGAAGATGCAAGCTGGTCGAAAGTTTGTCAAGGCGGACATGCGCGCGCCAAACTTTCGAGAGACGTCGACGTCGTCGTCGTCGTCCTCTCCGAACGTGGCGTCGCTCGGTAACCCTCAGCAGCAGCAACAGAGTGCCAACGTAAACGCAAACAAGAAGAAGGTGAACAACAACAAGCCGCCTTCCTCGTCCGCGAAACTCTCCGCGTCTGATAACAATCAAGCGAATGTCCGCAACATCGTCTCTGGTTTACAACCCGAATCCGCGGGAGAATACGCCTGGTCTCCAGACGGCACTTGGCTCGCCTACGTCTCTCTCTACCAAGACACTGACTTTGAAGTTATTTATGCTTGGAACACGAAGACGAACGAACGAGTGCGCATCACGCCGCCGTCCTCGAACTCGAGATCGCCGACGTTTTCCCCGGACGGTTTGTTCCTCTACTACTTCAACGACGCGCAGTTTTCCTCCGGGTCAAATTCACCGTACGGCTCCAGAGGGTCTGAACCGGTCTACGAAGACGGAGAAAGTTTGTACTGTTTGCCTTTGAGAGAAGGTTTGGCGTGTCCGTTCTTCTCCGGCGACGAGATGAATGCAGCGGGCACGGTGTTTGATCCTACTTTGGGGCAAAAATACCCGACGAAAATTTCGATGAAGAACATCGAAAAGAGATCCGAGGTGGTTCCTTTTGTCGATCGCGCGAGATACGAAAGCATGTACATCATCGGTAGCGGCGCTACGATTTTGTTAAACATGTACGATTCCATGGGAAGCTATCTCATCGCTGTCGACATCATGCAAGGCTACGTTACGCCAATTTATCCGGACGCTTACGACGTTTTGGTGTCTCGCGACTTGCAAGTTGTCGTTTTGTTCACAGAAGAAGGCGTCGCGCTCATGTCTGCGCAGACCATCGCGGAAACTCCGGATCAAGATGCGATTCTCGCTCAAGCCTTGTTGTGGTTACCGCCGGAGACATGGACGGTGAAACTCAACCCGAGAGAAGAGTGGATGCAAATGTACGACGAGGCCATGCGCACGATGCGAGACAACTTTTACGATCCGAACCTCCACGGTGTCGATTGGCCGGCTGTTACGGAACGGTATCGTCCGTTGGTAAAAAGATTGACCTCCAAGAATGAGTTACGAGACGTTCTCGAGCAAGCTTTGGGAGAATTGTCCGTCTTACACGTCTTTGTCGACGTCGAAGGCGGCGAGGCTTTTGAAAAAATTGGCATGGGACAGAGTTCGGCCTGCTTGGGCGCTAAATTTGAGCAAGTTCCTCAAGGTTTGCGCATTACGAAGATCTACGACACCTCCGAAGTGTTGATGGCCCCGAACTCACCTCTGTCGGCGATGGCTGTGGATTTGAGACCCGGCGATATCATCACTCGAATCGATGGCGTTTTGGTCAACGCTTTGTCCGATCCTCTCCCGAAACTTTTAATGGGTAAAGCGTATTCGCAAGTGCTCTTGGAAGTCATTCGCGGCCCGAGAACGAAGGAAGAGATGGCAGAGTTGGAAGAGTTGCAAGAAATGATTGAAAGCGTGCAACAATCGAGCTCGAGTTTGGGCGTCGCTCAATCAAACGCGCTCCGAAGGTCGTCCCTTTCGTCTTCTTCCATGGCATCAAAAAGGTCGCGCACAAGTACCGCCGCGGCTCCCAGTGGCGATGGTCAACAAAATAGCCCGAAAAGATCCGGCGAGCAATATTTCAACGGCGGGACTTTGAATGCGTTCAATCCGTTGACGGATATCGCACGATCGGCTTTGAAATCGAATCGATTGGGGTCGCACTCGTCGTCGGCGAAACCCTCCAAAGACGCGGACAGTAGCAAATCATCAGACGGCGCTTCTAAAAGTTCTTCCTCGGGTAAGATGGGCGAAGAAGAGGAGGAAGAACTAGTCATGCTCGACAGAGTCGTCGTCGTTCCTCTCGACGTCGGGACGTGCTCCGCGCTTCAAAAAGCGGACGCTTTGAACAGAAGAAAAGCGAAGGTTCGCCACGACTCTAACGACACCATCGGTTACGTCTATCTCGAAGACATGGTCCAAGAAGGACCGGAAACGCATTCCATGGATGACTTTGCCAGTCAATTTTATCCGAACTTGCGAAAAGGTGGCTTGATCATTGACGTGAGAAGAAACCATGGCGGGAACATCGATACGTGGGTGTTGGAACGCTTGAGAAGAGTGGCTTGGATGTTTGAGTCCCACCGCAGCGGCCCGGGAGAGACGACCATGCAATACTCTTTCCGAGGCAAAGTCGTCGTATTGATCGACGAAATGTCCTCTTCAGATGCGGAACTTTTTGCCGCTGGTTTCCAAACCATGAAGCTCGGTAAGGTGATTGGCGCCAGATCCTGGGGCGGCGCGGTCGGGTACTCTGGCAACCCGGAGTGCTCCTTAGTCGACGGCGGCTCGTTCACCATCCCTTCGTTTGGTCCGTACCTCGGTAACGAGTGGTTAATCGAGCAAAAAGGTGTCATCCCGGATATTCCAGTAGCAAACTTACCCATCGAATCCTTCCACGGCACCGACAAGCAACTCGACGCCGCCATCCGAGAAGTTTTGAAGGAAATCAAGGCGTCGCCGGATGTGAAAATTCCAGAGCACCCGCAGTTTCCCGTGAGAGCGTACGACAACGCGAAGTGTTTGGCGGATCAACAAGAGGAAGGAGCGAAGACCGAGTTGTAAGAACGGAGGAGGGCAGGTATTAGAAGAAGAAGAAGAAGAGAAAGAGAAAGCGAAACCGAAACCGAGAAGGAGAGAGAGAGAGGGAGAAGAGAATATAGAAAAGAGAAATTAAACTGTTTTAGAGTGAGTGAGAGAGAGAGAGAGAGAGAGAGAGAGAGATGTGCGCGTAATGCGTTCACGCGCGTTGTAATTTACTTTTGGTACCATTTATTATTATTATTATTATTATTATTATTATATGCGCGTGAATAGAGTCTCCGCGTCGTCTTCTACTACCGAGAAGCGAACACCCTTCAATGTTTCTTCATTTGCTGACTCACGTGTTCTTTTCTCTCCAAAAAGCGTCAGAAAAAAACGCATAAAACTTTCTTAGTGCGCTTGGTAATGTTGCCATCCTCTCCGTCGCTCGCGACTCCGAATTGGGGTGGTTCTCGTTGTCATTCGACGACGACGACGAGGACCTTATTGTCGAGGACGAGGACGACGACGGGTAAGGCACCATCGTTCGTACGCCGAGGACGACGACGACGACGAAACGACAACCTTAACGGCTTTTTTGTCCTCCGATTCTCTTCTTGTTCTCGTTCTTTGAGGACGACGACGACGACGACGACGGGCGGCTCGCTTCTTCTTTCTTCTCCGCGAGAAAGAGGAGGAGAACGCGAGCGACGAGCGATGAGGATGCGCGTCGTCCCGTCTTCTTCGTCGTCGTCGTCTTCTTCTTCTCGAAAAGGCGGCGATTCGGATGACGATGATTTTAACGAGAAGGTTGCCGAAGTGAGCGAAAATTTGACCACGAACGAAGAAGCGTTGCGAGCGAAGATTGGACAGTTGCAAGAACGCGTGAAAGCGTTGAGGAGGACTCAATCGACGCCAAGAAAAGAAAACTTTCCCGCGACCGCCACTGCCGCGGTTTCTGTCGCGGGCGCCGCGGCGATCGACGAGAGAAGAGGCGGCGCGGCGACGACGAGGAGCGGAGGCGACGAGAGGAGAGAAGGAGAGGGCCAAGGGGCGGATGTTGAAGGAGCAGTGGATGCGGATGGGACGGGTACTTTCTGGGAAGACATTTTACGAGCGTCCGTGAGTACGTTGGAGGATATATTCAGCGGCGCGTCGTCCTCTTCCTGGGACGAAGACGACGTCGAAGAAGAAGAACGAGAGAAAACTTCGCTGACGGTTGGAATCGAGAAGGGTGCGGAGACCGTGGACGTGGACGGTGGAAAAAGGGAGAAGACGAGAAGAGATGGTAATAGTAGCGGTAGTAGTAACAGTGGTGATATTGAGGGCAGGAAAAAGAACAAGGACAGCAGGTGGGAATGGCAAAGACAGTTTGATACTCCGAATCAGTTCATGGGGCATTTCAAGAAAGCGCCGGCCGAGAAAGGAGAAGAGAAGAGGCTCACTACCACCGCGGCAAATAGTACTACTACAACTGACTCCACCACTCCATTGATAACGACAACTACAACGACGACGACGACAAAAGAAGAAGAAGAAGAAGAAGACTCAACGAATGCTGGGTCAAACTGGATCCCAGACGCGAGCGCGTTTCTTTCGCGTCTTCCGCTTCCGCCTTTGATCGGGAATTTGTTTTCTGGATCATCTTCATCCTCGACTGCAACGGCGACTACTTTTGCTGCTAATGCTGCTGCTGATTTAAGCATAGCTGAGCAAAGTGAGGAAGTAAACACAGAAGACGACGAACGAATAATCGATGAACAACTTCGCGACGCGAACGTAAACGCCGTCGCGGTTGCAAACAACGCCTTGCAAAAATTAACAGCCGCTATTCAAGAGATTGACTTACAAATCGATAGAGAATCGCCGCCGCGCACGCCAAGATCACCATCATCATCACCACCACCATCAACAGCGCAAGAAGGCGGGGCTTTCATCACCGCCGAAAATCAAAGTGAAGAGGATACGTTCAACGATTTAAAGGAGGCGCTCTCCGAGGCGATTAAAAATGCAGACAAAGCAAAAGCAAAGCTTGGAGACGTCGAAGTAGCGGCAAATGACGTTTTGAAAGTGCGCGAACGCATCGAAACGTATCGTCAAAGCGCGACGTATAAGAAGAACGTTTCTTTGACATCTTCCGAAAATGGTAAACGCGGCTTGAGTGAAAGTCAGCCGGAAAATATTCAAGCTTTGCGTCAAGCGCTCGAAGCTGCCCAGGTCAAATTAAAAGAAGCTTCAGCTTCCTCGCGTAAACAAACTGTCGTTGTTGCCAGACAAGTTTTGGTATTGAGAGAACTTTTCGAGCCAGGAGCACAAAAGTCTGCAGAGAAGAGTAGTGAGAATGACGCCGATACCGATATTCAACGAGAACAACAACAAGAGGGACTGGTAGAAACGAAAAGAATCGACGAAGGTTTGTACAGTAAAATCAACTCGGCTCGTAAAGTAGCCGAAGATGCGATTGTTGCGTCGAATATTACCGAAACTTTAGCGAAACTAACGTCGTGGCCAGGCGCAAAACTTTCGCAAATTGTGACGAGGCAACTCGAAGAGATGGCGGCGATTGATGAAGACGCGGAAGATTTTGTCGGGTCAACAACATCAACCGGTGAAACCGACAGAAGCGATAACTTGGATAGCATTCTCCAGCCTGCTTTAAGAAACATGGTTTCCTCGTCCTTATATCGAGCGTCCGAAGAAGATACGAAGAATGCTAGGATTGCTTGTTCTCTTTCCTCTTGGATTTATAATTTTCCGGACCAAACGACAAAGGATGGTTTAACTCGAAACGGTTTGACCATGTTATGGAATTCGCACGAGCACGAAGAAGCTCTTTCGGAGGATGAAATTAGTGGCAACGACAGTCAACAACAACAACAACGACTCGTCCAAACCTCGAGTGTTGAGAATATCAACTTCACCGATGCCGAAGCCGCCGACTCGGAGATGAACAACGCAATTCTTTTAGAAAATTTGAAAAAGGAAAGACACAATCGAGAAGAATCGATTCGCTTAGCTTCTGCGGCGGCGGATGAAGCCATCAAAGCGTTGGCATCGGTGAAGAGAATGCGAGAATTAAAACCTGACGATCCAAACGCGGCCGAGGCTGCAAGAAAAGCCACGGAGCTCGCTAATTTGGTTTCTCAAGAGCTCACCAGAGTTTCGGAGTCTCAGAAAACGTTGAAGAAAGAACGCTCGGCGTTGTTACGCGAAAGCGAGAAAATAAGCGAGTTACAAAAACAAAGAGCAAAATCGAAAGCGTCTTCGGAAAACGGATTACAAAAGAAAAAGAAGAAGAATGGTAATAACAAAGAAGCCGGTGAGAATGCGGTGATGCCGGTGAACTATTGCGTGGGCGTAGACAAGGAAAACGCAACGTTATGGATTGTCGTCGAAGGATCGACCAACTTTGCCTCGTGGCAAACCAATTTAACTTGGACACCCACGACGTTTGAGGATAAAGAAATCAGAGTCCATCAAGGAGCGTACGCTTGCGCGCAAAGAATGTACGATCGCGTTGAAAAATTGTGTAAAGACCATTTGAAGACGTTTGGCTCTAAGAAGGCTCGGATAAAATTAACTGGTCATTCAATCGGTGGATCTCTGGCGTATTTGCTCGGTCTGATGCTCATTCTGAGAAATGGAGTTCCTCGATACGCGCTCGATGATATCTGGACGTTCGGGTCGCCGTACGTTTTCGATCGCGGTGCGGAAGATTTGATGCAAAGGATTGGGCTGCAGCGAGATTTCATTAAAGGCGTCATCATGGGCAAAGATATCGTACCTCGATCGTTTTCGTGCTATTATCCTCCGTGGACGCGTTCTATTTTGGGCTCGGCTCCCTGTCCTCGGCCGTTCAAATGCGTGAACATGCCTACGCTCTTAAACGAAGAAATGATGTACGCACCTTTGGGTGACATGTATCTTTTACAACCCGTACACGGTTCGGCGCATCCACTTTTACCAGAAGGACCGGGATTCTATAAGCTCCAAGGAGAAGAAATGTACGACATAATCGCCGCTAAAGCTCGCGAAAGTAGTTCGATATCGACGATGAGTCTAGATGCGAGTTTCGACGAAGAATCGCATTGGCTCGATGCGCAAAAAGACGAGCGTAAACTTGATTTTTACGCCGATGAAGTAGCTCAAACGCGAGGGTCAACAACAACTTCAACGACGAAGACTCTGTCTGAGAATTTAAACAAGATTGCGTGCTTAACGCAAGCGGATGCAGCATTAACGGCGTCCTTGATAATTTCCCAGATTGATAGAGAGCTTTTGACCAAAGCGAAAGAAGGCGTCGGCGGTGATCTATCGGTGATAATGCGAGAACAAACTCGAGATGCGGCGCAGAGAGTGATACTCAACACGCCACATCCACTCACAGTTTTGTCGGATCCGAGAAGTTACGGTTCGCAAGGTTCAATCAGTCGTCACCATAATCCGTACTCATATCAAAAAGCTTTGTCCAGAGCTGCGAAAGCTTCGGCGGGAGAAAATAAAGAATATTCATAAACACGTGAACAGTAGCAGTGAGCTTGTAAAATAAAATTTGTATGTACAACAGATAATGATAGTATATTTACGCGGCTTTCGCGAAGCCGACTCTGGACCCGCCGTGATCAAATACCGTGTGATACGGTCCCAAAAACACGTCACCTAGAATCCACAGAGGACCCATTGGTTTAGGAACATCTAAACCCATGAAACCGCTAATGCACGTGTTTGAGCCTTGTCCATCATCAATCTCTAAGACGTACTGTTTCGGCGTCAATTCGAAAGATTTACCGGCTATTGTAAACGAAATATTTGGCATTTCATCGATGGCGTTGCAATCGACTCCGGCTTGTCCACCCGGCTGCGCCGGGACAAAGTCACAAACCTTCTCGAGTTCATTCAAAACAACCGTACGAGTCACGTTCGCTTGCAATAACTCCTTCGCGTAATCCACGGCCATTTCACACGCCGAGCACGCAACTTTACTCTTTTTCGTTTCTTTTTCCTCATTCTTCTTTGACGGTTTGAAAAGATCGCCCAAAAGCGAGAGACCCCCGCGAAGACTGCGATGTTTCTTTTCCTCTCTCGTCGTCATCAATAATTTTCGAGACGTAGCCAACACCCCGGTTGGCTCACTTATTTCTTTTTCAATCGCATTTGTTTCAGCGGCAGCTGGACAGATGTTCAAACTCTCGCAGATTTGACTCGAATCGTACGTTTCGATGTCGTCCAAAAATTCTTCGCCGTAACGTTTAATGGCAATCTTACACTCTTGAATCATCAAGTTTTCGGCGCCGATTGCGTCGTTAATTTTATCGATGACGGCGGAAGGTCCGGCGAGCAACGATGTTCCTGTATCTGCAATCGCTTGATGCTTAGTAGAGGAGGAGAACGACACCGTCGTCTTGTCGTTTTTGTCGTCGATAAATGAAAACTCACCAACTTTCACGTCATCCAAATCGAATTGCCAGTAGCCTTTCTTCGTCAAATCCACCCAGACGTGCTCGCCGACGAAGTGCTTCTCGTCGACGCCACCAAAGACGAGTTCACCACCATCAACCACACCGTCTCCGTCTTGATCTCTGTTTAACCAAAACGAAAACTGATCTTTCTCGACTTGATTTTGCGCGACGGCGTTATCAAACACCGGCGTGACCCCGTCGACGGCGATTTCCTTAAATCCCAATCCTAAGATCCCGTCAAACTTAGCGAAAAGGAACGTCAATCCCGGCTCTTTCGTCGCTTCCGCAAACGTCTGATCTTTAATTTCAATCGAATTTCCCAAACGCACCGTATCCGAGCTCAAGAACCCGCTCAACGACCCAGATCCGTATTGAATTGCAAAATCCTCACCGTTCGGCTCGTACGACCTGCTCTTCTCGCTGTCGTACTTTTCGTGCGCGTCGCAGGGAATTTGAGAAAACTTGCACTTTGACGACGGCACCCACAAATTCGAGCTCCCGGTATCGAAACACACCTGAAATTTCTGCCCTGGCGTTCCGATTTCCACCGGACCGTAATATTGCGCGTCCATGTAATTCGCGATGGGCACCGACGACGTCGCTCCTCCTTCTCCTCCGATCGACGCGTCTTCAGACGATTCCATCTTCTTGTCCTCCATTAAACTCGTTTCGGCGTTTCTCGTGTACTTCTCCACCATTTGCTTCTTCTTCATCTCCGCGTGTTTCGCGCGCAGCTTGGACGCTTTCATCTTCGTTTGCCAGTTTTCGCTCATCGCTTCCTTGTCCTCGTTTGCTTTCATCAAAGGCACCTTTTTTTGCAAGGACACGCGGTGAAGAACTCCTTGGACGTTATTACTCTTATTACTTTGATGATGATACCGAAGACCACCAAAACCATCATAAAACAGCATCAGCATCGCTCCTCCTACTAAAGCGAGCGTTATCATCAACGAACGACCCCGTACGCGACGTTTGTCTTCTTCTTCTTCTTCTTTAGGGAACATGATGAAGAATTCTTCTTCTTCGCACAAAATTCGTGATGAAGAAGATGATGACGATGCTTTTGGTATGTAAAAGATGAAAGAAGACCAACGAAGTTTAGTAAAACGAACACTTTCAGAAGACAAAACCAAACGAAGTCTCGACGAATTCTCTTCTTCTTCTTACGGTACACGTCTTCTTCCTTTATTATTAGTATTATTAAACAATATATGAGCGAGAAATTATGATTGAATTTTGGGCAAATTTATTCCTTTGTTTGACCAAAAAACGACTACTGTGGTACTACTCTAAAATACTAAATTTTACCTCTTTCTCCTCTTTGTCTTTCTTTCGAAAACGACGTCGGTACGCGCGACGAATTTACAAGAAGAAGAAGAAGAAGAAGAAGAGTCCCCGTCGTCGTCGTGTTTTGAGGAAGAAAACAGTCTCGAGCCTTCGTGAACGGGAGAGTTCTTCGCGTTTCCGTGAGGGAAGCACAAGACCGCGCCGACTCGCGGCGCGACGGCGTTACCGACGATGACTTTTTTCTTCTGTTCTTCTTCGTTAGTATGATCGTCATCATCGACGGAATAGAACGTCGTCTCGCCACCTCGAAAGGTATCGGTCAAGTAGATGAGAAACGTGAGGCGCGTCGTCCGCTGGTTTTCTTTATTATTAGTGTTGTTACCGTCGAGGAGCGCGTTCGCGTCGACGACGAATTCGTTGGTTTGTTCGTCGAGCATACCGCACGGCCAAGCGCCGTCGAGATGTCTGCGATAGACGCTCTTATCGTCGTATTTGAATATTCGAAACCGCGGGTTTATGCCGACAGGAAGCCAATAATGGTGGACAGAATGATCGTCGTCGTCCTCGTCGTCGTCGTCTTCGAACGCATCTTCTTCGTCGGCGTGGAAATGGTCGCGAATTCGTTGCCAAATATTTTCTACGACAGCATTATACACGCATATTTCGCAATACTCCATCGACTCTTGGTCGTTCTCGTCGTCTTTAACGAGTCCACACGCCAAAGCGCTTCGAACGAATAACTCACACTCTGCTTTCGCGAAAACAGACGTCAACGCGAATATCCCGGGTCCAACCGTTTGACTCAAATCGACGCGATTTACTCTCGGCGCTCGAAAGCCTGCCGGCGCGAGTACCAAAGCGTTTGGAGAGACTGGTCGAAAGAGTTTCAACGGTAAACGATTTGCCGGTCGCCGTCGACCGTCGTCCTCGCAACAAACGATGAAGCGTAAGCTATTATTGTTGTTACGCAAAGCGGCGGCGTGTATTTTTTCCTCTTCCTCTTCCTCTTCCGAACGCGCGGGTAACTCAACTCTGTTTCTAATTTCCACGCGAACTCTTTCGCGACGAGGAGAAGCATCATCATCGCTCACCATCCACGCACGAATCATTTCTCGTTTTTTCATCTCGAGACTAGGCGCGAGTCTTCCCGCGCTCTTCTTCCTCGTTTTTTTCTCCTCGTCGTCTTCGTCGTAGCTGCTTTTGCGAATTAATTTCAATACCCGCCACAAAAGCTCGTCCTCTTTCTCCTCTTCGCCGACGACGACCATGTTACCACCACCGACGCCGTTGAAACTCTTCCTCGCGAACGAACACCCTCGCACTAAATTCTCCTTACCAATCTTCTCGATCGTCTTCTCGACGCCGCTCACGTTCTCGCCCTTTCCGCTCTTTCCGCTCTCGTCAACGACGTCCTCCTCCCCGTCCTCGTTATTCTCAATCAGGAGTAACTCTGCGGCTGCGTTTGCATCTCCCGCCGCGCAAAACGTAAAATACGCGCATCGCAAAGACGCGTTCGTCAAACGAAGAAGTTGATGAGTCGTCGTCGTCGTCGCAGTAAACACTCGTCGACGACGACGCCCTTCAACATTTTTGGTGTTCAACTGCTTGACTTTTCCCAGGACTTTCTTCACCGCTTTCGCGTTCGCGCGGAGTTGACACAACGCGAGCACTCTCTCCAACAGTTGAGAGAGATTGCGAAAAGAAAAGAGTTGTTCCTCCGAGGAGAACAAACACACTTTGTCGTCGTCTGAATCGTCCCCTGTGTGATCGTCTGAGATCAAAAGCAAGTCGTCCAAGACGTGCAAAAACGCTTTCACCGAGGAGGTCAGATTTCCCGCTCGCAACGCGACGTCGCACACGCGCTTCTGTTTGTTCGTTTCGACGACAACGTTTAACGAAGAGGGTGCGTCGACGTTTTTTCTTACGGCGCTACCAGCGAGCGAGGTGTTTATCTCCTTTGTCTTTGTCTTCTTCTTCTTCTTCTTTGACATGATGATGAGGATGCAAAAGCCGTTGAAGACGAGCGTGTGTGTGTTCTGAAGCGCGAGCGTTATGCGTGTTCATGTTTATAAATCATAATGAAGGCAAAGTTATTACTCTGTGCGATGCAAAATTAGTATTAAGTAGTGCGTGTTTTACTAAACTCTCTCTCTAACTCTCTTTTGTCTCTCTCATTTCGCGCGATGACGTTATTCTTCTTCTCAACTAAACGTACGCTCTCTCGTTTTCTCGCTCTCGACTACTTCGCGGCGGCGGCTCGAACGTTGAAGACGAAGGCGTCGCACTTTTCTTTCGACTTTACGACGCCGCTCTCGTCGCAGACGCCCGAGGCGACGTCCACACCGTTCGGACGTAACACCATGACCGCTTCGGAGCAGTTTTCCGGCGTCAATCCACCGGCTAAAATCCATCCTTTCCTGGAACATCCTTTGGGAACTTTTAAGTTTTCCCACTCGAATTTCTCCCCCGATCCGGCGTTGACGCCGTCGATTAACACGTAATCTACCGTTTTCCTCGGTCCATTTACCCAATCAATCGGTGCTTTCCACCCTTTCTCCCCGGATAACATTTCTTTCCTTCTCGAGGCTAACTCCTCTTCGCTCTCCCCCGGCATTTCCGTCACGATTTTCCCGCTCTCGTCCGCCGAGCACACCCAAATAACTTTGATCTTTTGCGGAATATCCTTCAGAGATTGTCTGGCCAAATCGCCGTGTAACTGCGCGTGCGTGTTATATCCAAGCTCTTCGCATATCTTCGCTATCGTCGCTCCGTCTTCGTCCACGAACACCGCGACTGGCGTTATCACTCTTTCTTTACTCTTTTCGCACTCCTTTACGATCTTTTTCGCTCGTTCGATATCGACCGACCTTTTACTCTTGGGCCATAAGATCATCCCAACGTGTGAGGCGCCGCTGTCGATGGCGACGCGACAATCTTCCGCGGTGGTGATGCCGCAAATTTTCACCACTTTAGGTACATCGAAATTCATTGCATTCTTCGTAGGGGTATTCGTTTTTCGCTCTTCTTGTTCTCGTTCTGATGATGATGTTGCGCGAGGAGGATCGAAAGAAGATATCTTCCTCGTCGTGCCTCTCACGAAACTTCTTCTTTCTCTTCTTCCTCCTCCTCTCGTTGCTTCCAAACGACAACTTTTCGAAGAAGATGACGCATTATTCGTGGTTTTTGAAGGCATCTTCGTGGTAGTAGTACGACGACGTGTATTATTCGTGGTGGTGGTCGAAACCATTTTCATCATCATCATCCTCGTCGATGATGCAATCGTCGTCGCCGTCATCTCTTCTCTCTTTTTGCTTCTTTTGTCTGAGAGAGGAAAGAAATTTTTTTGTGAAGAAGAGCTTTTTCACGTGTGAGTTTTGTTGTTTTTTTTTGCAGAGACGACAGACAGACAGACGGACGAAACTTTAGAAGACTCGTGTCTCAAAAAAAGCACTTCTCTTTGTTGTTTGCTTCTCGCGAGAGATGAGAAAATCAAAAATCTCTTCTTCTCTCTCTCTCTCTTAACTTCTCTCTCTCTTCTTGACAAAAAACGAAGACCACAAAAGCTCTTCGCAGGTTCTCTCTTTTTTTCTCTAAAAGTTCTCTCTCTCTTTCGTTCGGTTGGTTCATTGGTTAAAGTTGTTTCGTTTTGAGGAGAGCTCGAACCTTCGCAGGTAAAGCGTTTTGTGCGCTCCAAAAAACCCACACCTTTTCTGTAACAGAGAGAGAGAGAGAGAGAGAACGAGAGAGAGAACGAAGAGTTTCTTATTAGAAGAACGAGAGAAAAAGAGATTCCAACAACAACAACAACAACAACAACAACAACAACAACAACAACAACAACAACAACCCAGAAGGAGAAGAAGAAGAAGAAGAAGAAGATGATGATGACGACGA
>Ga0206124_10000387_pt1 | contig 35286 bp, 46 predicted proteins | sample Helgoland_Spring_3_FD_148671 | JGI IMG/M metagenome (GOLD analysis project Ga0206124, IMG submission 148671) | Pelagic subsurface seawater microbial communities from Kabeltonne, Helgoland, North Sea - Helgoland_Spring_Bloom_20160321_2 | ecosystem: Environmental > Aquatic > Marine > Epipelagic ... | reverse complement strand
ATGGTTAATGCTCATGAAGCAGTGAGACCAACAGGAATAGCGAGAACATATCCAAATTTAATTGGAAATGAATCAGCAAGAGGAAACGAATATCAAGCCTTTGGAGGTTCCAAACCAAATCATGTTACCGTATTGCCATTTACCCGATTAATAGGTGGTCCAATGGATTATACTCCTGGTATTTTCGAAATGGATATTAGTAACTTTAATCCTGCCAATACATCTTACGTAAATAGTACAATTACCAATCAATTGGCTCTTTATGTTACCTTGTTTAGCCCTTTACAAATGGCTGCTGATTTACCAGAAAACTACATTCGATTTTTAGATGCTTTTCAATTTATAAAAGATGTAGGTCTTGATTGGGAAAAGAGTGTGTATTTAGAAGCAGAACCTGGAGCATATGTCACAATTGCTCGTCAGGAAAAAGGAACAAAAAATTGGTTGGGTTAACGGTAAATCAAAAAGGACTTCTAGTATTTCATTTGATTTTCTTGAAAAAGGAAAATCTTATATCGCGACCATTTATGCAGATACAAAGGATACAAACTATAAAACAAATCCACAGTCCTACAATATTAAAAAGTTAAAAGTTAATAATAAGTCAAAATTAAGTCTGATAAGTGTTGAAGGAGGTGGTTATGCTATTAGCATTATTGAAGGTCGGTTAAAGGAGTAAATAAACTTCTGATTTAATGATAGAGGTATTTCCTGTCTGAGTAATTACAATTCTGAAGTCAAAGAAAGCGAGTGGCATGTGCAAGACTGGACACTTCACCTATCTGGCACAGCGGCCAGAGCCGATGGGATTTTTCCATTGATAACAATATTACTGTCAGAGAACGACCGTAAAAAATTATGAGTTTGATTTAGAGTGATAAGTGAACAAAAAAATACAGTGAAAAACATAAATAAATGCTTAATGCTGAGTGCTCTAGTGATTTGCACCTTCTCATCATGTAAAGAAACACCTTATAGTGAATGGATTCACCTTTTTGATGGAACTAGCACAGAAGGTTGGAGAGCTTACAATGGAGATGATTTACCTCCAGGATGGGCAATAAAGGACAGCATCTTAACCTTTCATACCACCCAAATCTTAGAAGAAGACTATGATTATAAGGGGAGCAGAGATATTATTTACGGTGTCGAAGAATTCGAAAAGTTTGAATTATATGTAGAATGGAAAATTCCTAAGGGAGGGAATAGCGGTATTTTTTATCATATAAAAGAAGGCTATGAAGGGCCTCACATGATTGCTCCTGAATACCAGTTGATAGACGATCAGAACTATGCAACAATTCATGATCTTAAGGCTTATAATGAAAGTTGGGGATTGGCAGTCGACGGCAGCCGATTATGCCATGCATACACCGGATACTGCCGAAAAAGTATTGAATCCCGCTGGGCAATGGAATTCTACAAAAATTGTATTTAGTACTGAAAAAGTAGAGCACTGGCTCAATGGTAAAAAGGTCCTCTCTTTTGTTCCTTGGTCAGAAGACTGGTACAAAAAAAGAGACTCAGGTAAATGGAAAAATGCACCTGACTATGGTAAGTTCAAAACAGGCTATATAGGATTTCAAGATCACGGTAGTGATCTCTGGTTCCGAAATATTAAAATTAAGAAGTTGTAGGTATAGACAAAAGGTTATCTAAAAAGAGTTCTTTATGGAGCATTTTTAATCTAATAAAATAGGTATATCAAATATTTAAATGGGTTAACTAAAATCATTCAATAATGAAAAGAAGAGACTTTATAAAAAATACGTCGGCATTATCAGCAATAGCAATTCTTCCTTCTTTTTCGAATTGTAAATTTGAAAAAAAAGGGCGTCTAAAAACGGCGCATATTGGCGTAGGCGGAATGGGAGGTGAAGATTTAAGAGATATTTCATCTCATGCTTTAGTAGATGTTACCGCTTTATGCGATGTTGATGCTAACAATTTAGCTGCGGCTAAAAAATTGCATCCAAACGCAAAAACATATTCTGATTATAGAAAGATGTTAGATAAGATTGGTGATTCTATTGATGCGGTGATTGTTTCTACACCAGACCACACACATGCACCAGCCTCTTTGAAGGCTATGAATATGGGGAAGTCTGTTTATTGTCAAAAACCATTAACCCATCATGTATCAGAAGCCAGAGCGATGCGGAAATTGGCAGAAGAGAAAAATTTGATTACTCAAATGGGTATACAGGTGCATTCCTTTTATGATTATAAATTAGCCACTTTGTTGATTCAATCAGGAATTATTGGTAAGGTAAATACAGTAAGGGCATGGTCACCTAAAAACTGGGGGTATGACGGAAACGCACCCTTAGGAAATGATCCGGTTCCTGAAACACTAGATTGGAACCTTTGGTTGGGGACATCTGCAGAAAGACCATACAAAAAGGATATCTACCATCCTGGAAACTGGAGAAAACTAGTAGATTTTGGATGCGGCACTTTAGGGGATATGGGTGTCCATATTTTTGATACGCCATACAACGCCCTGGAATTAGATGTACCTAGGACTATTACAAATAAATGTCGGAAACCAAATGGATTTGGATATCCTGAAACTAACATCGTGACTTATGAATTTCCAGGAACAAAATATACAACCAATGACTTCAAGTGGGTTTGGTATGATGGTAAGAGAGCTCCTGAAGACCATCAAGATTTAATATTGCCTGGCTCAGAGAATAAATTACCAAGTAAGATAAAATCAAATAATAAGGAAGCCACTTTAAAAGATAAAATATCGCTTGAAACAAAATTAACAGACGAAAGTAGTTTACCCGAACAGGGTGCTATGTTTATTGGTGAAAAAGGCCGCTTACTTTTACCTCACTTCATGCAATTACCAAAGAAAATTGTAGACGGAAAGTATGTTGATATTTCTAAAGAGATTTCTGCTATTGAAAAAGCAAACAATATGGGAAAACCTATTCGCGACTATAGCTCTGAAGGGCCGAAACATTACCACCAGTTCGTGGATGCATGCTTAGGAAATGACACTTGTAGCGCACCATTCTCATACGCTGCACGTCTTACCGAAACAATTTTGTTAGGTACGATTGCAGGGAGATTTCCAGGCCAGACGTTGAATTGGAATAGCGAAAAAGGCATGTTCTCTGAAAACGCTGCAAATAAGTACTTGGTTGGCAAGTACCGAAAATTCTGATCAAAGCAATAAAATTAAAAAACTTCACCGCCGTTTTGTGTCCTCACAAACGGCGGTTGAAATTAAAAATATGATGATATTTGAATGTTTACTGATGATCTTTTAAGATGAAATCAAGAAGAAAAGGATTCATTTTTTGAACAATTATATTGCTTTCCTATGTCTCCAAGATCGCAATTCTTATTTCTTTTCTAACTGAGATTCTACATTAAAAATAATCTCATCTGTAATGAATTGGATGTCTTTACTATAAAATATTGGATCTTGGGATGTAAGTAATGTAACGTATATGAGTGAAATGTTTCTAGCTGCTGAATCTTTCAATCAAGACATTGGATCTTGGGATGTAAGTAATATTGATTTTATGATAGGCATCTTTTACATGGCTATCTCTTTCAATCAAGATTTATTAATTTGGAATGTAAGTAAGGTGACAATGAGTGAAGATTTCAGCAAAGACTCAACCGTTTGGACATTACCCAAACCTAACTTCACGAACTGCAGTAAATAAGCGCATTTATTTAGGGTCTTATCCCTCCTCTATATGGTAGTTAAAAGTATTCCTTTAGCGTAACTGCAAGGCTTCTATTTTATTATTTTTTTGACCGTATTCAGTAACATGCTTTAAAATTTTTTCAAGTTAGGGCCGTTTTTATTTTATTCATTTCATTTTTAGCGTTGGCGAGAAAGCTCTTGACAACAGCATGAAGGAGGATTGCAATGTGCTTGAACTTACGTTGACTCATTCTTCACTTTTGTTTTCATAAGCTCTGTCACTGTCACTGCAAAAGGAATTCCAGCTGCTGCCATATGATTATTCTTCGATTTAATGGTTTTGTAATTTTCTAATTCTTTAACATTAAAACTTTCTCCGTTAAAGTCCATACTTTCTTCTTTTTCGATATCAATCACTAAATAATAATCTTTAAGTTTTTTAGTTATATAACCATCAGGTAAAAGCTTTCCTTGAATAACTTTTGGTCCTTTACTTTTTAACTTGAAAATTTTATTTGCTATATCTTTTCTTGGTTCTCTTAGAAGTAAATATTTCACATTTACAACGTTGGTTTCTAAACTTAATGACTCCTTATCATCATCCATTCTGAAATTATATTTACCTTCTTTCTTATACCATTCAATATTCGAATTATTTCTGCTATACCCAACTAAGACAAATGTTTCATCTGAAATTATTTTTTCTTTTTTAGCTGAGATCAAATATTCAGGCATTGACTCATTTAGAATATTCGTATAGTCTTTTTCATCTTTATGAATATCGTATATTTTAACAGCAGTATTCTCGTTGAGAAGCTTTGTCAATAAAGTTTGCGATAATCTTTTTAATGAAGGTTTTTAAATGCTCTTTGTCTTTATTGTCTTTGTTAGGTTAAACTACAAAAGCACCTAAGCCAGAAATTAATTCATGAAAGGCTGAAATATCGAGAAGATCTTAGGTTTTCTTATAAATGAATTAGGTCTTTATTGCGTAAAAGTTTAAATTCGCGAGGCCAGCATTGAACCTATGAATATCGCTATTATCGATATGGGAACCAATACCTTTCACCTCTTATTAGTGAAGGTAGAAAATGAAACTTTTGAGATCTTTCATAAAGAAAAAGTTGCTGTGAAAATTGGTGCCAACGGCATTAATAAAGGAGTCATCAACGATGCAGCCATTGAACGCTGCATCTCTGCGTTGAAGTCTTTCAAAAAACAAATCGATACAGCCAATATTCATGAGATTCATGCAATCGCAACCAGTGCGGTTAGAAATGCTAAAAATCAACAATTTCTTATCCAGAGAATCAAAGAAGAAGTAGGTATTGAACCCCGTGTCATTTCAGGGATGAAAGAAGCCGTATATATCCACTATGGGGTATGCAAAGCCCTAAAGTTAGGTGCCAATGTATGTTTGATTATGGATATCGGTGGGGGAAGTATTGAGTTCATTATTACCAAGGGAACTCAACCCCTTTGGATGAAAAGCTTTGAAATAGGGGGCCAAAGGATGATGGAAAAATTTCATAGAAATGATCCCATTACCCCAGCTATCGAAAACTATCTAGATATAAATCTTCACCCTCTATTTGAGGCCTGTGAGCTTTACGGCCCGAAAACGCTAATTGGATCATCGGGAACCTTTGATACTTTGAGTGAAATACATCAAAAGAAAATGAATAAATATATCCAAGAGCATGAAACTGAACTCCCCATTACTCAAAATAGTATGATCCAAATCTTCCATGAACTCATCGCAAAAAACAAACTAGAACGCTTATTGATTCCTGGAATGATTGACCTAAGGGTAGACATGATTGTTGTAGCCTCGATACTTATTCAGTTCATCCTCAAAAAAACGAGAGTGGAAACTACTCGTATTTCCTCTTATGCGCTGAAAGAAGGGGTATTGCTCGAAACCATTACCTCCCTTAAAAATCAAATAACACCCACCTCGAAAATATTAAAATATGACTAAATATTCTTTTGATCGGCTTCATCAGTTTGCTGTAAACTTATTCATGAAAATTGGGTGCCCCATTGAACAAGCCATTGAAGCAGCTAATGTCTTATTAAGCGCTGATTTAAGAGGGGTCGACTCCCACGGTGTCGCCAGGTTGGTAGGCTACCTTCGGCTTTATGAAAAGAATAGAATAAATTCTAAACCACAAATCAGTGTGGTACATGAGACACCCAGTACAGCCGTAGTAGATGGTGATGCTGGACTTGGACTTGTTGCGGGTCCTTATGCAATGCGGTTGGCCATAGAAAAAGCCAAAAATGTAGGAACAGGTTGGATTTCCGTCAAAAACTCCAATCACTATGGTATTGCAGGCTATCATGCCATGATGGCATTGGAAGCAGATTGTATAGGCATCTCGATGACCAATGCGAGCCCTCTCGTAGCGCCCACCTACTCCAAAGAACGACTCTTAGGTACCAATCCTATTGCAGTTGCGGTTCCGGCTGAAAACGAGCCTCCATTTGTCGCTGACATGGCCACTACAACAGCAGCCAATGGTAAGCTTGAGATACTTCAAAGAAAAAATGAATCTGCTCCATTGGGTTGGTTACAAGATAAAGAGGGTCAACCCACCCAAGCAGCTCAAGGTATTGTTGAGGGCGGTGCCTTATTACCCCTAGGTGGAGATAGAGAACATGGATCTCACAAAGGATACATATTGGGAAGTATTGTAGATATCTTATCTGCAGTACTTTCTGGTGCAAATTTTGGGCCTTGGGTACCTCCCTTTGTTTCCTTTTTAGATCCTGATCCCAATCCAGTGGGAATAGGAATTGGTCATTTTTTCGGTGCGCTCAGAATTGATGCCTTCAGACCTGCCTCCGAATTCAAAACCCACATGGACATATGGATTAAACGATTTAGAAATGCAACAACCATAAATGAAACAAATAAAGTCATTATTCCTGGAGACCCTGAGCGACGGATGGATCAGTTGAGAAGAAAAGAAGGGATTCCACTACTGGACACTGTAGTGAAGGATTTACAATCGCTCTCAGAGCAATATCAAGTCAAATTTTAAAAGCCAAACCCAAAGCCTGCCTCTAAAAGATCCATGGACTTGAATAGGCTCCATTCGTCTCAGTGACGTCGTACAGCAAGTCATACTGCCCAATCATATATAAAGAGGCAAACTGAGAGATAGGTACTACGTAACCCAATCCCACCGGAATGTTATAAAAACCCTCTCGCTTATTGATAAAGTCTACGGATAAATATTCTAATTTAGCCGACCCAAATATTTGTGAGGTAATACTGTATCTGGCAAAGATATTACCTCCATAATTATTTATTTTTAGATCCAAGATTTTATTACGCCAAAATTGATAATTTATACCTAAGCCTGCCGACCAACGCTCAGTCAATTTATAACCTGCATAAGGTGTTAAACTAAATGAGAAGAGATTTTGATTAAAATCGAAACCAAAGCCTCCGCCAAAATACATTTTATCAAAAATATTCTCTGATTGTGCTGAGACGATCTGAGACAGGGCCATCATTAAAATACAGATCCAAATTTTCATGAAATAATAAACTCGGTATTTACTTTACCTACTCATCTGTTGATTCTGGAACTATGACATATACATCTTCTCCTTCAGCCCTCATAAAATACTTTTCTCTAGCAATTCGCTCCAACAAATTTTGGTTGCTAAATAAGGCTTCACGATCAGTCTTTACGGTCTCAATTTGTTTTTGATAATAGCGTTGCATTTGTTGTAACTCTGCTTCTTTTTTTCTTAGGGACAGTTGGGTCAAAATATCATTTGAATCAAATATCATTAACCAAACTATGAAAAATACGGTCCCTAAAACATACATGTTTTTAAATATTGGGGGAGTCTGCTTCATCAAACTTTTCATATTCAAGTTAAAGATAAAAAAAATGTTCGGGAATGAAGATGAGAAGTGTGTATTTCGTTGATCTTGAAACAAAATCAATAGAATCAGGTCTTAAATAAAGGGTGACCTATCATCACACTACAAAAGGGACATAAAAAAAGCCAGGCAGTACCTAGTTTTTTTTCTTAATCAAATTGTCCCTATTTTTTAGCTGGATAAACTGCAGAATCATCTAGCTCCTCTTCAATCCTAAAAAGTTGGTTATACTTCGCCATTCTGTCCGAACGAGACAAAGATCCTGTCTTGATTTGGCCTGTATTCAATGCTACGGCAATATCTGCAATTGTATTGTCCTCCGTTTCACCGGAACGATGTGAAACAATCGCTGTCCATCCTGCCTTATGTGCCATTTCAATGGCTGCAAAAGTTTCGGAAAGGGTCCCTATTTGATTCACTTTAATCAAAATAGAGTTAGCACATTTTTCATCAATGGCTCGTTTTAAATAATCTACGTTGGTCACTAAAAGATCATCCCCAACCAGTTGGCAACGATCACCTATAGCTTTGGTTAATATTTTCCAGCCTTCCCAATCATTTTCATCCATTCCATCTTCAATACTATCGATGGGATATTTATCAATCAAAGAGGTCAAATAGGTCACCTGTTCCGCACTGGTTCTAACTTTGCCATTTTCCCTTTCGAATTTGGCATAATTGTAATTCCCCTCTTCATAAAATTCTGAGGCTGCGCAATCCATAGCTATGGTAATTTCTTCACCCGCTTTATATCCAGCCGCTTCAATGGCCTTAAGAACGCTGTCGAGTGCTTCTTCAGTACCGCCCGCGAAACTTGGCGCAAATCCACCCTCGTCCCCTACGGCAGTACTTAAGCCTTTAGATTTTAAAATACTTTTCAAATGATGGAAAATTTCAGCGCCCATTCTCAAAGCCTCACTAAAAGAGGAAGCCCCAATGGGGCGAATCATAAATTCTTGAAAAGCAATAGGGGCATCTGAATGAGATCCTCCATTGATAATATTCATCATAGGCACGGGTAAAAGGTGTGCATTGACCCCTCCCAAATATCTGAATAAGGGCTGACTAGACTCATCGGCTGCCGCTTTAGCAATGGCCAAAGAAACACCTAATATTGCATTGGCACCGAGCTTACTTTTATTAACGGTCCCATCTAAATCAATCATCGTTTGATCAATGATCTTCTGATCGAAGACTGAATATCCGAGAATCTCTGGAGCAATCAACTCATTTACGTTTTGAACAGCTTTCAAAACCCCTTTACCAAAATATTTACTTTTATCACCATCTCTGAGCTCATGTGCCTCATGCTCACCTGTTGATGCCCCTGAAGGGACGGCAGCACGACCCATGATACCACCTTCAGTGTGATCACATCCACCTCTACGGTTGGATTACCACGGGAATCTAATATTTGTCTAGCAAATACACTTTCTATAATACTCATGTTTTATTGTTCTTTATTAATTGTATGAAATTATCAAATAAATAGGTGGAATCATGAGGACCAGGTGTTGACTCTGGATGATGCTGTACTGAAAAAGCCCTGCCATTGGTCAACCTCAAACCCTCAACAGATTCGTCATTTAAATTAATATGCGTTAATTCGGCTAAAGTAGAATTTTTTAAAGACTCAAAATCAACAGAAAAACCATGATTTTGGGAGGTGATTTCACTTTTTCCGGTCATTAAATTTTTAACCGGCTGGTTAAGTCCCCGATGCCCATGATGCATCTTAAAAGTACTTACACCCACGGATCTTGCCAGCAGCTGATTTCCTAGACAAATACCAAACAACGGCATATTGGCAGCTAATATTTCCTTAATTGTTGCCCATGATGCATCTTAAAAGTACTTACACCCACGGATCTTGCCAGCAGCTGATTTCCTAGACAAATACCAAACAACGGCATATTGGCAGCTAATATTTCCTTAATTGTGTCAACAGCATAATCCATAACTTCCGGATCTCCTGGACCATTTGATATAAAATAGCCATCGGCATCCCAAGCCCTCATTTCTCCAAAACTCGTTTTCGCGGGAAACACTTTTAGATGACAATCCCTGATTAAGAAGTTATCTAGAATAGATCTTTTGACCCCTAGATCTAGCACACTTATTTTAAATCCTGAATTATCCACTCCCAATTCAAAAGCCTCATGAGTCGTTACGACACTTGATAATTCTAAGGATTTCATATCTGGAATTGTTTTTAATTCAGCTTCAAGCTTCGCGATGTCAAAAATTTCTGTACTGATGATAGCATTCATAGCCCCTTTATCCCTTACGTGTCGTACCAGCATCCGAGTATCTAAATCAGAAATACCAACCGTATCATGTGAACTGAGGTAATCATCCAAGCTATCAGAGGCAGAGCTGCGACTGTAGTCATAAGTAAAATCATTGACTACTAAACCCTTTATTTTCGGCCCATCCGATTCATCTTCATCTTTGTGCACCCCATAATTCCCAATGTGGGCATTGGTATTGATCACGATTTGACCATAATATGAGGGATCCGTGTAAATCTCTTGATATCCAGTCATCCCTGTATTAAAGCAAATCTCACCCCCAGAAGTCCCTTTTTTTCCAATAGACAATCCTTCAAATAATGTCCCATCAGCTAAATAAAGTACGGCTTTTGCTCTTTTCATAGACGTCATGATTCAAATAGAAAATTCAATAGTAACTAATGACACAAAAATAACAGAAATGCTGACCTAAGCACAAAAAAAAAGGACTGAGAAACCCCAATCCTTTAACTATTTTTGAAAAATTTAATCTTTTTTATCCTCCTCTTCATCAGAGACCTCCCTATTTGGGTCAGCTACCTCAATTGTTTCATCTTTTACCTCAGATTCAGAGGCCACCACCTCGGCTTCTTCAACTACTGCGGTTTCAGATGATGAAGACTTACAGATGGTGAAGACTTAGTTTTACTCCTTCTTGATCGCTTTGCCGCTTTTGGCTTTGCTTCTTGGAGCAATAATTCATTGTAATCAACCAGTTCCATCACGCACATTTCGGCATTATCACCTAACCTACTACCCATCTTTAAAATTCTAGTATATCCACCGGGTCTGTTGGCTACTTTTTCCGCAACAGCTCCAAAAAGTTCATTAATAGATTCTTTATCCTGTAAATATTGAAAAACTACCCTTCTTGAATTTGTTGAATTTTCTTTAGCCTTAGTGATCAAAGGTTCAACGTACTTTCTCAAAGCCTTGGCTTTTGCTACTGTTGTATTTATCCTTTTATATTTAATCAACGATGAGGCCATATTCGAAAGCATCGCTTTTCGGTGAGACGTTGTTCTACCTAAATGATTGAATTTTTTCCCGTGTCTCATTCTTCTTCTAGTTTGTATTTTGCCAAGTCCATTCCAAAAGTTAGACCCTTTTCAACAACCAATTGCTCTAATTCTGCTAGTGACTTCTTTCCGAAGTTTCTGAATTTCATCATTTCAGATATTTCAAGATTCACTAAGTCTCCAAGTGAGCGGACTTCAGCTGCTTTTAAACAATTGTATGCCCGCACAGATAAATCAAGATCATTCAGAGATGTTTTCAACAACTTGCGCATGTGAAGCAATTCTTCATCTACCTGTTCAGGCTCTCCCTTAGTAGCCGTATCTAAAATCATACTTTGATCTGAGAACAACATGAAATGCTGTATTAAGATGTTAGCCGCACCTTTCAATGCGTTTTCTGGATGAATAGATCCATCAGTTTCTATGTCCAGCACAAGTTGTTCGTAATCCGTTTTTTGCTCAACTCGCGTATTTTCTACACTGTACTTGACATTTTTTATGGGAGTAAAGATAGCATCAATGGCAATAGCGCCAAAATCTTGCTCCTCACCCTTGTTTTCCTCAGCAGGCACATAGCCTCTCCCTTTTTCAACAGTCAGTTCTAATTCAAATTTGGTGGAGCTATCCAATTTACATACAACATGCTCTGGATTCAAAACTTCATATGAAGCAGTGGACATTCCAATATCAGCGCCAGTCAATTTCTCCTTTCCCGAAACTTTCACTGTAATTTTATCTTCTTCAACTCCCACAATTTTTTTGAAGCGAACCATTTTAAGATTTAAAATAAGTTCACTTACGTCTTCGACCATCCCTTTAATGGTTGAAAATTCATGAAGTACGCCAGGCACTCTTATTTCAGTGATTGCATAGCCCTCTAAGGAAGATAATAAAATTCTTCGAAGTGCGTTCCCTACCGTAACTCCATAACCTTTTTCTAGGGGCTTAAATGTAAAGAGACCATGAAAATCATCAGCCTTCTCCATTACTACCTTATCGGGCATTTGAAATGCTAAAATCGACATATCGTTATTTTTAACTTTTAGTAAATCAATTATTTTGAATACAGCTCAACAATAAGCTGCTCCTTAATATTTTCAGGTATCTCTTCTCTCTCGGGAAGATTTAAAAATTTACCTGAATAATCTGTACTATTCCATTCCAACCATGAAAACGTCTTGGTTGCTGTCGATGCGAGACTGTTTGAAATTAACTCTAAAGATTTAGAACGTTCTCGAACTGATACAATATCATTATTTCTCAAAGTATACGAAGGGATATTAACAATACCTCCGTTCACCATGATATGTTTATGCAGTACTAATTGTCGAGCCGCTCGTCGCGTCGATGCAATACCAAGTCTGTAAATAGTGTTATCTAATCTCGCCTCAAGTAATTGGAGTAAAATTTCACCTGTGATCCCACTTTTGCGAGATGCTTTGTTGAAGACATTAGCAAACTGCTTTTCGAGCAGGCCATAAGTATATTTCGCCTTTTGCTTTTCAGCAAGCTGTATTGCAAATTCCGAAAGCTTCTTTCTCCTACCCTTTCCATGTTGACCCGGAGGGTATGCTTTATTCTGCAATGCCTTACTTGGACCAAAAATGGGTTCTCCAAATTTTCTTGCTATCTTGGACTTAGGGCCTCTGTATCTAGCCATATCTACTTCGTATTTTAGACTTAATTAAACTCTTCTTCTTTTCGGTGGCCTACATCCATTATGAGGAAGTGGCGTCACGTCTCTAATTGCAGTAACTTCGATTCCGGTATTTTGAATCGCCCTAATTGCAGATTCTCTACCCGCTCCTGGCCCCTTGACAAAGACTTCCACTTTTCTCAGACCCATTTCATGAGCTTTCTGAGCACAATCTGCTGCCTTTTATGGCGTATTCTTTTTTGAACCTCTGAAACCCATTTTCCCAGCGGACGCCCAAGAGACCACTTGCCCTTGTGTGTTGGTTAAGGAAATAATGATATTATTAAATGTTGCCTGTATATGAGCCTCACCGACAGCCTCTACAACAACTACCCTTTTTTTTGCCTTATCTTTTCTTTTTTGTGCCATTACACTATTTTACTTGACCGCTTTCTTTTTGTTTGCTACTGTTTTGCGCTTTCCTTTTCTGGTTCGCGCATTGTTTTTAGTTCTTTGCCCTCTCAGAGGTAAGCCTTTACGATGTCTAAGACCCCTATAACAACCTATATCCATCAATCTTTTTATACTTAACTGTATTTCTGACTTGAGCACACCTTCAACCTTAATAGTCTCAGTAATAATGGCTCTGATCTTAACTTGATCCTCATCACTCCAGTCTTTTACCTTTGTGTTTGCATCTACACCGGCCTCTAATAAGATCTTTCTCGCTCTATTTATTCCGATTCCAAATATGTATGTGAGTCCTACCTCACCTCTTTTTACATCTGGAATATCTACTCCTGCTATTCTAGCCATATTAACCTTGTCTTTGTTTAAACTTAGGGTTCTTTTTGTTAATCACATATAGCTTTCCTTTTCTTCGGATTACTTTGCAATCGACACTTCGCTTTTTTACTGATGCTCTAACTTTCATCTTAACTATTTATACCGATAAACGATTCTACCTTTAGATAGATCGTACGGAGACATTTCCATCTTCACACGATCTCCTGGTAATATTTTAATATAAAACATTCTCATTTTTCCCGAGATATGAGCGATTACTTCATGCCCATTCTCAAGCTCCACGCGAAACATAGCATTAGAGAGTGCTTCTACTATGGTCCCGTCTTGTTCTATAGATGCTTGCTTTGCCATTATGCCGTTCCTGTGTTTTGAGATCTACCTCTAACTCTACCTGACTTCATCATTCCTTCATAATGTCGCATCAACAAGTAACTTTCAATTTGCTGTAGCGTGTCTAAAATAACACCTACCATAATGAGTAATGATGTGCCTCCATAAAACTGGGCAAAGCCCCTACTCACACCACCTAATATGGCAAAAGCGGGCAAAATAGCTATGATAGCTAAAAATACGGATCCTGGTAACGTAATTCGAGACAAAACACCATCAATGAATTCTGAAGTCTGCTTACCCGGTTTAATTCCAGGTATGAACCCTCCATTTCTTTTCATATCGTCGGATATTTGCGTAGGATTAATCGTAATAGCTGTGTAAAAAAAGGTAAACACGATGATCAAAATGGCAAACAACAAGCTGTACTGCCAAGATTCCACCCTCGAAAAGGTCGAGACTACCCATTGAGCCGTATCACTATTTTCGGCCCAAATTCCACCAATCATGGCAGGTAAAAACATTAAAGACTGGGCGAAAATGATTGGCATAACACCCGAACTATTCACCTTCAATGGTATGTATTGTCGTTGGCCTCCATATACTTTATTTCCAACGACCTGCTTGGCATATTGAACAGGAATTCTCCTTATGGCCTGAACTAAGGCTACGGTCGCCATCACTACAAAGAATAACGCCACCATCTCGATAAAAAAGAATAACATTTGACTCATCCCACGAGACATAGCTTCGGCCACAATGCTAGCAGGGAACCTTGAAATAATACCGATCATGATAAGCATCGAAATACCATTTCCAATACCCTTATCAGTTATTTTTTCACCTAACCACATACAAAAAACAGTGCCTGCAGTCAGCATGATCATGGAAGATATTCGAAAGAAAAATCCATTTAACACAATGGCATCTGCGGAAATGGTAGTTAAATAAGCTGCAGATTGAGCCATACATATGAATAACGTCAATACTCTTGTAATTTGGCTAATTTTTTTTCGACCACTATCCCCCTCCTTTTGCAGTTTCTGAAAATAAGGAACTGCAACAGTAAGTAACTGCAACACAATCGATGCAGAAATGTAGGGCATGATACCCAAACCAAAGATGGAAGCGTTACTGAAAGCGCCACCCAAAAAAGTGTCAAGTAGACCAAATATACCTCCTGCATTGTCCACTAGCTTGGATGGATCTATTCCCGGTAAGGTAATGAAAGATCCTAATCTGAAAATAATAAGAAAACCTAACGTATTAAGTATTCGCGTTCGAAGTTCTTCGATTGAAAATATATTTGATATGGTACTGAAGAATTTTTTCATCAACCAATAACTGTTGCGGTTCCTCCTGCTGCCTCAATGGCCTCTATTGCAGCCTTTGAAAACTTATGAACTGTGACCGAAATCTTCGCCTTTATTTCTCCTCTACTTAATACTTTAACCACATCTTTTTTCCCTATCAAACCATTTTGGATCAGTACCTCCACAGTGATTTCTTTGAGTTTCTTACTCGTTGCTAATAATTCGAGCGTATCTAGATTTACCGCTTACCGCCTTTGAGGCAATTCTATTATTGTTCTTGAAGCCAAACTTAGGTATTCTTCTCTGTAGGGGCATTTGTCCACCCTCAAACCCAATTTTTCGTGAATAACCGGCACGAGACTGAGCTCCATTATGACCTTTGGTCGAAGTACCTCCCCTTCCAGATCCTTGACCTCTACCAATAATTTTTTTCTTCTTGATCGATCCTGCTGCAGGTTTTAATAATTCTAATTTCATCTTAAACTTCTTTCACGTCTATTAGGTGTCTCACTTTATTGATCATTCCGGCAATTTGTGGAGTTAACTCCTTTTCAACCGTTCTATTGAGCTTACCTAGCCCTAGTGCTTGAATGGTCAGCACTTGCCTTTTGGGCCGTTTAATAGTACTTCGTATTTGGGTGACTAAAACTTTATTCATAATCTAACCGTTAAAAACTTTGTCTAGTGTTACTCCCCGCTGTCTTGCAATGGGGTCAAAGGATCTCTCATTTGAGCAAGCGCGTCAAAAGTGGCTTTCACTACATTGTGGGGGTTCGAAGATCCTTTAGATTTAGCTAAAACATCATGGACTCCAGCACTCTCAAGAACCGCACGCATGGCACCGCCGGCAATCACACCCGTACCTGGTGATGCCGACTTTAATAAAACAAACCCACCACCGAATTTTCCAATAGCTTCATGAGGAACTGTCCCTTTAAAAACAGGAACGCGAACTAAATTTTTCTTAGCGTCGTCTATTCCTTTAGTTATCGCGTCGGTCACTTCATTGGCCTTTCCTAATCCATAACCTACGACTCCATTTCCATCACCTACGACAACAATAGCTGAAAAGCTAAATCTTCGACCGCCTTTAACCACTTTAGCCACGCGTTTGATAGCAACGACCTTCTCTTTAAGATCAATATCGCTCGCTCGGACTATTTTAATATTTGATTGTGACATATTTTTTTAAAATTTTAAACCTCCCTCACGTGCTCCGTCAGCCATTGCTTTGACTTGACCATGAAAAGGATATCCTCCCCGATCAAAAACAACTTTTTCTATTCCACTAGTTTGTGCTTTTTCAGCTAATTTCAATCCTACCTCTTTTGAAATTGCTACTGTTACATTTGAACCTCCAATTTCTTTCGATGATACAGCCAATAGCGTTTCGCCCTTTTCATCATTGATCAATTGTGCGTAGATAGCCCGGTTACTTCTGTATACTGACAATCGGGGTACATAACTCGTCCCCGAGATTTTGCTGCGAATACCTTTTCTAATTCTAATTCTTCTATTAACCTTTGATATAGCCATCTTTCTACTTATTTAGCCGCTGTCTTACCAGCTTTTCTCCTAATCTCTTCACTCACAAAACGTATTCCCTTACCCTTGTAAGGCTCAATTTTCCTAAGCGACCGAATTTTAGCAGCTACTTGTCCTAGCAGTTGCTTGTCGTTGCTATCAAGGCTAATGATAGGATTTTTCCCTTTTGTCGTCTCCGCCGAAACTTTAATTTCTGTAGGTATGGCTAGGAAAATATTGTGTGAATACCCTAAATTCAATTCCAATATATTTCCTTGAACCGATGCTTTGTAACCTACACCAACTAATTCGAGCTTGCAACTGTATCCTTCAGTGACACCCGTTACCATGTTGTGGATTAAAGATCTGTATAGACCATGTAACGCTTTATGCCTCTTCTGCTCTGTAGGCCTCTGTACTGTTAAAATGCCCTCCTCAATTGAGGCGGTAATCTCAGACCCTATATTTTGGGACAGTTGACCCTTCGGTCCGTTTACTTTTACCTCACCTCCCTCTACAGTTATTTCAACTCCTGAGGGTATGGTAATTGGGGCTTTTCCTATTCTCGACATCTTAAAAAATTAATAAACGTAACAAAGTATTTCACCACCTATGTTTTCTGTCCTAGCTTTCTTGTCCGTGATAATACCCTTAGATGTACTGATCACAGCGATACCCAAACCATTTAGGACACGCGGCAATTCGCCTGCACCCTTATATTTCCTTAGCCCTGGCTTACTTACCCGTTCAAGGTTAGTTATCGCAGAACGCTTAGTTTCAGGATTGTATTTAAGCGCAATCTTGATTACTGACCCTGGGCCCTCTTTATCAAATTTGAAATTAGCGATGTATCCCTGATCATGTAAAAGTTTGGTTATTTCTTTTTTCATGCGTGAGGTTGGAATCTCTACAATCCTATGATTCGCGCCGATGGCATTCCGAATCCTGGTTAAATAATCTGCTATGGGGTCTGTTACCATAATTTTTTTGATTTTGTCTCCTTGAAAAGGGTCGCAAAGTTAATTATTGTTTTCTATTTAGAAAATATTTTGAACTTAAACTTACCAACTTGCTTTAGTTATTCCTGGTATTTTGCCATCCGATGCCATTTCTCTAAAAGTTACTCGAGATAAGCCAAACTTTCTCATGTACCCCTTAGGTCTTCCAGTCAATTTGCATCTATTATGGAGTCTGACTGGAGATGAATCTTTTGGTAACTTATCTAGACCTACGTAATCGCCAGCTGCCTTCAACGCTTTCCTCTTTTCAGCAAATTTAGCGACCAATCGCTCCCTTTTTCTTTCTCTTGCTTTTAATGATTCTTTTGCCATTATTTTCTTTCTCTTGCTTTTAATGATTCTTTTGCCATTATATAATTAATTTTTGCCCTTAGAAAAAGGCATACCAAATGCTTTGAGCAATGCTAAACTTTCTTCGTCAGTCTTAGCTGTTGTTACAAAGGTGATGTCCATTCCCGCAATCTTATTAATTTTATCAATGCTGATTTCTGGAAATATGATTTGCTCTTGCACACCCAAGGAATAATTACCTCGACCATCAAATCCTCTCGCTTTAACCCCCTTAAAATCCCTTACCCGAGGAAGAGCCACGGTTAATAATCTATCGAGAAATTCATACATGCGGTCTCCTCGGAGTGTAACTTTTGCTCCAATGGGCATTCCCTCTCTCAACTTGAAGTTAGAAACTGACTTCTTTGCTAACGTAGCCACAGCCTGCTGTCCTGTAACAGTGGTTAACTCTGATACACCGACATCAACTAATTTTTTATCGGACACCGCATCACCAATACCTCTGTTTATCGCTATTTTCACAACCTTCGGCACTTGCATTACCGACTTATATTGAAACTTCTCCTTTAACAAAGGAATGATTTCTGAAATATATTTATCTTTTAATCTTGGGATCGCCATTTTAAATAAATTCTCCTGATTTTTTCGAATAACGCTGATTTTTGCCCTCAGCATTTAATTTTCTACCTATTCTCGTCGGCTCGCCAGATGCCGGATCTACTAGCATCAAATTACTGATGTGCATGGCAGCCTCAGTATTGATCAGTCCACCCTCCGGCTTATCAGCTGAAGGTTTAACATGTTTAGTGACCATATTAACTCCTTCAACAATGGCTCTGTATTTACTGGTAATTATTTCTAATACTTTACCCGTTTTGCCGTTATCATTACCTGTAAGGATCTTGACGGTATCACCCTTCTTTATATGTATCTTTTTAATATCAGCCATGATTATAATACTTCTGGTGCCAATGAAACAATTTTCATAAATTGCTTCTCGCGCAATTCCCGAGCTACGGGTCCAAATATTCTTGTACCCTTGGGCTCATTGTTATCGTTGAGTAAAACAGCTGCATTGTCCTCAAATCGGACGTAAGAACCATCTTTTCTACGAATCTCTTTTTTGGTCCGAACAACGACTGCTTTTGAAACTGTCCCTTTCTTAACCGAACTTGATGAGATTGCGGATTTAATCGATACAACAATTGTGTCACCTATATAAGCATATCTCTTTTTAGTACCTCCTAGAACGCGAATACATAGCAGCTCTTTGGCCCCACTGTTATCCGCTACTTGAAGCCTTGATTCTTGTTGTACCATATTATTTTGCTCTTTTTACTATTTCTACTAAGCGCCATCGCTTATTCTTACTTAAAGGACGAGTCTCCATAATTTTGACCGTGTCCCCAACATTGCAATCATTTTGTTCGTCATGAGCTGTGAGCTTAGTAGTCTTTTGAACAAACTTCCCGTACATAGGATGCTTTACCTTTCTTACCACAGCTACAGTAATGCTCTTCTGCATCTTGTCGCCTATCACTAGACCTACTCTTTCCTTTCTAAGATTTCTTTCCATAAACCCTTTATTTAACAAGCTGCTTTGCCCGCACCTCAGTTTCTAGTCTTGCAATTAATTTACGCGCTGCTCTAATCTTCATGGGATTTTCAATGGGCGTGATGGAGTGAGCAAACGTCAATTTGCTATATGCCTCTTTTTCAATGGTCAGTTTATTTGCCAACTCATCTATACTTAAACTTCTTAACTCAGAATTTTTCATGCTCGATAATCCCTCTTTACTACAAATCTTGAACTAATGGGCAGCTTTTGTGCCGCCAAGCTTAATGCCTCTTTTGCTAAATCAAGACTTACTCCTGCTGCCTCAAACAAAATAGTTCCAGGCTTTATACATGCAACCCAATATTCTGGAGCACCCTTACCTTTTCCCATTCTTACTTCAGCTGGCTTTTTGGTCACTGGCTTATCTGGAAAAATTCTAATCCATACTTGCCCTTCCCGTTTCATCGCACGCGTCATGGCAATACGAGCCGCTTCAATTTGCCGACTGGTCAACCATCCTGGTTCTAAAGACTTAACTCCGAAGGTACCAAACGACAATAGGTGTCCTCGTTGTGCTAATCCTTTAACCCTCCCTTTTTGCCTTTTTCTAAACTTTGTTCGCTTAGGTTGTAACATTTTTAAATATCTTTAAAATTATCTTCTTTTTCTCCTTGGTCCATCTGGCCTCGGTCTACCACCGGCATTACCACCACCGGTATTGTTCGCAACACCAATATTTGGAGAAAGATCTCTTTTACCAAAAACTAGGCCTTTGAAAATCCATACTTTGATACCTATTTTGCCATATACTGTTTGAGCCTCAGAAACTGCATAGTCGATATCTGCTCGTAAAGTATGCAAGGGTATTGCACCTTCTTTATATTGCTCAGTACGTGCCATCTCGGCGCCGCCTAGACGACCCGCACATTTTATCTTGATTCCTAAAGCACCTACACGCATAGCTGAAGCTATGGCTTGCTTCATGGCTCTTCTGTAAGAAATTCTTGCCTTTAATTGCTGGGCAATAGACTCTCCCACCAATAGGGCATCCAATTCAGGTCTTTTAATCTCGAAAATATTAATTTGGAGTTCTTTACCCGTAATTTTTTTTAGCTCTTCTTTTAGCTTATCAACCTCGGAGCCTCCTTTACCAATCACGACGCCTGGTCGGGCCGTATGTATGGTCAAGGTTATCCTTTTCAAGGTTCTTTCAATAACTACTTTTGAAATTCCCCCTTTTGTAATTCTTGCTAAAAGATACTTCCGGATTTTGTGGTCTTCCACAATGTTGTCTGTGAAAGATTTTCCACCATACCAATTAGAATCCCATCCTTTAATGATACCAAGTCTTAAACTTATTGGATTTACCTTTTGTCCCATCGATTAGTCTTTTTGCATTCCATTATCATTTTCAACTTTTGCATTACGATCATCCACTGTAATAGCGAGATGATGGGAACGCTTTCTTATCCTGTGCGCCCTTCCTTGAGGAGCCGTACGCAATCTTTTCAACATCCGAGCGCTGTCTACATATATTTCTTTGACATACAAATCAGCCTCTTCAATGTTTACCCCCTGCCAGTTGGCAATCGCAGATAACAATACTTTTTCTAAAATACTTGAAGCAAACTTCGCGTCAAACTTTAAAACATTTAGGGCCACACTTACCTGCTGGCCCCTGATCATGTCGGCAACTAACCTCATTTTACGTGGAGCAGATGGAAAATTTCGTAAGGAAGCTGCCACGGCACCTTGTCGTCCAGAAATTGACTTTATAGCCTCTTTTTGTGCCTCCTTCTCAAGTCTGATCCTGACAGACTTTTTGATTTTTTTATTTTCTTTCGCCTCCATTATCTTTTCTTATCCTTTTTTGCGATATGACCCCTGAAGTTTCGAGTAGGTGAAAACTCTCCTAACTTGTGACCTACCATATTTTCGGTGACCATAATAGGAATGAACTTGTTACCATTGTGGACCGCGAAGGTATGACCTACAAAATCAGGTGAGATCATTGACCTTCTTGACCAAGTTTTGATCACATTCTTCTTTCCGCTATCATTGAGTGCATCGACCTTTTTTTCAAGGCGAAAATCTATGTAAGGTCCTTTTTTTAGTGATCTAGCCATTATTTTCTTTTAGTTACGATCATTTTGTCTGAATATTTGTTTGGCTTTCTAGTTTTTTGGCCTTTGGCATAAATGCCATTCCTTGAGCGAGGATGTCCTCCTGAAGACTTTCCTTCTCCTCCACCCATGGGGTGATCTACAGGATTCATTGCTACACCTCTTACTCGAGGTCTTCTACCTAACCATCTGTTCCTTCCAGCCTTACCTAGTCTAACGTTCATGTGGTCACTGTTAGAGACAGTTCCAATGGTAGCATAACAAGTAGATAGCACAAGTCTCATTTCACCGGAGGGCAACTTCAAGGTGACATACTTTCCGTCTTTAGCAACTAGCTGCGCATAGGAACCTGCGCTTCTTGCCATTGCTCTCCACCCTTGCCTGGCTTCAACTCAATGTTGTGTATGATTGTGCCCAGAGGTATTTCTGATAAAGGCAAGGCATTTCCAACTTCTGGCGCCACACCCGGGCCACTCAACAGCACGGTCTCTACTTCAAGACCATTTGGTGCAATAATATATCTTTTTTCACCATCTGAATAGAACAATAACGCAATACGTGCCGTTCTGTTCGGATCGTATTCGATCGATTTGACCGTAGCAGGGATATCGTACTTGTCTCTTTTAAAATCAACGTCTCTTAGTCTCTTTTTGTGACCGCCTCCTACATTACGAACGGTCATCTTTCCAGTGCTGTTTCTTCCTCCCGATCTTTTTACAGATGATATTAAAGACTTTTCTGGTTTGTCAGCTGTTATCTTGTCGAAAACAGGAGCTATCCTAAATCTTTGTCCTGGAGTGGTTGGTTTAAGTTTTCTAATTGCCATATCTTAGTAATTAAATTCCACTATAAAAATCAATAATATCTCCATCAGTAACTTTGACAATGGCTTTTTTGTATGTTTTCGACTTGCCTTTAATAACACCGGCTTTCGTAGATCTCGACTTAGATTTTCCGGGCTGTACCATAGTATTTACGAATTCTACAGTGACACCATATTTCTTTTCAACTTCCTGTCTAATCTGCACCTTATTAGCACTTCTCTCTACCACGAAGCCATACTTCCCGTACTCGTTCATTGCAGAGAATTTTTCTGTTACAAGGGGTTTAATAAGTATACTCATCAGTTCAATCTATTTTCTATGGTGTCAATGGCACTCTCAAATAATACGATGTAGTCAGCATTAACGAGCTCGTAAGTAGACAACTCATTGGCACTGATTACTTTAGCATTCGGAATATTTCTAGCAGAAGACACTGCATTCTCGTTCACATTCCCAGTAATAAATAATGCCTTGTCAATCTCTAATTTGAGAGCCGTTAAAATTGATTTAAAGACTTTGGTCTTGGGAACATCAATGATCTGATCCTCCATCACACGGATCTTTTTTTCAGCTGCTTTCGCAGAGAATGCTGAACGCTTAGCTAACCTTTTGACTTTCTTATTTAAATCGAAGCCATAGTCTCTCGGAACTGGACCAAAGATGGTACCTCCCCCTCTTAGTAAGCCTGACTTTATGCTGCCAGCTCTAGCTGTACCTGTACCTTTTTGTTTTTTTATCTTTCTCGTAGACCCTGTGACATCAGCTTTACCTTTTGTCTTGTGGGTACCTTGACGTTGATTGGCCAAAAATTGCTTTACTTCCAAATAAACCGCATGCTCATTGGGCTCAATCTTGTAAATAGTATTTAAAAGCTCAATCTTTCGACCGGTACCCTCACCCTTATTATTTATAACTTCTATTTTCATGACTTATTTTTCTAAAATCACATAAGAATTTTTTGCCCCTGGAATTGATCCACTTATTAATATAAGATTTTTTTCAGGATAGACTTTCATCACTTTGAGATTAAGAATTTTCTTTCGACCACCTCCCATTCTACCAGCCATTCTCATCCCCTTAAAAACCCTTGAAGGAAAGGAAGCCGCCCCTATAGATCCCGGCGCTCTCAATCTATTGTGTTGTCCATGTGTTGCCTGTCCGACACCTGCAAAATTATGCCTTTTAACGACTCCTTGAAATCCTTTTCCTTTGGTTGTTCCGACAGCATCAACAAAATCGTCTACTTTAAAAACATCAGTAATGTTGATTTCTTTTCCTAAAGCAACTTTGTCATCAAACTCGCTTCTGAAATCTCTGAATTCAACTTGATATTTCTTGGGTTGAGATCCTGCCTTGGCATAATGTCCCTTCTCCGCTTTTGACGTGTTCTTTTCTTTTTTATCATCATAGGCAAGCTGAACCGCACGATATCCATCGGAATTCTCATTTTTTACTTGCGTAACGATACAAGGACCAGCCTCAACCAATGTACAAGCAATACTTTTGCCCGCTTCATTGTATATATTGGTCATCCCTACTTTTTTACCTATTAATCCAGGCATTTTTTGAAACTATTAATTGTTTAATACTTTTTTCTCCCTTGCTTCTCTCCAAAAGGAGTGCAAAGATAATAATTCTGTCTAATGAACCAATGATTAACTGATATTAAAAGACAAAAAAAGAACCAACTAGAAATGTGTTGGCTCTTCATAATTTTTAAAGCAAATCAGACCTTAATTTCAACATCCACTCCGCTAGGTAATTCTAATTTCATCAATGCATCCACAGTTTTAGCACTATTAGAATATATATCTACCAAACGCTTATACGTACATAACTGAAACTGTTCTCTTGATTTTTTATTTACGTGAGGAGACCTAAGTACCGTAAATTTTTCTTTTACGGTCGGCAAAGGTATCGGCCCACTAACAACCGCTCCTGTTGTTTTCACAGCACGTACTATTTTCTCGGATGACTTATCTACCAAGTTGTGATCGTATGATCTTAATTTAATTCTAATTTTTTGATTCATAATCTATTCCGAAAACTGATTAACCATTAACTTCTGAAATTACCGTCTCTGCTATACTGTTAGGCACGCTGTCATAGTGCGAAAATGTAAGATTTGCGGTGGCTCTTCCTGATGTGATCGTTCTTAGATCCGTCACATAACCAAAAAGTGCTGAAAGCGGAACATCTGCCTTAACGACTTGAGAAACTCCACGAGTATCCATACCTTTCATAATTCCGCGACGTTTATTCAAATCACCAGTAACTGATCCCGTATACTCATCAGGAGTAATTACTTCGACAGCCATAACAGGCTCCAATAGAACTGGACCGGCTTTCTTCGCTGCCGCCTTAAATCCCATTCGCGCTGCTAATTCAAAGGAAAGCGAATCTGAGTCAACATCGTGGAAAGATCCATGATAAAGTCTCACCTTCATACTATCCAAAGGATATCCAGCCAATGGCCCATTGACCATCGCTTGCTTAAACCCTTTTTCAATAGCAGGTATAAACTCCTTCGGGATTATTCCTCCCTTTATGGCATTAACAAACTGCAAACCAGTCGCTTTAAAGTCCTCATCTACAGGACTTAGATCAAAAACAATATCAGCAAACTTACCTCTACCTCCAGATTGTTTTTTGTAAACCTCTTTATGCTCTACTTTGGTTCTTATAGCCTCTTTATAAGCAACTTGTGGCGCCCCTTGATTGATTTCAACTTTGAACTCACGACGCAATCGGTCAATAATAATATCCAGATGAAGCTCGCCCATGCCCTTTAATATTGTTTGACCTGTTTCGTGATCGGTCTCAACTACTAGAGTGGGGTCTTCTTCAACCAATTTGGCAATACTCATGCCAAGTTTATCAACATCTGCTTGGGCCTTTGGCTCAATGGCATAACCAATTACAGGATCAGGAAAATCCATCGTCTCTAAGACTATTTTATTTTTCTCATCACACAAGGTATCCCCTGTTTTGATATCCTTAAAACCTACGACCGCTCCAATATCTCCGCAGTGCAAAGTATCAATTTGATTTTGCTTATTGGCATGCATTTGAAAGATTCGTGAAATTCTTTCTTTCTTTCCTGTCCGAGTGTTAAAAACGTATGAACCAGAATCTAGCGTACCTGAATACGATCTAATAAAACAAAGTCTACCAACAAAAGGATCAGTTGCAATTTTGAAAGCCAATGCTGTAAATGGATCTTCGATCGTGGGCAATCGCTTGGCTTCCTCTTCTGTGTCAGGATTGATTCCTGTAATCTCATCTTTGTCTAAAGGAGATGGCAATAGCTCCATGACATAGTCTAGCATTGTTTGAACCCCTTTGTTCTTAAATGCTGAACCACAAAGCATAGGTACGAACGCCAAATCAATAGTAGCTGCTCTCAATGCTGCTATGATTTCATCCTTGGATATGGAATCAGGATCTTCGAAATATTTTTCCATTAATCCATCATCATACTCGGCTACTGACTCAACTAACTTTTCACGATACTCAGCAACTTCTTCAACCATATCTTCAGGTATCTGAATTTCCTCGAAAGTCATGCCTTGGTCTTCCTCATTCCAAACCATCGCCTTGTTCTCAACTAAATCAACCACGCCTCTGAAGTTATCTTCAGACCCTATAGGTAATTGCAATGGAACCGCTTTGGTTCCCAGCATTTCTTTAACTTGCTTACAGACGTTAAGAAAATCTGATCCGGCACGATCCATTTTATTTACAAAACCGATTCTTGCCACCTTATAATTATCAGCCAGACGCCAATTGGTTTCAGATTGTGGTTCAACACCATCCACAGCGCTGAATAAAAATACCAAACCATCTAATACACGCAGTGATCGGTTTACTTCAACCGTAAAATGGGGACGTGACCTGGTGTGTCAATAATATTTATGTGATAGTCGTCCTCTTTATATTTCCAAAAGACGGTCGTAGCCGCTGAGGTAATCGTAATCCCTCGCTCCTGCTCTTGCTCCATCCAGTCCATCGTGGCTGCGCCATCATGGACCTCTCCAATTTTGTGACTTGCACCTGTGTAATATAATATACGTTCTGTGGTGGTGGTTTTACCGGCATCAATATGGGCAGCGATGCCAATATTACGCGTAAACTTCAAATTTCTTTTAGCCATAAGAACTTAATTTAAAATCTGAAGTGAGAAAAAGCTTTATTAGCTTCTGCCATTCTGTGGGTATCATCTTTCTTCTTGACTGATGCCCCTTCACCTTTTGAAGCGGCTATGATTTCACCTGCAAGACGTTCCTTCATTGTTTTTTCTCCTCTTAATCGAGAGTACTTGATCATCCATTTGATCCCCAATGAAGTTTTTCTTTCGGGTCTTACCTCGATAGGCACTTGAAAGGTAGCTCCTCCAACTCTTCTACTTTTTACTTCGACAGCGGGCATAACAGTCTTGAGAGCCGACTTCCAGATCTCAATTCCGTTCTCACTCGTTTTTTCTTCTACTATTTTTATGGCATCATAAAAAATGCAATAGGAAAGGCTTTTTTTACCATCTACCATGAGATAATTTACAAACTTCGTCACCAAGGTGTCTCCATAAATTGGATCTGGTAAGATGTATCGCTTCTTTGGCTTAGATTTTCTCATTTTTCTTACTTATTTTTTGACCTTCGGCCTTTTAGCACCATACTTTGATCTTCTTTGCAACCTTCCGCTTACTCCAGCGGTGTCTAATGCACCACGGACGATATGGTAACGAACACCTGGGAGATCTTTTACCCTTCCACCACGAATCAATACAATTGAGTGTTCCTGCAGATTGTGGCCTTCTCCTCCAATATATGCATTGACTTCTCTACCATTGGTCAATCGAACCCTAGCCACCTTTCTCATCGCTGAGTTAGGCTTTTTAGGTGTCGTTGTGTATACACGTGTACACACACCTCTCCGCTGGGGACATGAGTCTAATGCGGGAGACTTTGATTTGGAAGTTAACTTTTTTCTTCCTTTCCTTACTAACTGCTGTATTGTCGGCATTTATCTTGTTTTTTCTAAAAATCCTCAAATTTGGGATCGCAAAGATAGTGAGAAACATTCAATATCTCAATATGCATTCCGCATAAATAATCATGCTTCACCTATTGTACCTCCAAAATTAATTGGAAACTTGGGTGATTGTTCATTCTTTTTTATTTCTCCAAAAGTCTTTTCATACTTTTGGATATTTTCCTCCAGTGCATGTAAGAGCCTTTTTGCATGCTCTGGTGTAATTACAATACGTGCCTTTACTTTCGCCTTCGGCACACCCGGCATCAATCGTATGTAATCGATAACGAACTCACTGCTCGAATGCGCAATCATAGCTAAGTTGGCATAAACCCCTTCAGCAATTTCTTCTGATAACTCTATATTCAAATTTTTATTAACCTCCTCTGTTTTATCCATCTAGACTTCAGTTAAAGGCGTTTCCTTTGGTTTAGAGAACTCTTCTCTCGCCAGTGTCATCTTATCAAACTCTTCTTTATTGGCCACAAAGTTTTCATGGAATCTCTTGACCCCCGTTCCAGCAGGAATCAAATGACCTACAATCACATTTTCCTTCAAGCCCTCAAGTCCATCTCGCTTTCCTTTAATAGCTGCTTCACTCAAGACCTTAGTCGTCTCCTGAAAGGACGCTGCTGATATAAAGCTTCTGGTGCCTAAGGACGCCTGCGTAATTCCCTGAAGGATAGGTCTAGAAACTGCCGCTGAGGCGTTTCTTACCGAGATAATTTTAACATCTCTCCTCCTTAAATTAGAATTTTCATCCCGCAACGTTCGACTAGAAATGATCTGTCCAGCCTTAACCGTATCAGAACCTCCCGGATCAACCACTACTTTTTTATCAAGAATTTGATCATTTTCTTCCATAAAACTCAACCTATCGACAGATTGGTTGGTCAGGAACGAAGTATCACCGGCATCTATGATGATTACTTTCTGCATCATTTGGCGCACAATCGTTTCGATATGCTTGTCATTAATTTGAACTCCTTGCAATCGATAAACTTCTTGTATTTCGTTTACCAAATACTCTTGTACTGCCGTAGGTCCTTGAATAGATAATATATCTGCTGGGGTGATCGATCCGTCAGACAAGGCCTCTCCTGCCTTAATAAAGTCATTATCTTGAACCAAGAAATGCTTAGATAGCGGTACTAAATAGCGTTTTTTGATACCATCTTTCGATTCAATAAACACTTCTCTGTTTCCTCTTTTTATCCCACCATAAGTCACAACACCATCGATTTCTGAGACAACGGCGGGATTTGAAGGATTTCTTGCTTCAAAAAGCTCTGTAACTCGTGGTAAACCTCCGGTAATGTCTCTAGACTTACCTGTATTTCGAGGTATTTTAGCCAGCACTTGACCTGCCTTGATTGTTGCATCTTTGTCCACCGAAAGGTGGGCACCTACCGGAATATTGTATCCCTTCTCGGTATCTCCCGACTTAATAATGATGGCTGGATTTTTTGCTTTGTCCTTAGTGTCAATAATGACCTTTTCTCTGTGTCCCGTTTGCTCATCGGACTCTTCTTTGAAAGTAACTCCTTCAATGATAGCCTCAAAAGTGACCTTACCATCAAATTCAGACATGATCACAGCATTGTAGGGATCCCAAAAACAAAGCTCATCCCCATTACTTACCTTTTGACCATTTATAACTTTAAGAATGGCGCCATAAGGTACGTGGTTACTCATCAATATTTTTGACTTTTTAGCATCTATTATTCTTAATTCACCTGATCTTCCCATGACCACTTGAATCGAATTTCCTTCATCATCTGTGCTGTTTACAGTTCTTAATTCATCGAACTCAACGATCCCATCAAACTTTGAAAGAACAGTAGCATCTACAGCAATATTCGACGCCGTACCTCCAACGTGAAAAGTCCTCAAGGTTAACTGAGTCCCTGGCTCACCAATAGACTGAGCCGCAATTACGCCCACAGCTTCGCCTAAATGAGACATTCTTCCTGCTGACAGGCTGCGACCATAACACTTCGAACAAACTCCTCTTTTTGCCTCACATGTCAATACAGAACGTATTTCAACCTCATCAATACTTGTGGCTTCTATGATCTCAGTAATCTCTTCGGTAATCTCATTACCTGATTCAAGAATCATTTCTTCCGTGATTGGATGATAAATATCATGTACGGATACGCGACCCAATATTCGTTCTGATAATGATTCAACGATATCTTCATTATCCTTCAAGGAGCGAACAACCAATCCTCTCAAGGTACCACAATCAGGTTCATTTACAACGACATCTTGTGATACATCAACTAACCTTCTTGTAAGATATCCAGCATCTGCCGTTTTCAATGCAGTATCGGCCAAGCCCTTTCGAGCACCATGCGTTGAAATAAAATACTCAAGAACATCTAAACCCTCTTTAAAGTTAGAAAGTATTGGATTTTCAATGATTCCACCGACAGAACCTGCTAGGTTTTTTTGAGGCTTAGCCATCAAACCTCTCATTCCTCCCAATTGTCTAATTTGCTCACGAGATCCCCTTGCACCTGAGTGCATCATCATATATATAGAATTAAAACCTTGATCATCTTCCTCTAATTGCTTCATTAGCGTTGAGGTCAATTGTGTATTGGTTCTCGTCCATATATCGATCACTTGATTGTAGCGCTCATTATCAGTAATCAAACCCATCAAATAATTGTTCCAGACGCTGTCTACTTCTTCTTTCGCATCTGCTACCATTTGCGGTTTAGTTGCCGGGATATTGATATCACCTAATCCCATAGACAGACCACCAGTATAAGCCATTTGGAAACCCAATGACTTGATATCATCTAGAAAAACAGCGGTTGCTGCCATCCCTACAATCTTAAAGACCCTAGAAATAATATTTTGAAGCTTTTTCTTAGTAAGCAACTCATCGATATAGCCTACTTCTTTGGGGACAAATTCATTAAAGAGTACCCTTCCCGCAACGGTCTCCACTAATTTTTCTTCTAATCCTTCTCCAACTTTTATATGGGTTCTTACTTTTATATGCGCATGCTTTGAAATTACTCCCTCATTTAAGGCAATGATCACTTCCTGAGAATTATAGAAAATCATACCCTCACCTTTTACCACTTCTTCAGGGGTACTTTTTCTACCCTTGGTAACATAGTAAAGACCAAGGACCATATCCTGAGATGGCACGGCTATCGGCGCACCATTAGCTGGATTGAGAATGTTGTGTGAGGAAAGCATCAAAAGTGAAGCTTCCAAAATAGCCTCTTGTCCCAATGGAACGTGCACCGCCATCTGATCTCCATCAAAATCGGCATTGAATGCGGTACAAACCAATGGATGTAATTGTATGGCTTTACCCTCAATTAGCTTTGGCTGAAAGGCTTGTATACCTAATCTGTGTAAAGTTGGAGCCCTATTTAAAAGAACGGGATGTCCTTTCAATACATTTTCAAGTATATCCCAAACAACTGGATCTTTTCTATCAACAATCTTCTTAGCTGATTTTACTGTTTTTACGATCCCTCTTTCAATCAACTTTCGGATCACAAAAGGCTTAAAAAGCTCAGCGGCCATATTCTTAGGCAATCCACATTCGTGCATTTTTAATTCTGGACCGACCACAATCACTGATCGACCAGAATAATCTACTCTTTTTCCTAATAAATTTTGACGAAACCGCCCTTGTTTCCCTTTTAGCATATCACTCAATGACTTGAGCGCACGATTTCCATCTGAACGAACCGCATTCACTTTACGAGAGTTATCAAATAAAGAATCTACTGCTTCCTGAAGCATTCGCTTTTCATTACGCAGTATTACTTCCGGTGCCTTGATATCAATCAACCTTTTGAGTCTATTGTTTCGGATAATTACACGCCTATAAAGATCGTTCAAATCTGAAGTCGCAAAGCGTCCTCCGTCCAAAGGAACAAGGGGTCTTAATTCAGGCGGTATTACAGGAACCATTTTAATGATCATCCATTCCGGTCTGTTTTCGATCCTAGTTTTAGCTTCTCTGAAAGCCTCAACTACTTTGAGTCTCTTTAATGCTTCCGCCTTGCGCTGCTGAGAAGTATCTGTAGCCGCTTGATGTCTTAATTGATAGGATAAATCATCTAATTCAATCCGGGAAAGTAACATTTCTAAAGCCTCAGCACCCATTTTTGCAATGAATTTTTGCGGGTCATCATCAGGCAACAGCTGATTTTCTCTGGGTAGCTTATCGAGAATATCTAAATATTCATCCTCAGTTAGGAAATCAAGCTTGTTTATTCCTTCTTCTTCCTTTGCTCCGGGCTGGATAACAACATAGCGTTCGTAGTAAATGATCGTGTCCAATTTTTTAGATGGCATTCCTAATAAGTAGCCTATCTTGTTAGGCAATGATCTGAAATACCAAATATGGGCTACAGGGACAACCAATTCAATATGCCCCATTCGCTCTCTTCTTACCTTCTTTTCGGTCACTTCAACCCCACATCTATCACATATAATACCTTTATATCTTATCCTCTTATATTTTCCACAATGGCATTCCCAATCCTTAACAGGACCAAAAATACGCTCGCAAAACAAACCTCCCATTTCTGGTTTGTAAGTCCTATAATTAATGGTTTCTGGCTGGGTTACTTCTCCATTAGATTCCTCTAAGATGGATTCGGGTGATGCCAGACTAATGGTCACCCTTGAAAAGTCAAGTGTCAGTTTTTTATTTTTTCTGAATGCCATAATTTATCTTTTCTAAACTTAAATAAGCGATAACTATTTAATCTAATGTAATTTCAAGAGCCAAACCTCTTAATTCATGAACCAAAACATTGAATGATTCCGGTATGTTCGGCTTTACCATGTTCTCCCCTTTAACAATGGCTTCGTACGCCTTTGCTCTTCCGATAACATCATCCGACTTGATCGTGAGAATTTCCTGAAGTACGTGCGCTGCACCAAAAGCCTGAAGCGCCCAAACTTCCATTTCTCCAAATCTTTGACCTCCAAATTGAGCTTTACCACCTAAAGGCTGTTGGGTAATCAATGAATAAGGCCCGATCGATCTAGCGTGCATTTTATCATCCACCAAATGCCCCAATTTCAACATATATGCAATACCCACCGTCACTGGTTGATCAAACTTTTCACCTGTCAGTCCATCATAAAGGTACGTCCGCCCGAAAGAGGGTAATCCCGCTTCTTTCAATTCATTTTGAACTTGCTCCTCAGACGCTCCATCAAAAATAGGTGTCGCATAAGTTCTATCTAGCTTCTTTCCTGCCCATGCCAGAACGGTTTCGTATATTTGGCCAATGTTCATACGGGAAGGGACTCCTAGAGGATTCAAAACAATATCCATAGGTGTACCATCTTCCATAAAAGGCATGTCTTCATCGCGAACAATTTTAGCTACAACACCTTTATTACCAGGGGACCCGCCATCTTATCTCCTACTTTGAGTTTACGCTTTTTGGCTATATAAACTTTAGCTAGCTTCATAATCCCTGCAGGAAGTTCGTCTCCCACTTCATAGGTAAATCTTTCTCGTTTAAACAGACCCGTAAATTCATTCCTCTTTATAATATATCGCTTGATCAAACTGAATATTAATTCATTTGTCTCACCATCCTTCACCCATCCTTCATGGGCTAAGTCACTTATAAGATTGGACTCTTCGGGAACAGAATACGTACTTTCATCTCTGAAAATGTTTTTGGCGGGGAATAAATTATCTTCTATATTCTTTCTCGAAAATTTAGCTCCTTTTGACATTACTGGTTCACCAAACTTGTGATTGATTCCCTGACATGTCTTACCCTCCAACAATGTGACAAGTTTATCCACCATTTGGTTTCTAACTTCAGTCAACTCAGCACCGTATTTTCCTTTGAGCACCTCTACCGCCTTTTTCGTTCTTACCCTGAGATCCTTATCCTTTTTAGGGCGAGCAAATAGCTTGGTTTCAATAACTACTCTTGGTTTCAATAACTACTCCCGTTAATGAAGGTTTTGCCTTTAAAGAAGCATCTTTTACATCACCTGCTTTATCTCCAAAAATGGCTCTTAATAATTTCTCTTCAGGGGTTGGATCCGATTCCCCCTTTGGAGTAATCTTACCAATCATAATATCCCCTTCCGTGATCTGCGCACCTATGCGTATTATCCCATCTTCATCTAAATTCTTTACAGCCTCTTCACTTACATTAGGGATTTCTGAAGTCAATTCTTCTAACCCCCTTTTAGTATCCCTGACCTCGAGTTCAAACGAATCAATATGTATAGAAGTAAAGACATCTTCGCGAACCACACGATCTGAAATAACGATTGCGTCTTCAAAATTATAACCTTGCCATGGCATGTAAGCTACCTTAAGATTACGGCCCAGCGCAAGCTCTCCTTGCTCGGTAGCAAACCCCTGACAAAGAGGTTGTCCTTTAGACACCCTCTCACCTTTCAGCACTATGGGCTTAAGATTGACTGAGGTATCTTGATTGGTTCTACGAAATTTTATTAACTCATAAGTCGCAGTGTCTTTGTCAAAAGACAAGATTTTTTCATTTTCATCCTGATCGTATTTTACGGTGATCATCTTTGCATCCACATATTCTACAATACCATCGGCCTCTGCCAAAATCAAGGAGCGCGAATCTAAAGCTATCCTACTCTCCAAACCTGTACCTACAATGGGTGCTTCAGGGATTAAAAGCGGAACTGCTTGACGCTGCATGTTAGACCCCATTAATGCCCTGTTGGCATCATCGTGCTCAAGAAAAGGAATCATTGAAGCGGCTACCGATACAATTTGGTTTGGAGCTACATCCATGTAGGTTAAATCTTTCGGTTCGACGACCGGAAAATCACCCTCGAACCTTGCCTTTACCTTATCGTTTAAAAATTTCCCCTCATCGCTCAATGGTGCATTAGCCTGTGCAATGTTGAATGTATCTTCTTCCTCTGCTGTCAAATACCTAACGTTCCCAGACATGTCCACTTTTCCCTCTTCTACCTCTCGATAGGGTGTCTCAATAAAGCCCATCTGATTCACCTTTGCATGTACACACAAGGAAGAGATCAAACCAATATTCGGCCCTTCAGGAGTTTCAATTGTACACAATCGACCATAATGTGTATAATGAACATCTCTCACTTCGAATCCAGCTCTTTCTCTCGAAAGACCACCAGGCCCTAGTGCAGACATTCTTCTTTTATGGGTAACCTCTGCCAATGGATTGGTTTGATCCATGAACTGAGACAGTTGGTTAGTTCCAAAAAAGGAGTTGATTACCGAAGATAAAGTCCTGGCGTTAATCAAATCGACAGGTTTGAAATCCTCGTTATCCCGTACATTCATCCGCTCCCTAATGGTTCTTGCCATTCTTGACAAGCCCACGCCAAATTGCGCATATAGTTGCTCACCAACCGTTCTTACTCTTCTATTACTTAAGTGATCAATGTCATCAACAAGAGTCTTGCTGTTGATCAAACCAATTAAATATTTAATGATGAGAATAATATCTTCGCTAGTCAAAACACGCTTATCATAGCCTGTTGAGAGTCCTAACTTTTTATTAATTCTATATCTACCTACTTCTCCCAAATCATATCTTTTCTCACTGAAAAATAGATTTTGAATAATATCTCGTGCCGTCTGCTCGTCAGGAGCTTCGGTATTTCTTAATTGACGATAAATGGTCTCAACAGCTTCCTTTTCAGAATTAGATTGATCTTTTTGAAGAGTATTGTAAATAATAGAATAATCGGTAATATTCACCTCTTTGCGATGGAGAATAATGGACTTACTTCCTGAGTCAAGAATGGTTTGTATGTCTTCTTCCTTCAACACACTATCCCGCTCAAGAACTACCTCATTTCGATCAATAGAGACTACTTCTCCTGTATCTTCATCAACAAAATCTTCAATCCAAGTACGCAATACTCTTGCTGCTAGTCGACGATCGATGACTTTTTTAAGT
>Ga0206124_10000366_pt1 | contig 35981 bp, 27 predicted proteins | sample Helgoland_Spring_3_FD_148671 | JGI IMG/M metagenome (GOLD analysis project Ga0206124, IMG submission 148671) | Pelagic subsurface seawater microbial communities from Kabeltonne, Helgoland, North Sea - Helgoland_Spring_Bloom_20160321_2 | ecosystem: Environmental > Aquatic > Marine > Epipelagic ... | reverse complement strand
GCTCACCAATGATGGTATCATAACCCTTTTCAAGCTGCATGATAAACTGGTGTGCATTTGCGATTTTAGCAGCTGCGATGATTTCTTCTAAGTCAGCCTCAGCTTTGCCAAAGGAAATATTTTGACGGATGGTATCATTAAACAAAATGGACTCTTGGGTGACAATACCCATTTTTTTTCTTAACGAGGAGATGGTAATGTCTTTGATGTCTAATCCATCTACTCTGATTGAGCCTTCTGCGGGATCATAAAATCGGGCTAAGAGATCAGCAATGGTCGATTTTCCACCTCCAGATTGGCCTACCATAGCCACAGTGCTCCCTTTGGCGATATGGAAACTGATGTCATTGAGTACTTTTCGATCTTCATAAGCAAAATCAACCCCCTCGAAGGAGATATGTGATTTGTAGTTTATTAAATCTTGTGCATTTGCATGGTCAATTACCTTTATTGGTGTGTCAATTAGTTGAAATACGCGCTCACTTGAAACCAAACCTTTCTGAATATTGGTAAATGCATTGGCAATGTTCTTGGCAGGGACGATGAGTTGACCAAAAGTGATTAAAAAGAGAATAAATTTGGAAGGATCTAATTGCTGTGAATCACTTAATACCATATGGCCTCCAATTAATAGAATTAAACAGAGCATTGAGGTCCCAAGTACCTGAGCCAGAGGTGCTGAAAGATTTGATTTTGTGGCCATTTTCATGCTTTGACGAGCATAAACGCCAGCCTCGCTTGTGAATTTTTTTTGCGTGTACCATTGTGCATTAAATGCTTTAATGACTCTTATCGGGGATAACGTTTCTTCTAGTATATTGGTTAGCCTACTAATAGATTCTTGAGTAAATTGAGCTCTTCTTTTCAGCCTTTTAGCAATGTAAGAAATGGCTGATCCAGAGACAGGAACTAAAAGTAGCGTGTACAAAGTGAGCTCTACAGAGATAAAAAATAAGATAAAGAAATAGCCCAAAATTAAAAAAGGTTCTTTGAAAAGCACCGTGAGCGAATTGACAATGGTAGCTTCTATGTTTTGAACATCGGTGCTTACTTTGGTCATCAGATCCCCTTTGCGAGCATCTGTAAAATAACCCAGATCCAATTCGGTAATTCGATTAAAAACTGAATTTCTGAGGTTTGTTACTGCATTTACTCGCGCTTTTGCTTGAAGCATAAGGGTCAGGTAATTAAAGAGGTTGGCAAAGACCACGGAAATGATGAGAATCAGGCAGATGGTGTAAAGTGCATCTCCTTTGGTTTGTGTAGCAATGAATTCATTTAAATAAGTATAAAATTGCTCTAGTGACCAAGGATTAGAGTCAACTGAAGTTGTTTCCGTTGCGGCTGTCGAAGTGGGCTTAAACAGTAAATTGAGTAAAGGGGCTAAAACAGCTAGGTTAACTATGCTGAAGAGAACAAATAACAGCGTATAAACAAAGTATTGAGGGATTAACCACTTGTAAGGTTTGGCGTATTGAAGCAATCTAAAATATGAATTCATGCGGGGAGTTTATTGGTTACAACCGAACGGGGTGAAAAGGAAATGTTTATATTGTTTAAAGTATAAGACCCTGTTAAAAACACCCTGTTATCAATTTATTTACTCATTCGTTCAAGCAAGAGCGCATACTCCTGCGAGACACAAAAATAGTCTAATGGAAAGAGAGACGTTTCATTTGATGTTAATATTCTTAAGAACTTAGAATTTATTAAAAATTGCACTTTTTTATTACACAAATTTATATTTATCTTTACAATTCTTTTTGAAACTATATAGTTCTGTTCATGAAAAAAAATTTACATCCCGAATATAAAGAAGTTGTGTTCCTTGACACGTCAAGTAATTTCAAATTTTTGACCAAGTCAACAATGAAGTCTTCGGATACCATTAAATGGGAGGACGGAAATGAATATCCGCTGGTGAAAATTGAAGTAAGCTCAGCCTCACATCCCTTTTATACAGGGAAAAAATTATTTGTGGACACGGCGGGACGTGTTGAGAAATTCAATAAGAGATATCAAAAATAAAAATAAGTAAAGATTTAAAGCAAGTCTTCAAGAATATTCTTGGAGACTTTTTTTATTTTTGGGGTATGCGTAAAATAGCATTTTGGGATGACCCCGAGCGCCATCAACGTTTATGGCCATTGACCTACACGAAGCCTTCTTGTGAGCTGCGGGTGGGGATTCTTACCATTAGAGAGAAATGGGAGCATTACCTTAAGGCCGTTCTAGTTGGTTATTTTACATTAGATTATTTAACGGGCCAATACACGAAGCCAAGGGATGCCTCTGGAATATGGGTTATCAATGGGAGTGTAATGCCCAATGAACAACTTGCAGCCTCTATTAAAGGGTTAAAAAAAGGGACAGGCATCATTTACGAAGGTGTTATGATTGCCCTGTATACCGATGAGGGATTTGCAGGGTCAAATTACGATTGGACGCAGTGGAATTATTCATTAGATCAAATAAACTATGGATGGGATATTTTCAAGCAAAATGGGGAACAGATAAAAAAAGATTTCAAATTAGTTACCCAAGATCAAATATCGCAGCCAATCGCAGATCCCCATACCCGCACTTATGGGTCCGATATATATATTGAGTCTGGAGTGACCATCAGAGCGGCCATTCTTAATGCGGAGCATGGGCCTATCTATATTGGCAAAAATTGTAGAATAGGGGAAGGTGCCATTATTCGCGGACCATTTGCCATGAATGAGCATAGTGAAATTAAAATGGGGGCTGCGATCAGAGAAAAAGTGACCATAGGCCCTCACTCAAAGGTAGGTGGAGAAATCTCTCAAACAGTGATTCAGGGGTTTACCAATAAAGCCCATGATGGATTTTTGGGAAACTCGGTCATCGGAGAATGGTGTAACTTAGGAGCAGGAACTAGTAATTCAAATCTAAAGCTGAATTATACTACCGTTAAGATGTGGGATTTTTATAGTAAAAAATTCATAGATACAGGATTGCAGTTTTGTGGAATGATCATGGGGGATTATACTAAATGCAGTATTACTTCGCAGTTCAATACCGGGACCACGGTAGGCGTGGGAGCAAACATTTTGGGTTCTGGAGTACAAAAAAATTTAATTCCTTCTTTTTCTTGGGGAGTAAAACAAGGTTTTATTACCCATCGGATTGATAAAATGCTTGAGACAACGGATCGAGTCATGAAGAGAAGGAGTAAACATTTAGAGGATCATCAGAAGGGAATACTTAAAAATGTATTTACCCAAACTGAATATGAACGCACTTGGGAAATAGGAATAAATAATGAGTAAACGAGTCATTAAGAGATGAGATTTGAAGAGATTCCTGGACTCCTCGCCTTAAAGGAAACATTGGTTTTATCACATCAACGAAACCATCTGGCACATGCTCAATTGTTCAGTGGACAGGAAGGTGGTGCCGCCCTACCTTTGGCCATTGCCTATGCCACCTATTTGCTCTGTGAGAATAAAGAATCGGCAGATGCTTGTGGAAGTTGTCTGACATGTCAAAAAATGGCCAAGCACATACATCCTGATGTTCATTATTTTTTTCCTTCAGCCAAACCGGAAAAAGAGGATGGGAAGCAACAGTCTAGGGTGAATGAAGTTTGGAGGGAATTGATTATTGAACAGCCTTATGCTGCGCTTGGTGATCTTATCAGTGCACTGGATATGGAAAACAAGCAAAATCAGATAAGTAAGGCGGAAGCAAAAAAAATTGTACAAACAGTAAGTATGAAATCTTTTGAGGGCGGACTCAAAATTTTGATTATTTGGTATCCTGAAAAAATGAATGGGACGGCAGCCAATGCCATTTTAAAAGTGTTGGAAGAACCTCCTGAAAATACTTTGTATTTGATGGTTACTTATCATTATGAAGATTTACTAACAACCATTATCTCTCGTTTGCAGTTGGTTACCGTTCCCTCATTTTCAGAGGACGAAATGATAAAATACTTATTTAAAAATCATGATGCTGCTGCCGAAGATGCGATCAAGGCATATCGATTCTCAAATGGGAGCTTACCGAATGCAGTAGCCAATTTAAAAGAAGGTAATGAGGATGAGCTGCATTGGTTCATTGATTGGATGCGAAATTGTATAGGAGCTAAATATGATTTTTTATCTCGGATGAGTGAGCAATTCAAGCAAATATCAAGGGCAAAACAACAGATTAAAATGCGCTGGGCACTTGAGATGATTCGTAATGCAATTTTGGTTAAAGGAGCAGAAGATTTAATTTCCTCGCAAGGCGCTGAGCGTGTGTTCATATTGAAATTTAGTAATGCCATTAATCTTCAAGGACTTGAACTCATTTATAAAGATCTTTCAGAAACTTTGTATTATCTAGAGCGCCATGCTCACCCACAGATGGCCCAATTAGCCTTAAGTATCAGACTTTCCTATATTATTAGAACCCATCGTGGATAGGCTCGTTGTCATAGGAACGCGTAAAAGCAGACTGGCTTTGTGGCAAGCTTATTGGGTAAAAACCCAACTGGCCAATGAGGGCATTGCTTCAGAGCTTGCACCCATATCAACTCAAGGCGATCGCGTTTTGGATGTAGCCATTTCTAAGATAGGCTCCAAAGGAGTTTTTACTGAAGAATTAGAACAAAAACTCCAAAATGGAGAAATCGATATAGCAGTACACAGCGCCAAAGATATGCCTTCGGTATTGCCTGAATCATTTGAAATTATCGCGTTTGGTCCAAGGGCACAGCCCAATGATGTTTTGATCAGTTCAAATAAAGTTAATCTAGCCACACCGCTTGTCATTGGAACCTCATCAACGCGCCGCGTGGCCTGTCTGAGACATTTTTATCCTCATATAGAAACGGTAGATATGAGAGGAAACTTACAGACGAGAATTGAGAAAATGAAGGCGGGAGATTGTGAGGCCTTGATATTGGCTTATGCTGGGGTACAAAGGATGAATTATGAAAGTATGATTCAATATGTCTTTGATGAAAAAGTGTGGATTCCCGCCGTGGGTCAAGGGAGCATTGCCATTGAAGCGCATAGTTCATTAGACCCTTCAATAAGAGCTCAAATTATATCGAAGGTAAATGATGCGAATACGGCGACCGAGGTCATCGCAGAACGTGCCTTTCTTGAAAAATTTGAAGGAGGTTGTAGTATTCCCGTTTTTGCACATGCAACTTCTGATCAAAATGGCATTATTTTAAGAGGGGGTATCATTAGCCTAGATGGTAAGCAAAAGATATTAAGAGAGCGCTCCAGTCATGATCCTAAAGATCTTGGTAGGGGCTTGGCTTTAGAGGTTTTAGAAGTGGGAGGCCAAAACATTTTAAAAGAAATAAGGAAACAAATTTGAAATCTAGGAAAGAAGATGAAAAAAATAGTAATCATAATATGGTTAATGATGGTTTTACAGGGTTGTAATTCTGATAAAGATATCTTAGTCAATATCAATACCCAATTTGGAACCATCAAAGTGCTTTTATACGACGAGACACCACTCCATAAGAAAAACTTTATCGAGTTGGTGCGGGCGGGAAAATATGACAGTACCTTGTGGCATCGGGTTATGAAAGGTTTTATGGTCCAGGGCGGAAATGTCAATGAAAAAGAAGGGACACAGGAATCTTTAGAGGATCGTATTCCTGCCGAAATCATGAGTGATTTCATGCATACTAAAGGTGCTTTAGCGGCAGCCAGGCAACCTGATCGGGTTAACCCAGAAAAAATGTCCTCGGCAAGTCAATTTTATATTGTCCATGGTAAAATATTCAGCAAAGAAGAGTTAACAATAGATCAATTTGCATTAAATCAGGGTTTGAGTGAGTTAATGAAGAATCCCGGCTATGATACCATAGCCCAACAATTTATCAATTTGCAAAGGGGAAATAAAATTGAAGAAATGAATCAATTGGCTCTGAGATATGTGGAATTAGTGGAGTCTGTACAAGGGATTTCACTGCGCAAAGACATGGCATTGGATCGATTGGATGCTTACACGACCTTGGGAGGGGCTCCGCACTTGGATAATGAATATACAATTTTTGGTCGTGTGGTTGCGGGCTTAGAGGTGGTTGATCAAATCGCAAGTGTATCGGTAGGAAGAGCCAACCGACCGATTGAGGAACTTTTTATGACTATGGAAATCGAGGAGGTACCTAAAAAAGAAATTATTGAAAAATACGGTTATAGCTATCCTGAATAATTATGATAAAGCTATTAGTTACGGGGGCCAATGGCCTATTAGGGCAAAAATTAATCAGTCTATCAAGTTCGCTACAAGAGGTTTCTTTTATCGCTACGGGTAGAGGCGAAAATCGTAATCCACCTGGAAAATATGAATATAGGCAGTTAGATGTTACCTCTCGAGAGGAGGTGTCGACAGTCCTCAAAGAGATTAATCCTGATGTGGTGATCAATTGTGCGGCCATGACACATGTGGATCAATGCGAAACTCATCAAGAATCGTGCTGGTCACAAAATGTAACGGCTTTAGAATATTTAATAGCGAGTAGTATTGAGGCAAATGCTTTACTCATTCAGCTCTCGACAGATTTTATTTTTGATGGTTTGGCGGGTCCTTACGCTGAAGAGGCGCTAGCCCATCCCTTAAGTTATTATGGAAAGAGCAAGTTAGCTTCAGAAGATTTATTGAAGGCCTCACCCGTCAAAAGTGCGATTGTCCGCACGGTTTTGGTTTATGGAATCGCACATGATATGTCAAAGTCGAATATAATTTTATGGGTAAAGCATAGTCTAGAGCAAGGGAAAAAAATACAAGTAATCAATGATCAATGGAGGACACCTACCTTGGCTGAAGACTTGGCTTTGGGTTGCATGGCAATTGCACAAAAAAAGGCAGAAGGGATTTTTAATTTATCAGGTAAGGATCTACTTACTCCCCATGAGATGGCATTAAAAACAGCGCATTTTTTTAAGTTAGATGCGTCCCTGATTGAAGAGGTGGATGGAAGTGTATTTACTCAGCCAGCTCAGCGACCCGCGAGAACAGGATTTATTTTGGATAAAGCCATTACCGAATTAAATTATAACCCCCACAGTTTTGATGAAGGCATGGCTATTTTACAAAAACAATTATCATTAAGGTCCCTTTGAAAATGTTTGAGCCTCTACTCAGGGTTCTACTTCAACAATCATTTCTATCTCTACACAGATATTCATAGGTAAGGCAACCATACCGACAGCTGCACGGGCGTGTTTTCCTCTATCTCCAAAAACTGCGACCATCAAATCTGAGAAACCATTGATTACTGCCGGTTGTTGGGTAAAAGTGGGGGTAGAGTTGACCATGCCAAATACTTTAACGATCCTTTTTACCTTATTGAGATCTCCTATTTCGGCCTTTAAAGCCATCAATTGAGAGATGGCTGTATATCGAGCCGCGTCATAACCCTCTGGTATACTTAAATCTTGTCCCAGTTTACCGGTTATGTATCCATTGGGACCGAGCGGACCGAGTCCTGCCATATAGATGAGATTTCCTGTTCGGACGCTGTTGACATAATTGCCTACAGGCTGACTCGGTTCATTGAGGGTAATTCCTAATTCTAGTAACCTAGCATCAATGTCGTAATCGTATAAACTTTGACTGAGCAGGCTAAATGAGCTCAAAGATAATAAGAGTAGGCCGAGATAATTTTTCATATTTATTTTTTAAGGTGAATAAAAATGTCTTCCATGAGTTGTAATTCAATGGAGTTTTCATGTTTGGATTTGACAAAATAAGAAATTCCTTGCAGGTTGCTTTCATTCACAAGATAAAGGGTATCATTCTGCATGTTCCATGTTTGGGAATGCTGAATGGTATCAACTCCAAAGACACAGCCTTTATAGCCATGAGCAATGATGGTGATGGAATCACCGTGAAAAATGAACTTACCATTCATGATAAAACTTTCAATACCCGCTATTTCTCCAAAGGATTCAGGTGAAGTTTCCCAAACAGCATCCCATGTTCCTTGCAGTTTAACTTCATTGCTACATGATAACAAAGAAAATATTATCAATGATAAAGGAATGATTTTTTTCATAGAGAAATAATTTTTTTTATTGTACCGAAGATATTGAAAATGGATTGGATGAGGGCAACTTGATCTTGTTTTCTTTAAGCCCTCTTCTCTACGGTATTAAATATGTTGACGCCCACTGAACAAGTCTAGGGCTTAAAAAATGAGAAAGGGATCTAAGTTCTATAATTTGGTTATGTATTGTGGCATTTTAATTATAATTACGGAGCTATAAAAGATAATTGTTCTAATTTTTTTATGACCCTATTTTTTTCATGCAAAAAATCATTGAGCGCTTTGGGATTGATGGGATCTGAAGGGGGTAAATCTACTTTTAACACATCTACTTGTTTGTTATTTTTCCAGAAGCGAAAGCAGAGGTGTGGTCCGGTGGCCAGTCCTGTGCTTCCCACAAATCCAATAGTTTGACCTTGTTCAACTTGGACCCCTGGCCTGATACCTCGCTTAATTTTCTGCATGTGTAAGTATTGGGTTGAATAGGTACTACTATGCTTTATTTTAACATAATTTCCATTATAACGCCCATACTTGGCTTCCACAACGACGCCTTCACCGACCGAGTGAATGGGTGTGCCTGCAGCGGCTGCATAATCTGTTCCTAAATGGGCCTTGTATCTTTTTTGAACAGGATGATAGCGGCGACCTGAATATCGAGAACTTATTCTCCTGTAATTCAGTGGGGCTCTTAAAAAAGTCTTTCTTAAGCTGTTACCGTCCTGGTCAAAATAATCGTCTTTTTGATCTACGCTGTATCGAATACCATAAAATATCTTGTTAAAATGTTCAAAATAGACACCCGTGATTTGCTTAATGCCAATAGGTTTTCCTTCAATATTTTCTTCCTCATAAATGACCTTGAACTTATCTCCTTCTTGTATTCTGAAAAAGTCAACTTGCCAAGCAAGTACATCGATGAGCTTACTTACCAATAAAGGAGGGGCTCCAATATCTATTGCTGTTTCATATAGGGATGAATGAATTGTGGCAGCAATACTTCTTTCAATGATATCTATTTTCTTACGGTAGACGCGTGTGTAGAGAGAATCCCCTAAGGAAAAAACAACAAAAGATTTCAAATCAGGTTCAAAAATAAAATAGTCAACGGTCTTATTTGAATCTATTTTATGAATTATCGAATATTTTTTACCTATGTTAAGTTTGCGTAGGTCAAACACATTTTTTGAAGTCTGGGCAATTGCATAAATTTTGGCATTAGATACACCAAAATTTTGAAGAATAGCGGAAAGCGTTTGGTTTCGTTTTATTTTTCCTACTATAACTCCAGAAGAATCTACAGGAAGGCCAAATAATAATTTTGGCTCTGGAGCTTCCTGCGCGAGGGATTCAATAGCCTCTTTTTTGGGTACTTGCTTGACCACGGAATCACAAGCATGAAAAAGTACTAAAAGGGATAAAGAGATTAAATATGAGATTTTCATGTGCGTAGCCTCATTTGTTGAAATTGGTGTGCCCAAGGTCTAAAAATGAGAGAAAGAATGGAATGTCTAAATTATAGGAGATAGGATCGACAAGCAATTGGCCCTCAGCAGTCATGATGATATAAAGGGGTTGAGCATTATTTTTAAATTGGGTAATTTGTAAATCTGCATTTTGCTTACCTATCGTTTTTTTTGTCTTACTATCGTAAGAAGATTCATACCATTGATTCTGTGGCAAAGCCGTTTTATCATCTACATACAAAGCAACCACGATGAAGTTCTCAGATAATCGTTTGAGAATTCTGGAATCCGACCATACACGCGCCTCCATTTCTCGGCAGTTAACACATCCATGACCCGTAAAGTCTATAAATATGGGCTTTCCAGTCGCAAGGGCACATTCCTTGGCTTGCTCTAAATCAAAATAACCTGATAGTCCATGAGGGAGCTCAAGAAAATCACTATATTTTGGCGCTTCACACAAACCAGATAAATCGTTATTAAGTATTGTTTGACTTGATGGACTTACATTGAAATCTTGTCCTGAGATGGGGGGTAAATAGCCAGACATTCCTTTTAGGGGGGCCCCAAAAAGTCCTGGAATGAGATAAAACACAAATGAAAAACTGATGATGGCCAAAATTAATCCCAACACTGAAGTATTTTTTGCCTTAGAATCTCCAGGCATTCGAAAGGTACCGAGTAAATAAAAACTCAGTAAGGTGAAAATAGCAATCCATAGAGCTAAATAAATTTCACGGTCTAAAATGCCCCAGTGATAGGCTTGGTCAGCAATACTTAGAAACTTAAAGGCAAAAGCCAATTCCAGAAAACCAAGGACCACTTTTACTGAGTTGAGCCAACTTCCTGATTTGGGTAGAGATCCGAGCCAGCCGGGAAATAAAGCAAAAAGCATGAATGGGATGGCAAAGGCTGTAGAAAAAGCCAGCATTCCTAAAATTGGCTTTAGTACCAGTCCTCCAGCCGATTCCACTAATATCGTACCTACAATGGGGCCGGTGCAACTGAAGGAAACTAAAACTAAAGTTAAGGCCATAAAAAAGACACCGATTAGGCCATCTTGATCTCCCATTCGATCTACTTTATTCACCCATTTGTGGGGAAGAGTAATCTCAAAAAGGCCGAAAAAAGAAAGGGCAAAAAAGACGAATACAATAAAAAATAAAACATTTGGAAACCATCCTGTGGCCAAGTCATTTGCGATTTCTGGCCCCATGAATGGGGCAATAATAGCACCGAAGAGCACATGAATTCCGATGATGGATAGACCATAAAAAAGGCTATTTTTAATTCTCGTTGCCTTACTTTTATTTTTTCCTGTAAAATAAGTAATGGTCATGGGAATCATAGGAAAGACACAAGGGGTAAGGAGGGCCGTAAGTCCAGCGAGAAAGGCGATCAGCATAAAGGAAAGGAGGGTATAGGGGTCATTGGCTGCTCGCATGTCAAAAACGCTTTCATTTGGTCCAGCTTTTTCTTCGGAGAAGGCTGCCGAGTTCATGGAGGGTGCAACAAAAGAGAAATCATCCTCAAGGGGTATACAGAGCCCCGTAACATTTGAACAAACTTGATAACTATAGAAGCCCTCAATACGATAGTTGAGATCTTTTAATTGAATATTTTGAACAAACGTACCTGTTTTTTTAAAATAGGTGTAGGTACCCATAAATATAGAGTCATAGGCACTTAAGGCTGCTTGAGGTTGAATGGATCCTAACAGTTTATAACTCGCATGCGGCGTGAAAATGAATTCGGTGACATTAGGACCTAATTCAGAATCAAAATCAGAGGAATATAAATACCAATCGGCATCAATGACCGCATTAAAAATAATTTGAGCCGTTGCTTGATCATCTGAAACAGAGATACTTTGACGCCATTCGATTGGCTTGATTATTTGACTTGAACCCCAAAAACTAGCTAAAAGTAACAACAGAACTAATTGAACGCGCATAATTTATCAATGATTGATTGACCTCTTAGCTATTTTTTGATATTTGGGAAAAATGACTGTAAAAATAAGCAATAGTTTCAATTCCTTTATAATAATTAAATAAGCCATAACTTTCATTGGGTGAATGAATGTTATCCGAATCGAGACCAAAGCCCATTAAGATAGGTTCTATTTTCAGTTCTTGCATGAACAAAGCAACGATTGGGATGCTCCCGCCTTCCATTGTCGGGATCGGTGTTTTCCCCCAGGATTGTTCAAATGCCTTACTTGCTGCTTGATATCCGTTTGAATGGGTAGAAACTACTGCTGGTGTTCCTCCATGATGGGGCGTTACCTTCACTTTTACAGATTTGGGTGCATTTTCTTCAAAATATTTGATGATCATTTGTGTGATTTTATCGCTGTTTTGATTGGAGACCAATCGGGTAGAAATTTTGGCAAATGCTTTCGAGGGGAGTACCGTTTTAGATCCCGGTCCTGTATATCCACCCCAAATACCATTCACATCTAAGCAAGGGCGTATACCTACGCGCTCAATGGTTGAAAATCCTTTTTCTCCTTTGATCTCTTCAATGTTGAGTTCTTTTTTGTAATGGTCAAGATCGAAAGGAGCTTTAGCCATTTCAGCTCTTTGCGCTTTAGAATATTCTAATACATCATCATAAAAGCCGGGAAGCGTGATGCGTCCTTCTTCATCTTGCATATCCGCAATAAGCTTGCTGAGAATATTGATGGGATTAGCCACTGCGCCACCATAAACACCCGAATGAAGATCTTTATTAGGACCGGTCACCTCCACCTCGATATAGCTTAAACCTCTTAACCCGACGGTAATGGATGGGGTATCATTATTTATGATGGAGGTATCTGAAATTAAAATGACATCTGCCGATAATTTCTGCTTTTCTTCTTTAATGAAAGCTTCTAAATTATCAGAACCTACTTCTTCTTCTCCTTCAATCATGAATTTAACATTGCATGTTAGGGTATTTGTTTCCATCATGGCTTCAAAAGCTTTAACATGCATGTACATTTGACCCTTGTCATCGCAGGCACCTCTGGCATAAATTCGATCATTTTTTACGATGGGTTCGAAGGGGGGATGATCCCAAAGCTCATAGGGATCAGCAGGTTGTACGTCATAGTGCCCATAGACTAACACCGTGGGAAAGGTGGAATCAATGATCTTTTCAGCATATACAATCGGATGACCTTTGGTTTCGCATAGTTCGGCATAGTCGACACCCGCGGCTATTAATTGGTCTTTGACAAACATAGCTGCATTTCTGACATCACCATCAAATTTTTTATCGGCACTAACAGATGGAATCCTTAATAAATCGAGTAATTCATTAAGAAACTTATCTTTATGATCATTTAAGTATTCTAAAGTTGTCATAGGAAATTTTATTAAGAAAAAAGGATGAAACAAATTTACGCACAAGAATTATCAATTGAGGGGTAAAATTCAAAAACCGTCGTCATCATCATCTTCCGAGGCATCTAAAAATTCATCAAATCCTTCGGGGTAGGTAAGCTTGAAAGGGGCTTCTATGTCTAGGTAAACTTTTCGAAAAGTATTGATAAAATCTAAGGTTTCAGCTTCTTCACCTGCAACTAAAATAAGCTGTCCAGGCTTAAGCTTACCGCTGCTTTCATTACTTTTAATTTCATCATTAAATTCAGAATTTGAAGAATAAACTAAAAGACTATTATCCTGATAATTAAAATAATACCAGCTACCTGGGGCAGCTTGAATAAATAAATTCAAAATATCATTATCGATATCGTCTTTTTTAATTTCTAAAAAACCATCCACTTGTGTATTAATATCCTCACCGTATATATTAGAAATTGATATTTTGGAAGTGTTGTACCATGATTTTTCATCAGGATTCCAATTCAATTTCACTCCCGAGATGACCAAAAATTTGTTCAGTAGCTCTGATATTCCAACCAAAGGAGTATACTCTTCTTGGTTATCTGATTGATATTTTTTTGCATTTTCATCACCTATGAGGTTACTTATTTTTAATAAATTTTTTGTATTGATTTCATTGGCAAGGTCTCCCCCTAAGCGAGACAAAATGTCAAGAAGGTCTATAGATATTAAGTCGGCAATAATATTTTTTAGATTGATATCTATTATCAAAGCAGCATCAAGGGTGCAAATACTCGACGCTACATCTAAGGTTCCTATTACCGAAGCAGATAGGTTGAGTTTACTTTCCTTAATACCAAAGAAGTTCATCTTGCCTTCAAAAATGTAAGATTGAGTTGAATCATTATAGATAAATGTTTGCCCCTCATACGCATCACCTGTTGACTTCAAAGGCTCTTCAATGAGGTAATTTCTTGAATTTATATCATATTTTACCATCCCTTTTGCTAGAAAATAATCGTGGTTTTTTTTATTTTTTTTATTTTCAATAAAGGTTGGGTATAAACGACCTCTTATATCCCGATGCAGGCCTGCTATTAACGGTTCACCATCTTCAAAAGCTTCTTTATTGAGGTCAAAAACTACTTCAGCGATTTCTTCATCTTGTTTATAAGTAACCCAAAGGTCATACGCAGGGTTATTAGTAAATTCAGGCTGAATAAATCCATCTAATTCTAAAGCTTGTTTATATGTTTTTAGGGTTACTTTACCTTTATAGGCGAATCCTGGGGCAATTTCGATGTCTCCGCTCTTAGTTATTCCCGTAGCTTGAGTGTAGTATTTAAGCTCTTGATTTTCAGCATTTTTTTTACGACTAAATCTACGTATTTCTGTATTATTCTCAGTGGTGGTATCCGTGGTAAAGTAGCGTTTTTTAATACTTAAATCATACATTGGGATTTTACTTGTATCACCCTTTGTAGAGGCGACATAATTGGCTTTAGCATTGAAATCATTTTTCGAGACGATATTAATAGTGGCATCTGTGAGGAAGTGGTATAATTCGGATGACTCATAGATGATTTTTGCATCTTGAAAAGTTTCTAGTTTTGAATTAAATTTTATGGTTGTTTCATTATTTTCAGGGATAATTTTTGCGTCGGCCACGGGTATGTATGGAATACCTTGAACAATTAATTCAGATGTTTTGATGTCGTAAATGGCATTGGTCCCATTGAAGACTAATGAATCTAGATCTGAACGCGTTGAGTAAAAATAAGAATCTTTTAAATCAACATTATCTGGTTTTCTCATCGTTACTACTGAATCTTCCAAAAACCAGGTTGCATTAACAATAGATGTCTTCATTGCAGTATAGGGAAAATTAAAAGCAGCATCGCGTGTATTTTCAATATTTATATCGGCTATATTTTTTTCAAGGTTAAAATTTACATAGGTATCCTCCCCAACCATTGCAGGCTGATCAATCTGGTCTGAAAGGATTTGAAATTTGCTATTCCTTGCCTCAAATTTTTTTTCTTCGAATGTCATTTGTTTAGATTCCGTAATTGAACCACGTGTAAAAAATTGACCAGCACCGTATACACCTGCTTGGGTGAGGTTAACGGTACCTTCTAATTGAGCGGATTTCGTATAAAAATTAAAGGGCTCACCAATGGTAATTAGATACATACTATCTTTTCTGGGATACCAACTCATTCTAAAATTTCCAAGATCAGCTTGAGGAAAGTTCAAAGACTTTACTTGACCGGGATCAATATAGCCTTTGTATCCATCAGTAGTTACAGAATCGGAATAATAAATAAAGTCATCAGAGAAAAGGTGACTGTGTATAAAATCAATTTTTCCAGTTCCTCGAATCCCATTATTACTTAACCTGATGGTTTCATAAGTTTTGGCGGGTGTTCCGTATAGATTGTAACCTTCTTTTGGAATTTCATGATTAAATCCCAGGGATTGATCTCCCATAATAATCAATGAATCTTCGAAAACTGGAAAAATTCCTCCGGAGTTAAAAGAACCTGGAAAAATTAAATTTTCAGTACTATCACTGTCAATATCATCAAATTTCTTAGGTCTTACTATGAATACAATTGATGAATCATAAGCGCCGTTGAGTATTTCAGGCTGGTTGAAAAAGACTAATCCACTAGTGTTGGAGACAAAGTAAGGATATTTATCGCTTTCATCTCGTCCAGATCGATTATTCGGCATATTTAAATATACGATTCCACTCGTTTGCTCAATGTGATTTGAAAGTTCGCCGTAAGAACCATCGGAGTTAGACAATCTTAAATCAACAGAATCAATTTGGTTCAAGTTTATGAGAAAATTCTCATAATCAAATTGAAAGTTTTGGCCTTGATAATCAAATTGGCCTAAAGTAACCCCACCATTGAAAATGATTTCACGATTTTCTTTCATTGAAATTTTTCCATTTTCGGGTGTAATAGAGCCTTTGTAATCCGCAGTTACCCAAAACTTTTTAATACCATTTATATTTAAATACATGGAGTCTAGATTGAGTGAAGCATTGAATCCTGTCGCCATTTTAGATGAAATAAAAACGTTATCAAAGTCTCTCTTTTTTGCAGCAGCTTGATAATATAAGAAAGCCCGCGGTAATAATTTCACATGACCCGTTCTAAAATTATAATTAGCAAATCCGTAAATACTCAATATTTTCATAGCACCTTTAACGAGACGAATATCGAGATCATATTCACTACTCAGATCGAGTTCATTGAACTCTGTCAGTCCATATTTTCGGGCATAAAAGACTGAAAGACCGATAGGATGGAAGCGATACAGCCCATTGAGACCTTGATACCGATTTAAGTTAAAAAAATCAGAGGATTCAAAAGTTGTAGGTAAAAGCCCGGCACCATTGGCCATTTTAAAATTAATAGAGTCATAATTCATTGGCCATATTAATTGATCAGTACTTATCAGTATTTCATGATATGAATCATAAAAAGGCGTGACATCATATTTTTTTTCTCGCCAAACGGTCAGGTGGTTTTCTCTGCCATCATAACGCATGGCGATACCTGGATGAAAAAGTGAATCTGAATTTACAATAATTGAAATTTCCCCGTTATGAGCTAAGATGACAGAATCTTTAAAATCAAATATTTCTGACTTTATGATGGCTTTTCTACCATTTCCATCAAGAATAATTAACTCACCATGGGCCTTATTGATTGCCGTTCCAATCAATTGATTTCCTCTAATTTGAATACCACCTGTATATTGAACTTTCCCTTCAAAAAAGGGGAGTTTTATATTGTTTTCATATGAGGTAAATTCAGGGAAATTTTTTGTATTTTGTTGAGTACTTTTTTGGGGTTTGTACTTGAATATTCCCGATATGGAATCAGTGAAAAGATCAGGAAAGATCAGTGTTGCATTAGGCGTCCAAAAGTCACCCCTATCTACTCGAAAATTAAAGTCTCCCAATTTAACTTGAGCACCGATCATTTTTTTATATTTTTTTGGCCAATCTATGGTCGCTGAAGACCCTGAAAATTGGCGATCTTTGAAGATATGATTTCCTATTACATTGTTAATTTTTAAAGAATCAAAAGAGGTGGAAAGTATCAGTGATGCCTGATCTAAATGAAGGTAGGGCCCAGAAATGACCGCAGGAATGTATTTTGCTTTTTGTAAGGCAACATAATCTATTTCAGAGCTGTAGGTTCTTGCTCTTACTGGAGTAGTATCACTATTGATTTGTATCGAGTTATTTTCTGTATCATTGTCCCAACTCTCGTTATCACTCGGCCAATCATTATTTGCATCATTGTCCCAACTCTCGTTATCACTCGGCCAATCATCATTTGCATCATTGTCCCAACTCTCGTCATCACTTGACCAATCATCATTTTCGGTAGAATCTATTTGTTGGGAAGTTTCTAGAATCTGATCTTCACTGAGCGTTGTGACTTCTCCGAGGAAATTAAAGGAATATAATGGATTAAGGATTTTAGAGATGAAAAATTTACTCTGATAAAGATTTTGACTATTAATAAATTCATTAAGTCCCTTTTGAAAATGAGTATACTCTTGTTTGCTAAGCGTTTCTAAGGAAGAAAATGAGATAGCTAAAATTGCATCAATTTGCTTTGTAGGGATCTTTTGTACCAAAGGTAGGCCGGTAATGAATTCAAACAATAAGATATAATTGGTCCTACTAAAGCGCTTTTCTTCTATTTTTTTTACGATCGCAATGAGTTTCTCTTTTTGCCCTTGATTAAATTGCTCGTGCCATGACTCGTCAAAGGAGGCTTCAATTTTTAATGATTTTTGGGTATTTGTGACTTTTAGAAATTGTAGAACTTGTTGTTTAAAAGTTTCAGAATCATTTGAGAAACTTTGTGCTGACAACTGCCAAGTAAAAAAGAAGAGTAAAAAAGCAGAAAAGATGTTTTTCATGACTTAAATCTAAATAAACCACTCACGATAATCACATTCTTTTGGTTAAAACGATTACCGTCCAAAGGCTCAAGCATTTTTGCTGTATTTGCTTAAGACCCAGTTTTTCGGCGTCAGCACAAATTTTAGGTGCATCCTTTTCATAAAAACCACTTAAAATTAAAACACCATTTAAGGCAAGCAGACGAGCATATTCAGATATCTCATTCAAGAGGACGTTTTTATTGATGTTGGCAATGATAATATCTGCTTGGTCCTTGAGGCTTAAATCTCGAACCACTCCTTTCAATACTCGGCCAGGACAATCGTTCAAGTTAAAGTTTTCTTGAGCATTTTCAATACACCAATCATCAACGTCCGTCGCGACTATGTGCGCGGCACCCAGTTGGTGAGCTAAAATGGATAAGACTCCGGTTCCAGTACCAAAGTCATAAATTTTTTTTTGATGATGATCAATGGATAATTGTGCCTCAAGTATCAATGATGTGGTGGCATGATGTCCAGTGCCGAAAGACATTTTCGGATGAATTACAATCTGATGCTTGAAATGATCTTGGGGTTCATGAAAAATAGCACGAACCATGATTTTGTCAGCGATGACAACGGCGGCATAATTTTTTTCCCATTCTCTATTCCAATTGATTCGTGCGACAGCTTCAAGTTTGTAGGAGATGGTTCCCGATGGTTGATACTTCTTTACAAGGCTATCGAGGAGGGATTGGTTAAAATTTAGCATCTCGCAATAGGCACTAAAACCCATTTGATGTTCCTCAAATGAATCATAGCTCAACATTGATAGTTCGGCGATCAATAGGTCACTTAAGTGGGGATCACAAGTAAAATGGACACCTTTAAAACTCATCTTGAGCAGCCTGCAAAAGATTCGAATTCTGTAAAATAGATGATAAAATCAGCCTCACTTTTTTTATGGGTGAAGTAAATTTTAAAACGGGCAAAATCTTTTTTTTCTTCAAAATACCACATCCCTGGCTTATCTGCGTATAGACGATTTTGTTGTTCATAAATGACGATGTCGGCAGCAGCCTCTGATAATTCTTCATAAACAATTAAATCTGCTAGATAGGCTTTCTCTACTTCATACATACTCCCATAGGCTTGACATATCAAAGCTTGACTGGGGGTAAAAAAGAGTTGAAATACAATAATAAGAAGCCACATTTTAGAATGACTTGGCGATGTCAATAAATCCTTGTGCATCCATACTTGCACCACCTATCAAGCCACCATCAACATCAGGGCATGAAAAAAGTGTTTGGGCATTCGCTGGCTTGACACTTCCTCCATACAATATGGGTATCTGTTTGGCAATGCTGTCGCTGTAATTTTTTGCGATAGTATCGCGAATAAAATGATGCATTTCTTGTGCCTGCTCATCTGATGCGGTAACGCCTGTCCCTATGGCCCAGACGGGCTCGTAGGCAATGATGACCTTAGCGAATTCAACAGCATCGAGTTCAAATAAGCTTGAAGATAATTGTTCTTTCACAAGATTGAAATGAGCATTTTCTTCTCTCGTTGCTAGCTTTTCTCCACAACAAAAAATGGGAGTCATTTGATGTTTCAGTACGATTTGAGTTTTAGCCTTGACCCCAGCATAGGTTTCTTTGTAATATTCTCTCCGTTCACTGTGGCCTAACACTACACAATCTACACCTAAGTTTTGGAGCATGGCAGCAGAAATTTCGCCAGTGTAAGCCCCTGACAATTCTTGATGGCAATTCTGTGCGGCAATGAACACATTCGTTGCATTGCCTATTGTTTTTTTAACACTTTCTATGTGTGTGTAAGGGACCGACATAATAATGGTCGTCTCTGATAATGATTTATCTTTTGCCATATGAACCACCTCGGAAGCAAGCTTCAATCCTTCATCAAGTATGGTATTCATTTTCCAGTTTCCAGCTGCAATTTTTTTTCTCATATTTTATAGTTTTTCTTTTAAGTAGTGGGCGGTATGATTTTGACTCCTCAAATTAACCATATCTTCAGGAAGCCCCGCAAAGTTAATAAATCCTCCATTCGCACCACCTTCGGGTCCTAGATCAATGATCCAATCTGCATTTTTAATGACTTCCATGTTGTGCTCTATGATGACTGCCGTATTTTTTTCGTCTATTAAAGCACTGATTGAGTCCAGTAATTTTTTGATGTCATGAAAATGTAAGCCGGTGGTGGGTTCATCAAATAAAAACAAAGTGTGGTCATTTTTATTGGCCCCCTTTTTACTTAGGAAAGAGGCTAGCTTAACTCGCTGGGCCTCTCCCCCACTTAGGGAGCTAGAGGATTGACCCAGTTTTACATAACCCAGGCCCACATCATCTAAAGGTCTAATTTTATTACATATGTTTTTTCTATCCGCAAAGAAAATCAGGGCTTCTGACACAGTTAAGTGTAAAATCTCATTGATGTTTTTTTGTTTGTAACGGACTTCAAGAATTTCTTTTTTAAACCTTTGACCTTTACAGTTTTCACAGGTTAAATGCAGATCTGCCATGAATTGCATTTCAATTTTTACGGTACCCTCTCCTTCGCAAGTATCACACCGGCCACCGGTCACATTAAATGAAAAGAAAGCAGGCTTGAATCTGTGTTTTATAGCGATGGGTTGCTCAGAAAAGAGTTGACGAATATGATCATAGGCTTTTACATAAGTAATGGGATTGGACCTTGAGCTTTTACCAATGGGGTTTTGATCTACAAACTCGATGTGACTTATTTTTTGATAATCTCCATCCAGTTTGTCAAATTTTCCCGTAGCCTCAGTACTTAAACCAAGGATTTTTCCAAGGGAGCGGTAAAGAATTTTTTTAATTAACGTTGATTTCCCTGAACCACTCACACCTGTGACAACCGTCATTACCCCAAGGGGAATTTCTACATCAATATTCTTAAGGTTGTTTTCTTTGGCTTTCTTAATGAGGATAGATTGATTCCAGCCCCTTCTTAAGCTTGGAAGAGCAATTTGCTCTCTTCGAAGCAAATAATCCAAGGTTAAAGAAGGTTCTTGGTGTGTTGCGGCGTCCCTAAAGTGACCTTGAAAAATAAGATTTCCTCCATGACTTCCTGCACCGGGGCCGATATCAATAATCTGATCTGCCGCCAACATTATTTTTTCCTCGTGCTCTACCACAATTACGGTATTTCCAAGACGCTTTAAACTATTCAGTACTTCTATCAATTTATCTGTATCTCTGGGATGCAGTCCAATGCTGGGCTCGTCAAGGATATACATTGACCCAACCAAGGCACTTCCAAGTGAAGTGGAAAGTTTGATCCGCTGAAATTCTCCTCCCGAGAGGCTTGAGGTAAGTCTATTGAGGGTGAGGTAACCTAAGCCTACCTGTTCAAGATAACTGAGCCTATTCAATATTTCGGTAAGTAACCGTTGACTGATTTTGGCATCGTATTCAGATAAATTGATTTCACGCAGCTTAGGGATCAAATCAGCAATGGGAATCAATACCATTTCAGCGATGGAAGTACCTCCTATTTTCACATAATGAGCATCTTTCCTTATGCGGGTGCCTTTGCAATCCGGACATCTCGTTTTTCCTCGGTAACGAGAAAGCATTACTCGGTATTGAATTTTATGAGTTTTTGATGCTAAAAAGGAGAAAAAGGCATGTAACCCTTCGAAGTATTCATTGCCATCCCACAACAACTGATATTGTGCTGGAGTTAATTCACTAACGGGTCTATGAATGGGAAAATCAAACTTAATAGCATGTTTAATTAAGGGTTCAACCCATTTCCTCATGGTTTCACCACGCCAAGGAACTAAGGCATTTTCAAAAACGGACAGATTGTTATCAGGAATTACCCGCTCTGGATCGATGCCCAAAATCATTCCAAATCCTTCGCATTTACGGCAGGCACCATAAGGATTATTGAAACTAAATAAGTTAACGGTCGGTACTTCAAATGAAATTCCGTCCAATTCTAGTCGATTAGAAAATTTTACTTTTTTGACACCTAAAACTTCGATATTACAAACCCCCTCCCCTTCAAAGAAAGCTGTTTGAATGGAGTCGCTGAGTCTGGACATAGTTTCTTCATCTTTTTTACTAACAGTCCGATCTATTAATAAATCTAAAGGTTTATTTTTTATTTTTTTAATGTCCAAGTCTTCAATGAACAGCATTTTTTGTTCATAAATAATCCGGGTATAACCTTTACTGAGTAATATCTTTAATTCATCCTCTAAGGTTCTTTTTTTATGGACATTTAGAGGTGCCGAAATGATTATTTTCAGGTCTTCAGGTTGAGATAAGATATAATCTACCACATCAGTTACCGTATCTTTTTTTACTTCATTCCCTGATTTAGGAGAGAGGGTCTTTCCTATTCGGGCATACAAAAGTTTAAGATAATCATAGATTTCAGTCGTCGTACCGACCGTGGATCTTGGATTGCGCGTATTTACTTTTTGTTCAATAGCGATGGCTGGAGATATGCCTTTGATATAATCTACCTCAGGCTTCTCCATGCGCCCCAGAAATTGTCGAGCATAAGCGCTCAAACTTTCAACATATTTCCGCTGACCCTCCGCGAAAAGCGTATCAAAAGCCAGACTTGATTTTCCAGATCCAGAAACTCCGGTAATGACGATCATTTTATTTCGTGGAATAGCAATGTCGATATTTTTCAAATTATTGACACGTGCTCCTTTGATGATAATGTATTTTTTGTTGTCGAGAAGTTCTAATTTTTGTTCTATTGGCATTTGTTTGAGGTGGGCTATGCCCAAAGAAATTAATCTGATTGCAAAAATAGATATTGTACTTGGTATTTGGTAGCAAATTAAAATTCTATATACTTGCAGGAGTAATTAAATTTTTTATTTACCTAAAAGACACAATTTGGTATAGACTTCTACGTTCACTAATAGTTCATTATAATGAAAAATGTAGAAATGAGTGACAGCCACTTGCTGTCTCACTATGCCAAAGGTGACGAACAGGCCTTCAGTATGTTGCTGAACCGTCATAAAGACAAGGTCTATACCACCATCTATTTAATAGTAAAAGATAGTTACCTCGCCGAAGACATCTTGCAAGAGGTATTTATAAAAGCCATTACAATGATTAAATCTGGTCGATATAATGACGAGGGAAAGTTTCTTCCATGGATTTTGAGAATTGCGCATAATATGGCTATTGATCAATTCAGAAAGACCAAAAGATCCCCTTTAATTGTTACTGAAGATGGGAGCAACATTTTCAATACATTGGCATTTTCAGAGACTTCGGTTGAAGAGATACAAATCAAGCAAGATACCCACGAGTTACTTAAAGTACATATTAAGGAACTTCCGGATCTACAGCGAGAGGTATTGGTAATGCGACATTACATGCAAATGAGCTTCCAAGAAATTGCTGTTGCTACGGATGTCAGCATAAATACTGCGCTGGGAAGAATGAGGTATGCTTTGATCAACCTAAGAAAAAAATTCAAGCAAAAAACCATTGCCTATGACTCCAAACTTTACAACAAATGATGCATTACAATATATATATCAAGAGGCATCTAGTCAATTAACGGTACAAATATATATCGCCAGAAATAGAGATGATTCATTCAATGAAGTATTGTTGGAATTTGAATCATTGAGATTAAAATTAGATCAGTTGAGGCTTACACCTAATAACTTGTCGATTGAAAAAATTTTGTCATATTCCAGAAAACAGAAATTTGAGTCAGCTTAATTTCTCTAAGAATTCTTTTGAGGAGCGTAAACTCGAGTATTTTAAGGATGACTAGAAAAGAAAGGTATCAATTTTTTATCTCTTATTTTTCCCAAAATCAGCCAGAGGCAGAGACAGAGCTTAAATATAGAAATCCCTTTGAATTATTGGTTGCTGTGGTATTGAGTGCTCAATGTACGGATAAGCGAGTAAATATTGTGACGGAAAGTCTATTTAAAGAATTTCCAACTGCTTCTGCTATGGCGGCCTCAAATTTCGATGAACTTTTCCCGTATATTCGTAGTATTTCTTATCCTAGTAATAAAACCAAACACTTACTTGGTCTTAGTAATATGTTGGTGTCGGATTTTGGAGAGGTGATTCCGTTGAATATTGAAGATTTACTACTGATGCCAGGGGTTGGGAGAAAAACAGCCAACGTGATTGTATCTGTTCTAGACCAACAGCCTGCAATGGCAGTTGATACCCATGTTTTCCGCGTCTCTAAGCGCTTGGGTTTGGTTACCCTCAAGGCCAAAACGCCCTTTGAGGTAGAGCGACAGTTGGTCAAACAGATACCTGATGATTATATTCATAGAGCCCATCATTGGTTGATTCTGCATGGGAGATATACTTGTTTGGCTCGAAAACCGAAATGTCAAATTTGTCCTCTTACCAATTTTTGTAGGCATTATGCTCATTCAGCGGTATGACATAGAGGCTATGAATTTCTTTTTAGGTAAGCATTTCTTAATTTCGTAGAACACTAATGGTTTTAATTTGATTTGGATGCCTAACCTTGAGACCAAAATAGGACTATCTTTAGGTCAGTAATAAACCCCAATTTTAGATGTATAACAGGCAAGAACTTCATTTCCCATTTTGGTTATTAGAAATCCAAGAGCATATTCAGATTTTCTCAACTATCTTATTTGTGGGGTTTTTTGCTCCGGCCTTCGGGCAAGGTACTTTTGAAGATAGTCCTTTTGTTGATATGATTTTTAAAATAGATACTTCGGTTTATACTTGGCAAAAAAATGCCATTATGATCAATGGAAAAATGCAGTTGCCTTTCTATTATGATTCAGAAAATGAGGTAGCCGAGATAGAAGTGAAAATGGCAGGCTATGCGGAAGCAGGGGCCATTCAATTGAAGGTTTCTAATGATTATATTATATTAGATTCTTTATTGGCCTTTGATGATTACATCCGGTTTAAAGTTAAATTTAAAGATCTAACAGCATCAAATTTTTTGAAGTTTGTTTTTAAGGATCAAATGGACCCTTCGAAAAGTCAGTTTTATGACCTTGGACTCTTCCCGCATACCCAAACCCGTCTTCAAATGATTTCAGCAGGGAGTGAACTTTTTATTGGGGAAGAGCAAATACTCAATATATCGGTGAGCAATATCGATAATGTGATGCTCAGTAATCAATGGGTTTCTGACGGCAAAATAAATTACTTGATTCGAAAAAAAAACGATGAATTGCTGGTGCATTTTCTTCCAATAAAAAGGGGTCTGTATACATGGAATGTCAAACTCCCGCTTATAAAACCGGAATTGTTAGAGGGGGAAATGGTATTTGAATCTGCCCCTTTAATTAAAAGGGTTGAGATTAAAAGTGGTCGTATTGCTTTTTTAAATATCAATAAATTAGAAATCACTCCTTCGGAAAATTCCAAATCTCCTAATATCATTCAAATTGATAACCATGAAAGGTTATCTTTAGAAAAAACCTACCGCTTAGAGGATCAAGAAGCACCGGGAGGAGCCTTAGTTGCAGAGCTTTTTACCCAATCAAGTATGAGCAATGGGAAAGTTTTGGCCACCCTCAGGACGTATGCCTATCATCAAAAGTCTAAAGGCTATCTTTATTTAAAAGAAAATGATAAGGCCTTATTTGTAACCAATTTTGACATTACACCGCGTACCAAAATTGAGGCGATTTATATTCAAAGACCAGGGAAAAATTGGGAAAAAACCAATCAAGTTCATCCAGGAGAAAACCTCAATATTCGACTTGAAGGACAGGGATTACACAAAGGAAAATTTACTTTCGAAGGGGTTTATCAGGAGCAGTATGATTCTTTATTAAAAAATGAAAATGAAATTCAATACAGGGTAGAGGTACCTTTGGATATTTTATCGAATACTGTTGATATTTATAATCACAATAATAGTACGGACTTAAAACTGGACGTAAACGAATACCAAAGACCGAAAGAGTTGGATTTTTTAATCTTAGATATCGATGGAAATGATTACCCAGTCAGTACACAAGATAAGCCCATATATTATGATAAAACGATAACAGATTTAGTCATTAAGTTTGATGAAAACAGGATTGATTTTTCGGATCAACTTTTTGGAAAGCAGTTTTTGGAAATAGATGTTAAGATTAAAAATAAGGCGGGAAATATTATTGAGTTATATGAATTTGAAGATTTAGTGGTTTGTCCGGGTACTTTTTCGCCGCGGGGAGATCGGTATGATAAAAGCGAGTGTACTACCAATACCATTAATTTGAATAATTTCATTAATAATAAAACATCCCAACTACCCGAATGGGCTCAAATAGAATTAGATATCAAGCATAAGGACAATGCGTACGAGACTGTTAGATTAAATAGGAAAGTCGTCATTGTTCTTAAAAGAGCTAATAGCTATGACATTGATGTTTCTTTTCCTGCTGGTTTACTGGTACTTAAATTTGATGATCAATCAGATTTCGCCAACTTTGGGGGAGTCAGTTTGGCTATGATGGCCCAAATGAGTTTTTATCAGCCGGGTAAGATCGCTGAATATCGGCCTTATAAAATTGGCGCAGGATTTATTTTCCTCAATGCCTTTAGTTTTGATGAGAATGATTCTCGAGGTAGAGATGTAGGCTTGGTTATTTTAGGTTCTATTTATCCAATTTCAAGAGAGAAAAAATTAACCTTTCCATTGTATGCCGGCTTTGGGTATTTTTTACAAGAAAAAATTCCATTTTTCATGCTAGGGCCTGGTATTCAAGTTAGGTTTTAGGTTTTTTTTTGAAGTATTCGGCAGCAAAAACTCCCATTATGACAACTAAGCCACCAATTATTTAGAGAGAGGATGGTCTTTCTTTTAAAAACAAATAAGCAAGTAAGACGGTAGAGATGGGTCCTATACTGCCAAAAATTGAGAATTGGTTGGCCCCCATTTCTTTGATGGCATATGATATCAAAAAAGAGGGAATTACGGTAGAAAAAAGAGCAATGAGTAAGCCATATATATATACTTCTTTAGGAAAAGCGAGTACGTTAATACTCATTTTTGATTCGACTATGAATTGGAAAATGATCAAGACCGAAGATATGATCATCACATAAGAAGTAAATCTCCGAGCCCCAAATTTAGGAATGAGCCAGCCGCTTCCAATAATATAAGAAGCATAAGTAACCGCACTCAGAAGTACTAAGAAGTACTAACAAGGATCCTTTCAGTGTTGTCGAAGGATCGCTTACTTCAATTTCAGGCAAAAAAACAATGCAGATGCCCAAATACGTAATAAGAATGGCGAATAATTGATAGCTACTGATTTTAATTTTAAAAAAAATAAAGGAGAGCAAAATAACAAAGGTTGGATAGGTAAATAAGATTAGTCGATCTAAACTTGCTTTGATGTATTCCAATCCTTTAAAATCAAAATAGCTCGCTAAATAATAGCCAAGAAAGCCAAAAAGGAGAACCCATAAATAATCATTTTTTGCAACGGTTATTTTTTGATTCTTATAAAGGGCAAAAAAAATATAAAAAGGGAGCGAAAAAACCATTCTTAAGAGCAAAAGACTGGCGGCATCTGCCCTATATTGATAGGCCAACTTAGCGAATATGGCTTTGGTTGAAAATAAGATAATTCCTGTCAAACCCAATCCTAGAGCAATTTTACGGGTTATCATTATTTTTGATCTAAATCGAGGGGCGGGTCTTCTTTGGGCGTTTTTTCTTCAATAAAAAATGATTTTTGCCAAACCAATATAATGAAAACGCTGATAAAAATAGCGGCATCGGCAATATTGAATACTGGCCACAAAGACATATAATCGCCACCAAGAATTGGAAGCCAATCAGGCAAACGACCTTCCCAAATATCGATATAGAACATATCAATGACTTGGCCATAAAACCAAGGCGTAGGGGCATCAAAGGGGGCATTATTTAAATAATAGCCATAGAAGACAGAATCGATTAAGTTACCTATTGCACCTCCAAGGATCAGACTCATACAAATTAGAAAGCCATGATTCATGGGTTTCTTGTACATTATAAATAAATAATAGCCGATGGCTACCATGGCGATAAGTCTAAATAAGGTCAAGATGATTTTGGCATGATCAAAAGGAAGCTCCATTCCAAAGGCCATTCCGGGATTCGTGAGATAATGAAGTTTGAAGAAATTTCCCAAAATCTTTATTTGCCCACTGGAGCCCAAAACCATATATTGGTGGACGAGCATTTTCACGATTTGATCTAAGATGATCACGGCCAAGCTCACACCATAATATTTAAATACTCCGGAATTATTTTTCATAGGATATCAAATTCAATTGGATAATGATTTCAGCACCATCGATATCTAATGAAATTCCATTGGGGAGGTCTGCATTAAATAGAATAGTTTTTGTCTGTGTCTCTTGCTGAATCGATTGTTGATGCACTTCCATAGCTTCTTTTATGAGCTTGTCATGGGTAGAGTAGAGGATGTCAATCTTATCTTGAACTTCTAAATTTTGATCTTTTCGGAGGTTTTGAATTCTATTAACAATATCTCTTGAGAGGCCTTCTTTTTTTAACCCATCGCTCAAATTAATATCTAGCGCAACTGTTAAGCCATCCATAGAGGCGACCAACCAGCCTGGAATATCCTGAGAGCTGATTTCAACATCAGTCAATAGCAATTCAATCATTTCACCTTCAATCTCAATATTAAAGAATCCATCATTTTCAAATTGAGCAATATCTGTTTGAATTAAACTATTTATTTTAGGGGTGATAGCTTTCAATTGAGCACCAAACTTAACGCCTAAGGTTCTGAAATTTGGTTTGATTTTTTTAATTAAAATTCCAGCATCATCGTCCAAATAATCAATAGTTTTCACATTGGTTTCGTTGATGATGAGCTCTTCGACTTTTTTCAATCTATTTTTTTCATCTTCATTCAAGACGGGGATCAAAATTTTCCTGAGAGGTTGTCTGACTTTGATTTTCTGTTTTTTTCTTAATGAATGGACTAGAGAGGAAGCGAGCTGTGCCAATCTCATGCGAGCTTCTAATTCGGTGTCAATGGCTTCTTCATTGATGACTGGAAAATGAGCCAAGTGGACCGAATCGTCTGAAGATAATTTTGTAACGGAATTGAGGTCTAAAAATAATTTTTCAGCATAGAAAGGGGCAACGGGTGCCATGAGTTGCGCGATCGTATGAAGGCAAGTGTAAAGGGTTTGATAGGCCACTTCTTTGTTCTGATTGTAATCACCGATCCAAAACCTTTTTCTATTCAAGCGAACATACCAATTGCTCAGATCATTGACAGTAAATGATTGAATGGCTCTTGCAGCTTTCGTAGGTTCATAATCATCATAATATTGATCTACTTCTCGAACAATGGAATTGAGTCGACTGATGATCCACAAATCACTCTCTGTCTTTTCAGTGGCAGCAATCGCTTTATTTTTGAAATTGAACGCATCCAAGTTGGCATAAAGCGCAAAAAAGGAATAGGTATTGGATAGGGTTCCAAAAAACTTTCTTTGTACATCTAAGATGCCATTGGCATCAAATTTTAAGTTATCCCAGGGATTCGCATTGCTGATCATATACCATCGGGTGGCATCTGGACCATACTGTTCAATCACGTCAAAAGGATTCACTGCATTACCCAATCTCTTGGACATTTTATTGCCATTTTTATCTAAAACTAGTCCGTTGGCAATGACATTTTTGAAGGCCACAGTATCGAAGAGTAAACAAGAAATAGCATGCAGCGTAAAAAACCAACCTCGCGTTTGATCTACGCCTTCGGCGATGAAATCTGCAGGGTAATTGGAATTAAAAAGGTCTTGATTTTCGAAAGGATAATGCCATTGTGCATAGGGCATGGCTCCTGAATCAAACCACACGTCAATTAAATCAGGTTCACGGTGCATGGGCTGACCCTTTGGACTTACTAAAATCACATCGTCAACAAATGGACGATGTAAGTCAAAGTTTTCTGGTAAGCTTTCTGACATAAGACCTGCGGCAACGGCTTGGTCAACCTCAGTACGCAGTTCAGCGATGCTGCCGATACATTTTTTTTCACTCTTATCAACCGTGACCCAGATAGGAAGGGGTGTTCCCCAGTATCTTGACCTGCTTAAATTCCAATCGACCAGGTTTTCCAACCAATTTCCAAATCTACCTGCACCTGTAGATTTTGGTTTCCAGTTGATGGTATTATTTAAAGCTACCAAGCGATCCTTCAATGCGGTGGTTTTGATAAACCATGAATCTAGAGGATAGTATAATATGGGTTTGTCGGTTCGCCAGCAATGTGGATAAGAATGCTCGTATTTCTCCACTTTAAACGCCAAATTTTCTTCCTTGAGTTTAATAGCGATGAGGACATCAGTCGGCTTGAAGTTAGGATCCTGACGCACCGATTCAGGATAATACTCTTCCCGCACATATTTTCCTGCAAAATCTGTGACTTCTTTTACGAAACATCCTTTGCGATCTACTAAAGGGACTTCGAGTCCTTGATCATCAAGTACCATGACTGCAGGCACATTGTTTTGTTGACTGATTCGAAAATCATCAGCACCAAAGACGGAAGCCGTATGAACCACGCCAGTACCGTCTTCTGTTGATACAAAGTCCCCAGAAATGACTCTGAATCCTTTTTCATTTAACTTATCATTGGTCACATAAGGCATCAATTGTTCGTAACGAATCTCTAAAAGATCCTTTCCTGTAAAGGAATTGAGTAGTTTCCAAGGGATGAGTTTATCTCCTGCTTGGTAATCACTTAATACTATTTGATTTGCCTTTTCTGTAAAATACTTATTGATTAATTCTCTGGCTAAAATGACCGATACGGGTTGATAAGTATAGGGGTTAAAGGTGGAAATTTTTACATAATGAATTTTATCACCTACTGCTAAGGCACAGTTTGAGGGCAATGTCCAAGGTGTGGTCGTCCAAGCCAAGATTCTGACATCTTCTTCTTCTTGATCAAATAAGAAGGCCGACTGTTGGGTGGGCTTTACCTTAAATTGGGCTACCACCGAAGTATCTTTGATGTTTTGATAGGTACCTGGTTGATTTAGTTCATGTGAACTTAAACCGGTTCCTGCCGCCGGAGAAAAGGGTTGGACCGTATATCCCTTGTAGAGTAAATTTTTTTCATGCAGTTTTTTCAATAAATGCCAAACACTTTCCATATAGTGGGCATCAAACGTCATGTAAGGATTTTCTAAATCGACCCAATAGCCGATTTGACGCGTCAATTCATCCCATTTGCCTTTGAACTTCATGACAGCCTCCTTACATTTTTTATTATAATCGGCTATGCTAATTTTTTTACCAATGTAGTCTTTTGTAATCCCAAGTTCCTTTTCAACTTGTAATTCAACAGGAAGACCGTGGGTATCCCATCCACCTTTTCTTTTGACCTGAAATCCTTTTTGAGTTTTATACCTACAAAAAATATCCTTGACAGCTCTGGCCATGACGTGATGGATGCCAGGAGTACCGTTGGCTGAGGGGGGGCCTTCAAAAAAAGTAAAAGAGGGCTCCCCTGATCGCTCTGTAATGGTTTTGGAAAAAATATTGTTATTTTCCCAAAAAGCACGAATTTCTTTCCCTACTTCAGGGTAATTTATTTGTTTATATTCGCGAAACTTGACCATCAAAAGAGCTTATTTTTAATTTAAAATTCATGTCAGTGATTATTTGATATCTTTTTTTCCTTCTTGAAATTCTGGAAATTGTTCAATAAGAGGATGTTTATTTGTATTCCTTTTACCACTATCAAATTGGAGTAACAACGCCGGTAATACCGTAAGGTTAGTGATCATAGCAAATAATAAGGTGATCGATGTAAGCTTACCTAGAGCTACAGTCCCCCCAAAGCCTGACGCTGAAAAAATCACGAAACCACAAAAAAGAATAATAGAGGTATAGACCATGCTTGAACCCGTTTCTTTAAGACTGTTACTGATGGCTAAAGGCACATTAAATTTATTACTAAAAAGTTCTTGTCGGTATTTTGCTAAAAAGTGAATGCTGTCATCCACCGAGATGCCAAAGGCAATGCTAAAAACTAAGGCTGTGCTGGGCTTCAAAGGGATGTCAAAATAACCCATGATGGCACCCGTGATCAGGAGTGGGATAAGGTTAGGGATCAGGGAGATGATGATCATTTTTATATTTCTAAACAAGAGTCCCATAATTATAGCAATGACTAAAAAGGCAACCATCATCGAACTGATTAAATTATCAATCAAAAATTTATTGCCCTTGATAAAGGTAATGGTTGTACCCGTAACGGCTAGGTTCATTTTGGTGTCTGCGAAAAGAGATTCAATTTTGGGCCTTATCACCCCAGAAATTAGAGAGTCCATTTTGTTTGACCCTATATCAGCCACTTTTAAAGAGATTCTCATTTTCTGTTTATTTTCATCTACAAAATTTTGGGAAAAGCCGGCTTCATCCGGTTGCAAGGCTAAATATTTGAGAATGAAACCTAAATCACGCTGATTGGGGAGGCCGTAAAAGTTTGGGTTTTGATTATAAAAAGCTTGTCTGGCAGCCTTGATAAAGCTGACCAATGATACGGGTTGAGATATGTAAGGAATCTCGTCTAAAAAGGTCTCAAAATCATTGATTTTTTGTATATTTTTTAAATTTTGAACTCCTTTTTTTGTTCCTGTGTCCACAATGATTTCTAGTGGCATGATGCCACTAAATTGAGCTTCAAAAAAACGCAAATCTTGAATCAAAGGACTGTCTTTAGCCAAATCATCGACCATGAAAGACACCGAATTAATCTTGGAGACGCCAATGACTGATATCCCTATCGTAGCGATTGTAATCAAAAAGATTAAAATTCGCTTTTGATGAACCATAAAATCTAGGTATCTCAAGAATCTAGCAATGAATTTGAAATTCAGATGTTTTAAATTTCTACTAGAAGGAGGTTTTAAATAGGAATATAGGGCGGGAATAAGAATAATACTAACGACAAAAGTTGCCATAATATTGAGGCCAGCCACAATCCCGAATTCAGCTAAAATTTTAATGTCCGTCACTATCAAAACAAAAAACCCAACCGCAGTAGTAAAATTTGTAATGAGGGTAACGATGCCAATTTTCCTGATAATACTAGTTAATGCCCTTATTTGATCTCCATGACGCGCATATTCATGATGATATTTATTTAGCATGTATACACTGTTAGGTATTCCAATTACGACAATAATGGAGGGTAAAAGACCCGTCAGCGCAGTTATTTTGAATCCAAATAAAGAGACACAACCCAAAGTCCAGACGACCATAGTTAAAATAACTATCAAAGGAAAAAAAACAGCCTTTAACGAACGAAAAAACATAAAAAGGACAAAACCTGTTATTATAATGGAATAAATTAAAAATCGGGTAAGTTCACTTTTGATGGTAATCATATTGGAGGAGCGCACGTAAGGTAATCCAGCAAAATGGGTCTGAATGTTTGTGACTTCTTCAAAGCGCTGACCTGCCCTGACCAAATCAAAAATGAGTTCATTTCTGTTTTCTGAATTAATGACCTCCTTGTTTAGGGAAACCAGCAATAGGGTAGCGCCCGTTTGTTGGTTGATTAACTGGCCACTGTAAAATTTGAGCGCTAAAGCCTCTTTGAGTAAACTGTCTAAACTCTTTTGTTGCTCTAAAATGGGTCCGAAGAGGGGGGTAATATTGAATTTCTTTGCTACCCTATCTGCATCTAGCCTTTGTAAGGTGGGGATGCCTAAAACGGCAGTGACGCCCTGAAGACCTTTGAGTTCATCTGCGAGCGCGCGGAATCTGTTGAAATTTTTGAGCTCAAAAAGGGTGCTGTCTTGAACGCCAATGGCCATGATATTTCCGTCTTCCCCAAAGAGTTTTTTAAAGGCCTGAAGATTTATCATTTCAGTATCATCCTCAGGAACCACACTGGCCAAGTCATAAGAGATTTCTATGAATTGCAAATGGTATCCCATAAAGACTGTTATCACGCCAATTATGATGACTAATGACAGCCTGAATTTAAGGATGATTTCAGCTATTAATTTCCACATATCAAATAGATCGCAAAGGTAATTATTTTATTGAGGATCACGCAGTTCCATCATAACTGCTTTTGTTGATTAATGCATATGAGCAGATTGCTGAGCGTAAATTTTATTGAAGCCCTCAAAATGGAGTCTAAAAATCTAGTTTTTAATATTTCCTGAAATTATTTTATACAAACGGCTGGCATTTGAGTCAGTGAGACCTGAAATAAAGTCAATCACTACGCGAAGGTTTTCATAGACAGAAAATTGATCCTTTGTCAGTTGTAATTTAAAGGAGTCAGGCAAAATTCGGTAAATTTTTTTGTCCTTAGTTGAAGCGAATTTAGGATTGTTTTTTATCGCAAATATCGCTTGACAGAAAGTAGCAGTAAGTTTTTCTATGATTTCATAGCCCGCTACTTCCCTTTCGAGTACTTGTCGTGATTGGTAAATGTATTCAACGGAGATTGAACTGATTTTTTCTAAGACGGGGGCCGAAGGGATTTTATCCGTCAAAGCATGATCAAGGTCACCTGTCAACAGTTCAGCTTCTTTTGAGACAAAAACCGTTACTACTTCCTGAATAAGTTGATAAATTGCCATGGCTCTCAAAACACCTAATTTTTCGTTTAAGTCAACGATTTTACTCCCCTTTTCTTCAGAAAAATTTGGGCCTATAATCTCAGCTAATAAGTTTTTTGTTTGTTCAAATGAAATAAGACCCAGTCGTGTGGCATCTTCTAAGTCTATGATACTGTAACAAATGTCATCAGCAGCCTCGACTAAAAAAGCAAGGGGATGTCTTAACCAAGTAGTTTCTGATATTTTTTTAAGTTGAAGTTCTTCAGCGATGGTTTGAAAATAGGTAAAATTATCATCAAAGAATCCATACTTGTGTTGGCTTTGCCGTGCAGGAACCTTTTTTGACGCACTGCTTAAAGGATATTTAGTAAAGGTAGCCAAGGTTGAGTAGGTCAAACTCAGACCTCCCTGATTGGGATTGGTCAGAATCCTAAACCCCTGTGCATTTCCTTCAAAATTAATTAAATCGGACCATTCAGTGGGTTTGACCATTGATTCAAAAAACCGTCCTCCTTCGGTATTTAAAAAGAAAGAGGAGATACTTTGTTCTCCGGAATGCCCAAAAGGAGGATTACCAAGGTCGTGCGCTAGACATGCAGCGGAGACGACATCTCCAAAATCTTGGTACTTAATACCCGAGGCTCGTAGTGCTTCATTTTTGGACAAAATGATTTTACCTGCTTCTTTTGCCAATGACCGGCCCACACTCGCAACTTCTAAGCTATGGGTAAGTCTACTGTGAACAAAGTCATCTTCAGGCATAGGAAAAACCTGTGTTTTATCTTGAAGTTTCCGGAAGGGATGTGAGAAAATAATCCGATCGTAGTCCTGCTCAAATCGACTTCTTGTTTGGGCGAGAGGTACTGATTTAGATATACCAAATCGTTTTGCTGAAAATAAATTAAGCCAATTCATCGATGTCTGTTGAAACATTCTGGTGGAACAATGAATATATACTCGTTGGATAATTTATAGTTATCATGAAATATTTCTTGGATGGCCTCAATTTTTTTTTCTACTGAAACGGCAAAAAAAACTTTGATATGGGTGCCTCCATAAGTTCTAAAAAAGGAATTCTGACCCTTTTGGATCCATTTCAATTCAGAAAAAGCCAATAGTTCCCAAGTTTTAATGGCAGGCACCGAGAAAAGATCAGCTAAATAGAACATTTACTAAATGGATTTCAATAACTTTTTCAAGGTCACATTTTCCTCTAAAATACGTGCGATGTCTGTTATGGGGATACGTTCTTGCTTCATCGAATCTCGTTCTCTGATGGTGACGGTGTCATCTTCAAGAGATTGGTGGTCAATGGTGATGCAATAAGGAGTGCCCACTGTATCTTGCCTTCGATATCTACGCCCAATCGCATCTTTCGCATCATATTGTGCTGTAAAATCGTATTTAAGTCCCTTGAAAATTGCTTGAGCTTTTTCAGCAAGCCCATCTTTATTCATCAAAGGGAGCACCGCTACTTTTGAAGGGGCCAAGGCCGCAGGCAATTTCAAAACAATACGCTCAGAATTATCTTCGAGTACTTCTTCTTGATAGGCTGCAGATAGAACGGCTAAAAACATACGGTCTAAGCCTATGGAAGTTTCCACTACATAAG
>Ga0206124_10000365_pt1 | contig 35987 bp, 32 predicted proteins | sample Helgoland_Spring_3_FD_148671 | JGI IMG/M metagenome (GOLD analysis project Ga0206124, IMG submission 148671) | Pelagic subsurface seawater microbial communities from Kabeltonne, Helgoland, North Sea - Helgoland_Spring_Bloom_20160321_2 | ecosystem: Environmental > Aquatic > Marine > Epipelagic ... | reverse complement strand
TTTTTTACGAGCAACTTTATCAATCTGATCTAAAGAGTAAATCATTGTTTTTGTCCAAGGGTTATAAGAGGAATCATCATCTCTTCCATACTGATACCCCCATGCTGAAAAGTATCCTCATAGAGATTAGCATAATGATTAAAATTATTTTCATAGGCAAAGAATGATTCTTCCAAAGCGAAAATATAGGATGAAGTCAAATTTAATTTAGGTAATTTAAATACTTCAGGTTTATGCATATGAAATACCGATTTGGGATTAAATCCCAAATTCTTCCCTATCTTAAACCTCAAATTATGATTGCTATTTCTATCTGCCTTGATTTTCTCAGGTTTTTTGACCCTGATCGTACCATGGTCAGTGGTGATCATTACTTTAACCTTTTTTGAAGATAGTTTTTTAAGAACTTCGAAAAGTGATGAATGTACAAACCACGTTTTAGTCAATGCTCTATAAGCCGATTCATCTGGAGCCAATTCGCGGATCATTTGCATATCTGTTCTGGCATGTGAAAGCATATCTACAAAATTGTAGACCAATACATTGAGAGGGGCTTTAAAGAGCCCATCTAATTTCTGTTCTATCTGTTTGGCTTCCTGAGTTTTAATTATTTTGTGATAATTGTATTTTACTTCTAATTTATGTCTCCCTAATTGAGCGGCTAACAATTCCGATTCAAACTTATTTTTAGAGCCTTCCTCGCTTTCTTTTGTCCAAAAATCCGGATACTTCTTTTCAATGTCTGCAGGCATTAAACCTGAAAAAAGTGCATTTCTTGCATAATTGGTAGTGGTTGGCAAAATAGAAAAATAAGTTTCTTTTTTCTCTATTTCGAATAATTGAGCAATTTCTGGCTCAATTATTTCCCATTGATCCCATCTTAAATTATCAATGACAATGAGAAAAACACTGCTCTGTGCAAGTACCGGGAAAACTTTTTCTTTAAAAACCTGATGAGAAAGTAATGGCCCTTCGGATGAATTCATCCAATCTTCATAATCTGATCGAATATAATTCGCGAATCTTTGATTAGCTTCAGCCTTTTGAGTTTGGAGGATTTCTGACATGTCCTTTTCATTGGTTTCATCAATCAATAATTCCCAACGAACCAATGTTCTATATACTGCAATCCAATCTTCATAATCTGTCGCATCGGCTATTTCATAACCAACATCAGCGAAATTTTGCTGATAGTTTAAATTTGTTTTTTCAGATACTATACGATTTTTATCCAATAACCTTTTTACAGAAAGTAGGATTTGATTTGGATTTAACGGTTTAATCAAATAATCTGCGATCTGTGAACCAATGGCATCTTCCATGATATCTTCTTCCTCATTTTTGGTGATCATAACCACTGGAATATTGGGATGTGATAATTTAATTGCTCTCAAGGTTTCAATCCCAGATATTCCTGGCATATTCTCATCAAGAAAAATAATATCAAAGTACTGCTTTTCGATCTCATCCAAAGCATCATTACCACTATTTACTGGAATGACTTGATAACCTTTAGATTCCAAAAATATAATATGAGGCATTAATAGATCAATCTCATCATCGGCCCATAAAATTTTATATTGCTGCATTTTTACGAAAATCCTTTTGTATGTTCACACTATAATAGACTCGAATATACTTTGAATAAAAAGAAAATATTTAATGATCCTGTTTATGGTTTTATAAACATACCCAATGCACTCATTTTTGATATCATCGAGCATCCCTATTTTCAAAGATTGCGTAGAATAAAGCAACTGGGGCTCTCTGATTATGTATATCCAGGTGCCATTCATACGCGATTTAGTCATGCTTTAGGAGCGATGCATTTGATGAGGAAAACATTAGATAGTCTTCGCGAGAAAGGTCAAATGATTTTTGAAGCTGAATACGAAGGCGCATTAATTGCCATTCTTCTGCACGATATTGGTCATGGTCCTTTTTCGCACACATTGGAATTCAGTCTTTTCAAAAATGTCTCCCATGAAAGCATCACCGCTTGGACGCTTGATGCATTGAATAAAGATTTCGCGGGCAAACTAACCTTAGCCATTGAAATATTTAAGGGTACCTATCCTCGCAAATTCCTTACTCAATTGGTTTCTAGCCAACTGGATATGGACCGGCTCGATTACCTTAAAAGAGATTGTTTTTTTACTGGTGTTCAAGAAGGTACGGTCGGAGCTGAACGTATCATCAAAATGCTCAATGTGGTAGATGATGAGCTCGTCGTTGAAGAAAAAGGAATTTATAGTATTGAAAGTTTTATCAGCGCCCGTAGAATCATGTATTGGCAGGTTTATTTACATAAAACTTCTATTTGTAGTGAAAAAATGCTCATTGAACTCATCAAACGGGTAAGCATCTGTTGGGATAAGAGCACGTCAATGTCTGCTACTCCTGCCCTCAGTCTTTTTCTCAGCAATGATCTTTCAGCCCAAGATTTCAATAAAAATCCAAAATTACTCAGAACTTTTATGGAATTAGATGATACTGATATTTGGGGAAGTATCAAACTTTGGTTAAATCATGAAGATCCCGTCATCAATATATTAAGCAACGCTTTAAAAGATCGACGTTTATTTAAAATCGAGATACTGGAAGAGCCTCTGAAATCAGTTCATCTAACTGATATCAAAAAAGAGGTTGCAAAAAGGTTAAAGCTGCCCCTTGAGATGACCCATAGTTTAGTCACCCATGGAAGTGTCACCAATGCCGCTTATACTGCCAAGAATCATATTATAAATATTTTAAGAAAAAATGGAAAAGTAGAAGAAATCACGGCTGCTGTTGATTTGCCCAACATCAAAGTGATGAGTAAAATTGTGAAAAAAAATTATCTTTGCTATCCCAAAATACTATATTTACCAAAATATTTATAATTGGTCAATCCAATGACAAAATGAAAAGTTAAATGAACTTTACCTTAGAGCAAATTGCTCATCTTGTAGGAGGAAAATTAGACGGGTCAAAAGAGACTAAGGTAAATACGATCAGTTCTATTGAAGATGCTGAAGAAGGGAGTATAACCTTTTTATCCAATCCAAAGTATGAACTCCTTATTTACAAAACCCAAGCATCAGCAGTTATTGTTGATGAAAAACTCATTCTAAGTAAAAAAATAAATACAGCCCTAATCAGAGTTGCAAATCCCTATGCTGCTTTTACCGCTTTATTAGAAGCATATGATCAGCTGCTTTCCTTCAACAAAACTGGAATTGAACAACCTAGCTTTATACACAAAACGGCCACTTATGGATCAGACATTTATGTAGGTGCCTTCGCTTATATTGGGAGCAATGTTAAAATAGGTGATCAAGTAAAAATTTATCCTAATGCCTACATTGGTGATGATGTCACTATTGGTCATCAAACGATCATTCATCCAGGGGTTAAAATTTATGCTAAAAGTATGATTGGAAGTCATTGTACCCTGCAGGCGGGAGCGATTGTCGGAAGTGACGGTTTCGGATATGCACCTCTTAAGGATGGCTCTTATAAAAAAATACCTCAATTGGGTAATGTTGTTTTGCAAGATCACGTGGATGTAGGGGCCAATACGGTAATCGATTGTGCCACCTTTAACACAACGCTGATCAAAAAAGGGGTCAAACTCGATAATTTGATTCAAATTGGTCATAATACTATGATTGGAAAAAATAGCGTAATTGCGGCTCAAACAGGTGTCGCTGGCTCCGTGAAAATAGGTGATAATTGTAAAATAGGTGGACAAGTTGGGATTGCTGGACATTTAAAAATAGCTGCCGAAACGCAAATACAGGCTCAATCTGGAGTATCAAAAAATACCAAATTAGCTCAAACCATTTATGGAACTCCTGCTATTGACTTCAATAATTATCTTAGATCCTACACGATATACAAAAAATTACCCGAAGTAATGAAGCAGATCGAAAAAATTGAGGAAAAACTTTTAAACTTGTAGCCCAAAACTCAATGAAATTTAATCAACACACAGTTAGCGGCGAAGCAGTCGTCTCAGGCATAGGCTTGCATACGGGCGTGGTGAGCAATATGACTTTCGTCCCTGCCAAAATCAACCATGGAATTAAATTTCAAAGAATAGATTTAGATAGTCAACCCATTATTGACGCCGATGTAGAAAATGTGGTCGATTTATCTCGAGGCACAAGTATTGAGCAAAATGGGGGAAGAATTAATACGGTCGAACACGTCTTATCAGCTTTAGTTGCCTTAGAAATAGACAATGTTTTAATAAAAATTGATGGGCCTGAGCCCCCCATTATGGATGGTAGTGCAAGACAATTCATGGATGCCATTCTTAAAATCGGATTACAAGAACAAGCCGCTCCTAGAAACTTCTTTGAGTTACCTAACAGCGTCTTTTATGAAGACAAAGTACGAGATGTTGAAATCATCGCACTGCCCTTAGATGATTATAGAGTCACTGTAATGGTGGACTATAATTCACCTGTTCTTGGAAGTCAGCATGCCTCATTGAACAAATTAACAGATTTTTATGAGCAAATCAGTGATGCTAGAACTTTTTGCTTTTTACATGAGATCGAAGAGCTGTACAAACAAGACTTGATCAAAGGAGGCGATATTTCTAACGCCATTGTAGTGGTTGATCGGATGGTAAAATCAGGTGAGCTAGATCATCTAGCCCATTTACTCAATAAACCCAAAGTTGAAGTAGAGAAAGAGGGTATCCTAAATAATGTAAGTCTTAGGTATAAAAATGAACCTGCCAGACACAAGTTATTAGACATCGTAGGAGATTTAGCCTTGGTGGGTAGACCTATTAAGGCCCAAATAATGGCTGCTCGTCCTGGGCACGCTGCAAATATTGCTTTCGCTCGAAAACTTAAAAAAATCATCCAAAAAACCGCTCATAATAAAATACCACAATACGATCCTAAAATACCTCCAGTAATGGATATCAATAAAATTGCGAAAATCTTACCCCATAGATATCCATTTTTACTGATTGATAAAATTTTTCATCTTGATGATGAATCGGTAGGGGGTATTAAAAATGTCACCTTCAATGAGCCTTTTTTTCAGGGTCATTTTCCTGGAAATCCTGTCATGCCTGGGGTTTTACAAGTAGAAGCAATGGCCCAAATTGGAGGTATCTTAGCGCTTAATTCCGTGCCAGATCCTGAAAATTATTGGACTTACTTCTTAGGTATCGATAATTTTAAATTTAAAAAAATGGTGTTCCCAGGAGATACCCTCATCTTTAAATGTGAATTATTAGAACCAATCAGGAGAGGCTTCGTAAAAATGTCAGGAGTTGCTTATATTGAGAACAAATTAGTTTGTGAAGGCAACATGACTGCCGTACTCATAAAAAAAGAATAATGAATAATCCTTCAGCTTTTGTCCATCCCGATGCTAAAATAGGTAAAAATGTAGTTATTGAGCCTTTTGCTTACATAGACAAGGATACAAAAATAGGTAATGGCTGTTGGATTGGTCCCAACGCTTGTATTTGGGAAGGTTCTAGAATAGGTGATAATTGTAAAATTTTTGCGGGAGCACAAATTTCATCGGTTCCACAAGATTTAAAATTCGCAGGGGAAAAAACCTTGACAATCATTGGTAAAAATACAACTATTAGAGAATTTGTAACCATTTCAAGAGGAACCAGTCATAGAAATCAAACCGTTATTGGTGAGCATAATTTACTGATGGCTTATGTCCATGTTGCGCACGATTGTATCTTAGGAAACCATTGTATTGTATCTAATTCCGTTCAAATAGCTGGTCATGTCTCCTTGGGAGATTATGCCATCATTGGTGGTACAGCAGCCATAAGACAATTTGTGAAAATTGGAGCCCATGTGATGATTGCTGGGGGTTCTCTTGTTCGTAAAGATGTACCCCCTTATGTCTCAGCGGCACGTGAACCCCTAAGCTACAGTGGCATCAATGCGATTGGTCTGAGGAGAAGGAAGTTTACCACGCAAGAACTTAATAACATTCAAGAGATGTATCGGATTATATATCTGAGTGATTTAAATATTAGTAAAGCTGTTAATAAAATTCAAAGTGATTTTGAATCCTCAAAAGAAAAAAATCTCATCATAAAATTCATTCAAGAATCAGAGCGAGGTATCATGAAAGGTATTGAATGAGGGTTAAACTTAATAAAGTTGGGAAGAGGTTTAATAAAGAATGGATTCTTAGAAACTTAAGTTTAGATATTCCATCTCAATCTTCTCTAAGCATCACTGGTGCCAATGGCAGTGGGAAAAGTACCTTAATAAAACTGATATCCACCTACATGGAACCCACAACAGGTAATATTCAATATTTCGAAAATAAAAAAAGTTACACCATTGAAAGCATACCTCAATCGATAGGTTTGGCAGCTCCTTATGTTGATTTGATAGAGGAATTCAGTCTGAGAGAACATGTAGAATTTCATTTCAAATTTAGATCTATCCCTTTCTCCTTAGACGAATTCATAGCAAGAACAAATTTTCAATTTTCCATTGATAAAAAAGTCAAGAATTTTTCTTCTGGAATGAAACAACGTCTCAAACTCGCCCTTGCCATCTATGGCGAAAATAAATTGCTTATGTTAGACGAACCTACATCAAATTTAGATCAGGAGGGTATTGAATGGTATCGTGACCAGATACTTCAAAAAATAGGGACATGCACCATAATCGTAGCCTCAAATCAACGCCATGAATATGATTTTATCCCTGAAACGATCAACCTAAGTAATAAGCACAAGATGTATATTGAATCTATATGAAGAACTAGGTATCTTTGGATTGAATGGAGTCATTAGTCAATAAACTATTCAAAGCCAAAATGAAGTATTCATTGCCCCTTAAACTCGCTCATGATCAAACGAGATAATAGTATCTTTTAAGATTATGAGAGCATCATTCCTAATAGGATGGAAGACTCAGATATAGGTATGTGAAAATAAAAGAATCCAATAAAAAGATAAGCCCATTGGATAAATGCCATTTCCTCTAATTAAAATATCCACCAAATGATCTATACAGAAGACTTTTCATGAATAAGACCTATAAAAACTGAGAAATTAAATTTATTTTAAATAATTTCATATTAAATGAAAATAATATTCTGCTCTAACCTTTAAACCCAACAATATATTCAAAATTTCCACGTTTGATAATTGATCAAAAAAATGTTAATTTTGTATAATAATCATAAATAATTAAAATAAGGATAAAATGAAGATCATATTAACAAAAACCATAAAAACCCTATTTTTTTTAGGGTCGTGTGCGGCGCTACTAATTTTCACCAATTGTGGTGGTGGAGACGATCCAGCAGAGCCTGTGGAACTCACCCCCGCTGAGGCAAACGCTTTGCTCCTAGCTAAAGATTGGTCGTTGAGTTCTGCTACAAATGCGGGAACTATCAGAGATGAATGGACAGGATTCACTCTAAAATTCGGCCTAGATACCGATATTGCAGGGGGTAGTTATACAGCTTCAGGTATTCCATCAGACGAAGGTGCAAATCTAGCCTGGTCCACTTCAGGTACATTTACTGCCAATAATGATCTTACTGTATTAACTAGAAATGATGGTATAGTAATGACAGTTGTGGTTAGTGAAACTGCCCTAAACGTGTCTTTTACTGTTCCAGAATCCAGTGGCCGAGTAGATGGATTCACTGGTGCTTGGGTTTTCAAAATGGTACCCTAAACAATTAAACGTATAAAATAAAAAGGGCAATTGTTTAATTGTCTTTTTCTATTATGTGGCACAAATCATTCGAGTCCGATAAAAATGAGATATTAAGAACTGTTCAATATCAACATAAAGGTTTTTTGATGCGTTTAACAATATCTAGTGCTATTCGTAATTTCCTCGTAATAGAAAACCCTCTAGCTATTGAAGATGACTTTATTCGTGAGTTAAAAAATAAAAGAAATTTTGATGTCTCCTTTTTAAATGATTTCTATAAACTTGCCGCAGATAGCTATCGCTACCTCAGAAGCGACAATCAACTTGAATTTATTTGGGATGGCACTCCGCAGGCAGAAATTTACAGAATAGCATGGTATGAGCATTACCAAAAGCTCATAAGTGATTTAGCATATCACCCCTTTTTCAATAGGCTCATCATTAAAAGTACGGTAATCAATACCCATGAAAATCGAGTCCTGCTTAAAACTGCTCTCATTAAAATAATAAAATCTCATTCTAGAGTCAAAGAATCAGCGGTCAAAATCAAAAAAACAGCTTAATCAATTCAATTTATTATTAATGGACAATACCACATACTTTGCATAATTTTCTTTTAAATAAAGGCCTTTTTTTAGGAGGTCTTTTATGACCAAAATAGCTCTTATCTGAATATTGTGGTTTTTCCAATATTTTAATACTCTTTTTTTTATCTTTCGCTACCTGCTTCATTCGATCTTCATACGCCTCTTTACTTTCTTTTTGCGTTTTGAAAAAACCGTTTTTTCCAGATTCAAAAACCTTGACACTTTTTTTGTTTTGAGATGAAGTCTTGGATGGATTATCTACATCACGAGAGTTTTGCGCAAAGATCGAATTCAGAGTAAATATCATCAATAGAATAAAAAAGAATGCTTTTGCCATTAAAAAAATATTTTAATATGTAACGCAAAGCTATAGCTGATTATTTCAAATACTTCTTTTTGAAATAAAGTATTATTTTAAGAATTTATATTTCATCATCTGTTAGCCATATTTACTTTATTTTAGCCTCATGAAATTTTTAATAAATTCTTTTTTATGGTTTTCTTTCTTCTGTTCATATGGGCAGATACCTTCAGAAAGTGAATATTATCGTAGAATGGATTTGGGACAACAGCTCATGATTGCTGGCGAATACCAAGCTGCGCAAACAGAATTTTTGTTCGTTCTTGAAAATATGGAAGTTATCCCAACGGATCTAGCATATCTTTTTGGAAGAAATAGTTTTCATCTCGCCTCTTACAAACAAAGCGTTAATTGGCTCAATAAATACCTACAATTAAAGGGGACTAAAGGTCAATATTATCAAGAAGCCATTCAATATCTGCAATTTTCTGAAGATAAGTATATGGAACTTCAACGATCCCTAAAACAAGATCAAAGCAATACTCTTATCGCCTCAAAATATGATTGTGGCGGTCTGAGCAAGATGATTTGTCCTGTATGTAAAGGCTCAGGAGTTATTTTTAAGCAAGGAATCTTTGACATTCATTATCAAACCTGCCCTTACTCCGAAGGAGGGGGTTATTTAAGTTGTCAAGACTACAATCTTTTCATGATGGGTGTCTTGACCCTTCAGGATAGCTTATCTCGATAATCTTGATAGGTAAAATTCTTTAAAAGCTCAAATCTATCGTCTGCTCCAATGACTCCAATAGAGGGATGATCAATGCCATTAAACATAGTCGTTTTCACCATGGTATAATGCATCATATCCTGAAAAGTTAGGGTATTTCCAATTTTTAAAGGTTTGGAAAAACTGTAATCAGTTAAAAAATCTCCAGCTAAACAACTGACACCTCCTATATTGTAGCGAAATGGATATTTTTCAGCATGATAAGATCCTTCCATAATTTCAGGCCGATAAGGCATTTCTAGGCAGTCTGGCATATGACAGGTGAATGAAGCATCCATGATGGCCGTTGGACTACCTTGGTTCTCCACAATATCAATAATTGTTGTCTTTAAAAATCCTGTCTGCCAAGCGACCGCCCCACCGGGTTCGAGAATAATTTCGATTTGATATTTCTCTTTGAAGTACTTTAAGGTATTAACCAGTAGTTCCCCATCATAACCATCTTTGGTAATTAAGTGTCCGCCTCCCATGTTGAGCCATTTAATATTTGAAAGATATTTTTTAAATTTCTTTTCAAAATTCTCTAATACCTGAACCAAAGCGGAAGCAGATGACTCACAGAGTACATGAAAATGTAGGCCTTCTATGTTTGAGGGAAGGATCTCGGGAAGACTTGAACTTATCAAACCTAATCTCGAATGGGCATGAGCCGGATTATATAGATCCGCAACAACATCTGACCATTCTGGATTTACCCTTAATCCCATAGAAATACGCGATGGGACTCTATCCTGAAATTTATAAAATTGATTGAGAGAATTAAAAGTAACATGTGAGGAAAGCTTCATCAATTCATCAAACTCATCATCCCTATACCCAACAGCATAAGTATGGGCCAATGCGTTGAATTTCTCAACACATAATTTAGCTTCATTCATAGAGCTCGCAGTAGCACTCTTTAAAAATGATTTCACTAATGGGAAACTTGACCACATAGCAAACCCCTTCAATGCCAAAATAACATTGATTTTCGCATTTTTTTGGACTAAATCTATTTGTTTTAGATTACGTTTTAATTTTTTTTCCTCAAGGACAAAACAAGGCGATGGAATGGCCTCAAATATATCTTGACTCAATAATATTGACATGATGATTTATGTGACCCACAATTATATAGCCTAACATACTTACTGTAAATTCAAACGGTCCGACCCATCCTTTCGATCGCCATTGCATCTCTGAAAAAGAAGAAAACATTAAAATAGTACTTTCTCGAACCGAAAAAAACTCCCTTTTTAATGATTCAAGCTCCCTTGAAGACGCCTCACTCCGCATCACGTATTCATCTTGATCCATACTCGGAAGTTTTTGTCTTTCTCCTCTAGAGATACACAGAGCGCGATATGAAAAAACACGTTCGGTATCTATGATATGCAGGAATATTTCTTTTAATGACCACTTCCCCTCTAGATAGCGATAATTAGCTTTTTCCTCATTTAAATCATCCATAATGAACGATAATTGATGGGTTGATTGGTTAAACTGTTCCATCAGAGGCGTTTGATTGGTACATTCGACATAACCACGATAAAATTCCGGAACGGTATTTAAGTTTGGTTGCATAAATTAATCCATCTCAAGATTTACTTCTTTAATCTCATGCCAAATGAGCCCATTTTTACCCAGATCTTCCAAAAAAGGATCAGGATCAAAGGCTTCTACATTAAACACGCCAGCTTCCTTCCACTTACCAGTAATCATCATCTTGGCACCCAATGCAGCTGGGACCCCTGTGGTGTAAGAGACGGCCTGAGCACCTGTCTCCGAATATGCAGCCCTATGATCACAATTGTTGTAAATATAGTACGTTTGATGACCTCCATTTTTCAGACCACTTATGCGACAGCCAATAGAAGTTTCTCCTTCATAGTTTTCTGCTAGCGAGCCTGGATCAGGTAATACCGCTTTTAAAAATTGCAAAGGGATGATTTGATTGCCTTGAAAGTCTATGGGGTCGATTCCAGCCATACCAATATTCTGTATAACCCTTAAGTGTGTAAGGTATTCGTCACCAAAAGTCATCCAGAATCTAGCTCTGCGAAGTGTAGGAAAATTTTTAACCAAAGATTCTAGTTCTTCATGATTGATTAAATATGATTTTCTAGGCCCAATATTTGGATAATTAATCATACGACTGATTTCATAAGGTGCAGTTTCTTTCCAGCTACCTTCCTCGTAAAACTTACCCTTTTGGGTGACTTCTCTGATATTAATTTCAGGATTAAAATTAGTTGCGAAAGCTTTGCCATGATCTCCTGCATTACAATCTACAATATCTAAGTAATGTAACTCGTCAAAATGATGTTTCGCAGCATAAGCGGTGAAAATACTGGTTACACCCGGATCAAAACCACATCCTAAAACAGCCATAAGTCCAGCCTTTTTAAACCTTTCCTGATAAGCCCACTGCCAGCTATACCCATATTTAGCTTCCTCTAAAGGCTCATAATTAGCTGTATCTAGATAATGTACACCTGTCTTGAGACATGCCTCCATGATGGTCAAATCCTGATACGGCAAGGCTACATTAATCACCAAAAAAGGGCAATTCGTCTCAAATAAATGAACGAGTTGCTCTTCTTCATCTGCATCCACTTGAGTCGTTGAGATTTTTACCTTTTTGTATTTTGCTTTTACGCTTAATACAATATCATCACATTTTTTCAACGTCCTACTGGCCAATACGATTTCCGTAAAAATAGTGCTTAATTGAGCACATTTATGAGTTACTACTCGTCCAACCCCACCTGCGCCTATGATAACAATTTTTGACATCTTTCCATTCTAAAAATGCAAGTATAACTTTAAATCTAAAATAAAAAGATGGCTTCCAAAGAAAATAAGTTTTTGAAAATGTTAGTTAAAGTTATATCTCACGCCCGCCATTACGCCAAAACCATTAGGTATGGATGAAAAACCCATATAGCTTCTGGTGATAGATTGGAATGATTGTGTGTAGTTAGGCTCAAATGTAACATCGATATTTTGAAGAAGTCGGTAACCTAAGCTCATCCCTGTCTGTCCTGAAAACGAGATGTTTCTATATAAAGAATTATTACTAGTTGTAAATTCAGCAAGAGGTGTTGGGTCATCCAAGGATCGATGAATGTTTCCGAGGTAAAAATTGGTCACCAAGCCAGCATTCACTCGGAGTGACAAGCGTTGATCTAAAAATATAAAACCTGCCCGCAAAGGTACAGAGGCGAAATCTATTCTGTTCTTCAATTCCGTCTCTGTATTTGTGTATGCTATTTCTTGCGTCTTTTGAACTCCCTTGTTCATGTTTTCTGCAATTACCGATGGATTCTGAACAGGCCGTGATGTGGGGTAAAAAATAGTTTCAATCATAAAATTAGACTGTTGAACTAATTCCGTTTGGACATATTGAAGACCTCCCTCAAGAACAAACCGGTCTTTGATAGTCATACCTAGATTGACTTCTATTTTTCTATTAATTCCCACCAACATATTTTCATTCAATGAGGTCAACGTACCCTCTTGATCTGTCAAAAATCCTTGGTTTAACCCTCCCGCCGAGAGCATATTTCCTGCATTTATGATTTCATAATTGGGATTAAATGAAGATCCACCAAAATTAATTCCCGCCCATAAATGGTCCTTTTTTATTATTAAACTTTTCTTGAGAAAAAGCATAGGATAAGAGGCAAGAATCGGAATTATGGTTTTTTTGTCGACCGAATTCTTATCTAATAACTGATATTCTTTCTTATCAAGTCTTAATATTTTCTTATCCATTGCCAGTAAAGAACTCTTTTTCACCAGTTTGGGATGCTCTGAATTTGCATGTTTTTCTTTTAAATCTAAAAAATAAAGCCTATCTGAAGCCGTTCGAGGTCCTATTAGCAATGAAGTATCGTTTAATGAATTTTGAACTCCATTTTGGCTGAAATAAAAATTTCCTGAGTAAGGGTCAGTGCCCAGCCATTGTGATTGAATGGAAACACTGATCGTTATTAAAACAGCAATAGCTGCCAACAAACCATAGATTTGAGCACGATGTCTGTACTTCAATATATCCAAACTTTTAGCGATCAAGCTCCACACGCTAGCAGAAGGAGCTAGTTCCGCCTCTTCCACGGCTTTTCGCCAGTGGTTCGCAAATGGTTCTCGATCCCTACTGTGCCTATCCATATTTCACATGATCTTTTGACTCCAACATTTTGATCAATAGCTTCTTGGCCCTCGAGTATTGAGATTTTGATGTTCCCTCGCTGATTTTTAGCTTCACAGCAATCTCGTGATGCTTGTACCCCTCTATGGCGTACATATTAAATATTATTCGGCATCCATCAGGCAGCGACATAATCATCTTAATTAATTCTTGGTGACTAAATTCGGAGAAGACATCTTCATTTACTACTAGTTTGTCTAAATTAACTATGTCTACCATTGGATATAAAAACAGCTTACTCCTCTGATGATTTAAAGCCGTATTTACCACAATCCGCTTGATCCAATAGGGTAAGGAGGAATCTCCTCTAAATTTTTTTATATTTTCAAAAACTTTAATAAAAGACTCTTGTAAAATGTCTTCGGCCTCTTGAATTCCCCTTACATAACGTAATGCAGGGGCGTACATGACTTTCGAATATTTGGCATAAAGAGCTTCTTGAGCTTTTGATTTACTTTTCTTACACCCTTTTATTAAAAATTTATCGGAATCAAACATCTTGTTAGATTTAAGACAACTTTAATTGAAAATTCGTTGTAAACTTGTTGATAAAAAAATCTCATGAAAAGACTCAGCTTTTGCTTTCTACTGATCTTTTTTGTTCAATCTAAATGCACATTCGTAAGCTCATCTTCGAGTTTGGACGCATTTGAAATACAATATACAGATAAAGAATATACCAGCCAAGTAGGCACTGTAAGCATTGCCCCCCTTGTGGCTTTCAATGCAGCTCAATTAAATGCAGTTCCCCTCGCTCAAGGACAAACCTATGAACTCATTTTTGACCTCCTCAATCCAGATTACCAATACCTCAAAATGAAGATTTTTCATTGTGATTGGAACTGGATTCCTTCAAAATTGAATGATTTGGAATTTCTAAGTAAGTACAATGAATTTACGATTACTGATTATGAGTTTTCTCAGAGTAATTTTTCAGCATATGTGACCTACAAAACGATTATTCCGAAATTAAAAATATCTGGCAATTATATCATCTGTATTTATCAAGATGATCAATCAGCTATTCCGTTATTTACAAGAAAGTTTATCGTTTATGAAAATTTAACCTATGTAGATGCAAATATTTCCACTCCTCAACAACCTAAAAATAGCCGAACGCATCAAAAAATCAACTTAAAAATCAACTATGGTGCTCTTGAAACCTCAAATTCACAAGATAATTTTAAAGTGGTTTTAATTCAAAACAGAGATTGGAAGCATGCCCTCATGCCTTTGCTCCCTACACAACTAATCTCCAATGAAAAAACATTAATTTTCAACTACTTCAATGATGAGATGCTTTTTCCAGGCTTAAATAATTTCAGGTTTTTTGATGCCCGATCCATCAGCTATCGGGGTCAAAATGTAATGGCGCTTCAATCCACCAGCCGGGGTATCGAGTTAATCTTAGAACCAGAATTACCAAAAAAAGGTTTGGCTTTTAGTCAAACATTAAATACAGATTTAAACGGTGCATACTACACCCAAACTTTGGATCCCAATACCCAAAATTTCAATTCAGAATATATTTGGGTGAATTTTAGAATTGATATACCCCAAATTAATGGCGATATTTTCATTCATGGAGGTTTTAATAATTGGCAGTTGAACTTACAAAATAAGATGAACTATGATAAAAATATGCAGGCTTACACGGGTAGTATTAGAGTAAAGCAAGGATTTTATAATTATAATTATTATGTATCAAGCGAACAATATCCATTTTATTGGATAGATGGCAATCATAGCGAACATCCTAATAAGTATGAAATACTCGTCTATCACCGAGCTCCGGGATCTCTTAATGACAGACTCATAGGCTATAAAAAGCTTTAAATTAAATGCTTAAATCATTAAATGTAGTGATCTGGGGTTACCTGCTAACCTACACATTGAATCGAAAGTGCATGATATCACCGTCCTTCACAATATATCCTTTTCCTTCAATGGCCAACTTTCCCGCCTCCTTGCATCCCTGTTCGGTTTGATAACGTTCGTAATCCGTCAGTTTAATCACCTCGGCTTTGATAAAACCCTTTTCAAAATCGGTATGTATGACCCCTGCCGCTTGAGGGGCTTTCCAGCCCTCTTGAATCGTCCAAGCGCGTACCTCTTGAACACCCGCTGTAAAATAGGTGATGAGTCTTAAAATACGATAAGAGGTTTTAATTAATCGATTCAATCCAGATTCAGTTAACCCATATTCTTCAAGAAATAGATTTTCTTCTTCAAATTCAGCTATTTGCGCCTCGAGGGAAGCACAAACCAAAATCACCTCAGCATTTTCCTTATCTACAAATTCTACCAATTGCTTGCTCCAATCATTACCATGGATCACGTGCTCCTCTTCTACATTAGCCACATAAATAATCGGCTTATCGGTAAGCAAATTAAGGGAATTTATGAAGGTCATGGCCTCATCATCTCTCTCCATTGATCTCACATTTTGTCCCGATTGCAGATGGATTTTGAATGTATTCAAAATATCGTATTCCTTACGAGCCATTTGATCTCCTGACTTAGCCAATTTTTCGACTCTGGCACATCTTTTCTCAACGGAATCTAAATCCTTTAGTTGTAGCTCTGTATCGATAACCTCTTTATCCGAAATGGGATTAACCACTCCTTCTACATGTATAATGTTGTCATTGTCAAAGCAACGCACCACATGAATGATAGCATCTACCTCACGTATATTAGCCAAAAATTGATTGCCTAATCCCTCTCCTTTACTTGCCCCTTTGACAAGTCCTGCAATGTCCACAAATTCCATGGCGGTTGGGATCACTTTTTCAGGATGAACCAGCTCATTCAGAATTTTCAATCTTTCATCAGGGACGGTGATTACCCCTACATTAGGCTCTATAGTGCAAAAAGGGAAATTAGCCGCCTCAGCTTTCGCATTGGACAAGGCATTAAACAAAGTAGACTTACCCACATTAGGCAATCCTACGATTCCACATTGTAATCCCATTTTTTTATCCTTGGTTTTGAAATTAAATATTTGTTAAGATTTTTTAATTAAGCATGCCTTATTTCAACGCATCAAGGAGCATCCACCGATCATTGAGCTCTCAGGAGTAATCATCTCGTACTTACAATTAAAAATTCATTTACTGAAGGTATTATTGACGCTCCTGACGATTTTCGTCTTCCCGCTCTATTTCATCAAAATCAACTTCAGGCATCAACTCTTCTTTGATGTGATCAACCGTACTGTTCAGGGCATTTACGAACTTATGGAAATCCTCTTTATATAAAAATAGCTTATGCTTTTCATAGACAAATTCGTTATCCTTAAATCGGCGTTTACTCTCCGTTATGGTGAGATAATAATCATTAGATCTTGTTGCTTTGACATCAAAAAAGTAAGTTCTTTTTCCAGCCTGCACTTTCTTTGAATATATTTCTTCCCTCCTATTATCATTGTTATCATCCACGGCTATGTTATTTTTGAATTGCTATTAATATTGCTTAGCAAGTTTATGCAAAAAATTGAACATTTTATACAAAAATAATGCAGTATTGCTCGAACTGACTTAATATAGCTCCGATATTAATATTTTAGCAAAAAAATATTGCTGTGGGTTTAGATTTATCATCAATTAAAAAATTTAACAATTTAGAGTTGCTTGCCAAAGAATTGGTTGAAGGATTCATCACAGGTTTACACCGATCACCTTATCATGGTTTTTCTGTTGAATTTGCCGAATACAAGCATTATAATTTTGGTGAAAGTACAAAAAACATAGATTGGAAAGTCTTTGCCAAAACAGATCAACTTTTCGTTAAGCAATATGAAGAAGAAACCAACCTTCGCTGCACTATCTTAATGGATATTTCCCAAAGCATGTACTATCCTAAACCAAAATATGATAAAATAAGGTTTAGTATCTATTGTGCTGCAGCCCTTTCTCACTTAATGATTTCTCAACGAGATGCCGTAGGCTTAATAGGCTTCTCAGACGGCGTAAAATTAACGACTGCACAGAAATCTAGTAAATCACATCTCCATCAATTGCTCCTACAATTGAATCAGTGGATGGAGACAGAAAGCATCCAATCGTCCTACTCTCAAATCGCTGAAAGTATTCATGCGGTTGCGAACAAAATCAGTCGCCGATCATTAGTGATCCTTTTTACAGATATGTTTCAAAACTCCTCATCATCTACCGATCTTTATGAGTCTCTTCAACATCTTAAACATAAAAATCATGAAGTTTTAATTTTTCATGTTTCTGATCAAAATACGGAGAGAACCTTTAATTTCGAAGATCGGCCCTATCTTTTCATAGATTCAGAAAATGGACGAAAAATAAAGATCACTCCGTCCCTACTCAAAGAGCAATACCAAATAAAAACGGAAAAATTTTATCAAGATATTCGACAAATGTGTGGTCAACTTAAAATCGACTTTATCGAGGTAGATACAAAAGAATCTTTTGATAAAATATTAGGGGCCTATCTTGTTAAAAGAAGAAAAATGAGCTAGTCGTGATTCATCAATTTAATCAAGATGTAACCATTCTTTTTTGGTCATCAATTCATCTTTCGTCTCAACATAATCAGGATCATCGACACAGCAATCTACAGGACATACCGCCGCACATTGTGGCTCTTCATGAAAACCTGTACATTCGGTACACTTACCTGGAACAATATAATAGAACTCTTCAGATACCGGCTCCTGATCGGTCTGCGCATCTAAAGTAATGCCTCCCTCTAACTCAACTTCCATTAAGCTTGTGCCGTCAGACCATTTCCATTGCTCACCCCCTTCGTATATCGCCGTATTGGGACATTCTGGTTCGCAAGCGCCACAATTGATACATTCATCGGTTATGATAATTGCCATTAGATATAAATGATTAATTTGTCTATAAAACTAGCAACAAAATAATTAGCGAAGTTGTTTCATTAAAATAAAAAATATTTTTGATCTAGAAAGTGTTTTGAATAATCGTAATCAAATTGGAGCTGAGCGGCAGCCTAGCCCGTCAATCCATCAGCTTATAAAGTTCTGAAATTTTTAAAGCACGATCCTTCCAATAGGCATCATCGAAAAATCCATATTGAGAAGGTTGATAATTACCTATCAAATCAACCTTAGATTTTTCTGGAACCTTCAGGCCCAAACACCAGTAAGCTGCGTTGACTAACATTCTTCGCGTACCCTCAGCAACCAAATCTGTTGAAGCCCCCATCGTTGTGGCAAAGACCCTTCCCTGTTTTCCATTCGGGATTTGATAATTTTTAATCCATGCTATGGGCATCATCGGTGCATTGAGATCAATGGATACGGTATCCCCTCGCTCATTTTTTCTATTTACAATGGCCCCCAGTTTGCTATCGCTAGGCCTCATTCCAAAAAAAGGATCAGACTTATCATAGGGGCCATTTCGCTCAGTAACTTGTCCAAGTAATAATGGAAATGCATCATCAACCATCGGCAATCTAATAGCATAAACATCGGTTGCCCCCCAAATCGAACCGGGCAGTATACTCTTAAAAACAGGATGATCCCGAGATGTCTTCGGAACGATACCTAGGGTACTTTGCTGACCATGGGCGCCATGGTGAGCGACCCATTTTTCACCTAAAATCAATTTTCCAAAGCCACCCTGCCAGACATTATTCTCTTTATAATAATTACCATAATGCGCAAAGCTACTCTTGATAGGACCCGTATCAAATTTAAAAGCATGCGTCGCCGTGCGCATGCCTAAAACAGGCTTTCCACTTTTTAAATAATCATCGATATAGCGCATTTGCATATCAGGCAAGGCTCTAAAACGTGTAAGGATAATCATTAAATCTGCATCGGCCAATGCCACTAAACCTGGGATGTTATTTTGATAATTCGGATTTACAATGCCTGGGTAATTGGGATTTTGGGCAAATAAAACCGTACAATTAAATCCATGATTGACATTTAAAATTTTGGCCAGTTGAACCAAGGTCTCTTCAGATCTATATTCTTCGTCTCCAGAAATTAATACAATTTTTGCCTTCTCGGGATTTCCCTTCCATTGAAGCCATTCCATGGTTTGATCCTGCCCTGAAAGCGTTACGACCATTGATGGTGATCCTTGGATATCGAACTGATGGATGAGAAACAGAGGAGCTATTAGATATTTGAATAATTTCATAGGCTGATTTTCGATCCCTCCTTAGCTTAAGGTAAATTAATTTATTTAAAGATATTCAAAAAATAATTTAATTAAGTCTTCCAATCATAAAATGATGAGACCAAAAACTTATCACTGAAGATACGCTATTATTTAATATCTCTATTGAAAAACCAGTTTTGTAACAAATAAGATTAGTTAAAAAAATAATTAGGTCTGATCAACTCTTCAATTCTTACCTTTGTCATGAAAATGCGATGGATCTATGAAATTGGAAGAACGTCTTAATACTTTTATCAAATTAAATCAAGTTCTAATTGAACTATCGGCCGTCGAACGCGCTGAAATTATAACGCAAGCCGCAAATAACAATCGTTGGTTTGATACATCCAATGTTGAACAAGCCCTATCGGGACTCATTCATTTAACTGATCCCGTCAAAATGAAAACTTGGCTGAATGGTTATGATCTGAAGCCATCAAAACAAAAAATCATTGGTTTGATTATGGCTGGAAACATACCTTTGGTTGGGTTTCATGACTTGATATGCGTACTCTTGTCCGGTCATAAAGCAGCTATAAAGTTGAGCAGTCAAGATTTATTTTTGATGCAATGGATCATCCGTAAACTATGTGAAATTGAACCTGCCTTCATTAACCAGATCGATGTTTGTGAGCAGCTCAAAGTTATGGATGCTGTGATTGCAACGGGTAGCAATAACACCGCAAGGTATTTTGATTATTATTTCGGAAAATACCCACATATTATCAGAAAAAACCGTACCTCTGTAGCTATTCTAAATGGTAAAGAAACAGATACTGAACTCATGAAACTAGGCAAAGACGTCTTTACTTATTTTGGGTTAGGTTGCCGAAATGTATCCAAAATATGGGTTCCTCAAGATTATCATTTTTTAAATCTTCTAAATCTATGGGCATCCTTTAAAAAAGTTGCTGAAAACTTTAAATACCATAATAATTATGAATATAATAAATCCATCTATCTAGTCAATGGGGTCACTCATTTGGATATGGGTTTTTTGCTACTTACTGAATCCGAAGCCCTCACCTCACCGATTTCTGTGTTATACTACCAACAATATCAAAATCTAACTGAGGTTGATCAATATCTCACTCAAAATCAGGACAAAATTCAATGTATGGTATCGAGTCAGCCGTCAAAGAATTTCATTCCTTTTGGCCAAACCCAAGTCCCTGAAATTTCAGACTATGCAGATGGTATAGATGTGATGCGATTTTTAAATACGCTCTAAATATAAACCTGCACCTTAAAATAAGTAAGCAAAAACTGATTTAAAAGAAATGAAACTTGGTTTAAAAAAGGGTACTCACGGTTAGACTTATTTATCAATCAATTACGATCTGCTTTCATTTTAACTATGCTATTTAGTCCTATACCAAGAATCAAAAGGCTTTTCAATTACCACCGAAATTGTTTATTTTTGATTACTAAAAATTATTAAGATACGTCAAACCAAAATTCTTCATGAAAAACATATTACTTGGTACTTTTATCATCTTATCTATTACCCTTTGTAGACCAAAAAAAGAGTCTGAAAAGACTGAAAAAATTGTATCCGAACCCCAGATACAATTGGTCAAAGCACCCTCTTCTCCAGCTTATCTAGATTCGGAATTGAATTTATCAGATATAAACCTTACCGCAACCGATACGAGTTATTTGGTTGATTTTAATTTTGATGTAAAAAATTATGAGCTGGGTATAATCACCGTAGATGCAAATGATCGGGGCATTGCAAATTCGGCAAAAGGACAGCACATTCACCTTATTTTGGATAATGAACCGTATTCAGCCCATTATGATCCAATGGCGCAAAAAAACTTACCAAAAGGTCAGTATGTGGCGCTAGCTTTTCTCTCGCGCTCCTACCATGAAAGTGTCAAAAATGAAAATTCCTTCATTCTTACCTCTTTTGATGCTAACAGTTCTAAAGCATTTCCTTATAAGTTTGATGAAAAAGGACAGCATATGTTTTATAGCCGTCCCAAAGGGACTTACAAAGGAAGTGATATCAATAAGCTTCTACTTGACTTTTTTCTCATCAATGTTACCCTTGGCCCTGACGGAAATAAGGTACGTGCTACTATAAATGATGAAGTCTTTTTGATCGATGAATGGATGCCTTACTATATCCTAGGATTAACGCCCGGGATACTCACAATAAAGCTTGAACTGATCGATGCTGATGGCGATCTGATCAAAGGCCCTTTCAACCAAGTAACACGAAATGTGATACTTTCAGAGTAATTAGGAACCATCAATGCTTAAGATAAAATTATCAATTTAACTATTAAAACAGACATCTTAACGACTCTCTTTCAAAGGGTACTAAATAATCATTCTGTATGGTAAACAGCCAGGACTTTATACTTTAAAAACCAATCATGTATTTAATCTTTGATACTGAAACTACCGGACTTCCTCTGCGTAGGAATGCGCCTATAGAAGAAGTTGATAACTGGCCTAGATTGGTTCAAATTGCATGGCAAGTGCATGATGCTTTTGGTAACTTAAAGTCACAAGGAAATAAAATTATCAAACCAGAGGGCTACACCATTCCCTTCAATGCACAAAAAATTCATGGGATAAGTACTGAAAGAGCTCTTCTTGAAGGAAATTCACTCAAATCGGTACTTGATTTGTTTGCCGGAGAGCTCAAAAACATACGAGTCCTTGTGGGTCACAATATTGACTTTGACAATAAAATTGTGGGTGCCGAATTTTTTCGATGTAATTCCCAAAATTTACTTGCTGATTTTCCGAGCATAGATACCTGTTTTCAAACCAAAGAGTTCATGCAACTAAGAGGAGGCATCGGAAGTCGATTAAAAGCACCTAAATTAATTGAACTTTATGAGAAACTTTTTGGGGCATCTTTTGGAGATGCACACGATGCCGCCTATGATGTAGACGCTACTGCGAAATCTTTTTTTGAATGCCTCCGCAGGGGAATCCTTGAACCGTTTGAACCCATCCCAAAAGAGGATATAAAATATCAGACTCCAGAACTCAAAAAAGCAAATTTCTCCGTCATCGAGGAAAAAGAAATCGTTGTTAAAAAGCAAGATACGCAAGCGCTCAGTAAAGGTGAATTCACGCACCTTCACCTCCACTCTCAATTCTCGGTACTTCAAGCAACGCCCGAACTGGATGGGATCTTTGAAAAAGCAACTGCTCTCAAGATGAGTGCGGTTGCGATTACTGATTTAAGCAACTTATTTGGCGCTTTTAAATTTGTTCGCTTGGCCAAAAAGTACGGTATAAAACCTATCATAGGATGTGAGTTTTATGTGGCCGAAGAACGAAAAAAGACAAAATTCACCAAAGACAGCCCTGACAAAAGGTTTCAACAAGTCCTCTTAGCTAAAAATAAAAAGGGTTATCAAAATTTAGTCAAGCTCAGCTCACTTGCCTATATCGAAGGCAATTATGGCCTTTATCCCCGAATAGATAAAGACCTGATTATTCAATATAGCGAAGGATTAATCGCGCTAAGTGGTGGTTTGAGAGGGGAAATTCCAAATTTAGTACTTAATGTGGGTGAGACCCAGGCAGAAGAAGCCCTGAATTGGTGGAAGGATGCTTTTGGTGATGACTTTTATCTCGAATTGAACCGGCACGGTATTCCTGAAGAAGACCATATGAATCAAATATTAAATCGATTTTCTTCATCGTATGGTATCAAAACCATCGCTGCTAATGAATTATTCTATTTGAATCAAGAAGATGCAAAGGCCCATGATGTGCTGATCTGCATTAAAGAAAATGAAAAACAAAGTACACCCATAGGTAGAGGACGTGGATTTAGACACGGAATGGTCAACGATCAATATTTTTTTAAGAGCCAAGAAGAGATGAAGGTCTTATTTGAAGATCTTCCTGAGGCCATAGAAAATATTAGTTCGCTGGTTTCCAAAATAGAACATTTTGAGTTGGAGCGCGAGGTACTATTACCCGACTTTGATATTCCTGAATCTTTTTTAAACCAACAAGATCAATCAGACGGTGGAAAGCGTGGAGAAAATGCCTATTTAAGATACCTCACCTACAAAGGTGCGGAAAAAAAATATGAGCAGATCGACCATACATTAAAAGAGCGCATTGATTTTGAATTAGAAACCATACAAAATACGGGCTATCCTGGTTATTTTTTGATCGTCCAAGATTTCACCTCAAAAGCGCGTGAAATGGGGGTCGCTGTGGGGCCTGGACGAGGATCTGCCGCAGGTAGTGTCGTCGCTTATTGTATTGGTATTACCAATGTAAATCCTATTGCCTATAATTTACTTTTCGAACGTTTTTTAAATCCTGATCGAGTCTCACTTCCCGATATTGATATTGATTTTGACAATGAAGGTAGGGAAAAAGTAATCAATTACGTTGTCAATAAATATGGCTTCAATCAAGTAGCCCAAATCATTACTTACGGTACGATGGCGCCAAAATCTGCCATAAGAGATGCGGGTCGTGTCATGGAATTACCCCTGTCAGAGACGGACAAAATTGCCAAATTGATTCCCGAAAGACCCGGAACTAATTTTATACAAGCATTGAAAGAGGTTCCAAGCCTCAAGTCTATGCAGAAGGGGAGTGATTTACCCTCTCAGGTATTAAATCAAGCCTTAATTTTAGAGGGATCCCTGAGGAATACTGGGATTCATGCATGTGGGGTGATCATCACGCCTAAAGACATGTCCAATTATGTCCCCATGGCTCGGGCAAAAGATTCTGAATTGCTCATCACCCAATTCGATAACAGTGTCGTAGAATCAGCAGGTATGCTGAAAATGGATTTTCTGGGATTAAGGACGCTTTCCATCATTAAAACAGCGGTAGAAAACATAGATAAGAGGAATGGTATTCAAATTGACATTGATCTCATCCCCTTAGATGATAAAGCTACCTATGAATTATATCAGAGAGGAGCAACCAACGGAACCTTTCAGTTCGAGTCTCCTGGTATGCAAAAACATCTTCAAGCCCTAAGACCTGATAAATTTGAAGATCTAATTGCTATGAATGCGCTCTATCGCCCCGGGCCGATGGAATACATCCCCAACTTCATCAGTCGTAAGCATGGTACAGAAAAAATCCATTATGACTTACCAGATATGGAAGAATATCTGGCAGAGACCTATGGCATCACTGTTTATCAAGAACAAGTCATGTTACTCTCTCAAAAAATAGCTGGCTTTAGCAAAGGAGAAGCAGATGTTTTGAGAAAAGCCATGGGCAAGAAAATATTCAAGCTACTTGAAGAACTCAAACCCAAATTCATAAATCAAGCCAAAGTGAAGGGTCATGATCAGACCAGTCTCGAAAAAATATGGAAGGATTGGGAAGCTTTTGCTGCGTATGCTTTCAATAAATCTCATAGTACCTGCTACTCTGTGGTAGCCTATCAAACGGGATACCTTAAGGCCAATTATCCTGCTGAATATATGGCGGCCGTGTTGACTCACAATCAAAACAATATTGATAAGATCACTTTTTTCATGGAAGAATGCCGAAATCAAAATATCGTAGTTTTGGGTCCTGATGTCAATGAATCTGATCAACATTTCACAGTGAATTCAGCTGGTGAAATTAGATTTGGCCTGGGAGCCATTAAAGGTACTGGTGAAGCGGCAGTCCAAGCTATTATGGCTGAACGAAAAGATGAACCCTTCAAGGATCTCTTTGATTTTGCAGTCAGGGTGGATTTGCGGGCAGTGAACAAAAAATCATTTGAAGCCTTGGCAAAAGCTGGTGGTTTTGATTGCTTCCCCACCTATCACCGAAGGCAATATGTAGAGCCTGATATGGAAGGGAGCTCATTGATAGAAAGAGCCATTTCCTATGCAAATAAAGTTCAGCAGGAAGCTTTAAGTGCACAAGGATCACTGTTTGGTGGTCGGGAAAATAAGGGACTATCAAAACCAAAAGCTGGTGAAGTAGCTCCGTATGGAGAGATAGAAAAACTAAATATTGAAAAAGATTTAGTCGGCCTTTACATCTCTGGACACCCTTTAGACCAGTACAAATTTGAAATGCGTTTCCTTACTAAAGGAAAAATCAGTGACCTAAAAGATCTCTTATTGGTCAACGGCCAGATATTCAAAATAGGAGGAATTATTAGTCAAGTTCAGCATAGAATGACTAAAAAAGGTAACCCATTTGGTCAATTTACCTTTGAAGATTATAGTGACAGTCATAACTTTTTCCTATTTTCAGATACCTATTTAAAGTTTAAGAATTTCTTAGAAGTGGGCTGGTTTTTATCCTTAAGTGGATCCGTTCAAAACAGATGGAAAAGTGAAGAACTAGAATTTAAAATCTCCAATATAGAATACTTAGGAGACATTAGAGAAAAAGCCATCAAGGGACTCGAAATTCAAGTAAACCTTCAAGATATTAATGATAATCTTATTGATGAACTCCAAAAATTGGGAGAGCAGTTCCCTGGGAATTGTATGATCAAATTAAATATTTATAACCGATATGAAGACCGTATGATCAATGTGGAAATGCTCAGTCGAAGCGTAACCATTGACCCGAACTATGCACTTATAAAAAAAATAGAAACAATGGTTGACCTTCGCTATAAAGTGCTGCTCAATTAAAAAAAAAATTATGTTAAAGTAGTACTCATATTATTAATTGAGAAAACAAATTGCTTAAGTTTGCAACTTGAAAAAAAAATTAATAAACAATAAGGAAAAGAAAAATTTTATGTCAAAGCCAGTAGAAATAACAGATAGTAATTTTGAGGAGATCATCAACTCAGAAAAACCTGTATTGGTTGATTTTTGGGCAGAATGGTGTGGCCCATGTAAAATGATTGGCCCCGTGGTTGAAGAGTTAGCCAATGAATTTGACGGTAAAGCCATCATTGGAAAAGTAGATGTTGACACCAACCCTGAAGTTTCTGCCAAATTTGGCATCCGATCGATACCTACCCTACTTGTATTCAAAGGAGGAGAAATTGTCGACAAACAAGTGGGAGCAGTCCCCAAGTCGGTATTGAGCGAAAAAATAGAAGCCCAATTGGCTTGAAGTATTAAATAGATCTTATTTGATCTAAGATCTATTTAATTGGTTTTCAATGGTTAGATGTTAATAAATGGGGCCATCCACAAATCTTAAATAAAGCCTACCACACAACGTTCCTCACTCAAAAGATCCATATCTTTTCTTGAAAAAGCCGATTTAACGTCTTGCATTCTATCCCTGAATGCAGTACTAAACTCCTTACGTTTTAAAGCCTCAAGAAACCTTCTAACTTCTATTTCCTCTTCCAATACCAATTCAGGTACCATTGCGGTCTTGTTATCATCGCCTTTGGCCACCATCGTAAAATAAGATGAATTGGTATGTCTGGCTGTGCCCATCTTAACGTTTTCAGCTACTACCTTCATTCCCACAACTAAAGATGATTTACCTACATAATTCACCGAAGCATAAAACGAAACTAAATCTCCTACTTCAACAGGTTGAAGAAACTCAACATTTTCAATCGATACCGTCACACAATAATTACCCGCATGCTTACTTGCGCAAGCATAAGCTGTCTTATCCATTATGGATAATAAGATACCCCCATGTATTTTTCCGCCAAAATTTGCGTATGAGGGGATCATTAATTCAGTAATGGTAGTTTGGGAATTTTTAACTGTTTTGGCTTCCATGAGTTTACTTATTTAATTACCTAAAGTTAGTGGAACTAAAATTGTTCAAAAACATTTGTACAACTTAATTAAATTTCTTTTCAAAGAAATTATCAACGTGTTTATTAACAGCATGAAAAGATATCAAGTACATTATCCACATTACAACTACATAATATCAACAATTTTTTGAGAATCTCAAAGAATGAAAGTTCCGTATTGATATTATACCAAACATATTGTCTAAATTGAGGCAATATAATTTGAGAAAGCATTGAAATTTAGTGAACTAGGATTCCATCCAAACTTATTGCAGGGCATTGATGCAATAGGTTTTGAATCCGCAACGCCCATCCAAGAGCAAGCAATTCCCGTCATTTTAGCTGGCAAAGACCTTATAGGATCTGCTCAAACAGGTACGGGTAAAACTGCTGCCTTTTTACTACCCATTATTAATGACATTTTATCTAAAAATGAACCTGAAGCAACTAAATGTTTAATCGTTGTTCCCACTCGGGAATTGGCTATTCAGATAGATCAGCAGATGCAAGGTCTCTCCTATTTTACACGGGTAAACTCCATCGCAGTGTACGGTGGTGGTGATGGGGATCTCTTTGCTCAAGAGAAAAAAGCCCTTTCTGAGGGTGCATCGGTTATTACAGCTACACCCGGAAGATTGATCGCCCATCTGAAAATGGGCTATGTTAATATGGAAAGTTTACGTTTTCTCGTACTTGATGAAGCCGATCGTATGCTTGATATGGGGTTTCATCAAGACATTCAGAAAATCATTTCATTTCTACCCAAAAAACGACAAAATTTGATGTTTTCTGCTACGATGCCTCCTAAGATAAGAACACTTGCTAAGGAAGTATTGAATAATCCTGAAGAAATTAATGTTGCCGTTTCCGTACCTGCTGACAAGATTATTCAAGTGGGATTTGTGGTGCACGATACTCAAAAAATCCCCATGATAGAGCATGTACTGAGTGCAGGAAATTTTTTAAGTGTCATTGTCTTTTGTTCGACGAAAGACAATACCAAAAATTTGACCAAATCACTAAAAAAATTAAAATTTTCAGTAGCTCAAATACATTCAGACCTTGATCAAAAAGAAAGAGGTGAAGTACTTAATTTATTTAAAGCGAAAAAATTAACCATTCTAGTGGCAACTGATATATTGTCTCGAGGGATTGATATTGAAGACATTGAATTGGTTATCAATTATGATGTCCCCAATGATGTAGAAGATTATATTCACAGAATTGGGCGAACTGCTCGAGCAGCGGCCAAGGGGGTTGCCTTCACCTTTATCAATGAAAAGGAACAAAGACAATTTGGTGATATTGAGAAATTCATTGGCAGAACCATAGACAAAGCCGAAATTCCTGAAAGTTTAGGTGTGGCTCCAGATTACAATCCTGATCAAAAAAGAGAATATCACAAGCCTTTCCACGGAAAAAAGCGTAGGTGATTATTAGAAATAAAGAGAGCTAAAAATCGTTAGACATTAGTTTATTATTTATTTTCGTAGCATTCTGTAATTGGTCCTTTTTTTAGTTTTTAATTTTCATATGCATTCATTTAAACTTATTTCCCTAATCTTATTAATTGACCTCATGTTCTCTTCTTCATGTGTCTCCAATACCTCTGACTCTCAAAAGCGCAATAAAAACATTACCAAAGCATTTCTTAGCGACATAAAACTAGATACGGCTACCTTTGCGGGTGGTTGTTTTTGGTGCATTGAAGCCTCATTTGAACAAATTGAAGGAGTCATTGAGGCCGTTTCTGGATACGCTGGTGGTACAAAAAATAATGCTCGATATGATCTTGTTTCATCGGGCAAGACAGCGCATGCAGAAGCTGTTCAGATATATTATGACCCCAATAAAATCAGCTTTGAAATTTTGTTAGACATTCTTTTTACAGCACATGATCCTACACAATTGAACCGACAAGGGCCTGATGTTGGAAAACAATATCGATCAGTGGTCTTTTATCATAATGGGTCTCAAAAAAAAATAGTGAATCAGAAAATAAAAGAGATAAGTCCTGTTTTTTCCAGTCCTATAGTCACACTCATAGAACCTCTGGTCGCTTTTTATCCCGCTGAAGACTATCATCAAGATTATGAAAAAAATAATCCGTATCAGCCTTATGTCTTGAGTGTTTCAAAACCAAAAATAGATTTAGTAGCCAGAAAATTTAAAGCACTTTTAAAAGTATCTGAATAATTTTCAACTTCAGAACCTCAGAAGATAGGCGCTTGTATTCAAGATTTAAAACTCACTCATGATCACTCAAAAAAAAGAAAGCCAAAGTAATTTCATGCATATGGTCTTTTTTTGGTTAAAAGACACCTCGGATAAGCAGGTAGATACTTTTAAAAACCGTACGATTTCTTTCCTTGATCAGGTAGAAAGTATCGATACTTATCATGTTGGAATTCCTGCATCAACAGATAGACCAATCATTGAACGAAGTTATACCGTTGCTCTAGTGGTCACCTTTCAAGATAAAGAAGCGCATGATATATACCAGGATCATGAAGCACACAAGCACTTTATAAATGACTGTCAACACTTATGGGATAGCGTGAAGATTTTTGATACCGATAAATGAAAATATACTAAACACGCTTGCAAATCCCATTATACGGGCAATATTCGCATTTTTTAAGATCATGGGTCTGATCGAAGGGAATTTCAGTATCCCAAATTTCGGTAAGTAATTCATTCAAAACTTGCTCAAAACCATCACTGTAGTGTCCAAATGATTGTACTTGGATTTCTGATTGACCCTTCTCTTTTTGAGTCAATTTCCAATCAAATTTATTATCAAAAAGATGCTTACTATTAAATATACTAGGTTCAATGCGCTCGTACGAATCTTTATATCCGCTTTGTACTAGATAGCTATAGAAAAATATTTGAAAAGCGGTTTTATTTCGTTTATCGTTTTCAGGATCAATGAGTGACGCAAGGGTCTCGAAGGTTTTCTCATCCTTACCCGTTTTGTAGTCTAACACCCTCAATACACCCCCCTTTAAATCAATTCTGTCAATTTTACCCTTGAGACCGATCATCTGCTTCCTACCATTTACCTGAATCGGCAGGTCAACAGAGAAACCGTCTTTACTACCTGACTCTAAGCCTATTATTTTAAATGGTGCATACTTTTCATCTATGTCCAATATTTTATTGATCATCTTTTTTATTATTTCAGCAGCAATGATATTTCTGCCTTCAATCATTATTTTTTTCTTGTCTCCCTTAATTTGATAATGCTTACGAAACGCTTCATTAATGACTCCATCCACTCCTTCTCTCAACCAAAAGAAATGTGGAGCACCCACGATAGATGTCTTTTGTATAACAATGAATTGGCGATATAAAATTTCCATGGCATCGTGAAGAATATTACCAAAAATCATAGCGTCTAGCTCTTCTTGAATTTGCTCCTCTTCGTACAGTTCTGCGATGTATTTATAGTAAAATCTGAGTTTACAATGGAGATAAGTATCTAATGCTGATGGAGTCAATCTACTCATATAAGGATTCTTAAAATCCGAAGTGAACCTTGCTAGCTTTTTCATAACCGAATAATCCTTATTCACTAAGATTTCTTTTTTAACAGGGAGTACAATAGGATTAGCTAATATTTCCTTTTTGATCGAATGAAACGACTCAAGTTCCAGTTGTTTTACCAAACGACTCAATTCTCCATTCACATTGAATTCTGAAATTGTATTATAATAAAAAACTACTACCCGAGAACGTTGTAACAATCGATAAAACAAATAGGCATATATCGCATCTTGATGTTCATGGGTAGGTAAGTCAAACGCTCTTCTGATATTATAGGGAATAAAAGATCCACTTCGTGGGGGTGCGGGCCACGCATTTTCATTCATACTCAATACAAAAACATGTTCAAAATCTAGATTCCTAGTTTCTAATATACCCATGATCTGGATCCCTCTTAAAGGTTCTCCTGAAAAGGGTATTTTCAAACTTCTCGAAATTTTTTGAAACAATTGAATCAAAAATTCATAGGATAAGAGATCCGCTTGCACTCCTAATACTTCTCTCAATTGAAAAATATGCTGATAATATTTATGAATAAAGACACTATCGAGACCATCTTTTTCTATTTCTGATTGATCTTCAAATGTTTTAAGAATTTCTAATAGATAATCTAATGGATTTTCTGGCTTTGAAAATATTAATTTCAATAAGGGTGAACTCAATGGAATATGACTGTCCTCCACAAAAACCAAATTGTACTTTTTGATTTTAGCATTTAATTCTTTGAAACGAGTGACGTCCAACCCATAAATCAAGGGATGCTCCAAGATAGAAATGACGGGTTTATGATAGAAAATATCCCCATGGACCGCAGGTCTTCGCGTATTTTGAAGCATCAATATACTTTCTAATAAGGCATATATAGGCGTGTCTTTGAGGGGAAAGCCCATCGTTATGTTGATCTCGTTCAACGCCTTGGGCAATGCATGTAAAACAGGAAATAGCATGTATTCATTGGGGAGAACAATGACTACATTTTCAGCTTTGAAATGTGGTGCTGACATTAAAATTGATAATTTTTCACCCAAAGCTTTGGCTTGACCCACTTCCAAGGAAACGCCGACGGCGGTCATTAATTTGGGTTTATCAATGTGTTCAGGGATCTTTGATTTAAAAGTTTTACCTAGAATCTGATCTTTTTGATACATACGGTGAAAGTAGCCTGCCTCCTGGGCCGTATCTTGTAGGTAATAAGCATCTGTATCCCAAAGCACCTCCGCCCCTTTATGCTCAACATAATATTTTATAATCTCCTCTTCAACGGCTGTTAATGCATTAAATCCAACAAAAATCAACTGCCCTTTATCATGATAATCATCTGCTAATAAATGTGCTAAAAAATCTGCGTAAATCATCCCAATGTATGCTTTCCCTTTTACCACCAATAGAGACTTATATTCAATATATATGGATTTAAGTATTTTCCATGTCTCCAAAAATATATCTTGATTTTTGCTACTTTTCGGTAAAAAGGTAGCCCAAAAAGAAGTGATTATTTTTTTATCTTCTTTTGAAAGAAAATAAAATTCTTGATCGAGCTCCTTTTGAGATTTTATGCTGGTAAAAATTTGATGGGCGTCCACTCTATATTGATCTATTTCTTCAAAATCTTTTATGATCATCTCCCCCCAAAAGAAAAATTTATCGAGGGCCTCTCCTTTTTCTTGATGATTTAAATAAACCTCATGTAACAATAGGACTGATTCAAAAATTTCTATTTTTTCAAATTGAGAGTGGGCCACAATAAAATCCTCAAGACTTGAAATGTGAGGCAGCCAAATAGGTTTTTTAATCCTTTTTCCAAGTTCTTGCTGTAAGAAAAGTCCTGCCCTCCTATTGGGGAAAATCACTGTCAGGTTTCTTGGATCCTGATATTTTGTAAGCAATCGCTCCGCAAGATCTCCAATAAAACTTTTCATAATGAACGAGATACCATTAAGTGAAAAATAAAGTTACGTTTTTCTAGCGATGGTAAAAGCGAGAAGCTGCTCTAATGAATTTCTGTAAACTGAATCTGGATAAGTTTTAAGGATAGCAATAGCTTCTAAGAGAAAATCATTCATTTTTTTCGTCGCATAGTCAATCCCCCCTTTTGCTACTACGAATTCAATTACTTTTTTCACGTTGGTAGATTTTTTTTCACTATCCGAAATCATTTTTTTAATCATTGCCACCTCTGATGAAGTGCTCTGCTTGAGCGCATAAATAACCGGTAAAGTCATCTTCCTTTCTCGAATATCAATGCCCGTAGGCTTTCCAATAGCCGCGTTTTCATAGTCAAATAAATCATCTTTTATCTGAAATGCCATACCTACATTAGTACCAAAAATCCCCATTTTAGATATGTCTTTCTCGGTTCCTCCACCAGAACTTGCGCCTACTTCACAACAAGAGGTAATCAAGCTGGCCGTTTTTTGCCTGATTACTTCATAGTACAACTCCTCTGTAATATCCAATTTCCTCGCCTTCTCCATCTGAAGCAATTCTCCCTCACTCATTTGCTGCACAGCATTAGAAACAATCCGAAGCAATCCAAAATCATCATTTTTCAAGGAAAGCAGTAACCCTTTTGACAAAAGAAAATCTCCCACCAAGACGGCTATCTTATTTTTCCAAAGGGCATTAATTGAAAAAAATCCACGACGATAATGTGCATTATCTACCACATCATCATGAACCAAGCTGGCTGTATGCAAAAGCTCTATTAAAGCAGCACCTCGATGCGTAGCCTCGTTAATATTGCCTATAATCGCAGCGGTAAGAAACACAAACAACGGCCGCATTTGCTTTCCTTTTCTTTTGATAATGTAATCCATGATTTTATCAAGCAAAATCACCTTACTCTTCATGGACTGACGGAATTTTAATTCAAATTCATTCATTTCCTGTTCTACAGGGGCTTGTATGTCTTTGAGTGTGCTCATATAATTACAATATTAAACTACTTCGCTTGCATAAAAAATAGGCACTTATAATGAGCGTCATTAGATTTACATATATCTTAAACATATGAGTGTGAAAAAAGAGAAATATCATCTTCTAGACGTCTTTACGAATAAGAAATTTGGAGGAAATCAATTGGCCATCTTCGAAGATGCAACAGAAATTCCATCTGAAATGTTTCAAAACATTGCTCGAGAGCTCAACTTATCAGAAACCGTATTTCTTTTTCCAAAAAATAAGGATGGAAGATACCCAATGCGCATTTTCACACCCGTCAAAGAACTGCCTACGGCAGGTCATCCCAGTATTGGAACTGCCTATTTCTTAGCGCAAAATTTCCCTAAAAAGGATGGACTAATAACGATAATCTTAAACCAGAATATTGGCCCGATTGAAGTGAAAATCGAAATGTCTAAAAAAGGACCGCTTTTGGCTACTATGTATCAAGTAAGTCCTCATTTTGGAGATATTTTGGATAATAGATCCGAAATAGCAGAATTATTCAATCTAACATCATCAGACTTAATGGATTATCCGGTACAAGAAGTTTCTTGTGGGGTGCCTTACATCATCGTACCAGTAAAAACCCTTGAAAATATTCAAAATTTAACTTTTAATACCCAAGTTTGGCAACAGCTCAAATCTACATTAAAAGATCTTAGCGTTTATGTGTTCACGCCACAGGGATTATTACCTGACAGTGATTTACACGGCCGTATGTTTGCTCCAGAAATTGGTATTACAGAAGATCCTGCAACCGGTTCTGCCAATGGACCCTTAGCCTGTTATTTATTTAAATATGGTATAAAAAAAGGTCCAATCATCAGTGAACAAGGTTTTGAGATGAATCGACCTAGTATCCTCCATCTTGAAATTGAAAACGAAAAAGAAATAATAAAAAAGGTAAAGGTAGGCGGACAAGCCGTATTTGTCGGACAAGGGCAATTTATCATTGATTAAATAGTCAAATGTTTATATTTGCGGACTTAAAAACATTAAATGAGTCAGAATAGGCCTCGATATAAAGATATTCTCAAGAGAAAAAAAGATTGGCCCATTGTCAATCTTTCACAAAATAAAACCCCATTTCTCAATGAAGTGAGTCGACATGTTTTTACAAATCTGACACAAGACAATGGGCGAAAATCTCTTCATGAAGAACTCGAAACGACTATCTACAGAGAGAAACAACGTGTCATTAACAACCCATGGCGCGTAGACCCAAAAGATGATTTAACTTTTTGGAAAACTATCCAGAAAAAACAATTAGCGATCAAAGAAAGTAAGGATAGGCTCATCATTGAGAAAGAAATTTTAAAAGAAATTATTGATCGCTATTGTAAAGAAATTGTTGGTAATTTCAATAAATCTTCCTATCGATTTGCAAAAAGGATTACCACTTTTGGATTTGCCCGATTGCTCAATGCCGCTCGGGTCAAAGGATTTAATTCGATATTCAGTCGACAGTTAGATTTACAAGATCAAATCCATGTAGTTGGTGAACCTGATCAATTAAGGAAACTAGCGAAAATAGGGACCATTATTCTAGTTCCTACCCATTTTAGCAATCTAGATTCTATTCTAATTGGATGGGTGATCCAGTTTTTAGGACTCCCACCCTTCATCTATGGTGCAGGCCTTAACCTTTTCAATATTAAAATATTGGCCTATTTTATGAATAGCTTGGGAGCCTATAAATTAGATCGAAGAAAGAAAAATCCCATTTATTTAGAAACCCTAAAAGAATATTCAAAAAGGGCTTTAGAATGGGGATGTCACAGCCTATTTTTTCCAGGAGGTACCAGGAGTCGCTCCGGTCAAATTGAAAATTCATTGAAATTAGGCTTATTAGGTACTGCCATTGAAGCACAAAGATCTCTCATCAGTGACCATGGTAAGCAAGCCAAACCTATTTTTATTGTACCTGTGGTCATTAATTACCAGTTTACGCTCGAAGCACCTTCGTTAATCAATGAACATCTCAAAAGAACTGGGAGAGAAAGGTATTATAGAGAGTCAGATGCCTACAGTAATTCTAAAAAAATCACCACATTTCTGATGAAATTTTTTACCAAAAAATCTGATATTTCGGTTAGTATTGGGG
>Ga0206124_10000354_pt1 | contig 36581 bp, 31 predicted proteins | sample Helgoland_Spring_3_FD_148671 | JGI IMG/M metagenome (GOLD analysis project Ga0206124, IMG submission 148671) | Pelagic subsurface seawater microbial communities from Kabeltonne, Helgoland, North Sea - Helgoland_Spring_Bloom_20160321_2 | ecosystem: Environmental > Aquatic > Marine > Epipelagic ... | reverse complement strand
CCCCCTCTAATTTAAGGCTCAACCGGTGAATCCAACGTGTCCGGTTTGGAGCGCAATGTTCGCAGACGCTCATGCTGCTCGTCCCCTTTTCCCGGAGAAAAGCCCTTTTGAATTTCCAGCTCCTCCAGTTCGATGTCCTCTTCCTCGTCAAGGATGGAAAAGAAGGGCTCTGAAAAAGACTGTGTAGTCAAGGATTTTTCAAATGCCAACAGCAAGGATGGCAGCAAGAGTAAGTTGGTAAACATGGCCACCCCGAGCGTGATGGAAACGAGCAAGCCGAGGTACCGCGTTCCTTCGAACTCGGACATCGCGAACATCAAAAAGCCAAAAAATAGCACAATGGACGTGTACATCATGCTCACCCCCGTTTCTTTCAAGGCCAGCATGACCGAATGTTTGATATTCCAAGCCTTGAAGTTGAGTTCTTGTCTGTATTTGGCCAAAAAGTGAATGGTGTCGTCTACTGAAATGCCGAATGCAATGCTGAAGACAAGAATGGTCGAAGGTTTGATCGGTATGCCTAGCCACCCCATAAATCCAGCGGTGAAGAGCAGTGGAAAAAGATTCGGCAACAAGGCAATTCCTACCATCCGAGAAGACTTGAAGAGCAAGGCCATCATCAGAGCAATTACACAGATGGCCAAAGCGATGGAGATGCCCAGGTTCTTGACCATGTATGTTGTACCCTCAAGGAACGTAACGCTGGTTCCGGTCAGAATTAGGCTGTAATCGGGAGCGGGGAAAATGCTGTCCAACCGGGGCTTGATTTCATCCATCAAGGCGCGCATTTCCAATGTTCCAATGTCCATCATCTGGGCACTGACGCGCGCAACGGAACGGTCCTCATTGAAAAACTTCGAAGCCACGTCCACCGCTGCTCCTGCATCGCCTGCAGCCGACTCAGTCCCTCGAATCCATGGGCCAAACTGCGTTTTTTCCATTCCTAAGCGAGGCAGTCGGTAATTTTTAGGATGGCCATTTTTGAAGGCTTGAAACGCAAATTTCGTCGCGTCCGCAGCACTGATGGATCGGCTGTATTCAGGGTACTCCTCCAAAACATTTTGAAGTTTATCCACCCGTTTCAAAAAATTGGAGCCCGTGACCCCATTGGGGCGATGGGTATCAATCATCACCTCGAATGGCATCGCACCACCAAATCGGCTTTCCATCCACTTCAAATCGGTAATGACTCGGTCTTCATCTGGCAAATCATCGACAATATTGCCGGTCGTTTCCATTTGGAAGATTCCTCCAATGCTAAACAGCAATAACAATACCGCTCCCACGTAGACCCGAGGCCGATGGTTTTCGACCACCTCAGCGAGTCGGTTCACAAAAACGAACATCCACCGCCGGTCCAAGTGCCGTGTATGCTTCACTTTGGGAGCGGGTAGGCCTGTCATCAGCGCTGGAATGACAATGATGGAGATGACAAAAACGCCCAGGATGTTGATCGCCGTGACTGTTCCAAAGTTGCGCAGCATCTCACTGTGGGTGAAAATGAAGGTCGCAAAGCCCAAGGAAGTTGTGAAATTTGTGAGCAACGTCGCATTGCCAACCTTCACAATCATACGCTGAAGCGCCATGGCTTTGTTTCCGTGCCGCTTGTACTCCGCGTGGTACTTATTGATCAAGTAAATGCAATTCGGAACCCCGATGACAATCATCAAAGGTGGGATCAAGCTCATGATCAGGTTCACTGGGAAATCAAACAAGGCGATGGTTCCCAATGACCAAATAACCCCGGTGCCCACTACTATTAAGCTCACTCCTGTGACCACCGGATTTCGGAAAAACACCAGAAGAAGCAACATCGTGACGAGCAAAGCCGCTCCAATAAACCAGCCGATTTCATTTTTAACCTTGTTGGTCATTTGGACCCGGATGAATGGCAGCCCGCTGATTGACAGCGGCATACCATGGCGCTCACTCCACTCGTCTGCGATGGCCACCACATCCTCTACAACGGCCCCCCTGTGCTTGGAGTCAAACAGCTCTGGGTTCATGAAAACCGAGAGCAGCGTTGCATCATGAGAAGCGTTAAACAGCAGTCCTTCGTAAAACGGCAGTTCGATCAATCGATTCAACAAACTGTCCACGTAGAGCTGATCGATTCCGTTGGCGCTCTCAAATCGACCGATTGGCACCAGCGGCGCCAAAACAAAGCGCCGGGCGAGGGGGTCTTTTTTCACCTCAAAGGCGCGTGTGATGGAAAAAACGCTGTCAATAAGTGGCAACTGAATGGGCTCATCAATTCCATCATCCACCGTATCCCGCATTGTGGGCATGGCGTGAATGGACTTCGCCAATTCCTCCCAAGCCCTCAATCCATCCGGAGTGCTCAAAGGCGCCAAATCAGCACCAATCAACATGACATTGCCTTCCGTTCCGAAAACCTCTTGAAAACGCGCGTAATCCAGTGCAATGGAATCGTCGGCTGGAAGCAATCCGCTGAACGTGTATTGCAGGCGAAGATTCGGAATCTGCTTCGCCATGAATGCCGTTCCCAAAGCAAGCAAAACCAACCACAGCAATCGCTGGCGAATTAATACGGATGCTATGCTATTCCACATGAAACATGAGTGATGCCTTGGGCGATGATATGCACTTTAAACGATTGAATGACGGGCTTTGTTCGGAAACTTGCATGCAAAGAAAGGGGAAAATGAACGCCATCAGGCCGAATGCACCGGAAGGCTGCGTTTACGCGCCGTGAACGTTACCTTTGCTTCATGGAATCTTATGATGTTATTGTCATTGGCAGCGGACCTGGAGGATATGTAGCAGCCATCCGCGCGGCGCAATTAGGAAAGAAAACCGCCTTGATTGAAAAGTACAACTCACTCGGTGGCACGTGCCTCAATGTGGGATGCATCCCATCCAAAGCGCTTCTCGACAGCTCTGAGCACTACCACCAAGCCCTGCATCAATTCGATGCCCATGGCATTGGAACGGGTGAGTTGAAGCTCGATTTCAAGCGGATGATTGCGCGCAAAGCAGAAGTGGTGGGCCAGACGGTCGGAGGAATTGATTTTCTCATGAAGAAAAACGGCATTGATGTTCTCAATGGCTTCGGTTCGTTTGTAGACGCCAACACCATTGAAGTGAAGCCATCCAAAGGCAAAGCATCGAAGGTTCACGGTTCACATATCATCCTTGCGACCGGTTCCAAACCGGCATCGCTACCCTTCATTCATATTGACAAAAAGCGCATCATTACTTCCACCGAGGCCTTGTCCCTTGAAGCCCTGCCCAAAAGCATGGTAGTCATTGGTGGTGGTGTCATTGGATTGGAAATGGGAAGCGTCTACGCCCGATTGGGAACGGAAGTCCATGTGGTAGAATACCAAGACGCCATTATCCCAACCATGGACAGAAGCATGGGCAAAGAATTGATGCGAAGCATGAAAAAGCTTGGGGTCAAATTCCATTTGCAACACGGGGTCAAAGACGTGAGGGCTTCGGGCAAAAACGTCACCGTCAAGGCCGACGACAAAAAGGGGAAGGAAGTAAGTTGGACGGCTGATTATTGCCTCGTTTCCGTAGGCCGAAAACCCTATACCGACGGACTGAACCTCGAAGCTGCAGGACTCACAACCGATGACCGCGGCCGCATTGAAGTCAACGATCAGATGCGCACCGCTGTTCCGCATATTTTTGCTATTGGCGATGTGGTGCGCGGTGCAATGCTCGCTCACAAGGCAGAGGAAGAAGGGGTTGTGGCTGCAGAAGTGATTGCCGGTGAGCACCCACACATTGATTACAACCTCATTCCCAATGTCGTTTACACCTGGCCGGAGGTGGCTGGTGTGGGCCAAACAGAGGAACAATTGAAAGCATCCGAAACACCTTACAAAGCAGGATCATTTCCGTTCAAAGCGAGCGGTCGAGCCCGCGCTTCGATGGATACAGACGGGTCAATTAAGGTGCTTGCCCACGCGGACACCGATGAAATTCTCGGGGTCCACATGTGCGGCCCTCGTGCAGCAGACATGATTGCTGAAGCAGTCGTTGCCATGGAATTCAGAGCCACGGCAGAAGACATCAGCCGCATGTCGCATGCGCACCCCACCTTCACGGAAGCCATCAAAGAAGCCGCGCTTGCCGCAACCGGAAACCGAGCGTTGCACGTGTAAAAACAACCCCCATGTCCTCCGAAACGCAAGCAATCGCAACGCCACCGACCCGACCGGCTTCGAGCTCGGTCCATTCGGAGTCTGCGGCACAGGGTTTTGAGGCATTCCAAGCCAAAACGCTGCCCGATTTGAGCCGCATTTTCCAACGGGAAACCCATGCCTCACTGCTTTTTGACGACCATCCTGAGGGCAAATGTTTGTTGGCCGTCGGTGCGAAACGATCTTTCACCTGGAGCGGAGAAAATCCCGAAAGCCTTGACGGCTGGAGTTCTTTTTTAAAGCCTGCAGGAAAATCAACTTGGGCTTTTGGCTGGCTCGGGTATGACCTCAAAAACGGCATCGAGCGATTGGAATCGCAACGACTCGATCATGCTCAATTCCCAACGTTGCATTGGGTAGAGCCACGCGTGGTCATCGAATGGGGAGGGGGCGACCCCAATGCCCGTATTGTCCACGGTGCTCTCGAGGAAGATGCCCAAGCACTCTTGCTAGAAGTGCAAACTCCACTATCCTCGATGCCAGAAGCGCCTGAAATTTCGATGAAACCGCGCTGGGATGAAGCCACTTACCTCCAGCGCGCGAGGCGGGTGAAAAAACACATCCAACGAGGCGATGTTTATGAACTGAACCTTTGCCAAGAATGGATGAGCAATGACAAATTGGACTCGGTTTGGGATGCCTTTGTCCGCCTCCAACATTTCACCCAATCGCCCTATTCTGCGCTTGTCAAAGCAGGTGAATTTCACTTGATTTCGGGTTCGCCTGAATTGTTTTTGGACAAAAAAGGCTCAACCCTCACCTCAAGCCCCATCAAGGGAACCATCGCGCGCGGCGCCAACGAAGAGGAGGACCATGCGCTTGCTCAAGCCCTGCTTTCCGACCCAAAGGAGCGCGGCGAAAACGTGATGATTTGTGATCTGGTCCGAAATGATTTAAGCCGGATTGCCCAGCCGGGTACGGTCCACGTGCCAGAGCTTTTCGGAATTCATCGCTTTCGAAGCGTGCACCAAATGATTTCAACCGTGCAATGCGAAGTCCGTCCGGAATGCGATCCTGTTGACATCTTGCGCGCGACATTTCCCATGGGCTCTATGACAGGGGCACCTAAAGTGCGTGCCATGGAATTGATTGACGAATTGGAAGGCTGCAAGCGCGGGGTGTATTCGGGCAGTGTGGGATACTTTCAGCCCAATGGTGACTTTTCGCTGAATGTTGTGATTCGCAGTTTGTTGTACAACGCTGCAAGCGAGCGCATTTCCATGCATGTTGGCGGTGCGATTACTTCCCTGAGTGTGCCCGAAAAGGAATACCAAGAGTGCTTACTGAAAGCGGAGGCAATGCTCAAAACCTTGCAAAAAGATGCCTAAGGACCGAGCCGGCCTCACGCAACGGATGACCACTTGGCTGCAGCAGCACGGCATTTCAGAAGAGCACAAAATTCTCGTCGGCGTCAGCGGCGGCAACGACTCCCTCGTTTTGGCTGAATGCCTTTACCGCTGTGGGCATCCCATTGAAGTCGCCCACGTCAATTACCAATTGCGCGGGAGCGAATCCGATGGGGATGCAGACCACGTCCGCGCATGGTGCACCGCGCGGGACGTGCCACACCATGAACTGAGGGCCGAAATGACTGGAGATCCCGAAGGCGTTCAATCGGAAGCCCGGAGGATCCGTTACCGTTGGTTTGGGACGTTACAAGCAGCGCTCCAGGCATCCCTAGAGTCCCCCGTTTACATTGCGACTGCTCACCATTCCGATGACCAAGCCGAAACCGTGCTGCTCCATTTGTTGCGGTCCGCCGATCCACTGGCCCTTGCCGGTATGCGCTCGCTCGACCCTGTCAGCCGTCTGATACGACCGTTTCTGGAAGAAAGCCGTGAAGCGTTGGAAGAGCAGGCAGCGGACTGGGAATTGCACCCTCGAGAAGATTCAAGCAATCAAAAGCCGGATTATCTGCGCAATCGATTGCGGCATGAAGTACTCCCACTTTTAGAGTCATTGCGTCCGGGAACAGGGCGCCACCTCACTCGGGTTGCCTCGAGATTGCAGCCCTTGGCAACAGCATCTCGCCTTGCAGTGAACGCGGCCGTGTTGCGGTGTATCAAAGAGCATGGCTCCTCTTTTGAACTTGACCTGCACGCTTGGTCCACTGAGCCACTTCAGATGGAAGTGCTGTACCAGCTCTGCCGTCAATTCAAGATTTCCTCGAAAGCCGCCCCTGAAATTGTCAGTTTGACCCGGTCGGGCGTTGATTCCGGCGCCCGATTTGAATCCGTTGCCTGCACTGTCACGCGGGAAAAGACCCGTTTGATCTGGAAACCTCAGCTCCCATCCTCATGAGTAAACATGCCCAAGCACCCGATTTACAGGCGGCGGAGAAGGAACTTTCTCTGCGCATTTTCCTCATCCTTGCCGCCCTATTCATTGCGAGTTTGGTCGCTTGCAACCTCATTTTTCGAAAGTTTTTTCATTGGGCGCCCATCGAAGGATTGACGTTTGAACAGAGTGTTGGGCTGCTGCCCTACCCCGTCACTTTCTTGGTGACCGATTTGATCTCCGAGTGTTTTGGCAAGAAAAAAGCCAATTGGGTCGTGCTTTCGGGGCTGTTTGCTAGCGCCTTCACCTTGGTCATCATCACCGTGGGTCAATCCATTCCTGCTGCGGATTGGTCGCCCGTGAACGATGCCGAATTCAACCATGTGTTTGGATCCACCATCGTTGCGGTGAGTGCGTCAATGACCGCCTACTTGTTGGCTCAATTCCTGGATGTGCGGCTGTTTCATTTTTGGAAAAAGCGCACCCATGGAAAAAAACTCTGGTTGCGCAACAACCTCAGTACAATCCCTTCTCAATTTATTGACACATTCGCCGTGCTGTTTTTGATGTGTGCTGCCGGCCAAATTCAATGGGCATTGTTTGGCACGTTGTTGCTAAATGGCGTGGTTTTCAAGGTAATCGTGGCACTTTTGGACACGCCATTGGTTTACTTGGGCAGTTGGCTCATTCGCCGTCCTTTTGGCCTCAAACTTGGAGAAGAAATCGAATTGTAATCGTTTTCGAAGGCAGAATGTTCCTGCGATAACGAACGTTTGCACCGTCCGCATCGATTCCCGGTTCTGTACGTTTTATATTCGCAATGCAATGAATGTGATCTACCGCTTCCAACGTCTATTGACAATAGTCCTGGGGATTTGCTTGATAGCAACTTCCTCAGTTACGCTCCAAGCGCAAATATTGGACCCCGTTTCATGGTCTTTCTCCATCCATGAAGCCGAAGAAGAAGGTCAATTGGACCTCGTCTTTCATGCTGAAGTTGAGCCGTGCTGGCACATCTACAGCCAGTTTCTAGATGACCCCAACGGACCCCTTCCTACTTATTTTGAGTTGGAATTCCCATCCGGCGTGGAGGCCATTGGATCCGTGGAAGAATGTGCACCGATCGTGGAGTATGACCCCAACTTCATGATGGATTTGAAGTTTTTTGAGGAGGAAGTGAATTGGGTTCAAACAATCCGATTGAACGAGAAAGTTGACGCTGTTGTGAAAGGCTACCTCAGCTTCATGGTTTGCGATGAATCACGCTGCTTGCCACCGGAAGACATTGATTTCAGTTTCAACCTCAATGAGGCTCCGTTGCCGCCATTGGAGAACCGCTGCCCACCTTCCAAGCACCTTTGCCATGGGGAAGAAGGCGGGTTGCACATGGAGGAAGAATCGGGGATTTTAGAACCTGTCGCGTGGAGTACGGATGTCTACAAAACCGCAAACGAAGCCGAGTATGAGCTTGTTTTCCACGCTACGATCGATCCTTGTTGGCACCTGTACAGCCAATTCATTGAAGGATTTGACGGTCCGATGGCGACTGCATTTGCTGTCGAGTGGCCCGCAGGGTTGGAGGCAATTGGCGCTGTAGAAGAATGCGAGCCCATTGTCAAGTTCGACCAGCAGTTCAATATGAAGGTGCCTTATTTTGAAGAGGATGTCTACTTCGTACAGCGGTTCCAAGCGGCAGAATCTGCGGAGGCGACGCTCTCAGGCTTCATCACCTACATGGCATGCAACGAAGAGCGCTGTGTCTTCCCTCCTGATTTGGATTTCGAAGTGAGCCTTGCAGATTGGGGCAGCGCCTCTGAAGCCATTGACCGACCGGTGATTTGCCCAAGTTTGCAACATTTGTGCACCGGGGTAGACTCAACCGCAGCATCGGAAGATGATGATGAGAAGGAAGAGGGTTTGTTGGGCGTTTTCCTGCTGGGAATGTTGCTCGGATTCGCAGCACTTCTAACGCCCTGTGTATTCCCTATGATTCCGATGACGGTGAGTTTTTTCACCAAACAGTCCAAAACGCGATCGGAGGGTGTCCGCAACGCCTTGATCTATGGGTTCTTCATCATATTCATCTACACCGGATTGGGCCTGCTACTTACCGCAGTGTTTGGAGTGGACATTCTCAACGTGATCTCAACCGATCCGTTCTTCAATGTCTTTCTCTTCCTCTTATTGCTGGTTTTTGGTGCGAGTTTCTTGGGGGCTTTCGAAATTCAATTGCCTGCTAGCTGGGCGAATAAGACCGATGAAGCTGCTGACAAAGGCGGTTTGCTCGGAATATTCTTCATGGCAGCGACGCTTGCCATTGTTTCATTCTCCTGCACGGGGCCATTGGTCGGTAGTGCGCTTGCAGGCGCCGCAACCGGCTCATTCGCGGCACCTACTGCCGTCATGTTTGGATTCTCACTGGCACTCGCCTTGCCTTTTATGTTGTTTTCCGCCTTCCCCGGCTGGCTCAACTCTTTGCCCCAATCAGGTGGTTGGCTGAACAGCGTCAAAGTTGTTTTGGGACTCTTGGAAATAGGATTCGCTTTCAAGTTTCTTTCCAATGCGGACTTGGTGCTTCAACTTGGATTGCTCCAGCGGGAATTGTTCATTGCGATCTGGGTCGCCGTGGTGTTGTGCATTGCTTTCTACCTCTTCGGATGGATTCTGTTCCCACATGATTCAAAGACCGAACGAATCGGTGTTTTCCGCTTTTCCATGGGCATGGTTTTCCTCACATTGGCCATCTATTTGGTGCCTGGGATGTGGGGTGCGCCTGTCAAGCTCATCAGCGGATTTCCACCACCAATGTTTTACAGCGAATGGAGCCAAGGCAGCACGGGAGGATCCGAAGGGCACTCCTCGGGACATGTGGAAGCGCGATTCACGGATTACGAAGAAGGCCTCGCTGCGGCCATCGCTGAGAACAAGCCTCTTGCTTTGGACTTCACCGGTTGGGCCTGCGTGAATTGCCGGAAAATGGAGGAGCAAGTTTGGCCCGACGCAGAAGTCGCGGACATGCTCATGAATGATGTTGTGCTCGTTTCGCTCTATGTCGATGAGCGCAAAGCCTTGCCCGCACTAGAACAAGGAGAAGAGATGTACGGCGGCAAATCCTTTAAGATCAAAACCGTCGGAAACAAATGGTCGTACCTGCAGGCGTCAGAATTCAACACCAATTCACAGCCCTTCTACGTTTTGCTCGATCATGACGGTCAGCCCCTATCTGAAGGCGTCGGATACGATCCCGATCCCGAGGTATTTGTTGACTTCCTTGAACGAGGCATTCAACAATTCCAAAAGTGAAAGACGAAATGCACACGGGCAACCACAAAAACTTTCTCACGCATTTGAGTTAACGCCGCAGCTTCGCACCATGAATAAAAAGGAACGCATATCCGAGCACTTTGAACAAGCCGCCCAATTATTGGAGCAGGTTCGTAGCGATTCGGAATTCATGGAATCTGTCGAAATTGGTGCTGATGCAATGGCAAAATGCATCGCTGCAGGAGGGAAAATCATATCGTGTGGCAACGGAGGCTCGATGAGCGATGCCATGCACTTTGCCGAAGAGTTGAGCGGCCGTTACCGCGAGCATCGGCCCGGAATTGCCGCCATATCGTGCAGTGATCCATCGCACATTACCTGCGTGGGCAACGACTACGGATTTGAATTTATCTTCTCGCGATTTGTGGAAGCTGTAGGAAAAACAGGCGATGTACTCCTCGCTATATCTACCAGTGGTAACAGTGCGAATGTCTTAGAAGCGGCAAAGGAAGCCAAAGCCAAAGGCATGTCGGTCATTGGACTCACTGGAAGAGGTGGCGGAAAGCTCAAAGCGTTGTGCGACGTCGTGATCGACGTGCCATGGAATGGCTTTGCCGATCGGGTTCAAGAGGTGCACATCAAGGTCATTCACGCCTGGATTGATGCCATCGAGCGTCAGCAGTAAATCGAAATTGCATGTTGGCTTCAACGCACGGAGTCGGAATTTCCGGCTCGAGCGCGCGTATGGTATCGGTTCAAGTTCACCGCACCAAAGGCGCACGGATTCACGCTTCGGGGATTTCATGGAATGCACTGAGGCATTGCCTCGCGCGGGTTTTTGCCGCCTTTGAAACATGTGGGTGGCAGAGGCCTTCTGGTGCGATCACCTTGCACGTTGGCCCTGAAATGCACCATGCCCTTACCGCTCACCTCGATTTACCCATTGCCATTGGTCTCCTCACGAGCATGGGCAAAATCCCCTACGAAGCTTTGGAACATTCCCTTTTCATTGGAGAAATCGCGTTGGATGGAAGTCTCTCCTCAACCACAGCCATCCCTCAATTCGAAATGGTCAGCGCTCAATCCCCTCGAAACACGTGGAACATTTACACCCCCGCGCTGATCCTGCCTTCGACACAAACCAGAGAAAAAAGGTACATTCATCGCCGATGCAGCCACTTAAGTGAGTTAGTGGAAGCGTTGAATGGTCAACGGCAGTTGCCTGTTTTGAGATCGAAAAACAACTGGAATGGACGCCTCAAACGAACGGACGAAACCGCATCCCTATTCGAAACCATTCGGCTCGACAAACAGCAGCGCCTTGCGTTACTGGTGGCAGCTGCAGGACAGCATCACGCCTTGATCATTGGGCCTCCCGGCACGGGAAAATCGATGATGGCACGGTGCATCCATGAACTTCTACCTCCATTGAATGAAGCCATGGCGCTGCAGCTTCAAACATGGTGCACTTCACGCGGCGAAACCATGCCCCTCTCTGAAGTCCCTCCGTTTCGGGCTCCACACGCCCAATCGTCCGCCGCTGGACTCTTTGGCACATGGAATAAAGAACGTGCCATTGCCGGTGAGTGCACCATGGCCCATGGAGGGGTTCTTGCCTTGGACGAATTCCCTGAATTCAATCGGAGTTGCATTGAAAGCCTGCGCACACCCATGGAACGACAAACCATCCAAATCGGGCGGACTTCCGGCGCGCTCCATTTGCCTTTTCAAGCCCTAGTAGTCGCCACAGCGAATCCGTGCCCCTGTGGTTTTTTTCAAGACAGACAACGCAAATGCTCATGCACGGCCAGCGTCATCAACCGCTACTTGCATCGCATCACGGGACCGATCAGCGCGCGTTTTCAACTCCATTTGGAAACCACTGTCGAGCAGAGCTTGGCTGCAGAGCTGCCTTCTGAAGCACCGACAGGGTTGTCCTCATTGGCAAATGCGCGCGCTGCTGTTCAGCAGGTCAGAAAGATCCTCACCGACCAGCCTCGCCTCGATCTCACTTGGGACACTGGGAGCGCTCAGGCCTTGGAAGATCATGTGGGATACCATCGCTGTTCCCTCCGGGAAGTGCATTCGTTGAAAAGCATCGCTCGCACGCATGCATTGATCAAGGAATGGCCCGAATGCTCCAACAACTCAAGGCCTGAAATTGACATGGAAAGTGTTGCTTTCGCCTGCCAATTCCGGATATTTGACCGTCCCAACTGGTGGAAAAATGGACAAAGCACCAATTGGCGCAATTATCCCTCTGAAGCAACTAAAACGGAAATACGATGAATCCTAAACCTTCACACCATGTGATTGCCTGCAGGGGGGTTATCCCTCAAATCCATAGCAGTTGCTGGCTGGCTCCGAATGCATCCGTAATTGGCCAGGTCACGATGGCCGAAGAAAGTTCGTGTTGGTTCAATGCCGTTATCCGGGGGGATGTTTCACCCATCAGCATTGGAAAGCGGGTCAACATTCAAGACGGTGCGGTCATTCACGGGACGCTCGACAAGAGCCAAACCACCATTGATGATGATGCCAGTATTGGGCACAATGCCATCGTTCATGGCGCACTAGTTGGGTCCGGCGCATTGATCGGAATGGGTGCAATCGTCATGGACGGAGCGACGATTGGTCGGGGAGCCGTCGTTGCGGCAGGAGCGGTCATCCTCGAAAAAACAGATGTGCCTCCTCATACCCTCTGGGCCGGCGTTCCCGCTACGAACCGAGGGATGGTCAGCGAGGCATTAAAGACCTCCCTGGCCGATGCTTCAAAACGTTACGTTGATTACACCAAGTGGTTTGATTGAATTCCCCGTAAACGAAACCGCTTAGGCCTTACCGCTCAACTTCCGTTCTTCCAAAATCACAGGAGATCCGAAAAATCGCTCCGCTCCCAGCTGGAACGAACGCGTCAAATCTGAAACGATGAATCGCCTCAGTCCCGGATTTTGGGAATCTGACTCTCCCATCGCAAAGTCATCGCTCAGATCACTCAATGCGCGAGCGACCGAATCTGCACTGTCGATGACCTCCACTCCTTCGGGCAGCAAGCTCAAAATCTCTTGAGAAATGAGCGGATAATGCGTGCACCCCAAAACGAGCGCTTTGATGCCATCAAAGGCTCCCTTTGTTAAGTAAGCTTCAATCAATGTGGACGAAACTTTGCCTGCATGGAAACCTTCTTCTATCGCAGAAGCCAGCAACGGTGTGGCCTTGGCTTTGACCCGACAACCGCGCTCTTGCAACAACCGCTGATACCAGCCAGAGTCAATGGTTGCCCGCGTACCGATCACACCAATGGATTGTCCTTCAAATCGTTGGGCTACCGCCTCAACCACCGGTTGAATTACATCAATGACCGGAATTGAGGCCCCAGCGATGCTTCGCACCTCCTTCAGCGCATTGCTCGATGCCGAATTGCAGGCGATTACAATCGCTCCGCATCCCAAATCCACCAATTCCCGCGTGATTCGAGCCGCATAATGCTGGATCAATTCAGGGCTTTTCTCCCCGTAAGGAAGATGCGCAGTATCCCCAAAATAAATCAGAGGATGCTGTGGAAACCGTTTTGAAATCGCCCGAGCGACAGTCAATCCTCCGATTCCAGAATCAAATATTCCGATGGGTCGAAAGGCCTTTGGCACAGCTTACATGCCGAGCTTAGAGCGCACCAATCCGCCTACATCTTCACCTCCTGTGTAAACAGTAGCTCCAGAACTTGTGTCAAAGATGTAAGTGAATCCATTTTCCGCCCCCACGCCATTGATTGCTTCCTGAACCCGCTCAATCATGGGCATCAATAACTGCTGTTCCAATTGGGCCAATTCGTTCTGGACGGTCGCTCCAAATTCCTGCATGCCTTGGTCCAACGATTGCAGTTCGCGTTCTTTCTGCTGGCGGATGGCATCTGGCCAAGTCTCACCCTTCGCTTGGTATTCCGCAAACTTCGTCTGCAAATCCTGTTGCATGCGTGCAATTTCGGCTTCGTACTCAGCAGCTCGTGCTTCAATGGCAGTCTGGGCATCTGCTCTTTCCGGCATATTGAGCAGGATTTCCTGCGAATCAATGTGTCCGAACTTTTGTGCTAAACCTGAAAATGAAATGGCGGTCACCATTCCGATGACCATTATAACGTGCTTCATATTGTAAATGATTTGATACTTAATTGATGATGGGAGGACTTGCAAGCCCTCCGCGCTAATTTTTGCCTTTGCTGTTTACTGTATTTCCTCCTCGCATCCCTCCACTCGCTGCTCCGCGCATTCGATCTGTCGCCGTTCCCTTTCCTTTCTCCATGGCATCTTTGGCCTTGTCTTTCAATGACTTGCCTTCGTCGCCCTCTTTTGTATCGGATTCCAATGTTTCGCCCGGCACATATCCCAATGCCTTAATCAAGCGATCCGAGATATCGTACTTCGGATTGGTGTAGAGCATGTTGCTTTGATTGCTCTTGTCAAAGACCACCATGTAACCGCTTCCACTCGCGATGTCCTTGAGTTCTTCGAATACCTGGTCTTGCACAGGCTGGATCAATTCCTGGCGCTTTTGAAACAATTCCCCGTCGACGCCAAATTTCGATTTCTGCAGTTCCCGGGCCTCCAATCGTTTGGTGCTGATTTCCTCTTCGCGTTTTGCCCGCATCTCTGCAGTCAACAAAACACGCTCCGCACGATACGCCAACTCCAAACGTTCAATGGATTGGATCTTTGTTTCAATTTCCACCTGCCAATCAATGGCCAACTGGTTGAGTTCGGACTGTGCATCGGCATATTCCTGCAAATGCAGCAGCACGTAGTCGGTATCGACGTATGCAAACTTTTGTGCCTCCGCAGCGGAGATTCCCGCTAAGACAGCAACTGCGGCAATGAGCAAATTTTTATTTCGTTTCATTTCAAAAGGTTCGTTTAGAGGTCACCGGTATTCATGCCGATGCTAAAGTGAAATTGACCGCGCGACATATTGGGTTGTGTTGGAATGTCATCCAAGCGCCAGCCATAATCCAAACCAAGCAGGCCAAACATAGGAAGGAAGATTCTCATCCCCACTCCTGCCGATCGATAAACTTCGAACGGATTGAACTCGCGCGCATCCGCCCACGTCTTTCCAGCATCCATGAATGCAAGCATGTATATGGTTGCGCTCGGATTGGTAGAAAGCGGGTAGCGCAACTCCGCGCCATATTTTGCGATGACAGGCGCACCCGTATTCTGATCGGGCATGGTCAAGGATAGATCATCGAACCCACGCAAATTGATGATTTCTCTTCCATCCAATACGAAACCGCTGAGGAATACACCTCCCAGGTAGAAGCGCTCAAATGGCGACAGCCCAACAACGCGGTTGTATTGGCCGATGAGTCCGATTCCCGCGTGGGTTCGCAAGACCAATGTTCGCGGGTTTTCACCTGCTGATTGCGTCAAAGGAGTGTACCATTCGGCTTTCACCTTCCACTTGTGGTATTCCACCCATCGAAATCGGTCTTGATCTGACAAGTCGGCATAGTATTCGTCACCCTCTCCCCGGAAGGCACTGTATGGCGGAGTTGCCTTCACCGATAGAGAAACATTGGACCCCCAAACCGGATAAATGGGATCGGAAATCGAGTTGCGCGATAGCGTGAAATTCGCCGCCAAGTTGTTCGCGGTTCCATCCGCGAAACTGAAGAACACCCCGTAGTCATTCAATTGAAAGTGCTGGTAGCTCAGTGCCAAGTTCATGGTAAACCAGTCATCAGGCTTCTTCCAGCGCTGGCCGAAGCCCACCTGCACACCCGTAATTTGGAGCGACTGCCGCAAATCGTTCAACTCACCATCGACCCGCTTGGGTTGGCCATTGGACTGCACCGATCTCCAAACGTTGAAGCTCAAGGCGTTGGGTTTTTTGCCCCCCAACCAAGGCTCCATGAAGCTGAAGTTATAGCTCTGGAAAAACAGTCCATTCGACTGTGCCCTCAGCGACACGCGCTGGCCATCCCCCGTTGGGATCGGCTTCCAAGCGCCCTTTTTGAACATGTTTCGGGCACTGAAATTGGTGAAGCTCACTCCCAATGTCCCCACGACACGTCCACCGCCCCAACCTCCGGAAAGTTCAATCTGATCCGATGGTTTTTCTTCTACTGCATATTCGATGTCCACTGTTCCATCCTCGGGATGCTGAATGGGGTTAATTCCAAATGCTTCCTGATTGAAATAATTCAACTGAGCCAGCTCCCGCTGGGTTCGAATGATATCGGTCCGCGAAAACAAATCACCCGGACTCGTGCGAATCTCCCGGTAAATGACATGGTCATTGGTCTTGGTATTCCCTTTTACAAGGATCCTTCCGATGCGAAACTGCTTGCCCTCCATCATCCGCACCTCGATATCGATGGTGTCATTTTCAATGCGGGTTTCCATGGGCATCGCCTGGAACGTCAGGTAACCGTCGTCTTGGTACAAGGAACTGAGGTCCATCCCCTTAGGATCCATAAACACCCGTGTTTCGAGGCGTTCCAAACTGTAGGTGTCGCCCCTGCGAATGCCCAGGATGGAATCCAGTTGCGTGCTGCGGTATTTGGTATTGCCAGAAAAAGAAACGTCCCCGAAGTAAAACTGATTGCCTTCATTGACCTCAAACTCAATCCCAACATTGCCATCAGCAAGGCGGTAAATCGAATCCGACATAACGCGTGCATTGCGATACCCCTCAGCGTTGTATAGCCCTGAAATACTTGCCTTCGCGAGCTCAACGTTTGCCTCCACAAATTTACTCGACTTGAAAATGCGGTACCATTTTTTGCTTTTCAAGTCCTTCATAGAACGGCGCACCTTCTTTTGATCCAGATTCGACGTTCCGGTCAGCACGATTTCGCCAATTTTCACTTTGCTGCCCTTATCAATGGCAATTTGCAGGCGAGCGCCGTTTTCAAATGCGGTATCGTTCGCTTGTGTGATATCAACACGTGCATCCCAGAATCCCTTATCGTAGTAATAATCGTACAGGCGTTTTTGGGCCGTTTTCACAACATTCTGGTTGACCACCCGACCCGTCAACAATTCTACTTTTCCCTTCAATGTCTCCTGCTCAGATCGGCTCACGCCATTGAAGGTGTAGCGCGTCAGGCGTGGAAGTTCATCCACTTGAATCACCAGATAAGCTCGGTTGTCTCGGACCTCGGCAAGCTCAATCGCAATGTCAGAGAAAAGATCTTGGCCCCACAAGTTGCGAATGGCTCGTGTAATCTCTTCTCCTGGAATCGTCAACTCTTGCCCAATTTGCAAAGCACTAAAAAGTTTGACGGCTTGCTGGTCGGTGTATTCTGCTCCAATCACCGTCAAACCGCCGAGGGTATACGTCTGAGATGTCTCAGCCGACGGAGCGGTCTGAGCGCCTGCGATCGAGGCCATCACACCGAAGCACAACATGAAAATCGCACCGTAAAAACCTCCTCTTTTCATTTCAAAATTTCTCATTTCACCGTTACATTGTGATTGGTATCAAGCAATCCTCCAAACCGCCGTTCCCGATTTTGAAAATCCCGGACCGCATCGAAGAAAGACGCTTTCTTGAAGTCTGGCCACAATGTGGGTGTGAAGTGGAACTCCGCATAGGCCAATTGCCAGAGCAAAAAATTGGAGATCCGGTGCTCGCCGCTCGTTCGAATCATCAATTCTGGATCTGGGATCCCTTTGGTAGAAAGGTGGTCACTGACGCATTCCGCAGTCACTTCCTCCGGCGAAATACCGGAATCAATCAATTGCTTGATGGCCTCCACCATTTCCCATTTTGAGCTGTAGCTAAGCGCCAAAATCAAATCCAAACCTTCGTTTTGTTTCGTCGCCGACTCCGCTTCCTTCAATTGGGTTTGGCATATTTCTGGCAAAGCCGCGATGTCTCCTATGGTGCGCAACCGCACCCCCTTGTTTCCCAATTCTCGCACTTCCTTGACCAGCGTATCTACAAGCAAATTCATCAAGGCTTCAACCTCCTCCTTTGGGCGATTCCAATTTTCTGTGCTGAATGCGTAGAGCGTCAAATGCCGAACCCCTAGTTCCATGGCGGCTTCGACCGACAGGCGAACGGCTTCCACTCCATGCATGTGACCAAAAACGCGGGACTCTCCGCGCTCCTCGGCCCAGCGTCCGTTTCCATCCATGATGATCGCAACATGGCGGGGAATGCGACTGGCATTCAACCCTTGTACCTCACATACTTCGAGTTGTTGCGCGTTCATTGGATTTCCGACCAACATGTGGTAGGCTTTTTGCTGATTCGAAAGCTGATGGAAGCCGAAACAAATCCATAAAAATCATCCCGCGAGGCATCCCCACGCTGCAACCCTCCCTGGTTCACCAACTCACCTTCTTGGATCAATGTCCGGTCAGCCAGAGCCGCCGTCATTTCACCTCTCTCTTGGAGCAACACCGCTCGATCTGCATAGAGTCCGCTCACATCATCCAAGTGATCCGTCCACGTTTTCCGAACGCCCCAATCAAATGTAATGGCTGTAAAAGCCCCAATATTCGATTTGAAACCAAACCCTATGGGCACGGAAACACCCGAAGTTGCATAGGACTCCACACCTTGAGCTTCCCCCCAAGTCGTTCCTTGGCCCTCAGTGCCCAGAGGCTGAAGCGGAACCCATTGCCCATCAATTTCTGCCTCCGGCATGTGATTGTATGCCGCGAGCCCTGCGAAGAGGAATGCCGTAAAACGATCTCCTGGATCTCCCAAACGGTGATCGAGGTAATTGATCTCCACCCAACCACTCAACTCGCGGATCTCATTTCGAAAATGCAGGTTGCGATTTTGGCGCCAAGGATCTGAACTGTCTGCATCCCAGGCCTCCACACGCCCCTGGAAGTAATTGACTCGAACCGATATTCGCTGGGAGAAATTGTGCCGATAAAACGCACCATAGCTGGGAGAAAAACGGCCTTGCAGATGCTTTCCAGCGTTCAAATCACCCATGTAATAGGCGGTTCCGAACGCAAAACCAACCTCTTTCGATTCATCAAATTGGCGCTGAGCCGAAACCTCATGACTTGCAACAATCAGACATCCCATGCAGAACAAAGTGCGCAGGGCCAATCGAAAAATATGTACAGGTATCGAAGACACGGACAATTGCATGATCAAGCTCGAGTGAATCTTAACGCACGAAAATACGCTGAATTGCCTGAATCAAATGCAAAAAACGGCCAACAAAGAAGGGATGTTATTCACGAAAGTCAGCGGTCACGTGGATCAATGCCCCAGTGCATCTTGGCGCGAACTGTGCTGAAAAATTCCTGATGCTCCAAATTCATCAAAACGAATCGGAATGGTGCCGGCCTCACGCGCACTTTTCGGCCACCATCGAGGATGAACATACGCGAATCCAAACTGAGTAAAAATTGATTTTCCCTCCCTTCCGCCGTGAGTTGCAATTCGCCATCAGCCGGGATGACAAGGGGCCTATTGTTGAGGTTGTGCGGTGCAACGGGATTGATGCAAAGGATCTCCGCACCGGGCATGACGATGGGACCGCCTGCACTAAGCGAATACGCCGTTGACCCCGTGGGCGTCGACACAATGAGGCCATCGGCCCAATAATTATTGACAAAAACATCATCTCGCTCCACCTCCACTGCCACCATGCTCGAGGTATCCCGTTTCATGATCGCAACTTCATTCAATGCACATGGGAATCCGCCAAAATCCATGCCGTCCACTTCTACTTGAAGCAGCAACCGCTTTTCATACCAAACCTTGCCCGCCGCAACGGCATCCATGGCCAAATCAATTTCATCAATCCGGACATTGCTCAAGAAGCCCAGGCGACCCGTATTGACGCCGAGCACTGGGATTTCTGTATTGCGAACAAGCGTGGCCGCTTCCAGCACCGTACCATCGCCTCCAATGGCAATGAGCAAATCAACTGCTTCCACCTGATGTGCCTCATCGAAAGATTCCCAATCACTTGTCAACGACATGCGTTCTTCCAAAAAACGCTTGAAATGAAATTCCAAAATTGGCGCATCGTCAATCGACTTGATTCGCTTCAGAATTTGCTTAACCGCATCATCATAATCCGGAGAAAAAGCCTTACCGTGGACTGCGATTTTCATGACTTATTGTTTCAAAAAACGCATAAATGCATCGTAACGTTCCCGCATTTCCTCCTCCGCTTTTGGAGCGTGCAAAAAGGTTTGTATCGTGTAGGCATGACGCTGGAATGTCGCGATTACTGGCTGCACATCTTCCGAATGCAGCTTGAGGGTAACAACAACATTGCTGGAATCACTTGCTTGCGAGGTAGTGCACGCAATGATTTTTGTGCCATTCCCTTCCACTAGGCGGGCAATCTCAGAAATCGCCAAGTCACGCTCGGCGACTTCCAACACGATGACAGCCCCTCTTTCCGCCCAATGGGTCTGCTCGGCCAAGAACCGAAGAATCGATGGAGCGTCAACGGTTCCAACGTATTTTCCCTGATCGATCACCGGCATCGCATCCACCTCGGCATTGACCCACTGCGCAACCAAATCGTACAAATGACATTGCGGAGACACTGACACCGGACGGGCATGAAGCGTTGCCATCGGCGTCTCGCTATCGATTTCCATCAAATCTTCTTCATAAACGAGGCCTTGAAATTCTTCCCCGTTGACCAGAGGAAGGTGACGGACCTTGTATTCGTCCATCAATCCCAGCACTTGCGCAGCCGAGTCTTCGGGCCGCACAAATGGAAGATTTAAATTCATTATGCGCTCTGCATACATGGTGTAATTTTGCATCTATCCACCGATGGAATGCACCGGAGGTGTTGGAACCTAAAGGTACGAATGACACGACTCAGCGTCAACGTCAATAAAATTGCTACGCTGCGCAACGCTCGCGGCGGCAATGCGCCGAATGTTGTCGAGGCCGCAAAAAGAATTCAATCCTTTGGTGCTCAGGGGATTACAGTTCATCCGCGCCCCGACGAAAGACACATTCGATACGCTGACGTACGGGATTTGAAGGCCGCTGTCCGCACGGAATTCAACATTGAAGGCTACCCCTCTGAGGGGTTTTTACAGCTCGTTTTGGCGGTCAAACCCGAACAAGTGACCCTTGTGCCCGATGGCCCCAATGTGCTCACTTCGAATGCGGGATGGAATGTTTTAGCCGAATCCAATCTCCTCAAGAGTGCCACCGAGGAATTGCAAGAAGCGGGGATTCGTGTCAGTCTTTTTACTTCGACCGATGAATCTCAAATCGAAGCTGCCGCTGACATTGGCGCCAATCGCATTGAATTGTACACGGAGCCGTATGCGGTAGGGTTCGCCCGCGGCGATGCGGATGCTGTCATTCCATTTGCCCGGGGGGCTGCTTTCGCCCACAGTTGTGGGCTGGGCGTAAATGCCGGACATGACTTGGACCTCCAAAACCTCGAACATTTTGCCAAAAACGTGCCCTACTTAGCTGAGGTAAGCATTGGTCACGCTTTGATTTCAGATGCCCTGTACCTCGGACTTGAAACAACCGTCAAGCACTACCTCGCGCGTTTGCAATTTTCTGCTTTTTCGGAAGAATGAACGATACCATTGCCTTGCACGCGCGTGTTCTGGGAACGTCAGACCGCCCTCATCTGGTCATCCTTCATGGCCTCTTGGGAACATCCGATAACTGGCAAACCCTGGGACGTGCCTACGCCGAAACCCATTGCGTGCACCTCATCGAAAAGCGCAATCACGGCCGCAGCGCCCACCATGAAGAACACACTTATGTGTCCATGGCGCGGGACTTGGAGCGCTATTGCACAGAAAACAACCTCCAAAAAGCCTCGATCATGGGCCACAGCATGGGCGGAAAAACCGCTCTTGCCTTTGCGGACGCCTTCCCAGATCGCGTCGAGAAACTCATTATAGCAGATATCGCTTCTCACGCGTATTCACCGCATCACCAATCGATTTTCGACGCCATCCAATCCGCGCCCATTGCCGGCCACTCCGATCGAAGCAAGATTCAGCACCACTTGCTCGAGCAACTGAACGATCCGGGTGTGGTGTCTTTTTTGATGAAAAATGCCCGGCGATTGAAAGCGGGAGGGTTTCAATGGCGGCCCAACATCGCCGTGCTTGAAAAGGCATTAGGCGCTGTTGTCGGCGCCGTCCCACTGGAGCTGAACACCCTCCCCACCTTGGTCATCTATGGTGGGAAATCTGACTATGTCAATCAGGAGGCGCTGGAGACTTTCGACCGAGCCTGCATGCAATTGGACATTCACTGCATTGAGGAAGCCGGCCATTGGCTGCATGCCTCACACCCGGAAGAGTTCCGGGAAGTCACCTTGGACTTTTTGGCGAATTGACTTCACTCGATGCTCGAGGCTTTGAGCCAATTTCGGTAGTTCGACAGCAAATTCGTCTGCGATACAAAGCCCTTGAATTGGGTGTCCGCCAAAACCGGCAAACGCCAGGCCCCTGAGCGTTCAAAAATCGCCATGACTTCATCCATTCGCATGGTGACATCAATGGTCGCCATTGGAATATTCATCATGTCGTGGACATGCATGCTGTCATACAATTCACGGTCAAACATCACCTCACGAATCTCCTGCAATTCAATCAATCCAAGCAATTGACCATTCCGATCCAATACCGGAAAAACCTCATGACGGCTGCGTTCAATGATGGGAATGAGCTGGCCTAGCGTCCAATGCGGATTCACGACTTCGTGGTCACTTTCTACCTGGTCCATCAGGTTCATCAATGTCAAAATGGATTGGTCTTTGTCGTGCGTCAGCAATTCGCCCCGCTCAGCAAGCTCCCGCGTGTAGACCGTATGCTTCATCCAGCTTTTGGAAATTCGAAAACTAATGGCAGAGGTCAACATGACCGGCACGAACAAGGCATAGCCCCCGCTCACTTCTGCGGTCAGCAAAATGGCTGTCAATGGCGCATGCAGAACTCCCGCCAACATCCCCGCAAGACCCGCCAAAACCGCATGGCCCATAGGCAACGCCCAAGAACTGCTGATCCATTCCGTTACGATGGCGAATTGATGGCCGAGCAGCGCGCCGCAAAAAATAGCCGGAGCGAAAACCCCTGCCACACCGCCAGCTCCCAAAGTCATACCCGTCAGAATTGGCTTGAGCACCCACGCCAACATCAAGAATCCGATGAGCATCCATCCATTCAATTCCAAACTTTGGAGTTGAATCCCAGAAGCCAGCATTTCAACCTTTCCTTCGAACAGCGCATTCACAATTTGATAGCCCTCGCCATAGAGCGAAGGGAAAAGCAAGAGCGCAGCTCCAATGCCAATTCCAGCGATCCATATGCGCAGTCGGTGCGAGGGCAAAAGGGTCACGGCGTGACTCGCACCCAAATAAAGCCTTGAGAAAAACACGGAACCAACGCCACATGCAGCGCCGAGCAGCAGGTACCAAGGAAGCGTCTTCAATTCAAAATCAGCCAAATTCGAAATGGTCAAAATATCATTTTGTCCCTGAAACAAGCTGGCGGTGATCAAACCTGCCAACGATGCCATGAGCAAAGGCACCAAACTGGCCGCTGTCAAATCAATCATGATCACCTCAACAGCGAAAATAATGGCTGCCACCGGGGCTTTGAACAACGCGGCCAATGAGGCAGAAGCAGCACAACCAATCAACAGCATACGCCGATTGAAGGCCCTTTTGGTCTGCCTGCCAATCTCTGATCCAATGGCTGCCGCAGATTGCAACGATGGCCCCTCCAACCCTCCGGACCCTCCCAAACCCACTGAAAGTGAACTCGTGATCAATGGCGCAAACATCCACATTCGCTTGATGCGTCCGTGCCGCTGCGACAATGCATGCAAAATGCTCGGAACTCCTGGACCCGGATGGTCGCCTCGCAGCCACTTGCGCACGACCCACCGGGTGGAGAGAAGTCCCATGAGTGGCCCAATTCCCAGCCACCATGGCGCGTCAAGAAACCCGGCAATCCCGTTCATAGCGAAGTGCATCGCACCAACCGTTCGTTTCAACAATACCGCAAGCAAACCCGCTGCACAACCCGTCAACACCGCCCAGCCCATCATGGACTGATCCGACTCTTTCCATCGGTTAAAACCAACCGCAAACATTTTTAAAAACCATTGCCTCCGCATGCGACAAATTTCGTCGGAATCATCCCTTTGCTCGTAACTTTGCCTGGAAATTGATTAACAATCACCATGTCTCAACATCGCATCCTCGTCCCCATGGATTTCACTCCTGTGAGTGAAATTTCTTTGGAACACGCTTTTGTCGTCGGAAAAGCATTCAAGAGTGAAATCCTCTTGCTGCACATCATCTCCTCCAAAAAGGAAATGACGGATGCGCGGCTTCGAGTGAAAGTTCTGATGGAGCGGTTCGATGGGAAATACCCACACACCATCAAAACCGCCATCCGCATCGGGTCGATTTTTGAAGACATCGACGATGTTGCCATTGAACAGGATGCCAATTTGGTCATTATGGGGACCCACGGCTTAAAAGGCATGCAGTTCCTTACCGGAGGGCGCGCCTTGAGAATTGTCACCAATTGTTCGACCCCTTTTATCATCACCCAGGAAAAGGGGATCAAAGAAACCGGGTACGATGATATTGTGGTTCCCCTCGACTTGCACCAAGACACCAAGCAAAAGCTGTCAACGGTTGCTGAAATGGCCACGTATTTCAGCGGACGCGTGCACATCATCAGTCCTGCAGAGACGGATGAATTCTTGAAAAACCAATTGAACCGGAACATTGACTATGCCAAAGAATACTTCAGTGAACGCAACATTGAGTACACGGTCAAAATCTCCGAGCACAGTTCCGGCGCTTTCGTCAAAGATGTCGTGCGGCATGCGGCGGCCATAGAAGCCGACTTGATCAGCATAATGAACTTGCACGAGAAAAGCCTGATGGGCATTTTGGGTCAAACATATGAGCAGCAAATCATTACGAATGAAGCCCAGATTCCTGTTTTGATCATTAATCCCATTGAGACGCGCGTCGTCCGAGGGTCCGTCTTTGCTCAGTAAGGTTGCGTTGCAGGGTTTTCACTTCAGCTCCGCTTGTTGGTTGGGGCAAAGTGAACCCGATAAAATGAAGGGCGATCAAATTCGAACACCAACGACCAGCACGTCGTCGACTTGTTCTTCGTCACCTTTCCATTCATTGAACGCTTCCGCCAAAGCATTCTCCATGTCTTGGGGCGGCAATGGGGCCACGCGGACCAGCAACTCGCGAAAGCGCTTGCGCATGAACTTCTTGCCCTTCGGGCCTCCAAATTGATCTGGAAATCCATCCGTCGCGACGAAGATCACATCGCCAGAAACCAACGGCACCGTTTGCATCTCAAAGCTACGGGTGCCGGGCTCAAACGAGGCGATGGCCATCTTGTCTGGCTTCAATTCCTGGAGCATTCCCTTGCGCACGAGGTAAAGCGGACAATTGGCACCGCTGTATTCCAGCTCCATTTTTTCCAGGTCCACGGTAGCCATGGCCAAATCCATGCCGTCCTGAACCGCTGCCATGCCTTCGTCTTCTCCAAATCCCTGTGGGCGGAGCAATTCACATGCGGCTCGATTCAATTGCTCAAGAACGCGATCTGGCTGGGTGTAGACCTTGGTAACCCGTTCCAGTGCATTGTGACCAATCAGGCTCATGAATGCGCCGGGCACACCATGACCCGTGCAATCGATGGCCGAAAACATGCGCACACGGCCCACGGTATGGAACCAATAAAAATCCCCTGAAACCCCGTCACGAGGGCGGTAGAAAACAGCCGTCTCCTCAAAAACCTTTGCTCGATCTTCGACGGAAGGCAAAATGGCTTTTTGAATCCGCTCGGCATAATTGATGCTGTCTTTCAGGTCTACATACAACGATTCAACCCGCTTCTTTTGCTGCTCTACCTCCGCCGTTCGCATTTGCACCTTTCCTTCCAGTTCCTGTTCATTGCTCTCCAAGTCATCGCGCATTTTCAAGATGGCATGCCCCAGCGCGTCATCCGCACTCAAGGGCTGGTAATCCGCATCAAATTCTCCTTGTCCAACGCGCATGCTAAACGCACGTGTTCGATTCAATCCATCCGCGAGCCGGTTCACTGCGTGTGCCATTTCACCGATTTCGTCAGACGTGGGTTCCACTTCATTGGCCAATGGTACGCCTCGACCGAGGTAGAGTAAGGCACGTTTCAATTCACCAATAGGCCGAACAATGGATCGTGTCACCGCCCAAGCAATCAGAAAACCAAGGATTAAAATACCCAAAGCCACATTGCCCGCATACAACTTCAATCGATTGCTCAATAAATCCATCTGTGCCGTGGATGCGGTGAGTGCATCGGTCTGGGCCAGCGACATGGTGTCCATGCGCTTGCGGATGCTCGCGGTGTAACGCGGAATACTGGAGCCATCCAATGCGTAATATTCCGCCTCCATCATTGCCAATGGATCATCGTAAGCACGAAAGTCCGGCAGCAAACGAATCACTTCTGAATATGCCAAAAACAGGTATTCTACATCGCGGCGGAGGGAATCAAACTGCAGCTGCATTGGCGCGTTCCAAGATTCAACCAATGGTTGCATCGCAGCCACTTGCTCAGGAACATCTGAGTCCATGAGCTCGAGTAAGTCCCGTTTTTCGGGGTCGCGGGAACCCGATTGAACCGACAACCAATGGCGAATCAAGATGCGCGTTTCGCCTACGGACCGGTCAAGTTCTTCCAGGGATTGAATGCTCGGAGTCAGGACACCATCAATGTGTTGACTGAGTTTTTGACTTTCCTCCAGTGTGCTTCGCGTGAGAAGGAAAAGTGCACCCACGGCCACCCCAAAAATTCCAAAACCCACCGAGATGCGCCATCCGATGCCCCATTGAAATTTCCCAGGAATATGCTGGCTCTTTCGGCCTGGCCCCTGTGTGCGAATCATGCGGCCAAGTTAACGCGAGAACGGTGCAAACCCTTCTGGCGCCAGCGTTTGATTCAGCGATTCCCTAAAATCTGCTCGATTTGAGCTCGGTACGCATCGGATGCCGTTTTCTGAGACAGGGCATAATGCAATGTCATCAAGCCTTTCAGCGTTTCCAATCGATTGGGCTGCTGCGCATGAGCGGCTTGCATTGGGCTCAACGCTCGTTCGAATAAATCGATGCATCCGTCCTGGATTTCCATCAGCTCAAACATGGACGTTTCATGATTGATGCGCTTCAATTTGCGCACCCCTTCGTTGTAGAGGGTAATGGCAAGGTTGTATTGTGCGGCATAATCATTCGGATTGCCTTTCAAAGCGTCGCCGTAATGACCAATCGCGGCCTCGAAGATTGCCTTCAATTCTGCTGAGGATCTCGGCGATTCTGACTCCAAAAGCATGGCATGCGCCTGGCCCAAATAACGGCTTAGATCAGACCGTTGAGGCGCCAAATCCTTGGTGGGATTCAGGCTCATTTCCAGTGCTTCGTATCGACCATATAGCGCCTGAATCTCATCGGTTGAACCCCACGTAAATCCTTCCACCATCCCAATCGCTTCCCGAAAATAGCTGCGCGACAAGAAGTCCATGGCTTCGACCGCGACAGCGCGGTCCGTTGGGTTCATCCCCAATTGCATCGCCCTTTGCAAACAAGTTATCGCCTCCAAGCGCTCCGGTGCATCTGAACCAAATTCACCTGTGGATTTGTGCAATTCCTTGTGGATGAAACCCATCACAAACCACGCACGGCCATTCGTTTGATAAGCAGGGGTATTGAGGACCGGCCGGAGCACTTGTTTGGCTGCCGTCCAGTCGCCCGATCGCCCGAGTTCCGTCGCCCGATCCACTTCACTCTGTGCCCATAACGAAGAGCAAAGTGAAGCACTGACGACCACGCAGGCCAACAAAAAGGATCGTATGTCGATTTTCATAGCGCTCATTTTACAGCCCAAGACAAAATTCGATTTCCAATGAGAAGGTCGCGTTTCGCAGCTTCCTCAGAATTGATTTCATAGCGAATGCGGTTGTTGACCGAAACAAAGTTGATGAGTGCTCCATTTTGCAATCCGTCCGAAGCATCTGAAATTAAGAGCACCGGGGCATTCGAAATAGCATCGGCAATTCGCTGCAATTTGGCGCCCGATTCTTCGCAATAAATTACATGTACGAAAGGAGCGGATTCCAAAGATGCCACATCTTCAAAGCCCAATATTTCCAACGACTGGAGACCTATGGATTTCATCGCATACTTGTCGGAAAGAATAGCGTGCAGCGAAGGGTTTCCAATGATTGCCAGCCGAAAAGGGCCTTCCATGAATTCCGAAGGCCACTCATTGGATGCGGCAAAGTGAAAGAGAAAATTGGCCTTGGTGATGGAACGAGTGTCCGACTCATCGAGCGTGCTTGTCTGCGTGAACTGACTTTGCGCTTCAAGAGTGGGGACATCAATCCCGCAGATGCAGCAGATCAATGCGGCGATGAAACCCCGAGCCACCCGGCTCGACTTCCAAGTCGATGAGCCGAAACGTTCCTTCCCACGCACCATAACCTTGCGCTCCCGCGTCGAAAAAGACGGGGATGCTTGGCGGGCAGAAAGCTCATCGGACACAGCGTGCATGGATTGAATTTGTTTCGAAGTTAAGCGATTCATTCGGCCTTCCCATGGATTTTCATTTTGTTCGCAGTGCCGAAAACATCCACCTCTTCCACCACGATTCGTCCTCCCGGGACGCCAAATGAGCCAGTCGATCCAGTTTCTGCGCCGTTACCATCCAACTCTTCAGCCGTGCATCCAAGCCATCGTGTTCTCCCGACGATAACTCGTCCGAATGGACCTGCCGCCAATCGTCCAACGTCAAAAAAGGGTCCAATTCGCGCTTCTTTTTTACCCGAAGTATCGCCGTCATCATGGCCCAATCTTCTTTCTCAGCAACGAAAAGCACCTGGCGTTTTCCGAGCGTTTTGAGGGGATGAACCAGCTCCCATTCCACAAGCTCCAGCAACATGTTATGTGCATTGCCTCGGCTTATGTTCAGGTGGTACATCACATCATCCGTCGACTGCGGCTGAGGCTTTAATAGCAACCAGGCATGCACGGCCAACATGGCTTTGGGGACGCCCCAATGCTTGCCGATTTCCAGCCAATGCTCCATGAAGGATTGCTCAGCGATGGTTACCTCTTGAAAAATCACGCGTAAAATTAACTTTCAATTTTTTGTGAAAGTACTAAATCTTTTGGGATGAACCTCATCGGGGACGTCGGTGATGAGGCCGAGCGCAACATCCAACGTCCAATCCACCATGGTTGGGCCGATGGTGACTCCACGGGTGCCCCAGCCTGTGCACGCGAAATACCATGGCGATTGGACGGAGACTTGACCCAAAATGGGTCGACGATCAAAACATGATGGCCGAAGGCCCGCTCGATGGCTTGTGGCTTCAGTCGCAACCAAAGCAGGGGGGCAACCAAAGCAGGTCCCGTTCGAGCCAAATTCGCCTGATCAATCAGGTGGTCCAACGATGCAGCGAGGACCGTTGGCTCGTCCATGTCCCAGCGGTATGTTGAACCGATGCGGTAAGTCCCCGAACCGAGCGGCAAAGCCCAAGTCACATTGTTCACTATCTGTTGCCCCCATTCCAACTCGGTTTGAACCGTGATTACCTCTCCGTGGTTTGGCCGCAATTCCAGACCGAATTTGGCCAAATCATCCACAGCACCGACGCCCCGGCAATCCATGACAGCATCAAATTCAGACGGACAGCCGTCCTCCATGCACCACGCTTCTGCTTTCCATTGCCCTTGCCGCTGCCAATGCTTCCGGCTTTTTTCGGTCAACAATTGCACATCAACCCAGCCCGATTCTCGGACCAAACCGGCCCCATGCGGCGCGTGGATGGAGGGGTGCAAATCACCACGGCTGAGCGTTTCAATGAACGGTGACACTTCGTGGGTACCCGATGCTCTTTCTGCCCAGAGACTCGCATATTGAGCATCTGGGAAAACACGAATAATTGGCACCTCATGCCACAACGTGATTCCCAGTGACTTTTCAATGCCTTGGAAAGCAATTCGCGCACGCGCTGCATGATTGGCAGCATCCCACTGCGGTAAAATCCTTCGGAAGGAAACGGGGTTGAACATCCCCGCCGCAACGTCCGAAGCCGCTGGAGAACCATTGGACCATTGCTCAAAAATCAGCCCTCTTTTCACGCACTCCCAAGCCATCAAGGTGCCGGCCAAACCGTCACCAACAATCAAGACCTTTTTAGGAAAACGTTGCGCCATCAAACCGCCGCCTCGAGAACACCTAAGTCACGGCCCACTTTCTCAAACGAAGCAATGGCGTGATCCAGTTGGTCTCGGGTATGCGCCGCAGATAACTGAACGCGGATGCGCGCTTGCTCCTTTGGAACAACAGGGTAGAAAAATCCGATGACATAAATTCCTTCCTCCAAAAGACGATTCGCCATTTCTTGTGAGAGCTTCGCGTCACCCAACATCACCGGAACAATGGCCGATTCCCCATCCTTGATCGGCAGACCAACACGGCGCATCCCAGCTTTGAAATAACGGGTGTTTTCTTCCAAGCGATCCCGCAATTCAGTGGATTCACTCAGCATATTGAACACCTCCAAGGAAGCACCGACGATGCTCGGTGCTAGGCTGTTGCTAAAGAGGTATGGACGCGACTTCTGGCGCAGCATTTCAATGATTTCCTTCCGGCCCGTTGTGAAGCCGCCCATCGCTCCACCCATGGCCTTGCCGAGTGTTCCCGTGATGATGTCCACTCGGCCCAGCGCATTCCCCAATTCGACACTACCTCTTCCTGTCTTCCCAATGAATCCTGTGGCGTGGCATTCATCCACCATCACCAAGGCATCATAGCGCTCAGCGAGATCGCAAATTTTGCCAATCTGAGCCACATAGCCGTCCATCGAAAAGACCCCATCCGTTACAATGATTTTGAAGCGGTGCTTGGCCTCAACAGCCTTCTTCAATTGCACCTCCAAATCTTCCATATCATTGTTGGCATACCGATAACGCGCTGCTTTGCAGAGGCGCACGCCATCGATGATGGAGGCATGATTCAATGCGTCGGAAATGATCGCATCTTCGGGGCCCAACAACGGCTCAAAAACACCCCCGTTGGCGTCAAATGCTGCCGCATAAAGGATGGTGTCTTCGGTCTCGTGAAATTCAGCGATGCGCTGTTCCAGCCGCTTGTGAATGTCCTGTGTTCCGCAGATGAATCGAACGCTTGACATCCCAAACCCATGGCTGTCAATGGCGTTTTTCGCTGCTTCGTTCACCTGTGGGTGGTTGCTCAAGCCCAGGTAATTGTTCGCGCAGAAATTCAGGACCTTGGAACCGTCATCCAAGGTGATTTCCACGTCTTGCGCTCCGGCAATGACCCGCTCTTTCTTGAACAAACCGGCCGCTTCAATCTGCGACAATTCGTCGCGAAGGTGCTGTTTCATAGATCCGTACATAGAGGCAAGAGTTTTGGTTTTACGTCGCGAAATTAGGCGATTTCCAGAGCGAAGTGGTGCATTTGGCTTTCCCAACTTGCACCCAACACGACAGGAACGTTTTTTGTTCCGTGGCCAATGGGCAAATCCCAGTGAATGGGTTTGTTCGAAGGGACATGTGAAACGATGATTTCTCCCAACGTTTGACCAAAGGGATTATTGGTGGATTGACCGGATGCGATGGTGTTGTCATGAAGCTGCGTGAAAGACCCCACCAAAACCCCTTTGACCTCATCCAAAATGCCCGCCAAGCGAAAGGCGAGCATCATGCGATCCACGTGATAGAGGTATTCATCCACGTCTTCAATCAACAGCCAATTCCCTTTCAAATTGGGGAAATAAGGCGTGCCCATTAAACTGTACAAGACACTCAAATTACCTCCAACAACCAATGACTCTTCCCCCCCTGCATGGGGAGCTGTCAAACTTCTCCAAAACGCTTGCTTCTCCCTATCGGAGCATGACGAAAATGTATTGGCAACCGGCGCATGGAGCGTCATCACACCGAGGCGATTTGCCCACGCATGCAGGGCAGTTGCATCACTGAACCCGACCATCCAAGTGGGCGCGTCCGAAAATGCCTGCTGGTTCAAAAGTGGCAAAATCCGTGCACATCCGTAACCCCCGCGCATCACCCATATCGCTTTGATTTTTAGCGACTCAAATCCTTGATTCATCACCCTCGCGCGGTGTGCATCGGATCCTCCAAACTGCCCCTGCTGAGCGAGCAACCCCTCAGGCATCACGGCAGTGAATCCCCCCGCTTCGATGGCCTCGGTTGCCGCGTCCACTTGTACCTTGGTCACATGGCGGGCAGGAGCGGCAAGCATCACATGATCTCCGGGCTGCAAAGGCTCAGGCATTTTGGTCAAATAGTCAGGTGTGTTCATGTCTTCCGAGCAATGGGATGCGGCAAGATGGCAATGGATAGCGAAAAAGCCCGAAATTCGCACTTCTTTTCGCCCCTTTGATGACTCCAACGCCTCGCCCATTTCGCCACCCCCGCCGATTGATGATGACCTCGGCCTTGCCATACGCCAATGGCCCCATCCACATTGGACACATTGCCGGCGCATACCTGCCCGGTGACATTCGAGCGCGCTTCGAACGCATGGCAGGTTCTGAAGTTTTGTGGGTCTGCGGAAGCGACGAGCATGGGGCCGCCATCACGCTGCGGGCCAAGAAGGACGGTGTCACGCCCCGCGAAATTGTCGACCGGTACCACACCGAAATGCAAGAAGCATTTGCAGGCATCGGCATGGCTTTTGACCATTATTCACGCACTTCGAGCGAAAAACACCATCAAGTTGCTCAGGATTTTTTCTTGAAATTGCTGGAGTCCGGAAGCTTTGAAGTGAAAACTGACGCACAGTTTTTCGACCCCGAAGCATCGCAATTTTTGGCCGATCGCTACATCACAGGCACGTGCCCCAAATGCGAATCGCCCGGTGCCTATGGCGACCAGTGCGAAAAATGCGGTTCCGCCTTATCGCCAACGGACTTGATCGAGCCCACCTCAACTTTAAGCGGCGCAACACCAATTTTGAAGGATACCACCCTTTGGTACTTGCCCATGGGACGGCACGAAGATTGGCTCCGAGATTACATCGACAACGGAAAATTCAATGGTGCAGCGCACCACGATGCGCGCAGCTGGAAATCACACGTCACTGGCCAATGCCGGAGCTGGATCGATGGAGGACTGCAGAGCAGAGCCATGACCCGTGACCTGGACTGGGGCGTACCCGTGCCCGTCGAAGGTGCCGATGGAAAAGTGCTCTACGTTTGGCTTGATGCCCCAATAGGATACATCACTTCCACGATGGAGTGGGCGGCCAATACTGGACAAAATTGGCAAGATTGGTGGCAGTCTGACGATGCCGAATTGATTCACTTCATCGGAAAGGACAACATCGTTTTTCACTGTTTGATCTTCCCCATTCTATTGAAAGAACACGGGGCATTCAACCTTCCGACCAATGTGCCGGCCAATGCATTCATGAATTTGGAAGGGGATAAAATTTCAACATCCCGCAATTGGGCGGTTTGGGTGAAAGATTACCTCGAAGAATTTCCTGGCAAAAGCGACGAATTGCGGTATGTTCTTGCGAGCATCATGCCCGAGCAGAAGGACAGCGAATTCACGTGGTCCGATTACCGCGAGCGGGTGAACAATGAGCTAGCCGATGTACTCGGAAACTTCATCAATCGCGTCATCGTCTTGACCCGGAAGTATTACGATTCTGCAGTGCCTGAAATAGACCGCACGAAATGGACTACCGACGAGGACGCTATCGTTCAAGCGTTGGAATCCGCTCCAGGCGAAGTCGCTGAATTGATTCGGCGCAACCGTTTCCGCGATGCCTTGCAAGCCGCCATGGGTGTAGCACGTTTGGGCAATAAATACATGACAGAGCAAGAGCCGTGGAAGATCAAGAAAACAGATGAGGCACGCACGGCAGTCATCCTCAACACCTGCATCCAAGTTGCGGCAAATTGCTCGGTATTGTTGGAGCCCTTCATTCCACAAACCGCGCAAAAAATGCAAGCTGCATTTGGGATTTCGAACGCCCAATGGGAGCAAGCCAGCGGCACCATGATGCAGCCGGGTGAGCGATTGGGTGATTTGCCCATCCTGTTCGAAAAAGTGGAACAATCCACCGTGGACGCTCAAGTTGAAAAATTAAAATCTGCACAAGCAAGCGCAGCACCTGCTTCGACTTGCGAACCCCTTAAGCCCATGATGACTTTTGATGATTTCCAAAAAATGGACCTCCGGGTCGGCGAAGTAATTGCATGCGAGCGGGTCCCGAAAGCCGACAAATTGCTGCAATTGACCATCCGTACGGGATTGGATGAGCGGACGGTATTGAGCGGAATCGCAGAGCATTTCGAGCCAGAGGATGTCGTCGGTCGCCGGGTCACGTTATTGGCCAACCTGGCACCGCGCAAAATCCGTGGCGTAGAAAGCCAAGGAATGGTGTTAATGGCGGAATCAGCCGATGGTTCATTGCGCTTCGTGACCCCTGAGGAGGGCACCGCTGCAGGTGACACCATCCGGTGATCAGAACATCATCTTGAGCGTGGCAGATAAGGTTCGGCCGTAAGCCCAATAGCCCTCTAACTTTCCGTTTTCAACGGTTCCCTGCTCTTTCACCCCGGTCTGTGGGTTGGTTACGAACGTCTCAAAACCGTCGCTGATGTAGATGTTGTCCAAGGCATTTTGAACATTCAGGCTGGCCATCCATCCCAACCCACCCGTTTCGAACCGATAACTCGCGCGCAAGTCGAGGTAGCCAAATTCAGGAAGCATGACGGGTTGCAATCCTGCTCGGTCAGGATTCGTACGGTCAGCATCGACCTCAAAACGCGCATACAAATTCCAATTGTGGACATAGTTGGCGCCGACCCGAAGGCCCTTCGTCGGTGAGTAGTTCATTAGAAGGCCGACCTGAGACTGCGGCGCATCACTGACTTTGAGGCCCGCGGAATAGATGTAAAGCGTTTCCAAAACCTCTCCCCCTTCCTCCGCGGTGATTTCGGCGTTGACATCGTTGTCCCAGCGCCAATCGCCAAAGGACGCCATTCCTCCAATTTCCAGCTTTGGTAGAGGCCGCGTTTTCAACTCCAATTCAATTCCTTCGTGGGTTTGAACCAAACCGGTGATGAAGGCGCGGTATTCCGTGCCGGGGGTAGAGGCCGCGTTTTCAACTCCAATTCAATTCCTTCGTGGGTTTGAACCAAACCGGTGATGAAGGCGCGGTATTCCGTGCCATCGGGTCGCAAAAGAGGGCTGCTCATGATGCTCTTGTCCCGCCATTGGGTGTGGTAAGCATTGACATCCAGTGAAATTCCGCGCCAGCGAAAACGATACCCTGCTTCAAAAGCAGCCACCTTTTCATTGGTCAAGCGGTCATTGCTCAAAACATTGGAATAATTCGTGAATACATATCGAATGAAGGGCGCTCGTGAATACACGCCACCATTCACGTAAATGTGGCTGGTCTCTCCGAGCCGCACACTGCCTCCTGCCTTTGCATTGTAACCAACGCTGCTTGCCTTGAGCGACTTTTCACCGTAAACAAATTGCTCGGTGGTTTCAATGTTACCGGTAGCTTCATTCAATTCTGTAACTTCCTGTACCTGTAACGTCCTGTACGCCCGTCTCTGCATAACGGAAATACTTGTAGGGATCGATTCTGCGGTAACCCGTGAAACTCACCGTTCCCGCTGCAAACAAGCTGAACCGGTCATCTTTGTATTCCGCTTGTGCAAACCCACCCGCGTATCGGACCAACCCTATGTCATCATAATCGACTTTATCCCCCGGCTGCGCCATGAGCTCATAGTCTGGATTGATGCCATATCCGTCCGAACTGCTGAAAGATTGCAAATAGAAGTCTCCCCCGAGCAAATTATTGACTCGTGTGAAGTGCTTACCGCTGTAATAACGCGCATCGACGCCAACCATGAGGTTGACGCGGTCATTGACTTCGTGGTGCAACGTGGACAATACGCCCGTCCAAAAATGTTCGTTGTGCGCATTCTCAATTACGCTTCGGCTTCGGCCACCCACCACCGTGTCTCCTTCAACGACAATGGGGTCGCCAAACATGTGTACCGTGTCCAACCAAGCTTGGGCCGACGCGTCATAACCAATCTGATTGGCCGCATACGTGACCGGCTGCGTGTTGTTCTCATTCGAGTCCCAGAGGTAATCCCAATTGAGATTCGTCTTCACCGTCCGGGTCATACCATCGGCATCCTCGTACGTTTCGCTGAGGCGTGGCGAACTCGTTCCATCGTAACGTGAACCGTATCCTTGCCCCACACTCACGTAATAACTAGACGCCAAGTGCGATCGTTCGCTCAACTGCCAATAATGGTTCAAGGCGAACTGGGGTTTGTGGTAGCCATTGACACGGGAATTCAGCACTTCCTCCGTGGCTCCGCCGCGGTTCAAATAACCCCAGTCATCGTTCCATCGGTGTGCTTCGTATCCCAGTGAGTTGAGGTCATTGAACCGATCCACACTCAACTGACCTCGACGTTGTCCGTGGGTTTGTGGAGCGCCAATGGCTGTCAAAACCAGGCGATGCGCTCCAAAGTCTTTGGCGGCGGTGAGGAAATAACTCCACGCATCGATGAAAGCGGCATCTACATATGCATTGCCCATTGTGCGGCTGCCAACAGCACTGACTGCCCAACCATTCTTCATCACGCCTGAGCTCAGGGACAGCATGGATTTGTAGCGTCCATAATCGGTAACGCTTTGCAGCAGGCTGCCACCCTTTTTCATGTCTGTGGCTTTCGTGATAATGTTCAAGGTTCCTCCCACCGAATTGATGGCCAACTTTGAAGCACCAAGGCCACGCTGCACCTGCATGGTATTCACCC
>Ga0206124_10000351_pt1 | contig 36654 bp, 20 predicted proteins | sample Helgoland_Spring_3_FD_148671 | JGI IMG/M metagenome (GOLD analysis project Ga0206124, IMG submission 148671) | Pelagic subsurface seawater microbial communities from Kabeltonne, Helgoland, North Sea - Helgoland_Spring_Bloom_20160321_2 | ecosystem: Environmental > Aquatic > Marine > Epipelagic ... | reverse complement strand
CGTTCGTTTCACGTTCCGCCGAGCGATGCTCGCGCGCATCAAATGTCTTCCAGCGATAAGAACAAACATCGCGCGAAAGGGAACGCAATATGCGATTTCGATATGCTTGACTCAAAAAGTTGTTTCGTCGCGACGGTAGCAAATGGTATTGGGGTATTCGATGCGGAAGACTCGAGCGCGGCAGATGACGAAATGTCGAGTAAAGTAGAAACGAGGAGTTTGTACGATGACGGCAACAGCGCTTTACGTGCGATTCAAATATTACCGCGAAGTCGATTGTTTGTCGCTTTGTCTTCGGATGGAATGGTCCGCGTGTGTCGTTAACAGACGCTTTAAAAATAGATGAGTAGATTCGTTTATTCTATAGATTTGTATTTGTAGTATAGTACTTTTAGTTAGTTTACGCACTAATCGCACGCACGTGGAAGGCATTTATCGAGATCCCTGTCGAAAATACGACTCATCTCTCGCGTCTCGAATCGCCTCGATGGATCGTATCTGTCTTTTACGCAAAGAAATTTACAATACGCATTCCCGTATTTTTCGTACAGAGAGTACGTCTCAACGTCCTCCCAGCCGAACTTGCCAAAGTGCAACCTTCCATCGCACTTCTCTTTCGACGCTAAATAACGAATCGCGTCGCGGAACGCGGCTTTTCCTTCTTCGTTTCTCTTGTAGTTTTCAATGTTTACGTACATGCTCGGTCGCGCATGCGCCGGGGACAATAACGCGCTTTCCGCGTTTAAGAATCGTATTAATATTGGACTTCTCCAATATTTTTGCCTTTGCTCACTTATGCTATCTAAGAAACCGCGTAAACACTCGCCCGCGTTGGCCAGAGGCACGGCGAGCTCTGCTTGATCGAACGGATAATTGTCGTTTCGATCGAGTTGTTCTTCTGTCATCGCGAGATATGCGCTTGCGTTTGAAGCGACGATACTTTGTAAGGAGGGTTCGAGAGCGTCTTGCCATAAGTTGGTCCACACCGAGACGAGATCGTCGTTTTGCATCAAACGATTCCGAATGGAACTCAGATTTAAAACGCTTTTGGCTGACGCGCTTGCTGCGTCTACCGACGACGCTTTGAAATAATACTCATCTAGCACTCGCGCAGGTGAGGACGACGACGAGAATAAGAAATCATCCTCGTTCGCATCATCATCATCATCATCATCATCATCATCACTTCTTGTTCTTTTCGAAAAGTCAGTGATTACTCTGCGAATCTTCACGCGTTGCGCGTCTCTCGTCGGAACGTAGTAATAATAAGATAAGTCATCCATATTGCGAACGGCAGAGCGCCGCATGGCACATGAATGCCACCAATCCATCCCGTTGTCAACGCACCTCCTCACCGCGGCGCTGATCATTTCAATTTCTTGGAGCATGTGGTCTTCGCTCACGAATCGGTTCATTCTGTGAACCTCGTCTTGCTTGAAAATTTCGAACGTAGCCGCTAACGTAATGCCGAGTTGATTCACGTGACACCGAAACGCGTCCATAACATCTCTCCCGTGCGTCCTTTCCGAAATCGTTTCCACGGTTCCGTTATGGAGCATCGTTCGCAGACTCACGAGTTGCGACGACAACGAACCAAAAGCTAACGACGACCCGTGCGAACACGTCGCGAGCGCGCCTCCAACGGTTTGATCTATAAACCAAGGCACAGATTTCAACGCGTACCCTTCCTCCGCGACATATTCAAGCATCGTTCTCATTTTCTCTCCCGCATCCACCGTAACTTTTGCCTTCAATTCTCTCTTATCGAACACGCGCGCGCGACTTTGTTCCTCCTCGACCACTCTCACCTCGTTCATAAAAATATTCACGTTCCTTTCCTCTTCCTCTTCCTCGTCGGTGGTTCTCGCGCACCAAAACTTCTCGTTCCACGAGTGCGCGTCCGAGCTCACCGCGCGGATTACTTTGACGTCCCGTCTCCAAAGAATTCGTTTCAACTCCTCTTCAGTTCTCGGAAACGCCACGCGTTGGTCGTATCGACATTTCGCTAAACCTTGAAAATTCGATAACAACGCGCCTTTTTTCTCTCGACCTTCCGCGACGACGACGAGTTGGAAAACTCCGAGAAGAAGAAGAAGCGAAGTCGTCATCTTTGCAGTTGTGATGGAAAAAAACGCACATGCGAGATGTAAATCAAAGGAGGCGTTACGAGAGAAAAAAGTAAAAAACCCTAAATACTGAGCCCCCTCTTTTAAGATCGCTTTTTGAATATTTCCCTCGAAGCGAACATTTAACAACGACGGAGCGCGACAACGAGCACGCGACGCCTTTTCGAGAGAAAGAAAAGAAAGAAGAGTTAACAACGAAGCGTTATCGACGCAACAAAATAATATAAGATATAAGTAAAAATGGAGAAAGTATTCCCCGAGGCGTTACAAAGTTTAAAATCCGCCGACCCTCTCATTTACCAACTCATCCAAAAAGAAAAGCTGAGGCAAATCCGAGGGATAGAACTCATCGCCTCGGAGAATTTCACCTCCTCGCCGGTGATGGAAGCGTTAGGGTCGTGCTGCACGAACAAATATTCAGAAGGACAACCGAACGCGAGGTATTACGGCGGGAACGAAAACATCGATTTGATCGAGATGGAGTGTCAAGATCGAGCGTTAAAAGCCTACGGGTTGAGCGAGAAGGAGTGGGGGGTGAACGTGCAACCGTATTCCGGGTCGCCGGCGAATATGGCGGTATACGTGGCTTTGTTACAACCGCACGATAGAATTATGGGTTTGGATTTACCAAGTGGAGGACACTTGACGCACGGGTATTACACCGCGCACGGGAAGAAGATCTCCGCGACGTCGATTTTCTTCGAGAGTTTACCGTACAAGGTGAACTACGAGACCGGGTACATCGATTACGAGAAGCTGGAGGAAAAAGCGATGGATTTTCGACCGAAGATGTTGATTTGTGGTGGAAGCGCGTACCCGAGAGATTGGGATTATAAGAGGTTTCGAGAAATTGCCGATAAATGCGGGGCGATGTTGATGATGGATATGGCGCACATTAGCGGGTTGGTCGCGGCCAAGGAGCAAGCGTCGCCGTTTGAGTATTGCGACGTGGTGACGACGACGACACACAAATCCTTGAGAGGACCGAGAGCGGGTATGATCTTCTTTCGAAGAGACGAGAGAGCGTTCGAAGGGAAAATTAACAACGCCGTGTTCCCGAGTTTACAAGGCGGTCCGCACAACCACCAAATCGCCGCGTTGTGCGTCGCGTTGAAGCACGCGCAAACCGACGAGTTTAAAAAGTATCAAGTGCAAACGAAGAAAAACGCGGACGCGTTGGCAAAGAAATTGATCGAGTTAGGGTATTCCATGGTCACCGGTGGTACCGAGAACCATTTGGTGTTGTGGGATTTGCGACCGAACGGTTTAACCGGATCCAAGATGGAATACATTTGCGATTCCGTGCACATCACGTTGAACAAGAACGCGGTGTTTGGCGACGCGAGCGCTTTGACCCCGGGTGGATGCCGCATTGGCGCGCCCGCTATGACCAGTCGCGGTTTGGTGGAGAAGGATTTCGAACAAATCGCCGTATTCTTGGACGAAGCCGCGAAAATCGGTTTGAACGCGCAAGAAACGCACGGTAAGAAATTGGTAGACTGGAAGAAAGGCATCGACGGAAGCAAAGAAGTCGCGGCGTTGAAGGGAAAAGTCGAGGCCTTTGCCGAGGCGTTCGATATGCCCGGCTTTACCCGGGACAGCGTCGACATGTGAGTAAGTAAGTGAGTGAAAGCGAGGGCGAGAGTGTAACGTTTCGCCCTCCCGAGAGACTTGACGCGAGACGCGAGAGTCGCTTAAATTATTACACACATTTACACACACACACACACTGAGACCACTTTTAAAACACAAAGTCATACTACTACTATTTAAATTACACACAGTACCGATATTACTGGTACTCTACCGCGGTTCGTATTAAATGTCGCGTTGGAGCTCCTATTCCACCAACACCTACTCTTTTGCTTATTACGAAAAGAATTGCTCTTTTATGCGCTTAAAAATGCATCACACGATCACGTCCGTCCCAGCCGCGTTCGTCCTCAGAACGCTCGTATCTAACCTCCCACCTCTCTTCGTATTATTATTGTCTCGAAACCTATTCATCGGCGCATTTTTCGGCGTCGGTGATAATTTCTCTTTCATCGCAACATTTCCCCCGACGGAGAGTCTTCGCTCGGCGACTTCCGCGACGATGTAAAAGAGAAACCCACCTATGACTAAAATGAGAAAAACGACGACAACAACCGTTTGCCGTTCCTGAAGCTTCATATCCTTGGAGGAATCCGGATGGAAGTAAGATTCCAACGTTTCCGTCGTGCTGTCGATGCCCATAACAGTTTTTCGTACGTTTACGAGTGAGATGCCATTTTTATGAGGATTTGGTTAAATGCGCATTAAAAGTCATCTAAATCATCAATCTCTTCATCCGTATCGACACCAGATCCGTAATCGTGTTCATCGGTTTCGTCTCGCTCGTATTCGAGCAAGTTTTTGATCTTCTCGCCGTGGCCTTGGCCGGCGCGGCCGAGGAGACCGCCGGCGTCGCGAGGGAGCGTTTGGCGGAAGGTTGCGGTTTCGGCGTGGGTCCTCGATGCCGTCGCGGTCGTGGTCGCGATGATGTCATTTGTTGCTGTCGTTCCTCCTTCGTGTTGGTACGCGAGTTTGACGTTGCGTTTAGCGTCTCGTTCGCGTTGGTTTCCCCCGTTCGTCGCGTTGATGCCTAAATTGAACGTGGAAAACTTGTTGAGTTTGTCCGTCAATTTTTCCGTTCGGGAACGCTCTCGCGCTTTCTGGATATCCTTTTCGTTCCGTAACGCGTCGTCTATGGAGGTATACTCTAAAGCTATGCATTGGTTAGTAGTAGTACCACTACTACTGCTACTGGGAACCTTTACGAACTGCACGACGTCTGTCTCTCTGGTCTTCCTCGTCGCGCCTCGTTTCGCTTCCGCCGTGAAGAGCGTTTTTCTACCGCTTCCACCTTTACTTCTAATCCTACCGTTACTCTGCCTGGAAAGCGTCATCGCGCACGAACAGCTCGCATCGTTCGCGAGCACATCGCTCGCCGCGCTGCGTCCACTCCTCCGTCGTCTACTCCTCCTACTGCTGCTTCTCTCGTTACCGCCGCCATTCGTCGCCGTCGTCGTCGAAGAAGAAGAAAAAACTCGTTCTCTCACCACCACCCCTCTCGCTCGCGACATCCGTTGCACCGCTCGAACGAACCGAACGACGCTTTGTTCGCCGTATATAAAACTCACGCACGAAATGTCGTCGAGAAACACCACCGTTTGATGTTCCGAATCCTTCGACGCGTATCCAAATATCCCGGATCGGGGGATGGTGTTGTTACTCTTATCATTCCTAATCGCATCCGTTTTGTCCGTTCCCAACTCTCCCGTCGTCGTTCTTCTTGGCGAAAGCGATTTTGCTTCTTCTTCGTCTCTCTTCGTCTCACGTGCGTCTGCGTTCAGAATCTCCCCTAATTTCCCCAACAGTCTCTCCAAAGCGTTCTCGTTTTCCTCCTCCTTCTCAAAGCCGAAATCAAAGCCGCTTCTTCTCTCAAAAACAAACTCGTTCGCATCGACGACCACAACGTCCTCTTTTACTTCTTTCAACTGTTCCTCTACGAGTGTTTTCTGCGTCGTAAATCGCACGAAAAGAGTACTCCTCGCGCTCCTTTTCCGTTTCCGGGAAAGGAACGCCGTCGTCTTTTTAACCAAATCGAGGAAGACTCTGTCCCCTTCAAAAGTTGCATTTTCTTCTCGCAAAATATACGCAGGTGCGAGATTTTCGACGTTTCGGACGGACTCTTCGAGCGTTCGCAACGCTCGACGCATTTTTCGTGCGTTTTGGCGCAAACGTATGCGTATGTATATGTGCGCGTTTTATGGAGAATGTGCGTCATAAATTAACCGTTTTAGAGGGATGATGACGATGACTTTAGCGCAGCTCACGTCGTCGCCAATCGCCCGTCCTCCTCGTCTTTTTCGTCCGAGGAGGAAAAAAAGCGCGCGGTATTCTCGCGCGAAAAACACCACCGAAGCGAAATCATCGTCGAACGATGGAGTAAACGACGACGACGGGGAAAAGATGAGAAAAAATCCAGACTTGTACAGAAGCGGCGGCGACGAATTGGACGACGACGTGGTGCACAACGAACAAAGGAAAAGGACGATGAAGAAGAAACCAGACGTTCTCGCCCCAGCGGGCGGATGGCCACAACTGGAAGCGGCGATAAAAAACGGCGCGGATTGCGTGTACTTCGGCCTGGAGCTTTTAAACGCACGAGCGCGAGCGAATAATTTCACCGTGAAGGAGTTGCCTAAAGTGATGGATTTTTTACGAGAAAGAGGCGCGAAAGGGTACGTGACCATGAACGTGCTCGTATTCGACGATGAATTGACGGAATGCGAAAACTTAATACGAGCGTGCGCGACAAATGGCGTGGACGCGATGATTGTGCAAGACGTGGGCGCGGCGAGGTTGGTGAAACGGGTGGCGCCGAACATGGCAGTGCACGGATCGACGCAGATGTCGATCACGGATGCGAACGGCGCCATGTTCGCGAAGGAGATTGGGTGCGAGAGAGTCGTCGTCGGGAGGGAGTTATCCATTGAGGAGATAAAAACGGTGGTGGAGAAGTCACCGGAGACGACGGTTGAAGCGTTTACGCACGGCGCGTTGTGCGTGAGTTATTCCGGGCAGTGCTTTTCGAGCGAGGCGTGGGGCGGGAGGTCGGCGAATCGAGGGCAATGCGCGCAGGCGTGTCGCATGCCGTACGGGTTTGTAGTGAACGGGGAAATTAAAGCGATGGGGGACGAGAAGTATCTCTTAAGTCCGCAAGATTTAATGGCGGTAGATTTAGTTCCGCAATTAATCGACGCCGGCGTGTCTTGCTTTAAAATTGAAGGGCGATTGAAAGGCGAAGAGTACGTCGGGTTGACGACGGCGGCGTATCGGCGAGCGGTAGACTTAGCGTGGGAGAATAGAAATGTGTCCAAGAAGGAGTTGTTGACGGATGAGTCGAGATTGGAGTTGCGACAGGTGTTTGCTCGTGCGCAAGACGAACACTTTGACGGGTTAACGACTGGTTTTTTAGAGGGCACTCGGCATCAAACGATTGTGAGAGGGCGAAATCCGAGGCATCGAGGCGTATTCGCCGGGCGAGTGGTCGAAGTAGACGCAAAGAAAGAACGAGTGACGATACAAACAACAACAACGACTAACAACAACAACGAAGAAGATAGCTCTTCCATCAATGGCGTTTTGAAGCGCGGGTTTGGCGTCGTGTTTGATGACGGCGCGCCGGAACTCGACGAGCAAGGCGGTTTCATTTACGAAATCTTCGACGAAAGAGGGAGTTACGTGGACTCGAGCGAGATGTGTTCGAGCGAGTTTGTAACTTTGGCATTTGCGAGGAACTCAATGGATTACCAGAAAATTCGACCCGGGAATATCGTGTGGCGAACGTCGACGACGTCTGGCGAGAAGAAGGCGCAACATCGCAAGAAGGAGAAGAGCGAGGAAGAGGTAGTGGCGACGGCATCGTCCGCGTCGCCGAGTGCGGATGGGCGCGATGACGTCGTTTGTATAGTCTCTGGATCGCGCGATGCGCCTTTGAAGATCGCTTTGTACGATTCGTTAGGAAACGTTGGCGAAGCGATGACGTCCGTGCACATTTCAGAGGCGAAGAAACAACCGATTGATTTTCAATCCATCGCAAAAACGATCGGCGAATTAGGAGGAACGCCATTTTTTCTCGACGCTGAAAAGAACATCGACTGCAAGAAACTCTTCTTCTCGGAGACTGAGACCGATGAGAACAACATCTTCGTTCCAGCCGGCGAAATCAAGAAAGCGCGAAGAGAAGCGGTCGAAATGTTGCTGGAGAAACGACGCAACATGGGCGCGGTGAAAGCGGAAGCGATGGCGAGCGACGACGTGAGCGTTTCAGACCAAATGTACAAAAATGAAATTGAAAAATGGTGGGGCACGCCGACGGCAATCGCGTCAAAAACAAGAGAAAAGAATGTTCCGACAACAAAATCGTCTCCGGACGACGAGCCTAAACTTACCGTGCTCTGCCGAACGATGGAACAAGTCGAAACGTGTTGCGCGTTTGATTTCTTGGACGAAATTCAAGCCGATTTCTTGGAAGTCCACGGTTTACGCGACGCGGTGAAGAAAATCCAAGAAGCTGGTAAAAAAGCCGTAGTCGCGACTCCGCGCGTGTTGAAACCGGACGAGGAAAAATTGTGGCGGTTTTATTTAAGCTTAAACGCGGACGCCCTTTTAGTTCGGTCCGCGGGCCTACTTCGCAAACTGAACGAGTTGATCCCGGAAAAAGCGGAAGAAGGGAAAACCTATCCGCGACTTCGCGGCGATTTCAGCTTGAACGCCGCAAATGTTCTCACCACCTCCACGTTCCTGGAAAGGTTCAACCTGGAGCGTTTGGCGTTAACGCACGACCTGAACGCGCGCCAAATCCGCAACCTCGCCGCCGCGCTTCCTCCGCAAACCGCCGCCTCGAAAATCGAAATCATCCTTCACTGCCATCTCCCAATCTTCCACACGGAGCACTGCGTCTTTTGCCGTTTCCTCTCCGATGGTAACAGCTACAAAGATTGCGGCCACCCGTGCGAAACAAACGACGCGCGATTGCGCGACTCGAACGGCAAAGACCATTTAGTTCTCGCGGACATGGGCTGTCGCAACACCGTCTTCAACGCCGAAGCGCAATCCGGCGCCATGTTTGTTCAAGATTGGATAAACATCGGAAACATAAAGAACTACCGAATTGAACTCGTGGATACGGATAAAAACGAAACTGTTTTGCTCTTACACACGTACGAGAAGTTGCTCAGAGGAGAAATATCCTCTCGAGACGCGTACGAGCAGTTGAGGAAAGTCAAAGACAAAAACGGAAACGTCCAAGGATGCAACGTCGGTTCCTTCGCCGTGAGAGAAGAGAAGAGCAGAGACGGGATGAAGAAAACCGCGGCTGAGATCAAGTTGAACAATCAGGAGAAAAAGAAGAAAAGGTATACTAATAACACGAATAAAGATAACAGTAGTAAGAAACCCTCCTCGTCGGTATCGAGATGAGAAGAGGAAGAAGCGAGAGGGAGAGACCGTCCGCTTGCGTAAAATCGAGATTCTTTGCAACCGTCAAAGAGCAGCCAAATTTGTATAAAATCCAACACAATTCCACAACCGCAAACGACACACACGAAGAAAAAACAAGAATGCACTCGGTCGCCAGACAACTCGCCATTCGCGTGGCCACGTCTTACTCGTCGTCTTCGTCGAGTTCTTACTCGTCGTCTTACTCGTCGTCCAAAACGCTCAAAGGCTTTTCACATTCCAAAATCTTCGGGAAAAGGGCGATGGTGATGAAATTTACGACGACGACGCCTCGAGCGTCCTCGGACTCTTCTTCATCGAAGAACGAGAACGACAACACGGACGAATCGAAACCGCAAAACGAACTGATCGAAGCTCTGGATAAAATCTCAAAAAGGGAAAATTTGGTCAAGAAGAACAAGAGGAAACAGCCGGATGTTATCGTGGAGAATGCGGCACATCCGCCGCCTGGTGGGTCGGCTGCTTCGTTAGGCGGCGGCGGGGGATCGAATACGGTGATGGGACCGGGCACGTCCGAAGAGTGGCGCGAGTTGGACGAGAAAGTGAACACGTACCCGAGCGAGCGAAAATTTCAAGCCATTGGAGTTAACTCGCCGGAGTTTGTTGGAGACATGGTGAAACTCGTGGAAGATACGTTGGGCGACGGGAGGAAAGTGCATCCGGAAAACGTGACGAGTAACTTGAGTAAAAACGGAAAGTATTGCAGCGCAAACATGACGGTTGTTTTGATGAATGGGGAAGAGGTGATTAATATTATGGCGAAGTTGAAAGCGGACGAACGAGTGAAGTGGTATTTGTGATTGATTGGTTTTAATTATTATCATTATTATTATTGTCAGTATTATTCTTTTGTTGCGAATTTACCCAACGCCCACAGCGGGAAGATGTTCTTATAGTTTGCGTACGTAATCATGCAGTTGTTGTTGAATACGCCCATGATATTTTCCTGCGGCCAATCGCCGTCTGGGAGTTGCTTTTTGAGCAAGCACGCGGCGGCTTTGCGCAACGGCGCGGCGTCTCTCTTCTCTTGACCGGTGGCGAGTAAGGCAAGCATAGCCCACGAGGTGTTGACGCAATGCGCAAACTCGGTTTTCCCGTCTTTTTCGTAGAGTTGATGATAGACTTTCTTTTCGCACGAGAGATAGCTTTCGCCCCATCCGCCGGTGGTTTCTTGTTGCTTGGAGAGTAAAAACTGCACCGCTTTACGCAAGTGTGGGCACGTGTCATACGTCGACCCGGTCGCAATCAAACCTAAAACACCAAACCACGTGCCGTAGGTGAAACAAATCGCCCACGAACCGTACCAGCTCCCGTCTTCTTTTTGAATGCTCTTCAAAAAGTTTCGGCCGCTTTTGCGCGCTTTTTCAATGCGGGGCACAATCGGGTGGTCCGGAAACCGTTTAGCGAACTTGGAAATCGCTTGGATAGATGCCGACGAACACTCCACGTACGGATAATCAATCATGATGTCCCCGAACGTCTCCGCCGGGTTTAAAATTTCTACCCACTTACCGGCTCGAGTGTTTTCGTACGTCGCCCATCCGCCGCTTCCTTGAGGCTTGAACCCAAATCTTTGCGTGTTTTGATAACTCAGAATCACATTTACGCAATCCGCTAATCGATCGACTGCTATTTTGTTTTTTGGGTCAATTTTAATCAAACCTTGATCTTCCATATCCATCACCGATAGCGCGGCTTTTAAACCTTCGCTGGAGCAATCTGAAATGGGCCATCCGTGGTCTCTAGTGCTAAACGGCCATGCGCCTTTGGAGATGTGTCGGTAATATTTCTTCAGTTCCGGCGCGTCATCTCTAACTTGACTGTCGTCGATATACTTAGCGGCGTCGCGCAAACACTCGTTGAAGTTTTTTGCCAACCCGGTCGCTTCAATCGCTTGAACCGCAAACGCGCAATCCCAGAGTTGACTGCCGTTGTATCCCTGCATTTTCATACCGTCTTCGGCGACCCATAAATAGTCCCAAAATCGAGGCATGTGTTTCTCCACGCCTTCTGCGTCGCCGCTAAAGTATCTGCACAAACAGTTGAACACTTTGTTGACTGGACCAATGTCCACGTATCGCGTGTTTTCGTCTTCGTACACCACGTGCTTCAGCGCTTCTCTGTTCGCCCATTTGCGCAAAGGCGAACGGAGTAAAATAGGTTCGACTTTTGAAAGCGTGCCCCATAGCACGTCTTGCAACATTGGATGCGGGTAATATAAATCTTCGTTCGCGCATTCATTCCTGGCTTTGTTCCAGTTAATCGTGTCGTACTCTTGACAGTACAATTCCAACTTCAGCGCCTCGCTGACCGGGTTCCCGGCTTCGATTTGCGCGCGTTTGCCGTACAAATACGACATCGGTAAATACACCATCCTACAGTGACACCAATATCTCCCCGGGTGCGCTGGAAACCAATACGGAAGCAACCAACACTCGGGAGGAATTGGATTTAAACCTTTCCACTCGTAACATCCCAACATCGCTAACCAAAACTTACCCCAACTCGGCGTTTTCGTCGCCCCGCCTCTTACTTCCTTCCACTCTTGCATCTTCCTCAACGTTTCCGAAGATTCGAGCTCTTCACCTAAACACCGCAACGCGACGTACGTCAACACTGAACCGAACATCGTCGAGTGTCCTTCGATGTGCAACCCAACGCCGCCATCTTCGTTGACGTGATTTTCCAAGTACCGTTTCATTTCCACTTTCACGTGCGCTGGTAACATCTCTTTCTCTTTCTTCATAATTTTCATCGCAATGATTAATCCAGGCATGAGAAACATCGGTCCGCCGTAATCCGACGGCCAGTGTCCGTCTGGATGTTGTTGTCCTTGGTAATACTCCACGCCCGCTTTGAGCGCCCGTTTCGTTTCCTTCTCGACCGCGAATTCGTCCGCGACTGCGCCGTCCGCGCTCGGCGGCGTCGTTTTCCTCTCTCTCTTCCTCTCTACCCGTCGCGCATCGAACGCGTCTCTCATCAGCGCATCTTTGCTGTGCTTTTGAACGAACCTGTTCTCTCGAAACTCTTTCCTGCGTTGGTTTTGCTTCTCGATGTCCTTTTCGGACGCGTTCGGGTCGAACGCCCACGTTTGCCGACCGACGTGTGCGTTCAACGTGTGCAGTTTCTTCTCGGCATCCAAATTTGGTTCCGAGCAGACCAGTTTCCACATTTTTTTACGATTTGTTGTAAGACGACGACGACCACGACGGATAAAGTAACAACGATATCTTCGGTATCTGGTGCGCGTCCGTGCTTTGAATCTGTTTTGCGCGCGCGAGAGATAGATAGAGAGAGAGAGAAACTCCAATAGGGAAAAAGTAATTCTAAATCCAATCTCTCTTCTGCAAGCGCGCTTTAACACTTCTCTTCGTCTCCTCCGCTCTCTGTCTAGAGTTCTTAAGTTGTTGTTCTCCGCGACGACTGTTGTTCGATTGTAGTTTCGCGGGATGAAAAGTTATTCCTCGGAGGGATAAAGTTTACGAGCGAGAGAGGAACAAAAAGATATGTTTGTGCGTGCGTGTGCGAAAAACGTGTGCCCAAGCACACACGGGAGTGGAGAAAAGCACCACATACACAATGATATCACAGGCGTTGTGTGATACCCAATCGATCCAAATTTAATCTGTTTTTCGTGTTTCGTCTTCGTTTTTTGGGTTCTCGTTCGCTCGCTCTCTCAAAGGTTGTTTTTAGGGAACCTCGTCGCAAAAAAACTAGTGGCTCTGAACAGAAGCACAAGAGACCATACACTGAAAGCGACAGTTACTCAAATCTATTCGAATTTCCTCACACTTACCGCACACGCGAACGTCGAAAAGTACCCCTTTTATTCTCTTAAGAAGAGAATATAAACATGTCCTCCGCCTCTCTTCTCGCGAAAGGGTTCCAAGCGTCGGCGTTGTCCTCGCGAAGCATCGCGGTGCGTGATTGATTTTTTTTTTCTCTCTCGCTTTCGTTTTTTTTTATTCTTTTCCATCTTGTTCTTCTTCTCGCGGATATTTTCTGCGCCTAAATGCGCGCGAGTTTTACGCATTTGAGAGAGGTAGATGTGGTTGTGTGCGAGGTTTGGCTTCACTTTTACGCGAAGGAAGATGGGAAGGAGGAAACGCGCTCAACTCGCGCGAGTGTGCGCGTTCGCGAGTCCCCGCACTCGCGAGTGAATTTCGCACGCATATCCATTAATCTTTTTAGAGGAGCGTTCAAAGACTGACTTTTCGTGTTTCTAATCTTCATCCAACAAAACACGGGCACAGACGCGCGCGCAGCAGCAACAGAAGCAACGAGGAGGATCGACCACGTCTCGCGCTTTTGGTCGTCGTAAATCTTCGGTCGTCGTTAAAGCTTCGGAAGATGACGTCGATCTCGACGACATCGCGCAAGCTATTGAAGAACTCGCCAAGGAGAACGAGAAGCTTCGCATGAGTTTGGAGGAGGAGGAAGCGGCTGAAGAGGAGACCGTGGCTGCCGCCACGGCGGTTGCGACGGCGCCAAAGCCGGTCGCTGCTGCTGCTCCGGCAAAATCGGCCGGATCTGGCGCCGTTTCCGCGTTTGGCGTCCCGGTATTGACCGAGGATCCGAAGAGACACCGCGGCTTCAAGTTCCCGCAGTTGGAAGGCGACGGTTTCGGCGTTTGCGCGGTAGACGGCACGTTGGCGGGCCACAAAGGCCACCTGGGCCACAGATGGGATAAATTCAAAAACTTGAGACAAGCGATCGAAGACAACGAAGAAGGAGGGATTGAAGGTTTCTCCAGAGGCTACGAGAAGATGGGTTTCAACAGAAACGAGGAAACCGGAGAGATTACGTACAGAGAGTGGGCGCCGAACGCGAAATCGGCGTGCTTGTTTGGCGACTTCAACAACTGGGCCACCGACGCGAACGGAGTTTGGATGACCAAAAACGATTTTGGTGTGTTTGAAGTGACGGTACCGCCGAATGCGGACGGGTCGCCGGGTATCCCGCACGGCTCGAGAGTGAAGATTCATTTGGAAACGCAAGACGGTTCATGGGTCGACAAGATTCCGGCGTGGATCAAGTTCGCCGTGCAAGCGCCGGGGAACATTCCTTTCGATGGCATTTACTACGATCCGCCGAAAGAAGAGCAATACGAAATGAAATGGTCGAGACCGGATGCTCCGGAAGAGTTGAGAATTTACGAAGCGCACGTCGGCATGTCCTCGAGAGAGCCGAAAATCAACTCCTACATCGCCTTCGCGGATGAGGTTTTGCCGAGAATTAAAAACTTAGGGTACAACGCGGTCCAGTTAATGGCGATTCAAGAGCACGCGTACTACGCGTCTTTTGGTTACCACGTGACGAACTTTTTTGGCGTTTCCTCTCGATGCGGTACGCCAGACGAGTTGAAGTATTTGGTGGATAAAGCGCACTCCATGGGTATTTCTGTTTTGATGGATTTGGTTCACTCGCACTCTTCTTCGAACGTTACCGATGGTATCAACATGTTTGACGGCTCCGACGGACAATACTTCCACAGCGGACCGCAAGGCTACCACTGGATGTGGGATTCTCGATGCTTCAACTACGGCGAGTGGGAAGTCATGAGATTTTTGTTGTCCAACTTGCGATACTGGATGGAAGAGTTCAAATTCGACGGTTTCCGTTTCGATGGCGTCACGTCTATGATGTACAAACACCACGGTTTACAAGTTGCGTTTACGGGTAATTACGACGAATATTTTGGCATGGCCACGGATGTGGACGCCATGGTGTACTTGGCCTTGGCGAACGATATGTTGCACACTTTGTACGACGGTAAGGTCACGACCATCGCAGAAGATGTCTCCGGTATGCCCACGTTGTGCCGACCGGTGCAAGAAGGTGGTGTAGGTTTCGATTATCGCTTACAAATGGCCATCGCGGATAAGGGGGTCGAAGTCTTATCCGAATGGGGTTCGGACGAAAACTGGGAAATGGGCAACTTGGTGTTTACCATGGAGAACCGCCGATATGGCGAGAAGTGCATCTCGTACGCGGAATCGCACGATCAAGCGTTGGTCGGGGATAAAACGACGGCGTTTTGGCTTATGGACGCGGAAATGTACACGAACATGTCCACGTTATCGCCGGATTCGCCGCTCGTTACCAGAGGTATCGCTTTGCACAAGTTGATTCGTCAGTTCACCATGGGTTTGGGCGGCGAAGGCTACTTGAACTTTATGGGCAACGAGTTCGGTCACCCGGAGTGGATTGATTTTCCCAGAGGCGACCGCGTGGAAGCCTCGACCGGTGAATTCATCCCGGGTAACGGTAACTCCTACCACTTGTGCCGCAGACGCTTTGATTTACCTGAAACAGACCACTTGAGATACAAATTCTTGGAAGCGTTTGACGCGAAGATGAACCGCGTCGCTGGTTTCTTCAAATACATGGCGAGCGACCACCAATACACGAGCTTGAAAGACGACGGCGACAAGATGATTGCGTTCGAAAGAGGCGATTGCGTTTTTGTCTTCAACTGGCACCCAGTCAACTCGTACTCGGACTACCGCATCGGTTGCAAGAAAGCTGGTAAGTATAAGTTGGTGTTGAGTTCGGACAACCCCGAGTTTGGCGGTTGGGACAACTTGTCCACGCACCACGACGGCAGCTACTTCGCAGACTCTACCGCGCACAACGGTCGCCCGGCGAGTTTCCAAGCGTACATCCCGTCTAGAACGGTTGCCGTTTTTGCTTTGGAAGAAGATATCGAAAGAGTGGGGTACACGTACGGAGAAGAGTACGTTTCCAGAGTCGTCGAAGTCTCCAACGAACACGTATAAAAAAACAATAGAAACACACATACATTCACTTTCACACGAACAAACAGCGCGGCAAAAATATACTTTTATTAACAAAAGGGACTAATATTGTTGTAATACTCCATATCACTCAGATCTATTCTATCTTTTCTTCCATGCTATCCTTCGCCGCTTTTTTCTGCCAACACGCGTTTGAAATCTTCCTCACAATCCCCATATAAAACGCTCCTTTATTCTTAACCTCTTTCTTATTCTTATTCGTCGTGAACTTGCGAATTTCGTTCGCCGCTTTCTCGCACACGTCTCTCGGAAGCAAACCCAAAAACGACTTCAATCGATCGTCGAAATCGCTCTCCCTCAACGTCCCTTCGCTATTCTCGCACGCGTGCTTAATCACCACCTCCACATCATCTGGTGCAGTCAACACTTTCAATCCTTCTCTCTTCGTTTTCCCTTCCTCTTTCGTGTTCACTTCTTTCCCTTCCTCCTTTTTCGCGCGTCTCACCGACTTCGGTTCTTGATACGTCTTACGTTCGCATCTCTCCACCGTCACCGGTCTGCCTCTGAACAGAGTATCGTGCAACTTCATCGCTTTCTTCGCCGCTTTCGCGGTGGTAAAATCCACGAACGCAAACCCTTTAAACTTTTTCTGCTTCCCCGGCGTCCCTTCGCCGTCGCCTCCAGCCATTCGAATTTGCCCAACATCTCGTCCACATCCTTGTCTGTTCAAGTTCGCTTTCAACCACGGCGCGATATCCTTCGCTTTCGTATCGAACGGCATTTGACCGAAAAACAACGTGTGCATTTCCCCGTTCTTCTTGTCGTTGTTGTTTGTCTTTTTATCATCATCGTTTTTATCTCTCTTCTTCTCTTTTCGTTTCTTTCTTCTTTCATCTTCGCCGTCGGCGCCGTCGTCCTCTTCTCGCTCACGTTTCGTCTTCTTCTCCTTCTTCAATTTTTTTTCTCTCTTGTGCTTCTCCTTGGACTTTTCCGTCGCGAGCTCTTCGAACTCGTTCATTTTCTTCGTATCGCTGCTGCCTTCCTTCCGTTCTCTCGTTTACACGCAAAGGGCTGCGCGTGAAGAGATGATTTTTTGTGTCGATTCCATTCTGTTCAAGAGCTTTCGAGAGGAGAGGGAAAAAGGACCAACGCACACGCCTGACAAACGCCATCGAAAGAGAGAGAAAAAGCGAGAAAGGAGGGAAACGCACAGCTGTAACCGTAAACGATGATGCTTAAGTAATTCTTCTTTTAATTCTTCTTCTCTACCTAGTGAATTTCAACGCCGTTTTCTTTTAAACTTTCCAGAAGCGCGGAGAGCTTCCCGCCGAACCGTTTCCTCTTCGGCTGGAAACTCGCGCGTCGCCCGCTGTATTTTTCGTTCTTTTTCGACGTGGTCGATTGTAAGCCTTCGAAATTGATCGCATCTAACTGGATTTTCTTCAATCGTTCGGCTAAGAGTTTCCCGATGTGTTTACACGCGCTTTTATCCGACGTCGACGCGAGTCTTTCTCTTCCCTCTGCTTTTTGTTCTGTTGGGTTGCTCTTGTTCTCATCATCAGTGCTACTACTATTACTATTATTATTTTCTTCGTCTCCTATCTTCCTCCTCGCGATCCTCGTCCTATCCTCTAACGTGGACGCCGAAGCGACGATGTGCCCGTCCGCCGGTCGAACGACTCGGCCAACCACGTGGCGGTTGCTAAAAAACACCTGCAAACGATGCGCTACTTTTCCCCCGATTGATGCGACTGCCTCGGATGATGATGACATTCTTTATACACACAGAGAAGATATAAAGTATTTTCTCAAACTCCTTCTCAAACTTCCAAAAAAGGAGTCGCTCTGACCGCGCGTTCGTTGATTATGTATATAAATGCGCCTCTACACCTGCAAACGAACCGAAAAGTCTCGTCCTTTCTCTCTCTTCTTTTTATCCCCTCTTGTGCTCTTTGCTCTGTCAATGTTTTTCACGGAGGAGTTTCAAAAGCGCAGATATTTAGGGTTTTTGAATTTTGAGGCAAAAGAAGAGAATTTCTTGTTCGTTCTTCCTTCAATACATTTTGTACATATAACTGTTCGTTCTTTGCGCATCATCATCGGGGAGAACAAAACTACGCGTCGAGAAGAGAAGTGGCGCACATAAAATCACGAAAGCGGTGCGAAAAGAAATCTTTTACTACCTCGTGCGCTCGAATTCTCGCGCACATCTTGGTTTCATTGGTCGCGAGAGAGAGTGTTCGGAGGAATTGTGGGAGAGCGCGCGATCGAAATTTCTCGAGGCAAAAAAGCGGAATTGTAGCACTTTTTATAAGCCAAAAGAGAGGAGCTTTTGCCGTTGAATTTTCACATCCGGGAGTACGAGGAAGAAACCTTAGCGCGCGCTTTCGAAACCCTTCATAAAAAAAGATCTTCGACGCGCCTTGCATTCCATCGCATCCATTCGATCCCAGCTCGAGTGGTTCTGTGCTTCGCGAAAAAGCGTTTCATCGACACGAAAGTAAGCGCGCGTAAAAAGGACCGAATCGTCGTAATTACCAAAAAGGGAGTCCTTCTGACTCACTCGAGAAAAAACGGGATATTTATTGGGAGATATTTTGAGTCTCACAGTAAAGAGGAAAAGAAAAAATTTATCACAAGATGGGGGCGAATACGACGAATAAAACCACCACCAGCGCGAACGAAAACAACAACAAATATAAATCACCCACCGCTCCACCGGCGTTTAACACCAGCGCGCCAGGGCGCGAACGATTTTATAACTCGATCAAATTCGATTCGAGCGGCGACTTGCAACGAGCGAGCGAAATCGACGAACGGATGATTCGAGAGAAGTACGACCAAGACTCCGAGTTGGTGGATTTGGAGAGAGAGATTTTGACTGGTGAGGACGAAGAAAAGAAAGATGCCGCTCTTGGGTCGCTCGCAGTGAGAGGAGGTGGAGCGCAGCCGCCGTCCAGGTTGGGTAACGCCGCGGTCGGGAAGATGGTCACGAGGACGGAACAACGAGAAGCGAAAGAGATGACGGGGAATAATAATAATAATAATACTATAAACGAGAATAAAAATAACAAAAAAGATAAAGAAATGATGATGGAAGAGAGAAACAAAGAATCGAGTGGAGGTAAAGGCGGGAGCAACGATGCCACCGCCGCTGCTGCGACGGAAAAACAAGATTCAGGCTCCAACGACGACTCGAACAAACTCTCGGAGTCCAACGAGTCCAAGTTATTGCGTTCTCAGCAGCAGCGAGGCGTTAAAAATCCGAGCGGAAGTGGTGGAAGTGGTGATGGAAGCGACGATAACAACACGAAGAACAAAATCAACAACCTAAAAACCTCCGGAGACGAGAAGATGATGATCATCAAAGAAAACGGCACCAACGAAAACGCCGCGGAGATGAACGAAAACGATTTGTTGTGCGATTTTGGCGCGGAGAAACAACCCATGGTTGTCGCCTCGCCGAGAAAGAAGAGCAAGACCGCTTATTCTTCGGATCTTAATAGAAATTGTGATGGCGATACCGGCGGAAGGTACAGTGAGCTGGAAGATGGGCGTCGTCAAGAAGGAAGAAATAACAAACAAAAACAAGAAGGAGACAAAAATGCAAAATTAGTCTCTAACAACAACAGCAAAGTCAACAACAATAACAACAACTCGTCAAACGATAACTCGAACAGCTCGGGGAGACAAGGAGGTAGAAAACAAAGGAATCCAGTGCGTGCACCGAAACGAAACGATTCGAGCAGCGGTGACGATTTGATCATCCCGGACGAAGAGGAAACGAAGAACGCAAATCTGCTCTCCGAGTGTGATAATCTCTTCGTTCCACCAGTTGCACCTTTGTTTAAACCGCCAAATCACGCGGGCGCTAGTAACGCGGCGATGCATAAATCGGCTTCTGGTAACATCGACGTGAACGATGGTACGAATGCTAAGACGTTTGGCGCGAACGGCAAGGCGATGAATACTATCAACACCATCGATGACTCGTTGTATGATCAGCAGTTCCAAATTGAACCGGAGCTTTTAAGCGCCAGACCTGGTTCGGATGATTCGTTTAGACTGTTTGATCCCGCAGCGACGCAAGGGAAGAGCAACGAAGGTAGCGATGAGGGCGAACAGCTCGCTTCAGGTAGAGGTAGACGCCGACGTTCCAGCGGGCGAAATACGAATAATAAAAGCAATAGCACTAGAAAAACGAGCGGTTCAGACAACTCCTCCTACGACGAAGAAGCCGACGGATCGCGAGAAAAATTGGATAACAACGCGGAAGAGAGCGACAGCGATATTGACATCTCGAACGATCTGTCGGACGAAGAGGTTTACGAAGCCGATTACGAAGATAAAGAACGTTTGATTGACGATTTAGAAGACGATTTGGGCGAGAATACGAACAACCACCGCGTCGGTCGACCTTTGATTATAGGAAGTATGGGCAGAGGCAGCGTCGGTGGAGAAATCATGCCGGGAATGCTCGTGAACGGTCGACGCGCGCAAAGAGGGCGACCGCCCAAGCACGAGAAGGTGGCGCCTTCTCGCGCGATTTCTGGGAAGAAGACAAATTTGAAAGGAGCGTCGAACACCAAGGGCAGTACAAAAAGTAATAACAAATCGTCATCATCGTTGGCGACGTTAACGACGATGCGTCCTGCTTCAAACAAATCGATACGTGGCGACAGTAAGAGTAAAATGAAAGCAACAGGCAAGATGTTTGATGATCTCGGTGAATACACCATTGCAAAGGTGGACGAAAAGAAGCGCAGCAAACAAGCGGGCGGTTCTAAATCTACCGCGAATACCAACAACAAAATGGTTGGTAAACGCAACTTGTCGAGCGCGATGGCGAGATCTGGTTCGGAAAACGCACCGAATAAGCGCGGCCGGAAGAACGTAGACAGCGATACGAAGTCGCTGTCGTCCAGTGGCTTATCGGAAGGATTCCAAACGAGCGCTTTGGGTCACGCGATTGGCGGTACAAATACGAAATCAACCGGAACCACCGCCGCGCGTGGTCGTGAACCGAACCCTCAAGGCGGTCCTCGACGTTCGAAACATCACAACTTGTGGGGATTAGACGAAGCTCAGGCTTTGATTGAAGGCGTCTCCAGATGCGGCGGCGGTAAATGGGCCGATATTAAAAAGCTTGGGTTTCCGGAAATTGAACATCGCACCGCGGTTGATTTGAAGGATAAGTGGCGCAACTTGCTTCGAATCGCAACGTTACCGACGCCGTCTGGCCGAGAAACCGCTGGTAAGTCCGGCGGCGACAAGAAACGAGAAATCCCGAGAGCTATGTTGGACCGAGTTCGAGAACTCGCCATGCTCCACGCGAAGAATAAAGAGCGCGAGTTGGCGGCAAAAGCGGCGCAGGCGCAACAGCGATCATGAAAAGGTTGAGATATCTTTTACGTGACGTTTGTATTTGACAATTATTAAGCTTTGTACCTAGGTACCACTGTTGTGTGTATTAATAAATCTATTTATCTATTCATAATAAAAACATAATCAACACCAAACGACGATTTTTGATTTTTTTTACTTCGCGAACTCCTTCTTCAAACGCTCAATCGCAGTTTCCAAGTTGTCTCTGTGGCAAAACGCGGACATGCGGACGAAACCATCCCCGGTTGGCCCAAAACCAGCGCCCGGTGTGGTGACGATATCCGTCTTGGTCAAAATTTCCGTGAAGACTTCCCACGAGTCTCTTCCGTCAAAGTCGACCCACACGTACGGCGCATCGACGGCTCCATACACTTTAAAACCCAACTCTTCGAACGTCTTCTTCAACATTTTCGCATGTTCCTTGTAGAAACCGACCGTTTCTTGCATAGACTTCCACCCTTCGTCGGACAACGCCGCCAAGCCGCCGCCTTGCGCGACGTTGGAGGCACCGTTGAAGGCCGTGCACATGCACCTGTTCCAGTCGAATCTGACTGAAGAACCGTCCGCAAACTTCAACGCTTCCGGAACGACCGTCCAGCCTAATCGCAAACCCGTGAATCCGGCGTACTTGGAGAACGAGCAACTCTCGATGCAACACGTCTCCGAGCCTTCAATTTCGTAAATCGTCTTTGGACAATCCGGATTTTCGATGTAAAACGCATACGCCGCATCGTAAATGACAATTTGACCGTTCTTGTTCGCGAAATCGACCAACTCTTTGCGGGGCGCTCTAGTCGCCGCCGCCCCAGTCGGGTTATTTGGCGAGCAAAAGAAGATGATGTCCGCGTCCTTCGCAGCTTCCAAGTTTGGAAAAAAGTCGTTGCCCGGCACGCACTCCATGTAGACGATGTTTTCGTATCGTTTCGTTTTTTCGTCGTAGCCCGTGCAGTGCCCGTTGATGACAGACGAATCCACGTACGCTGGATACGCCGGATCTTGCACCGCAACTTTTCTCCCCGGACCAAACATTTGTTGCATTCTCGAAATGTCGCACTTCGACCCGTCCGAAACGAAAATCTCACTCGCGTTTATCTTCGTCTTCTCGCTGTAAAAGCGCTTCACGATGAGGTCTCTCAGAGGTTGTTGTCCAGCCTCGGAGCCGTAACCGCCGGTCTTTTCGTACCCGGCGACCGTACCTAACGCCAAAGCCGCGTTGGCCATGCCCGACACGATCGGCGCTGGGATTGGTTCCTGTTAATGAGAGAGAGAGAGAGAGAGAGAGAGATGTGAGTTTTTCGCAACAACATCGAACACACACACGAGAGACACACGACACGTAATCAAAAATCAATCGGATAAAATTAAATCAAAGAACGCAAAGAAGACAAAACAGAAACGTACGGTCGTATCCCCGATCCCTAAACTAATAATCTTCGCGTCCGGGTTTTTCTCCAAGTGCGCGTTGCGGATCCGCGCGATTTCCGGGAACAAATATCCCGCGCGAAGTTGCGCCATGTTTGGATTTCGGGAAACGTTCGACATCGCGGCGATTTTGACGTTGATTTTATCGTGTCGTTTCGGTTGTTCCTTCGTGAGGTGCTTCGAGGAAGACGAGGAAAGCTGTTTGCCCAAAAGAGACGAGGTGCTGGTTGTCATCGAAAACATGATTGGAGGATTCAAACTTGTGTGTGTGATGTATATATATATATATATATATAAACGCGGGCGTGTTGCTCGAGTTTGATGAGCGAGGAAAAAAAAGTGGCGTGTGTGTCTCGTTCTGCTCTTTTCTCCGCCGTCAAACCTTTTCGTAGGTTTTTTTTAAAACCTGCTTTTTTTTACCCAAATGGAGGTGGTTGAAAATACACCAAAAAAACAACAGCTTTTCGAGCGCTCAATGCGTGCGTAACTTCTCCATCGAGATGAAACGAGAACTGAAAATGAACACACAGAACACTCGTAGCGGTATGTATCTTTGCGTGCATTTTCAGCGATATTTATTCGCAAACGTGGAAGATATGGGCACAAAACGAGAGCGTTTTTCGCAAAAAAGAGAGGTTGTACAAAAAAAAGGGAGACGAAAATTTTTGAGACAACACCACAGACAAAAGAGCATCACATTCGAACGCTCTTTTACCAAACGAGGAAATACCGCAGCACACGCGCGATATATAAACGAGAAACACAAATATGACGACGACCCCTCGTTTTCTTCGATTTTTCTTGCTGTTCTTTCTCTTTTTCGCTTTTGGGGTTGGTTCTTTTTCTTTCGCATCAGCGAATGCGAATTCCGGGAAAGAATCGGACAACAAATATTTGTCCGAATTGCGCTCGAAATTACAGATCGAACCGATCACGCCGCACATCGACGCGCTGTCGAAATTCTCGAGCAGCGAGGACGAACTCAAAGGCGTGACGAGGCTGGTGTACTCGAAAGAAGACTTGGAAGCGAGAGCGTACGTGAAAAACTTGATGAAGAAGAATGGGTTGAAGGTCAGAGAAGACGCCATGGGGAGCATTTTTGGCCGCTTGGAAGGGGTTGAAAAATCGCAGAAAGGAGGAGGCCACGTGGTCGGGTCTGGGTCGCACACGGACGCGATTCCTTTGAGTGGGAAGTACGACGGAGTGTACGGGGTATTAGGCGCGATTGAAGCGTTGGGAGCTTTGAAACGGGCCAAGTTTCAACCGAGGCGACATCTCGAAGCGGTTATGTTCAACAGCGAAGAGCCGAGCAGGTTCGGGATGGCGTGTTCTGGGTCGAGAGCGATGGGTGGGGTTTTAGACGCGGAGAAATTGGAAACTTTACCGGACGTGTTGAACGCGTCGACGTCGTTTTTTGATGCCGCGACGCAAGCTGGGTACGGGAGCAAATGGCGAGGAGAGAAGAATGAGAGAGCGCGCACGGCGAAGGAGATGGTTGAGCAATGTTCGTTGATGCCGATGGATTCGCACTATTATTCGTTCGTGGAGCTACACATTGAACAAGGCCCAGAGTTGGAACACGAAAATTTGGATATTGGAGTAGTTACGGCTATTGCCGCGCCGGCAGCGTTGGAGATAACGTTTGAAGGCGACGGAGGGCACGCGGGAGCGCAGTTGATGCACCTGAGGAACGACGCGGTCGTCGCTGGGTCTAAGTTGGCCGTGGCCGTGGAGGAATTCGCGAAACATTCTGGGAGCGTGGATACGGTTGCTACAGTCGGCGGGTTCACGGTGAAACCAAACGCGATTAACTCGGTCCCGCGAAGCGCGGTTTTGGAGATTGACGTGAGAGATATAGATTTGAAACGCCGAGATCTCGTGGTGGAGCAGATTATATCCACGGCCAATAAAGTCGCCTCGGAACAAAGAGTGAGAGTAAACGTACGCATGATCAACAAAGACGATCCTGCCACGTCTGGCGACAGCGCAATGAGCGCGGCAGAACTCGCCGCGTCGCACTTGGGACATACCCAAAAGCGCATGGTCTCGAGAGCCTACCACGACACGTTATTCATCGCCAAAGCGTGTTCAAACGTTGGAATGATTTTCATCCCGTGCTTCAAAGGCTACTCGCACCGCCCGGACGAGCATTCCACGGAAGATCAAATGCGTAAAGGCGTCGAGACGTTAGCGCTGACGATGGCAAAACTTTCGAGAGAGAGGCCGATCGTCGAAGACCACGAGGACGTGAACGAGGAACACGTGAAGCTTCCTTTTTTCATTTCGGAGGACGACGAAGAGAACAACAACGCAAAAACAGACCCGCCAGAACCGAACGACGAGTTGTGATTCAAATTTATACACGCGTAACTCGTAAAATGTGACAGAGGCATGCAGGCCGCGTGACGCTGTCGATCCAGTACATAATTCTCCCGTAAACCCATCATCGTCTCGTACTTCTTTTGCGACTTCGATTTCTCTTCTGTCACAAAAAATCGCACTAATCGAAAACCAATATAAAAGAAACGCAAACAAACTACTTCGATGACGACGACGATGAGGACATCTGCGATACTCGCGACGGCAAAGACGGCGACGACGACAACGACTTATATCGCTTCTTCAAGATGCCGAAGTCGAAGTATTTGCGTCGGCTTCGCTGCCACGTCGTCGTCGGGGAAAACAAGAAGACAAAGAAGAAAATCAACGCGCTTTACTAAAGGCGTTTGGGAAACGAAAGCGCTCCTCTCGGAAGAAGAAAACCAAACGCAAATTGCCTCGTGTAAGAAATACGTCTCCGATTTGACGCAGATGAACATGAAACTCCCGTTAATACGTCGATACGTGGCAGGAGCGAAGAACGATTTGAAATTGTTGCAAAGCTTTCAAGATATGCTGGCGGAGAAGAGTTTGCAGGAGGAGAACGAAGACGAGGAGAAACGCAGGGAGAAAGTTTTGTTGATGCTGAACGATTTGAGGTTAGATAAAGCGGAAGAGGAACAATTTTGGTTAGAGCGAGGGGAGGACAGAGTGACGAGTTCGTTGACGGATAACGCGGTTGGATTGACTGAGGACGATAAGGTGGAAGTGAGTCGGATGTTGGCGACGGGGACGATGTTCGCCGTGCAAGGCGCGGTGTGGAACGCGATTTTGTTGTTGTTGACGGTGGCGGGTATTTTGTTGTTCGTGGGGAGAGGCGACGTGAACGTGGCGACGCCAGGGGCGACTGGTGCGATTGGATACTAAAGAAGGAGAGATTTTAATTGTTTTAATACTGTAGCACACTAGTCCCTCAAGCTTCTATTTTACATTTTCTTCTTATACGAGCGCAAAAACGCTCGCCGCTTCTCGTCGGACGTCCGGCGATCGATCCTCCAAAGCGAGTTTGATCATCGATTCACACGATTCCTTGAGTTTACTCAAACTCGATTCCATTTTCGCTCGCGAAAGCAGTGCTCCAACTGCTTTGATTGTTTCAATTCTCAACGCCGCTGGCGCGCTGTTACCGACTTCGCTCAACGCTTCGCTCGAAATTCGCAAAAACTCGTCGTTATATTTTTCTCCTCCGACGTTTGATGATGATTTAGAGGAGGTGAACAGACCTCGGAACATTCGAAATGAGGAGACTCGGGTTTGCCACGGCTTGCCGAGCGCAGAATGTTCGATGGCGACGCGGTAAAGCGCGGAGTGCACGTCCGAGGAGGCAACGTCTTTGAGCTCACCGACGACGCTTAAACATTCCATGGCGCGTTCCGTGAACGCCGATTTCGATTTGTTCTTCTCGAAGCGTTCCATCTCTGCGTCGGGACCATCCATTTCCATTTCGTCGTTTTCCTCGTTATTTGTATCTCCCATTCCAGCATCACGACCATCAACGCCACTGCTCACGCGTGCAGTAAGACTCGAAACGAGCGCCTCGACGAAACTCTGAAACTTTGCATCCTTCACGAACGACGCCGGCGCGACGTTTTCCTCCTCACCTGGACCGCTCGCCACTAACTGTTCGAGGGAACTCTTCAGCGCCTGCACTCCAGCCGCGGCGAAACCGTCGTCTTTGCTCTCGACGCACTTTGTTAAACGATTCAAGGCTTCGAACGACGCGTCTTTATTACTTCCATTTTTTTCAACCATCGCCATGGAAATCATCGCTTTCAACACGTTCCCTAACGCAATTGCCAAATCATTCTTCCCTTTAAACGCGCGATTCGAGCGCAGCTCGTTAGAAAGCACTTCTAACATGTCGCGCATCATCTTTTCTTTGTTTGCATTCATCTCGTCCGTATTGTTTATCGACGCATCTTTGGTACTGAAACTCGTACTTTGCATCGCCGCCGATACCGTTCTCGCCGCTCGCGATTTGAGCGAATAGTTTGTACCTTCCAAGTGTGGCTTCAAGAAAGAATTCCAAAGATTTGGAAAATGTTTGCCGATGGCGGAACCTCCTCCGGCGGCGCCGGCACCACCGCCGCTCAACTCTTCCCAGGCGCTCTCCCAACACTTTGCGACGGATGCGTTTTCATCGAACGTTCCAAAATATGCCAACGGAAGTAACTCATCCTCGAAGTCTTTCAAGCACTCGACGCCTCGAGAATCTTTGGCCATTTCAGAGATGATTTCAGCCGCTGCTTCGCGGTTCGAACAGTTGCTGCTGTCGTCGTTGGCGAGTTTCAAGACGTCTGCGATTGTTTTTTCTTGACGTTTAAGCGTAGCAAAACGTAAACACGTCGCGAATGTTTGGCAGTATTGACGGAAGACGATTTTTGAAGACGCGCCACCAGAGGACACGCCGTTCAGAACATCTGGCGACGCGAGTAACGCTTCACAAATCTTACCGGCAAAAAAGCCTTTCGCTGCATCTGGTCGTCTCGCGCATAAGCGAACGCAAAATCGACCCGCACCAACCTTTGTGTTCAAACCTAACCCTTTCTTGAAAATGTTCGTAAACACCGGAGCTAACAATTTCGTCTCTTCTAAATCGACGTGTTGAATGAACGCGTCCAGAGCATCCGAAATAATCGAGTTCGAGCTGGCTTGCACGCGCGCGTTTTGAAAGTTCTCAACGACAGAGTTATTTCCGTTAGCGTCGGTGTCATTTCCGAACATCGCGGTAACTCTTTGTTCGTAATAATTCAATCGCGTATCCTCAAACGTGGATAGAGCCTCTAATAGCGCTTCCACTGCGGTCACGCAGTGCGGTTTCAAAGCTTCCGCGGGAGCTTTCTTCAGGATTTCGCACGCGACGAATAACGAAAGCTCTCTCGCGACAGAGGAGTCCGATTTTAATCCTTTCTCGAAAAGTTGAGGAAGGATCAAAATGCACGCCTTCTTTGCGACGTTTCTCTTTTCGTCCCTCGTGGAGGAAGCTAACGATTCCCCTATTTGATTGGCATCAGTCAATCGTAACGATAACGACCGCAACGTCTTCACAAACATCATCCCTCGAATTCGAACGGTTTCTTTAATATCATCTGCAACTCTAAACGCAATCGTCCATGCCTCTGCGAGTTTTTTCTCTACGATATCAAACGTCTTGCCTGCACCGCCGCTCGAGAACAACTCTGCCAATGCTTCCGCGGCGGATTGACGCACGCGCCATTCGCGCGAAGAGCAATCGAGAAGGAGACGTTCGCAAATTTGATCGAACATTTTCACCGATAAATCAGAAGCGACAACCATTTTATTGTCATCATCACTTTTCTTCTCTTTCTCAGCCGCGACAAGGGTTTGCCACGCCGCCTCGGCGGTTTCTCGCATGTTTAAATTGACGTCCTTCCGCAACCGATATAATCGAGGTGCGAGTTGTTCGCTGTGCGCGGATAACGACATGCCCGCTTTCTTTGCAATTCTAGCGATACCAGCACCCGCAGAGGCGGCGCGATTAACTTTCTTCTGGTGGTTCGAAATCTCCATGAATTTATACAACAAGTCGGGTTGTCCGATATCAGACACGACCGAACAGAGTTCTTTGTACGTGCTCAACATAGAATCGCCTGCATTGCCACCACCACCACCACCACCACCATTGTCACTAGTCGATGTCTTCTTTTCTTTCGCTTTCGCTTTCAACGCGTCGTCGCCAGTCAAGTTTAAACCGTCTTGGAAAACAACCGTATCGTCCTCGACTTTCGACATCGCGCGTTTCTTGCCTTTATTGCTCGTTTCACCACTCAAAGCTTTGGTGAGATTTTCGAGCAAAGTCGCTTTGCTCGCTTCGTCTCCTCGATCGTATAACGCGGATAAACCAGTTGAGGCCATTTCTTGGGTGGTAGTATTCGTATCGCCGAGTGCCGCTAAGAGCGCTTCGTGCGCGTCATCGAAACGGGACTCGAGCAAAGGGATGGTGTTTATTTTCGTGCCTTTCTTCGCGTTCGAGTCCTCGTCGTTCGCATCAACCGCGTCGTCCGAAACTATGGATGCAGAGGAAATGGACGGATTCACAAGAGAACAGAGCACAGCCGTTGCGCCACACCGAATCTCTTCGCGTGAACTAAACAAGAACCCTACTTTGGACTCTCCTTCCTTACCGTCGTCGTCGAATAGATATTTTAATATTATTTCGCGAAGAGCGTTTCGGTTACCAACGGTAGCGTCTGTTGACTCTTCACCATTACCTATTTTCACAGAGGGTGTTGTCGCTTCAGTGCCAATATCCATAGAATCAGAATTTGGCTCTTTTGGCGATTCAAATAACTCATCAACCTCGCGGTCAATGTCGCGGACAAACGGCGTCAAACTCGCGTCGCCGCCATCCTCGCTCGCAATATCGGTGCTCAAAACGAGATCAGATTCGCCATAAAACCCGAACTTTATAGAATCCGCTACTGCAAATCGAACGTCGTCTTTCTTTACCGTGAGTAATGAGAAAACTTTCTCAACGAGTGGTTTCGCGGCATCGAGCGATGTTGCGATCGTGGCGCCGCGGCGAAGCGCACATCCGGCGGCAAAAGCGGCCGAGGCGGCAACTTTCGGTGCAGCCGCTGCGCGATCCATGGCTTGCGACAGCGCAGCAATATCATCGTGCGATATGACGAAGTTATTGTTCGAAGTGAACAATGTTCCCAAACACTCGCATCCTGAAATACCTAGCATGACTTCTTTCGAAGGCGCGTCTGTTCGGGGCACGTTGAGTACAGCCTTACGAAAAATGGACTTCGCTAACTCGTAGCGTTCTGGTGTAAACATGCTCGCAGACTTCATTTCTTTGGTTGCCGTAGCTATCAACGCACTCAAAGATCTCAAAGCACCGTCGGCAAGCTCCGCGCGTAAGTTAGAGGCTGCCGCCGCGTCGCTTTCGTTCAAAGCGACTGCTTTTGAAGCGGTCTCCAAGAAACCGGAAACGAGTGCCTCGACGTCGCTCTCTGTGAACGAGTTCAATTTTAACATAGCCCCTATTAGATTTGCAGATGCCTTTCGCGTGATCGCGTCGTCCGTAGCGGAGAAAAATTTTGCGGCGCGAAGGTAGTATTGATAATTATCCTTCTCGTTCGCCATAGAAGAAGAACCTTCCGCTTTGTGCGCCGAAAACAGAACATCGCGAAGTTCAATCAAGGCGAGCGAGGCGAGTCTCGGTCCACTCGTCCTAAGCAAACAGTGCTTCAAGAATCGTCGATAACTTGCGCTGGTGCTAGCATCGTCGGCACCTCTGTTCATATGAAATCGACGACTTTGTCGAAGAAACTTCAAGAGCGCAAACATCACCTTTTCCGGAAGCGGCGATTGGTCATCTTCTCTTTGCGGATCTTTCGCGAGGAGCGTATTCTTTGATTCCGCTCGATCGAGCATGCGCGCAACGGTTGAATATCCATCCATTTCCCCTTCCTTTCGTAAAATGAGCGCCGAGCGAGCGGCATCGCGAATGTCCAGCTCAGGACGCGCGCAGTTCAACGCGCACGCGAAACGCACGGCAACTGAATCGAATCGGAAACAATTTTCACTCCCGGCGAATCGGAGCGCGAGAAGTAACGCCGATTTCGCGCCCGGCGGCGTAGCTTTACCCTCACCAGTGGCATCCGAATAATTCGCATCTGATGATGCGAAAGTAGTAGAGGCATAACGTTCTAAAACTTCCGCGACGACGTATTCCATGGCTAATTTTTCACCCTCTTTGACGATGGAATCCTCTTCGCACGCGCGCAACAACGCGCGGCCACACTCAACGATAGAACTTCGAGTGTGTGAATCGTATTCGTTTTCAATCTCGGTAAGAACGCGCTTGAGGAACTCGACCGAGTCGATGCTGCTCTTTGAAGAAGCACTCTCTGCCATCATCATATCTTGCGAAGCCTTGATCAACTCTGGCGCGCGTTCGATGAGATGCCCGAGCGATTGAAAACAGAAACCTTTCAATTCCATGGCGCGGATTCGTTCCGATGTCGTCATAGTAGCCGGTGAGGACGTTTCTAAAGTATCGAGAGTTATCAAACACGTCTCGAGAAGTTTTGGTGCGGCTTTTTCAAGAATGTCTTTCTCGGCGTTCCGTAAAACCCACGCGGAAAATTCCATCCCGGACGCTCTCAATTGCTTCGAACGCGGATTATTCAAAGACGACGAAACAATCTCGACGTTTTGCGGGAACAAGTTCGCGCTGCGTTGCGAACGCGATAAAACGCGACGCAAAATATTGGACCGAATTTCATCGCTCGCCGGCTGCACTCGGATTTCTCTAGGAACATCCTCGCTATCGCCAAGAAACCATCGAAGTTGGTGCGTTATGAACGCTTCGTTATCGGCGTCTAAATCCGGATGCGCGCCGTCCACGCCGCACCGTTTCTTTAAAACCGTCTCGCCGTATGAACGACACGCCTCGGACGCGTCGCATGCCACCGCTAACGCGACCGGAAAGAGTTCTTCCGCAGATACGATATATTTCTTCACCGTCCTCAGTAATTCCACTTGCATGGCATTTTCATCCTCTTCTTCTCCTCCTCCGGTTGTTTCGTTTTCCTTTTTGTCTTCCTCGTACACGCACGCCTCGGCTAAAAATTCCAAAAGAGCTTTCTTTCGTTCCGCTAAAGACTTTAAATCGACACCCATGCGCCATCGACCGGCGCTAGAACTCGATGCAGACTCTCGCGCTTTCATTCGCGCCTCCTTATCGCTCACCGCGACGTCGCCTAAAATCTCCTTCATTAAACTTTCGCTCAATCCGGGTCCCGGTCTGTTTTCGTCTTCTTCGTCCGCCGGCGCCGCCGCACCGCCCGACGGAATCGCGTTCCCAGCCAACCTCGCTACGCCGCTCACAAACGCCTGCTCTCTCGCTCTTCGCATCTCCGCACTCGCCAACTCCACGTCCACACCACTCCCGCTCGTCGTCTTTGCCAAATTCGGTTGGTATTGCGCCGTCGCTAAAACGTGTCGCAAAAACCGTTTCCTCGTTCGCGCGTTGGACATCCACTTCGCGCTGTTCCCAATCGACCATCGTTCTTTCACGTTCTCTTCGCCGACGACATCCACCGCCACTCTCAGCACTTCTTGCACCGTCTTCTCGTCCTCTATCCCTCCATCCGCACTGAAAAGTGCCTCCAACAATCTCTCCGCCGACCGTCGTTTCGTCTCGTGCGACGCTTTGCTCCGTTCAAACGCTTTCTTCGCGTACATCATCCCGAACGTCCTCACCAATCCGTTCTCTCGACCGCTTTTCCCTAACACCACCTCAATCACCCCCTCCAACGGGAACTCAATCTCTTTCAAACCGTTCGTTCGTTTGTTCACGTGCGTCAACAACTCCACCGTTTTTTTTTTCGTCCTCGCGTGCGTCGAGGACAGTTGCGCGAGCACCATCGGCAAAAGTTTCGATAAAGTCTTCTCCAGTTTCGAGTCCTCGAGTAAAGAGAGTCTCGTTAACGCGACGTCGAGTTGCGCGCACTCGCGCTGCTCTTCTTCGTTCGTTGTTATTCCTCCGCTCATATTTTCCGTCTTATGTCGTCTCGACGAGGAGGATGATGTTGAGGCAAAACAAAGGCACAACACGGAGAAAAGAGCAATTTTTTATGAAGAAAAAAGGAGAAAAAATATCTCACGCACGCATGAAAAAAAGAAGAAAAAACGGCTGGATTTTTATTTTCGCTAAAAATATTATTATTTCTTTTTTTTTTCGTTGACGAACGCTTTATTTGTTGGTGCGCTCTTGAATAAAGAACTTTGCTCTAAAACGCGCGAAGCGACGAGGAGAGAAGATATACACACACATAATAATGGGGCAAAAGTGTTCGGCGTTGTTGAAAGAGAAAGAGGAGGAGGAGGAGGAAGAGGAAGAGGAGGAAGAGGAGGAGGAAAAGTCGTTCTCGGGGAAACCTTCTTCCTCGAACTCTTTTTTGGAGGTGAGAAAAGACTTTCTTTGGTTTTCGAAAGAAGGCGCGGTGGTCTCGAAGGACGACGACGACGAGGAGGAGGACGACAAGAACGCGCGAGAGGAGCGGGCGCCGTTTTTTTACCAGGACGAAGCGGAGGAGAAAAGAGGAGGAGACGAGAGCGCACCGCGCGTGGTCGGGGGGAACGTATCCCTCGTCGTCCAAGAAGAAGAAGAAGAAGAAGAAGAAGAAGAAGAAAAGAAAAAGAGGCAAAGAGTGGGGAGTAAATCAAAGAGGTTTCGATGGACGGTAGGGGAGAAGGAGTTGCGAGAGGCGACGCAAAATGGCGACGGCGAGGTCATATCGACGATTTTTGTCGCAGATGCGCATCGCGAGTTTCGATTGGCGCTGAAAAATTCGGTCGAAGTAGAAGGCGGCGCGGCGAAGGCTTTGGTATCGGCGAGGCTGGAATGTTGCCCGCCGCCGTCCTCGAAAGCGGCGAACGCGGTGGACGTTGCGGCGACGATGCGCGTGTCTTTGGAGTTTTCGACGAAAAGAGGTGAAAACGGTATCAACGACGAGAGTAGAGCATCAATCATACTGCGCGAAGCGTACACGAGACAGGTGTTGAATCAAGGCGAATGTCTCGTTTTGCGCGATTTTTTCAAGAGCGACATCGCCGAGAGCAACGCGACGAAGCTCACTACCACGAAGAAAAAAGCAACGACGAGTACAAAAGATAGATTTCAACTCGTATGCGAGGTGGATTTTGACTCTCTCGATTCAGTCCCGAGCGAACGCGATGATGAAGACGATATCAACACCTTCAACTCTTCCGCAATCGTTGCGTATTGCGTCTCTCTTTCGCCTCTCCTTTTCGTCTTTGAAAACTTCCTTCACGAAAGCGAGTGCGAATTCTTGCGAACGCTCGCGGATAAAGATTTAAAACGATCGAGAGTGACCGATGGGAAACTTTCCAACGGGCGCACGAGCTCCTCGTGTTTTCTCATCGGTGCAAAGGGCAAAGAAGATGTAGTGAAAACGATCGAAAGACGCATGTTGGATGCGATTCGCAGTACGCCGGTGTTGACGACGAGACGGTTCGATACGCTGAAATTAAAAGGTTCGGAGCCAATGCAGATCGTCCGGTACGGTAAGAACGAAAAGTACACGAGTCATTTCGACAACAAAGCGGGATCATTTCGTCGAGTGGCAACGTTCATGTGCTATTTGAGCGACCAGTGCGAAGGTGGATGCACGAATTTCCCAAAGGCCGAACCGCTTTTCTTGGAACCGTCTTTCGATGAGCACGGGGCGTTCAAGCCTTTTGGAAGGAAGAAGAAAACCGTCGCATCTGAGCAACACGGAGTTAAAATTCACCCGAAACTCGGTCGCGCCATTTTATTTTTCTCCATCTCCGAGGAACCGTTCAGAGAAAATCCGCTCTCGCTGCACGAAGGGCAAACGGTAAGAAAAGGCGAGAAGTTCATCTGTACGAAATGGTTGACGAGAACCGAAGAGAGCGAAAACGAGGAGGACGATTTCGTGTCTTCAGACGAAGCGGACGCGGATTGATAGAGACGTTGTTTTCAGCGCGAAACCAGGAATAAGAGAGACAGAGAGACGCGTACATTTAAAGCAAAAGTTGTACTTTTAATTCCGATTAGTATTGAATTGTATATTTCCAAAATTAATTTTCTAAAGATCTTAGTAGACGCGCATCTTTCCTTCCACCATCGCTCATATTTGAGTACTGGTGTCGGCTGTGTCAGCCATCGAGCGCACCGTGTGTATATTATATTTTACAGGTACAAAACTTTCCCCTCCCTCTTTTCTACATCTTTTCTTTCTCTATGTAAAATGAAACGTGATTAGGAATCCTTGGATTTTTTACTTTTCTTCTCGTCGCTACTCGAGTTGTCTCGTTCTCTCTTGCTCTTCTTGTCCTTCTTCTCTTTCTTTTCTTTCTTGCTCTTCTTCTCTTTCTTATCTTCCACGACCACGTCTTTGTCTGGATTATACGCCTTCTTGGCGGCGATAACGGCGCCGTCGCGGTCTTTATCCAACTTTTTGTTCTCGTTGTTCATCTTCGTCACGCCGCTGGCGTCGCCCAAAGTTTTACCCTCCAACTGACGCAAGCGCGCTTCCACTGTCGCTCTGGCGTTAATACCAATCGTCGCTTCCGTCTCTTCCCCGAGCGCATCCACTCTCGTCGCCAACGAACACTTTGCCGCCAAAACTCTCGAAATCTTTCCTTTAAATTTCGGCGCAGCTTGCCCGATTAAACTCGCGTGGTAAATCAAACCGTATTTCGGCGTATCGTGTTTCGTTTTTAACGCTCTGAACAACGCCTTCTCCGCGCCTAGAATCTGCACCGTCGAGGCTGGCTGTTTCGCCAGGTTGATCAACGAACCAGCGTGTGAAATCAATCTCGCGCCAACCAATTCGCCAACCAACACCGTTAAATTCGGCGCGATGGCGTTCATTCTCGCCTTCAAATACTCCGACAACTGCGCCCGGTATTCGCTCAACGAAATCACTTGGTCCGCCAACTGACCAATGTTATCCAAGTCTGTCGGCGCAATTTCCGTTCCCATAGAAATTACTGACGCGTCTTTGATCTCATTCTCCACGTCTTCGTCGATGGTATCGATGCCGCTAAAATCAATATTCGCCGCGTTGGCGCGATCGCCCATCAATTTTGCAGCCTTTGCGTACGCGTAGTTATCCGAAATAATCTTCGTCAACTCCGGAAAGTGCCATCCGTACCACTCTCGCACTCGCATCGCGTACGTGTTCAATTCCTTATCCAACTCGTCCAACAACCCAATCGCTTGCACGACCATCGTGTCCACCTTCTCGGGAGAAAATTTCAGCTTATATCTCGACAAAGAGTGCGACAAACCCAACGCCATCGGCGCGATATCCGCGTCGGTTAAACCACCAATCAACTCATTCAATTGAGATCTCACCCCTCGCATCAACTCCATCACGTTGTTCGAATACACGCACTCGATCCCCAATTTTTCTTTAATAGCCACCCCGAGTTTAGAATCCGCAATCGCCAGCGTTTCATCCTTCACGTGCTTTTTCAAAAACGTCTTCAACGACTTCCCGACTTTAGACTCCACCATCGTCGCCGCTGCCGCTAACGCGTCCGTCGTGTTTTCAAACTTCCCGAACGCTTTCATCGAGACCACTTTCTTGGCCGATTCCGCGCTCGAAAATGATTTCGCCAATGCCTTTATTATTACGAACGCATCGCAAAATAGAAGAGTTTTTGTGTAAATTGAGAGAATTTTTTGTCAGCAAAACAGAGGAGGAAACAATCGATTTTAGGAGTAAATAGTATTCTCTCTCACACTACCGCTCTTAACGACGCAGCAGCCATCACTCGTGAGCGAGAGAGAGGGAGAGAAGACAAACGAAACGAGCGCGGAATGCGACGAGCTAGTCGCGGAGTAAAAAGAAAAAGTTACGCTCCGCGTCGAGAAGCGGATTCAAAAAGGAATTTTCTGTTCGTTAATTGCCCCCACGAGAAGAATGAATTGGCGGCGGGAAAACAAAACACACGCATCATCATCATCATCATCATCGCAAAAGAAGAAGAATAAGAAGAAGCAGAAA
>Ga0206124_10000346_pt1 | contig 37019 bp, 22 predicted proteins | sample Helgoland_Spring_3_FD_148671 | JGI IMG/M metagenome (GOLD analysis project Ga0206124, IMG submission 148671) | Pelagic subsurface seawater microbial communities from Kabeltonne, Helgoland, North Sea - Helgoland_Spring_Bloom_20160321_2 | ecosystem: Environmental > Aquatic > Marine > Epipelagic ... | reverse complement strand
CTTTAAATAAACTCCTTGCTCGAAAAAGGGTGCCCAGAACCAACGGACGAAGACTACGCTTGGTTTGTCGAGCGATGCGATTGGTTTGTCGAGCAAAAGCGATTGACCACACAGATAGAGAGAAATACATGGAGAGAGACTTCGAGTAACGATTTTTTTCACTATCTCTTTTACGGTTTCTTCTTCCTCCTGAGCTCGAAAATTTTCGGCGGCGGAGATACTACAGACGATATTGATTCTTTCTCAAACTCGTTCGAGGAGGAGGAGGAGCTTTGCTGTTGGTTGGCTTTGTCTGTCAATTGGCTTTGTCTAGTCAAAAGTCCTCCTCCTATTTTTTCGCTGTATTTCACCTTGAACTTTCCTTTGACGCCGCCGCCGATGACGCCGCTGGCTTTTTTCAAAGCCTCCGGGTTTTTGAAGTGCGCTATGTATTCCGCGTCGTCGAAATCCCCGGATTCCTTTTCGTCGACTTCGACGGCGAATTGGCCGGCCCAGGGGCGGAGCATGAGAAACAACGTTTTTTTGTCCGCGCCGTCGGAGAACGTGGCAGTGAGACGTTCGTATTCGACGCCGCCGTTTCGTTTGGTGTGGTATGAAGTAAAACCGGGGAAGTATTCGTCCTCGTTGGCGTCTTCGGGTGGCTGGTTCATTGAAGAAGGAGTACTACTGCCTCCTACTCCGTTGGACGTCGTCGTCGTCGCCATCATCATCATCATTCGATCCTTCTCCTCTTTTTCTTTCTTCAACTCGTCGTGCGCCAAAATCGCCTCGCGTAAGTTAATCGTTGGTTTCTTACACGCGGTCGTTCGAAACACGTCCACGCGTCGGTTCGGCTCGTTGCCGTAGCTTTGCGAAGTGAATCCCCACAACGCGGCGTATTCGTGGACGACGCCGCGGAGAAATTTTGTCATCGGAGGAAACGTCGCGCGACGATTGTTGGCGTCTCTCGCCATCTCTTCGAATTTCTGTTCGATTTGCGCGCACAAACGAGGATTGTTTTTCGCCGCTTTCAAGTGTTCTTGTTTGAACGCACTTTTCGCGCCCGATACGGCAAACGCGGAGACGTGCGAGTCTGGATTCGAAATGCCAAACGCCGCTGCGAGTTGCGCGCGCCTCGCTTCGTCTGCGTTTACCGAATCGTTCGGAAGCGCCGCGGCGGCAAACTCAGCCTCTCGTTGACGCTCTCGTTGTTTTTCGTGGTGGTTCGCCGGTGGCTCTGACGACGATGAAATAGTTTGTGTCGGTGGTGGTGGTTGTACTCGAGGTCGTCCAACGACACTACCGCCATCGTCGTCGTGCAAACTCGACGCTCTCTGCGCCATTCGGCTCCACCCGCCGGTACCGATTCGAGTGGTCGAACTCCCGCTTCCGGATCCTAAACTCGGGAAATTTTCCGCGCTCGACAGCGGGATGTTGCTATTACTTCCGTGCCTTCGAATAGCCTCTGGATTCGACCAACCGCTAAACGAAGTCTGCGCCGCTCTCAACGTTTGTCCGCGCGACATGGCGATATCGTCGTCCACCATGGCAAACGCGCCAAACGCTCGAAACGCGTTTTCTTGTTGTTCGATGGACGTTTCTAAATTCGCCGCTAAAGCTTGCTGTGCGGAAGCTTCGCTATTACTGTTGTTCATGTTGGTGGTGGTGGAGGTGGCGTTCCTATTGCTACTATTACTATTGCCGTTTTGCTGCTGATGATGATGATTTCTTCCACTACTACTATTCTCGCCTTGCCTTCGCTCTCGAATGCTCGTAAACATCGACGACGCCAACGTTCTCCTCAACTCTTCCCGTTCTCTTTGCATCCTCGCTCTCTGCTCCTCCGTCCTTCTCTCCGCGTTCTCCAGCTCATCTTTCTTCTCTTTTTGTAAATTTACATACGCTCTGTGGACGCTAAACTTTTTCAACGAAAACTTCCGCAAATGTTCGTCCAACCTTTGACAATCGCTCGCGTCCAACGCCTCTCTCGTCAACGGATTCTCAAACGTCTTCGCGTTCACGACGTACTCCGCCAACGACTCCGGGTCGAACAGATGTTTCACTTGCAGTTGCTCTTCAGACGTTTGAATCGTCGTCGTCGTCATCATCCTTGCCGCCGCCTCTGCGTTTTCGTCATCTTCCTCCTCGTCGTTCAACAAAGACGAATAGCTTTGCTCTCTCTTAAACTTCTTCCCGAGTAACTCAAACGGCGCGTGCGTTTGTTCGCAAAACGGTTCCAACGTGATTGGATCGCACTTTTCCTCCGGTACTCCTTTCCACCAATTCTTCTTTTTCGCGTCGTTCGCTCGTCTGGGAACTCTCGGTTGCGTCGTGCCCTTCTTTTGCTTCTCCTTCTGTTCTTTTTGTTGTTTCAGCGGCGGCGGCGGCACGAAACCCGCTTCTTTTCCTCCTCCTCCTCGGCGCGCGTTGAAACCATCCCCAAATACATCTTCCTTATTCTGTCTTCTCGGAGGGGCGCCTCGCGCGGATTTCGGCTTCTCCTTCTTCGCATTCGTCGTCTTCTTCGCATTCGTCTCGTCCTTCTTTTCCTCCTCCGTTGGCGTCGTGCGACGTAAGTCGTTTTCGGACGATTCATTCATCGCGTATATCTTTCCCTTATATAGTACGCAAGGAAGAAGATTTTGAGGACCCCCGACGACAAAAAGAGAGAGAGAGAGAGACTTTCGTCCTCCAACACGGCCCGCGAATGCTCGTCCTCCTCCTCGTGCTCTCCTTTCCAATGCTTTGTGTCGTCGTCTTCTTCTTCTTTTGTCTTCTTCCATGTGAAGAAGTTTTGTTTAGGGTGTCACCTGTAAACCCTAAATAGAAAAGTCGACCATTGGATTTCTCCGAAACACAATTTTGCCTTGTCGTCGTCACATCTCCTCTCGTATACACACACGCACGCTTCACACACATACACATAAACGTGTAAGCAACAACGGAGGAGAGGTTGACCTTTTTCCACCACGTTTTCTCTTCTTCTTCTTCTTTTCTTTTTTGTTGAGAGAAAGGGGGTAGAGTTTTGTGTGAAATCTCTCTCTCGGAGAATTGAAGAAAAAGGCACATTAGCGAGAGAGTGATTGGAAAGAATTGTCTCTGCGCTTTCTGCGTGATAAAGAAACGCGCTTTCGAGGACGAATCAGAGAAAAAGAGAGCGTTTTCGGGAGTTCTCGGAAGCGTTGTCTCTCTCTCTCGTCGTTCTCTTAACTTTGTTTCGCGCGTCGTCTGAAGTGTTCAAGGAAAAGAACCTTTTTGTGGTCGCGGGGGAGTGGAGCGAGAGCGAGATAATACTATAATACGAGCAGAGTAAGTAAGACTCGTACTAATGACGCCCTCATCCACGGCGAAAGGCGGCGGCGCGGGGAAGAAAGCATCCACAAACACCACCACCAAAACCACGGGCGAACAACAACGGAAGCGAAACCAAAACGTTTCGGACGCGATGAACTCGGCGGCGCCGCCGACGTTAGCGCAACTCTTAACCGCGGCGGGCGTTCCGGTGAACCCGCTGGATGGGTCCACGACGCAACAGCAGCTGTTGCAATTTCAGCAACAGCAAAACGCGGCGGCGAATTTCGCAGCGGCGGCGGCGTTGACCTTGTCAGGGGTCACGACGCAGTTGAAGTCGTTCGGGAACAACACGTCGGGATTAGTAGGAGGTCCGGCGAATAGCGGGGGGCAACCGGCGAGTCCGTCGTTTTGGAACCAGTTCTACGCGCAGCAAGCGTTGGTTGGGAGCATTTACGGGCAGCAGCAGCAGTTGCAAGCGGCACAACAGGCGCTGTCCAACGGCGCGAACTTGAACAACGAGAGGTTGAGTTTTTTGAGCAACTTTTCCACCGGCATGGGGGGAGGAGCGCAGCCGACGATGTCAAACAGGACGCAAAGTAGCGGAGGCAACGCCATTTTCGATAACGAGGATTTAAAAGAGTTGTTAAAGATGGGTACGGCGGCGAGGACGCAGCAATTGCAACAGCAATTATTCGGAGCCTCCGCGGGTATCGGGGAGATTAACAGCAACGACGCCGCGAAGAAGAGGAAATTGTCCAACGTAAACACGAAGAAGAAAGCGGGGCAGAATACTAATAACAACAAAAACAACAAAAGGAAACAACCGGATTCAGCCGGGTATCAACAACCCGGCTCGAGAGGCAACTCTGCGTTTAGCCCGTTTGCAAACTCCGCCGGCGACGGCAACAACATCTTCACGAGCAGCGAGTTGAGGAAAGTCGCCAGTTTGCAACATCAGAAGAAGAAAAAACGGGGCGCCGACGGGAAGAAGAATAGCAAAGACAACAGTAAAGACAACAAGAAGAACAGCAAAGACAACAAAGCGACGTCCCAGGAGAAGAAACCAGGAAGAGGAAAAGGGAAGAAACAAGAAGAGACGAACCAGAAAACCATGCAATTAGCCGACGCCGCGATGAGCTTCGGCGGAGAACAGATCAGCGACATGAAGAACGACCGAAAGATCTTAGCCGAGGTCATGAAGTTACAAGAAGGGTACCTGAAAGAAACTCCGGAAGAGCGAGAAAAGAGAGAAAAAGACGACGCGGCGAAGAAAATGAAACAGTTGAGCACGAGAGGGCACACCGCGCGAGCGACGGAGAAAGAAGAGCTGTATAAATCCATCGTCGATGTGGACGGAAACTTGTTGAAGCCGGACGTGTTGGAGCGCTTCGAAGCGAATGCGAACAAAATGACGCAACTGAACAAAGAACACGAAGAGGAAAGGAAGAAAGCGGGATTGGGAGGAATGAAAAACGATGGTGCCGTTACGGATTTAGCGCAAGCCGCCGCGCAGAAAATCACCGGCGCCTCCGACGACGTCATGGCAAAAGTCCGAGGTATTTTAGAAGAGGAACTTTCCGACGCGGAGACGGATATCGCGGAAGGCGACGAGACTGGGGAGTTGGACAGCCAAGCGGCCAAGGTGAAAAACGACGACGCGGGGACAGAGGAAAAGAAGTCCGGGGCATCATCAGATAAAGTCCCCGGTAAAGATATCAAAGTTCGCTCGCGATCGTGGTCGCAAGAAGAAGACGATCTCGTCCAAGTTTTAGTTTCCCAAGTCGGTCCGAAGAAGTGGGCGTTAATCGCCGGTCAGCTTTCCGGGAAGACGCAAAAACAAGCCTACGCGCGTTGGAGAGATTACTTACAACCCGGTTTAACCTCACGTCCGTGGACGAGGTGGGAGGAGACGCATCTCTTGGATTGCCAAGCGCACATCGGCAATCAGTGGGCCATCTTAGCCAGATTCATGCCCGGACGCTCGCCAAACGCCATAAAAAACAGATTCCACGCGACGAAACGAAAAATGGAGCGCAACGTCGGCGCGTTTACGAACGAAAAGGGCGACTTTTCCAAACTCACTCCGGCTTTAACGAGCGACGAAGAGTTAATTAAGAAGGTGGTCGCGGAAACAAAAGCTGCTTCAAAAAAGGCATCGCAAACGCGCAGTTAAACCAAAAAGAAGACGACGAGAGTTGGCTCGAATCGCAAAGCGAATTGAAAACCGGTAGACCGAAACGACGTAAGCGTGTGTATATAGTAGTTGATCATTTGCATATATTTTTACCGTATACTAGAAGAGAACAACACCAACAACACCTTCATCCTCGCGGTTCCTTTTTCTCGTTGGAAAAAAGCCCGTCGTCTTTGCTCGCGAACGTTCGCTTTTACTCCTCCTTCTCGTTGTTTGAATACTAATAAGGAACTGATTTCTCTCTTTTCCAACACAAAAAATCCAACCTTTTCACTCCTTTGATTAGTACTCCTGAATTAACAACAACAACAACAACTTGAACACCATGCCACTCTTTTTATTGAACAGACATACTACCAACAGCACGAACAAACGAAGCAGCGCGTTGTTCCTCGCGTCTTTGGCGTTGTTTTCCGGGTGCTCGTCTTCTCTCGGTGCGTTACGATACGTGTTTGTCTTTCTTTCTTTCTTTCTTTCTGTTCCCCGGGAAATCATCAATCCGATCGGATTTTAAATGTTAACTCTTTAACTCTCTCTCTCTTGCGCACGTAAAACATAAAACAGTGTACTCTTCGGCGGAGGAACAAACGCAATCGGTTTCGAAACACATCTTAACCGATATCCCGGACGCCTCCGCGAGCGTGGACACCACGGTTGTCTTTCCAGGATTTGGCACCGATTTGCAATTCCCAGCAGCCGAGGATATCACCGCGCTGCTCGGAATACGAAATGTCGGCGATTCCACGATCGAGTTACAAGCGATCGCCGGGTCGGTGAATGCACCTCAGGCGTTTCATTATTTCGTGGCAAACTTTTCCAAGTATGAATTCAGTATGAATGATGACGAAGAGGAGGAACAGTTCGCGTCGTTTAACCCGAAGATTGGGAGCGAAAAGTTGGCGACAAAACGCCGAGCGGGAAATGCCGCAGGCGGGAAAACAGGCGCGGCGAAGAATTTGTACACGAGTAAAGAGCAGTCGGTGGTGAACGCGGGGAGAGAGTTGACGGTGCCGTATTCGTTTCAGTTACCGACGCCTTTAGCTGGGATGGATTTTACGCTGGCGTTGACGGCGTTTTACCAAGAAGACGGGGAACAATACGCGACGACGTTTTTTAATCACACGGTGAGAGTGTTGGATCCAAACGTGGCGGTTGATTTTCAACTGACATTCGTGTACGTCGCGTTGGGGAGCTTTGCGCTCGGTATTTTGTATTTTGTGTTGAGAGTGTTTGGGTGGGACGCGTATTTACCTTTCATCGGGGAGAACGCCATCGAGGCGAGCAAGAAGCAAAAGAAGAAGACGCACGAAATTAACATGGCGGCGGCGAGAGCGGAAGCGGCGAAGAAGATGAGCGAAGGAGGTAGTGCGGCGGGTAACGGGAATAAGAAGAGTGGGGGTAAAGAGGACGATTGGCTTTCCGGGACCGCGTTTACGAACCCGAGTTCCTTCTCCACCGGGGCGACGAAAGCAAAGAACCGCAAAGGAGGCAACAAAGGAAAGAAGTAAAATTCTAAATAAAAATATAATACTCGAGTATGACCTACCTGTAATCAATAAAAGAATGAATTAAACAAGCACTTATTAGGAAGTAGTCACCGCGTGCATGGCTTGCGCCAACTTTTCGACCGTCTTACTCGTCACGCCCGCCATGGAGATTCGTCCGTTCCTGGTCATGTAAATGTGATGTTCATCCTTTAATCTATCCACCTGTTCGGGAGTTAAGCCAGAGTAGCAAAACATCCCAATCTGATCTGTCACGTGCTTCCATCCCATGGTGCTCCCACTCTTCTCCAACGCCTCTCTTAATTTCGCTCTCATGTCGATAATTCTATCCGCCATCATCTTCACCTCGGTTAACCACAACGCGTTCAATTTTTCGTCGCCTAAGATGGTCGACACCAAATTCGCTCCTTGCAACGGCGGCGACGAATACATTGCTCTCGCGATTACTTTCAACTGCGACTCGACGACCGTCGCTTCCTCTTTGGACGCGCACACGATGGACAACGTCCCAACTCTGTGCCCGTACAACCCCATGTTCTTGGCGAAACTTTGCGCCAACGCCATGGCGTGCCCGTCTCTCTTAAACATTCTCAACGCAAAGGCATCCTTATCGCAATCGCCACTGGCAAACCCTTGGTACGCGCTGTCCAAGAATGGAAACAAATTCTTATCCTTGAACAATTTCGAGATTTCCAACCACTGTTCTTCGCTCGGATCGACCCCGGTTGGGTTGTGCGCGCACGCGTGCAACAACACGACGTCCCCTTCCTTCGCGTTCCCCAAATCCTCCTTCAACCCGTCAAAATCCAATCCCCTCGTGTCCGCTTTGTAATATCTATACGCCTTCGTCTCCACTCCCGCGTCGCGAAAAATGTTCAAATGATTCGACCACGTCGGATCTGGAACGTAACACACCGCCCCTTTCTTAAACCGAGCGATGAACTCCGCGAACAAGCGACACGCTCCAGTCCCCGATAACGTTTGAATCCCCGCAATCGCTCCCGCGTTTCCAATCTCCTTCCCGTACGCCAGATCTAAACTTCTCGATATGTACTGGTTATCTCCTTGCGTCGGTAAATACTCCATGTTCTTCGCGTCTTCGATGAGTTTCTTCTCCGCCTTTCTGACGCACTCGAGGACTAAAGGCTTACCGTTATCGTCTCGGTAAGCGCCCGTGCCGAGGAGCATTTTCGACGGATCTTTGTCCGCGTGAAACAGTTCCGAGACCCCCAAGATTGGGTCCTGATGATTACGAGAGCGACGACAACAAAACGAGAGAGGTCAGCGAAAGGGTACTCTCGAAACGAGACCGAGTGCAAAACGTTGTTCACACACAATGGTCTTTGGCGGCCGAAAACCCCCAACGACGAAAGAGATAAAATACAAAACGAATTAGTACGCGTACCTTTGGCGCGGCTTCCACCTGCGACCACATCGAGACGACTCCAAAGTCGCTTTTCGTCGTCGTCATCGTCGCAAAAGGAGCGCGTCTTCTGTTTGTTGTCTGCGTTAAAGTTTGATTAAAAAGGTGTTCCCAAACCCTCAGTCTTCTCGCGAGGGTGGATGTGCGCATGCAAAAAAGTAAATACTGCCGCTCGTTTTGCGGGTTTTTTGGTCTCTTTTTTAGGAGGCAAACTAAGCAAGATATTCATCAGATTTTCGTCGAAACGGCTGTTTTTTTCTTCTCGGAAAAAACAAAATCATCAGGAGCAGAGTATATCAAAGAAGATACGAAGAGAGAGAAAGAAGATTAGCGCGAGATAAGAGCGAAAAGCATCTTTGTCTCACGTCTGGAGCGACGATTTCGCGAGTTTTGCGGGAAAGAGTTTCTTTGACGATGATCGGGGACGAGAGAGATTCTTTTTTGTTGTGGGATTTGATCGTGAGTGAGGACGATGTGTGTTTCCAACACATTCTTCCGAGATTGAATCGAACGGATGTGAAATTCTTGTACGAGGTGAATAGTGAAACGAGAAAGTTGATTAAGAGATCCTCTCGCGCGGGTGATTTGGAAGAGAAGTTTGATGTGAGCGAGATGTCGTCGATATCGACTTTGGAGTTTGCGTGGGAGCATAAATCGTTGTGGTCGGGATACTTGCGGAACGAAATTATTTTCTGCTGGAGAGTTGCTCAAACGAATAAACTCGAGTTGCTCAAGTGGGCGCGAGAAGAGAAAAAGTGTGAGTGGGATGGATCGACGATTAATGCGGCAGCATATCATGGTAATATGGAAATGGTAAAGTATTGCGTGGCAAATGAGTGTTCTATCCATATTCATGCGTGTGCATTTGCTGCCTTAAAAGGTCATCTCGAGGTACTCAAATACTTACGCGAAGAAGTCAAAGCGCCTTGGGGTTCAGAAACTGCCACTTTCGCGGCTGGAAATGGTCATCTTCATATACTCGAATATCTTGTTGAGCGTAAGTATTATGAATATAACGGAGATGCGTGTCAGTGGGCGGCCATGTCCGGCCACTTGGACTGTTTGAAGTACTTACACGAAACCGCCAAAGCGCCTTGGGACAAAGAAGCGGTACGCTACGCGCACGAGAACAAACACCCCGAGTGTTTACAATACTGCCTCGACAACGACTGTCCTCTCCCAGAAGGCTGGTCTTACGAAGATGGAGAGTTACACGTGCCAGACAATTCGGAATCAGAATCAGAATCAGAATCAGAATTAGAATCAGAATCATAATTCGACTTCTTTGAATACTACTCGTACTGCGCGCGCAAATATTTCGCGAAGAAGGAAGTCTTTTCCTCCAAAACGGCCACTTTTTTTTTCTTCTCCTCGGTTGCAAATCACATTAAAGAAGAAAGGATAGTATTAGTATTACTACTATTTACTGGTATCATCATCATCATCATCATCATGGCGACGAAACTCGCGCAAAAGATACAAATCACGGAACAAACCAGCCGAACGATGGTTGAGAATCAACTCAGAATCGGGTTAGACGTGGTGTGTTATCAGAGAGGTACGCGCGAGAGAGATTTGGTTTTTGAATTCTCTTTTCTGTTTCTTCTCGCGTGGTCTTCTTCTTCTCGTCGCGACGTCTCGTTCGCAAAAGTGCTGACCTTTTCGTCTTCTTCTCTCTTTACGGCTTTGGGGTGACGCGTGTGGTCTTCTTTCCCCGCGTGCGATTATGCAGGTATATTTGACGCGAACACGCACTTTACGGAACCGAAGCAACCACAAACGAATAAGAGTAGTACGAGTGGTGGTAATAACGCGTTGAACGTACCAAAGATGCTTCGGAAGTGCGCGAAATCGAAACGATTGCTCGACGCGATGGAAAACGGCGTGTTCGATGCGCTGGAGCGAGGGTACCTGCGAACGGTGGCGTTGGTTATTTCTCACCCGGACGATCCGAAGACGTTGTTGGAGGAGTATTTGTTCACCGTAGAGTACGACGAGGCGAAGCGAGCGAGGGTGTTGACGAGCGGCGGCGGCGCGAAAGACAAAGAAAGGGTTTTGTCGGCGGATGCGGCGACGGGGAAGAAAAGAGACGAGGAGAGACTGACGGATCCGAAAAGGATTCGAAAAAACGCGATCGCGACGACCCGAACGCTTTTGTCGCTGGTGAGAACGCTCGACGCGTTGCCGGATGGAAGCGCGGCGAATTTGAACTTGACGTACACTGAGGAAACGCCGGCGACGTACGAACCTCCATTTTTTGAAGCCGCGGACGACGCCGCCGTGGACGATGAGGATGGCGACTGTTTGTCGATGAAGGAGGAGTATCACGACGGGTCCAAGACGTGGAAGAGAGATCCGTTTACGATGGAGCTCGGAAAAATTGAAACGCTCTATCACGCAATGAAGGTGAAAGCGTCGAGCGCGTTGGATCCGTTGTTGGACGAGGAAGAAGAAGAAGAAGAAGAAGAAGAAGAAGAAGAAGTTGTGATTGAGGAGCAGATTGGAGTGGTTCAGAAACCAACGGTATTGACGGTTGAGAAAGAAAAACCGAGAAGACAATCGACGCGCTATCCAGAGAAAGACGCGATGAGAATCCACGGAGGCGTCGATCCCAACGCAAACGTTGTTCCGGAAACGCAGTTAGTTGGCGCTTTAACGATGGTTCATCCACCACCGGTAGAAAAGAAGAAACGTGGAAGACCACCAAAAAGAGCCAGACCAGCGGAACCGGTACAAAGGAAAAAGCGCGGCCGACCGGCAAAGGTTTCGGAGGATCTTTCGCAGCCTCCGAAGCAGAAAAAGGCAAAAGTTGTCGCGAAGAAGGAAAAAGAGAAGAAGAAAAGAAAAGTAGCCACCGTCGCTACGGTCACCGATGACTCCGCGTTAGCGTCGCTCAAAGAGTTCATCGAAACCATGGGCGGCCACCTACCGGCGAACTGGTCCGCGAAAGTCGCGAGTCGCGAGAGGACGGATAAAGGACGGATATCGCTTCACACGGACGTCACCTATATCGACCCGAACGGGAAGAGATACAGATCTAAACTCGAAGTCGCGAGGTGTTTAAATTTACTCGTCCAGTGATTATTGGACGATGATGATGATGATGATGATGATGATGATCAAAGTGATTTTTGAACAACAACAACAACAACAACAACAACAACATTCAGAGAGATGCGAAGGTTTTATAGTGGCTTTTAAAAACATACACTCATACTAAGGTTGTAAAAACAGAATTTAGCGAAAGAGAAAGACACGCGCTTTAAATATATATTACCGTTACCAGTACCTGTTTCCTAGGTGTACATATAATTACAAATACTTTACAAACGCCGGGACACCTTCGCTAATTCTTCGCAAAGACATGACCGCTAAGAGCAAAATGTCCGCCTTGGCCCCACTTTCCTTCTTCTGACCTAAAATGCGTATGCCGTCGTCGGTTGTCAACACATCGCCTTGGAATCGTTCGTCCATACCGGTGACGAGCATATCTTTTACTTCTCCGGGTAAATCGATGATACAATCGATGTACCCGCTTCTATTCTTTACGCTCGAGCTCACCGCGATGACTTCTTTAATACCTAATTCAGACGCTGCGTAAGCAATTTCGCGTTCGAGCAAAGCGCACGAGGTGAAACTGTCCGTCACTTCGCCGAAATGTTTTAACAAACAGTGCGAAGCGACGGAAAATTCACGCGCGGTTTTTGCTTTGAACACGATATTTTCAGCCGTTCTCCTGGCGGTATCCGTGGCGATGTAAGCTGGCGAGATGGACAAGTCTTCCGTCGATTCGCGAACTTCAGTCGTAACCAGCATCGCGTCGTCTTCAATATCAGGATTCTTGTCATCTGGGACGAGCGTTTTGTGAATGATTTTCACTTCCCCTGGAAGGCATGCTTTCAAGCGCATCATTTCAACGCGTTGTAACTGCGAATAGAGCAACTCGAGGTACAAATCTGCACCAACCGAATCGACTTCGCCGGATTGTTTCTCGCCGAAGAGAGTACCGACGCCTCGAATGGACATGTCTCTTTCCGCCAACTTGAAACCTTCGCCTAATCCACACGACTCTTCCAACGCTAACAAGCGTTCCTTCGCTTTTTCGTTCAATGATTCTGGATCTAGCCCGTAAAACATCCACGCGTGCGCTTGACGATCGGCGCGACCGACGCGACCACGCAACTGATACAACGACGCTAAGCCGAACGATTGCACTTCTTCGATGATAATCGTGTTGCAATTCGGAATATCTAAACCAGACTCAACAATCGTCGTGCACAATAAGACATCCGCCTCGCCGTTGGAGAATTCATCCATGACCGCATCCAAAGTATCGCCGTCCATTTGTCCGTGCGCTTCAATCACGCGTAAGTTTGGCAAAATGTCGAACAACCTTTTCCGCGAATCGCCCATCATCATGATTCTGGGAACGATGTAATAAATTTGCCCGCCTCGATTGATTTCGTACTCAATAGCCTCGCGAATTTTGTCTTCGTCCATTGGCAATAAGTTTGTTCGAATCGGTCGACGTTCTGGTGGCGGCGTTTGAACTAAACTCGCGTCCCGAAAACCAGAGATGGCCATATGCAACGTTCGCGGAATAGGGGTCGCCGATAAAGTTAAAACGTCCACGGTAGCTTTCAACGCGGAAATTTGGTCTTTGTGCCTCACCCCGAACCTTTGCTCTTCGTCAATGATCAACAGATCCAAGTTGTCGTAGACTTCCGTCGATAAGTTCAACAAACCGTGCGTACCGACGATGATTTGTGCTCTTCCTGAGTCCTTTTGGCTAAACTTCTCTAAAATTTCTTTTTGATCTTTTGTCTTGACGTGCCTCGTGAGAAGATTGACTTCTACACCCAAGTGTCGAAATCGCGCAGCGACGTTCGCGGCGTGCTGTTTCGCCAGAACCGTCGTTGGCGCGAGAATAAACGAATTCTTGCCGGAAAAGCACGCTCGAGATATGGCTCTGAAAGCGACTTCTGTCTTACCAAAACCGACATCGCCGACGATGATTCTATCCATGGGCGTGTCTCGAGTCATGTCCTCGTTGATATCCTCGATAGCCATCTTTTGGTCGGGAGTGAGCTCAAAACGAAACCCTTCAGCAAATTTTGCCTCTTCATCCGGTTTCGATATTCTATACGGTGCTCGGACGCACTGTAATCGTTGTAAATACACGCACATTTGGTGCACGACTAAATCGCGAATCTGTTTTTGCATCTGCGCTTCTTTCGCTTCCCACGACCCGAGTTTATCGTACAGCTTTGAAAGTCTCGGCGGTTTTACTTGCGCGCCGGGACTGGCGTATCTATACAATTGCATGGACGCTTTCTTCGGTTCAATTTTTGCGGTATCATCCGCGAACTGAATGAACAAGAACACTTTCCTCGTGCCTTCGTTTCTTCCGGTCTCCTCGTCTTCGTGGTTGATCGAACGCATACCTAAAAACTTCCCAATGCCGTATTTTCGGTGGACGACGTATTCACCGATAACCAACTTGAACGGATCAATAGAATTGTTCGCTAATCCGTGGGTGCTGTCGTTGTAGCCTTCCAAAACACGGTTGTTCACTTCCAACGCGTAGCCGATTCCATCGAGCGCCTCTCGCACATCCAGTTCGCTCATCATCTCAGCTAATCCGCCTTCGTCCTCTGACGACGACGATGATGCTCCTAACCGCGTCTTCTCGACGTCAACTATGCTTGCTGCCATGGTCGTCATAGCGCCCAGCTTCGCCGCGTCTTCGCCTTCGTTGAACGACCGTTTCACCGCTCTCATGCCTCTTTGCCTTCTCTCCGTGAATAATCGACGCAAACGGTCGCTCGCTTTCTCCTCGTTTGTTTTGCTGCTATCACTATTGCTGCTGCTGCTGCTGCTATTACTATTATCTTCCTCCATTTTATTTTCCTCGAACATCCTCGCCAACTTCGTCTCTGGATCCGAGGACGCTTTCAGCCGTTCCAACTTTAACCGCTCTCTCAACGTCTTGAACGCCTTTTCAAAATCCGCCACGAATTCCATTTCGTTTTGCTTTTCTCTCGCCTCTCGCGACGGATTATATTTCGGCGCGATAATGTGCGAAGACGACGACGACGAAAAAGACGATGAAGGCATCATCGCGGTCACCGACGAACCGTCATTTTTGGCGTTCCCGTTGACTGCTGTAGAACCTCTTTTCACCGCGCTGCTCTTCTTTTTCACTCCTTTTTTCGAAGAAGACGACGAAGACGCGGTCGCGTCGGAGATCCCGCCACCTCTTCTCACGACGCGCCTGCGCACTTTCGCGTGTTGCACTCCCGCCGGAGGCGAAGTCGCGGCCGTCGTCGCGGTTGTCATATCTTCTTCTCCGTCGTCGTCTGAATCGTCGTCTTCTCTTTCGTCGCTCTCGTTCTTCTTCTCTCGACTACTACTACTACTGGTAGTATCACTCTCCTCATCCCCTACAGTCACTTCTTTCTCTTTTGCCAACATCATCTTCTTCGTCGTCGCGAGGCTTTTCCTCTCCCTCTCCAACGCCACCACCAACCGGTCCACGAGCTCTTGTTTCTTCCCAGTTTTCTTCAACTTCCGCTTCTCCAGTTCGCTCTTTAAGTCCGGGACTTTTAGTTTCGAGAGCACGAGTTGCATCTGTTGTTCGCTTTCTTCTTCGTCATCGTCGTCGTCATCTTCTCCTTTTCCTTTTCCATCTGGGCCATGCAAACGACGCTCGAACGAGGCGTCGATTGAATCCGTCTGTTGCATCGCTTGAATGTTCCAACGTGTCTTTTCAGCGCGCGATGAGACTCCTCCCCTTTTCCTCCCGCGCACAAAAGGCGAAGAATATCTTCGAGGGGTGTGAAAAGAAGCCGTTGCGGTGTTCGGCGCGGTGAAAGTGGCGAATTGTGGTGTCCTCGCACTCATTTTGTGTATTCAATGCGTGCAAATTTAATGACGAAGCCGCCACAAAAGTTTTCCCCGGGAGTGAGGAAAAGATAAAAAGGTACTACGTTTACGATGCAAAACGTCTCTGCCTGCGTTCGATCCTCTGCGCATTCTTACGTCGTTGAAAGGAGGAGGAAGTATGGTTCTTGTGGTTCACACGCTGGCGTCGTGGTCAGAGCGAGGAAAGGTTTACTCGCGGAAAAGTTCGAGAAGGAGGAGGAAAAGGACACGAACGGGGAAGCCGTCGGCGAGGACGATGCGTCGGGGGATGCGGTGCGACTGTGCGCCTGCAACAGCAACGAGACGTACGAAAACTGCTGCAAACGCGCGCACGAGAACGGGATAACGCGAGAGACGACGCCAGAAATGATCGTTCGCGCGAGATTTACGAGCTATAAGGAAAATAAACCGGAGTTTATCGTCGAGAGTACGCACGAGGATTCGCCAGATTTTACCAAGAGAGACGAGACGGATGCGGAAAACGCGCGGAGGACGCTCGAGTCAGACGCGAAGGCGACGGCGAAGAAGATTCGGTTTTTGAGCTTGAAAATCATGAAGAAAGGGAGTAATGGCGAAAATGAGAGTGGTGGTGAAGAGGCGTTTGTTTCGTACGAGTGCGCGTTCGACGCGGGAGAGAAGAGGGCGAAGAAATCGAGGGCCAAGGCGAAAACGCTCGCCGAGCGAGCGAGGTATCGAAAGGATAAAGATGGGAAGTGGAAGTACGTGGACGCGTTGCAATTGAACGATAACGTTCTTTCTGCGGATGGTTTTGACGATGGAGGGCACAATCGGGGGAAGAGTAATTGGGGGAACGGTAATTTAGGCAAAATCTTTTAGCGGGAGGAGGCAAGATTTTCTGACGTTTCTTGCCCTCGCTCGAGGGAGCGCGCGGGCGTTTTTGTAATCTAATATCAATCTACGATTTCGTAATCTTTCGAACGAATGACGAAGGCGTCGATCGTTGTGCCTAACATCGCTGTTACCGGCGTTGATGGCGGTGCTGCCAGCGGCGACGACAACGGCGACGACGACTCGTGTCTTTTCATTCCTCCCGTTGTCGTCATTTCTGCTCGCCTCGTCAAGCACGCTTTGCGCATTTGCGGGTTCAAGCACGTCTTGCATTTGCCGCATTTTTGACTCGAACGTATGATTGGGAAGGTGAATTTCTTCTTTGCTCTTTTTTGCTCGCTGTTGTTTCCATCGCCGTCCTTCTCGCTCTTCTTCGTTTTCTTTGCGCTCGCCCGGTTATTGTTCTTCTGTTGTTCTTTCTCGACAGATTTACGTTTCAAGTACGAACGAAAGATATCGTTATTGAAAGGCGTTTCCGGCGGCGTCGGTTCTCGATTGATGGCGATTGATATCGTCTCCGCCGGACGTTTTTTCTTTGGTCTGCCGAGTTTTGGCGCTTTACTCGCCATCGCGGCTGCACTTTTTTCTGGGTGCAGCAAAGGACTCGGAAAGTCAAATTCAGTGAACTCTTGCCCGGTCGAAGCGACTGGAACGACAGGACATATCCATTTTGGCAACTCGCGCGGATATCCAGTACGGCGCTCCCATGCCCGAACGCACAAGACTTGGTGATTAAACAAACGCGTGACTTCCGTCCTCGTCATCCCTCGCGTGACCGAACCGATGGACGCGCCGAGTAGAGTGACTATTTTCGGCGACGTTTTGAGAGTTTCAATGTCGACACTCACAGGTTTTGCCGCCGAGCGAAGGTCGAGAAAGACTTCATTCACTTGAAAGTACGTGCCGTGCAGCGGGAAGCTGCGTTTACAGGCGCACAAGGCGGTGACGAAGAAGACGCATTTTATTGAAGAAGGCTCAGAGGGAGGAGAAAGATGAGAAGGAGCAGGAGGAGGAGGAGGAGTGGTAATGATGATATCCTCTTCATCATTCTCTTTGCTGATGTTCGTCTTTGCATCTTCCATGACGATATCGTCGTCGTTGTCGTCGTTATCGTGGTTATTTTGTTCGTGCTCCTCTTCGGACGACGTTGATATTTTATAGACGCGTTCAAAATCGCTCGCCTCTCTCGGAGCTGCGATGACGCAATACCGCCGCGTTGCGTCGCATTCGCCGATTATAGACGTTGGATGTGGCGAGAGCGAATGCAAAAGTTCCGCCGGAACGCATTCATCTGGCACTCGCCACCCTTGTACCTCTGAACGAAACTGCGCTTTTGTGAACGAGGATAAATCCGCGAGTTGATTGTGTCGATTAGGGGTTAAAAACGCCTCCTCCTCCTCCTCGGCGGTTGTCGTCTTGGCGGCAGTTGCTGCATTGAACCTTGCGAACCGAGGATCCTCGACTTCCCTCAAAACTTCGTCTTCGGCTTCGCTTTCAAACGCCGCATCATCTTTCAGCGCTCTCTCGTCGACTTCAGCAACCGCTTCCATCGCCTTTGTTTTCGCCTCGGCTAAAATGCCAAACGCGGCGGACGCTCTCTCGAGATCGTTTCGATTTTTGTCCGGGTGGCAGATTCGTGACAACGATTTAAATCGCCGCATGATCATCGCTGCCACGGCGCTTTTGTTTTCTTCGACATTGTCGTCGTCGGAATCATCCTCCGAGGAAAGGAGTAAAAGAACGCGCATGGCCTTCTTGCCGGCGGGTTTACCTAAATCTGTCCAGATCTTCCCGGCGGCGACGATTGAATCCATCGTTTCCGCGACGTTGTTTGCGAACGCGTCGTTTTGTAGAGAGAAAGGAGCAAGGGGCGCAGTATGTGATGGTTCTACATGCAGAGGAGACGCATCTTCTACCGATGCTGCTGTTGCTTCGGAAAAATCCTTCTCATTTTGCTGCTGGTGCTTCTGCGCTTTTGCACGCTCAACGAATTCTTCAACTGTGAGAACATCCGCCGCAAGATTATCAGACGATTCCGTAGGGCTGTTGAATCCATCTAGACTAGACGGTGATTCTATGCTCGAATTCGATGGAAACCGTTTTCCAATGACGTTGTTATTCGTCGCCGTTGGCGTCAACGGCATCTTCGGCGACGAACCCTCCGACGGCGACGCCAAGCCGATATCTTCGATATCTTCGATCGGTTGCGTTCTCGTTTGTTCCTTCGTAAGATCAATCGTTACTACTTCTTTCGGCGGCGTTGGAGGTTCTGCGTTGTTGACGTTCGGTGCAGGCGTGTATACTCCGACGTTGTTCATGTTATTATTCCTTCGTTTACCACCACACTTGGCGTATTCGCAGTCGGAGTTCATTGGACAACTCGCGCAATTCGGATCGCGCTTCGCGCAAAACACCTTCCCAAGCGTAATCATGTGATAATGCAGCTCGTACAACATCGTCACGTCGAACGTGTTCAATCTTTCGCTCAAAAATTCGTACACTGATTCTTCTGGGGCGTACTGCTCGAGAAGTTCGAGCTTGAAATCGTGTTCGAGCGGAACCCATCCTAGGCGCGCCATGATTCGTCCGACGTTGACGTCTACAGGGAAGTCTCTATTTTCCAACGAGAGTAAGTTTACGCACGCCGAAGTCTTTGCGCCCATGCCTTCTATCTCGTTGAGATACGCGTTTGCTTCTTCTGTGGAGGCTTCACGAAGGAATTCGAGCGACAAAACGCCGCGTTCGTCGAGCACACGCCGAAGAATTTTCTTGATTCTATGCGCGAGCATGGAGTGCATGCCGCGACATCGAATGCACTCGATGATATCGTCGATTGAGGCTTCGTGCAAAACGCGGTGCCAATCTACGCAGTCGCGCACTATAATTTCATTCTCGGTAGGATCGTTGTCGCAAATGAAGTCTTGACGATCTCGAGCAGCTTGCGCGAGCGCTTTCAATTTATCTGTCTTTGCTCGTCGCTCGCGTCGGTTCAATTCTGCCCTCGAGGCTGCTTGTTGCTTCGACGCTTCTCTCTCTTCTCTCAGTTTTGCTTTGTTTTCGCGCATTTTCTTTTCTTTTGCTTTCTGCTCTTCGTCTTCTTTGCGCAAAATTTCCGCTTCCCGGACGATTTCGTCGATATCGTCGTTCAACATCTCCTGCGGCTTATCGCACCCGTTGTGTCTTTTATCGAAACTTCGAGAGCAGGTCCAGTTCAAGTAATCCGCTGCTTCTACGTTCTCCGACGTCGTCTTGTGAGTAAGTAATGAATCTGCTAACGCTTTTGGTATCCGTCGCCACTTACCGCAATCCTCGTTCGAACATTCGATCCACGCCTCTTTCTCGCTAAATCTGCGCTTCGTCAACGGCGTTTTCGAAAAATCGTTCCACATTTGTCGCTCGCTGTAATACAGTTGCTCTAACGGAGACATGACAGGTAACTCGACAATAACTGAAGACTCGTGAAGGTCTGTATTTTCATCAAGTGATGTCCTATCGAGCTCAAACGAGGACGAGTCGATCTTCGGAACACCGCGACAAAGGAAGAAGGAAGGTTGCTCGATGTCATCTTTATCGTCAATCTGCATGCGCTCAATCACTTCCGCCACGGCTGCTGCTCCCATTTCAGTTTCTATATCTAAAGCATCTCGCATTTCTACATCCTCCTCCTGAGCAATATTATCTCTCCCGGTTTCTCTCGAAACAATGCGATCAATTGCATTTCGTACAACCTCGCTCGCCGCTTGCGCGCATTCCTTCTCGTACCTCTCCCTGTCTTTTTCAACTACCGAATTGATGACATTTTTCACCAAATCCTTCACTCTTACCGCTCTCTCGACGCGTTCTAAATGCTTGCTTTGCGTTTCCTCCGTCACTGGAAACTTGGCCATCAAATTTAACATCGCTGTTGATGATAAAACGTCCGTCACGTTTTGCGTTAAATTCGCGCCGATGACCGAATCGAGGACTGAACCGCCCCAGGAGACGTCCAAAGGTCTATGACCGAGAGTTTTACGCGATTTACGAAGAAACTCGCCGATTTTATCGCGCCACATCCGTTTCTCATCGTGACCAAACTTTTGAATGGCGAGTTGTCGCCCTTTCCAGATTTTCGGGATGACGTTTTTCTTCTTCGATTGCTGCTGCGCAAGAGGAGGCGGCGGAGCTCGCTTTCGCTGCACGTCGCGAAAGAAGATATCTTCCGAGTCCGATTCGCTGCTACATGTGCTACTATCGGAGGAGAAATAATCGTCGTACGATTCGCGCGGTCGTGATTCTATCTCTGGATTCGGATGTCGCCATCTTTGCTGAGCATCTTGAGAACCGTTTTCGAAGGCGTTTCCGGATCGGAACCAGCCGCGTTCGCCCGGCGTTCGCGGACCGCTTCGCTTGGATTTCGCCAACCACGTGACTTTTGGTTTCACGACGACGGCAACCGCAGCAGTAGGGAAAGATGGCGAAAGCGACGTTCTCTTAGCGTAGCTTTCAAACGTGCTCGCATCCCAAATTAAATCTGAGGCATTCGTGGCGAGTTCTGTTCTTGGAAACGGTGTGATGCGATGGACGAGAGCTTCGCTCGACTCGACGACGCGTTCGATGGCTTCTTTAACGAGCGTACGAACGATGCACCTTTCGTGATCGTCGTCGTCATCTTCATCTTCGCATGGAAGAGTAACTTCTACTTGTTTTTGTTGTTGCACTCGACCACGACGCAAATTTGTGGCGCCCGTAAGAAACCACTCGTCTCGTACTTTCGTGTCCGAAACGAGATTTTGTACGCGACGTTTCGCATCGGCGAACAAGTTCTGATACATTTTTATAGTCCCGTGCGCGGGTACGACGGACACATCCAGAGATCTCAAAAAGTCTCTGTAAATGTCTTTTTGTGCGCTGATGGCTTTGGGCATGTGCATGGTACTTATCGCGTCGATGTGATCCATAATGTGTTCCTGTTTCCTCGCGTTTATATTTTGACACGTCTCGCGAAGGTTCAGCAAATTCGAGCCTACCCAATCGTGAATGGTGTCGAGGACATCCGTGAACGAGTAAGAAGGAGACGATACGGCCTCCGCTTGCATTTGAACACCTTCTTCTTCTTCTTCTTCTTCTTCCTTTTCCTCGTTTGTATCTTTCTTCAAAAAGCGTATGGGATGCGTTCTCGCTTTCGGTTTTCGAAAATCCATCACCGCGGCCAACCGTCTCGGGACGATCGTTTTCGGCACAAAGTTACGCCTCTTCTCCTCCTTCCTTTTCTTTCTCTCCAACTCTTTCAGCCGTCTCTTCTTCTCCTTCCTCGATTTCTTCGTTTCGTAATACTGCGACAAATCGTAAAACTCTTTGGTAATCCTCACTTCCTCCTCGTCCTCGATGCCTTCGAATCCCCATCGAGCGACGTTAATCCCTTCGACTAACCTCGTCAACCGCTTAAACCTCGATTCCGTTTTAATTCGCTTATAATCTTTGCTAATGATGGACTCCAAAATCACCGCCGGTCTCCTGTGACCATCGTTCGACCGTTTCTCCGTAAACCTCGTCACCGGTACTGGATACAATTTCAACCACTCGGCTTCGCGAAACTCCATCTCTTTCGCCTTCTGCGCGGTGATCGGCAACAGATCCTCGCCTCGATTGCGCAACCCCGGTCGGTAGGCGTTCGCGCTCGCTTCGGATTGTCTTCGTAACCGAGCTTGATGTTGCTGAGATTTCGTGAGGTGCTTTTCGTACGCGATGAACACGTCCGAGTGATTCTCATCATCGTTCGTGTTAGTAGTATTCACGTCTGAATCGTCGTCCTTCTTTTCAGCCTCTTTGCCTTTGTCTTCTTCTTCTTCCTTCGTTGTTACCTTTTGCTCCCGCTGATGCTTTTTGTCCTTCTCCTCCTCACTGAGTAGTAGTTTACGAATGCCATCAAACCCGCCGCGCTGCTCAAAAATTCTCGGTTTCCCTCCAAAAATAGGAACGTTAATGTCGTCTCGTTCCTTCTCCTTCTCCTCCTCCTCTTCCTCCTCCTCCTTTCGACGACGACGACGGTCCCGCAAAGATGACAATAAACCTCCTTTTTTCTGTCCCATCTTCTTTAACTGTATTTTTGTCTTCGATGATGATGATGATGATGATGATGATGATTCCTGTCGTCTCGCGCGCGTGTCGCGCAGCGAAAAACGTCCCACGACGAGAACACCGCGACCGTAACCACCACCATTTATAGTAGTATTCGTCGTCCTCGTCTTCAACTTTCTTTTCTTCTTCATTTTTATGGTAAAGCTTATGTGTGATGTTAAATGTGCGCTTTTTTTTATCCAGAGTGTTTTAGATATTTTTTTTCCTTGCAAACGAGCTCCTCGAAAAGATGCACAAATTAACCTCAGAAAAGGATATGCAGATATACTACTATAAATGAGCAATACGACGACGACTTTGATGAAAACGACGACGGTGCTTTTTTGCAGGAGGACGACGACGACGACGACTGGAGGAGGAGGAAAAGGAGGAAAACGAAGAGGTGGCGTGTTCTTGCCGTCGTCTCGGGAGAGAAGAAGAACATTACGAACGAGACGCAGAAAAAGGACGGCTGCATTTACGAAAGCAGCCGCTGATGATGTCGATGATGATGGTAACAATAAGAGTAATAAAATAGGCCCAACTGCGGCAGAACCGACCGCGATGGACGCAGAAACGTTCAACCAGCTCGTTTCCTTAGGCACGTGGGACAAAATTGTCCCCGAGTGTAAGAGGTTAGCGCTGATTGGAAAAATTACAAACGGAGTGCTCGGTCAAGCGTACGTTGTCCTCACCGCGTGTAAAAACCAAGGCGAAGACGAGAACGTTCTGAAAACTCTAGAAAATATCATTCAATTACTCACGCAAACACTTTTGCAACTGGAAGCGGATTCGCCGTCCAAACGCGCTTTGGACGAAATGATGACGTTAAACCCGGACGAAACGTTCGACGGCAAAGCGGCGTGTCGAGAAATCGCGGAAAGACTCGACGCGAGCGTCGACGACGTCGTCTTGGAGTTGCAAAAGTTTTTAAAGAACTGCGAGTTGCAAGACGCCGCGTTCGAACGAGATTTAGCGTTGGCCACGGAAACGGACAATCGCGAAGAGTTCGATCGACTGACCGGTTTAGTCGCCGCCAAGTTAGAGGCGAAAAGGCGGACGTTGGCGATCTTAGGCTACCTCGAGATCTCTTAGAGTCGTAATAATACGTAACATTTTGAAAGAAATGAGAGTATTCATAGCTAGTAGTATTCCTGTATTCTCGTTCACTAAAATGCTTTTGTGCTCGCTCGCGTGAACGCCGCGGAAGCCTCCGCGGAGTATCGACGTTTCCTGTTTTTGCCCAGAGTGATAGAAAGAGGCGTTCATAGAGTTTAGGGTTTAAGAAAAAAAATCTGCCAGAAGCAAAAAAACCAAAAGGTCGGTCGACACCTGAAAGGAATTGATCGCCAAAAGAGCACGCAACGACGCGAGTGCATCATCAACGCTCTCGTTTTGTCGTTCACGCTCTCGTAATAAATTCTTTGGAAAAAGAGAAGACTTTCGCGTCGTAGAGAAGTCATTCGGAAAGTCTTTTTCTCTTCCTCTCGTGTGTTCGTTGTCGGTGAGATCTTCTTTTGTGCATAAAGACCGTTTGCACACTCTCGAGGGTGAAGGAAGCCCCTTCGTCTTTGTATTCAAACCGCCGGTTCTTTAAAGAGAGGTTAAAAAAATGATGACGATGATGAGAAACAAAGTCACGAGGACTTCTTCTTCATCGAGAAAGAGTTTCAGAAGCGAAAACCGCGGAGGACGCGCGCTGCGAACGCTTTTCGTGTGCGCGTTGTTCGCGGTGTTTTTGTCCAGCAGCTTCCCGCAAAGAAGACCAAGCGCGACGACAAAAGAAAATAATTTTGGTAATTTCTTGTTTGTTGGAGCACAAACTTCAGGCACGGAAACGGAAGCCACGGTGGCGGAGGCGACGCCGTGCGACACGAGCGTACCACCATTAAACGGTGCAGTTGGAACGTGTGCGAACGTTTTAGACGCGGGCAAGACGTGTCAGCCGACGTGTGACAAAGGGTATACGGTTTCCGGGAAAACCACGTGCGTGGGCGGCGTGTTGGAAGCGGCCACGTGCGAGTTTTACTTTTGCAATTCTGATCCGGACACTTTTTTCAAAGAAGAAGGGTTGGGGGATTTGAAAAACTATTTTTGCGCGGTTGAAGATACGGTGATGACGACGACGTTGAAACCGACGAACAACGAGTGGGAAGCGGAAGGGAACACGCTGACGTACGAATTGATTTGCCCGCCGGACAGGACGTTGAAGGTTGGGGCCGTAGGAAACGAAGTGGCGCAAGCGTCTTTGAGCGAAGGCGGGGTTTTATCGTTTACGCCGGATACGCACAAATTTTCTGAGAGTAAAACCGATTTGTCTCTGTTTTCGTTTCGTGTGACAAAGACGGTGTATGATGCTAACGGTGAGATGCTGTCGCAAGACACGGAGGTGTCGACGGGAAGAATTTACATCGAGCCGAGAAACGATCCGGCGAGTTGGCCCGATGATGTTGAAGATTTAACATTTGGACAACAAGTGAGACCGAATAAGTTGACGCCAACCGGAACGAACAGCGGATGGCAAGGGTATACGTTTGAATCGTTCCAAACCGCGACGGCATACGCGTTACCGACCGAGTCCGGGACATCCGGGGACTACAACACGTATATCTTGAGAGGCAATTTGAATTGCATCGATGCATCGAATGTGGGAGTGTCCGCAGATGGTTTCGTCAACTGCGCCTCGGGGTACGCGTATGGAGACTTGGATGCCGACCAGGATTATTTACAATACGTGATCACCAAGCTGCCGACGTACGGAGAAGTAAGGTTGTCGTGCGACTACACAGCCAACAATGGTAAAGGCGCCCAATTGTGTGGCGAAGATGCCGGCGCGTTTGTATATATCCCGTACGGAAATAACAGCGGATTGTCCGATACGTTCGAGTACGCGGTTAACGACGTGGAAGCGGGCGGACACGAGGGGTTGGATCCGCCGACGGGTTTGCCCGCCGGGACGAGAGGCGTCAATTCGGCCTCGAGACGGGTGAAGATCACCGTCGCCGAAAAGACGTTCTTACCATCCATCACGGGTGTGAAGGAACTCGTCACGAACGAAGTGTCCACGACGGCGAATGTTGTGGAGGATACGAAGACGGACTTCTCGGTAAAGCGCGCGGTCGCGGCGGATTTACCTCATTCCGGTAAAGACAAGAACGGTGAAGACGCAAGCATTACCGAATCGATGTTGAGAGTGTACACGGCGCAAAACTCTTTTTACGACGCCGTCACAGATGTGGATGGCTACGAAACAGTTGAGCACGGGAGAATCAAGTGGCATTGTTGGGACGAAGGGGGGGACAACGGCCAGTGTGAAGGCAACGTTTGCGCGCAGGAACATTCCGGAGAGCAGGTAACTGTGAACGAGTTGACCATGTACACGTGCGATTGTGAACCCGACCCCGAAGGAAAAATTTTCGAAGAGAACAACTTTTGGCAAACGTGCACGAAGAAAGTTTTGGAGGCTGGTACAGAGCTAAGCGCGTATTTTACTTATGAACCGACGAAGGACCGAGGCGGTGTAGATGAAGAACTTTGGATGCGCATCGGGGTCAAAGATGGCATCGTCACAGGTTTCAACTACGAAACTGCCACGGTGCTCATAAGTGTTGTCATTTCGCAGGTAGACGACGGGTCCGAGCTCGGCGTGTACGGCAAAGACGCGGATGGCGTAGAGGTTTTGAAAACCTCCAATCCAATGTTTACGGCGCCAATGACCGTGACCGAAGTCGTCGGCACGACGAAGGAAGAGCTCAGTTTTGAGGAGTACGCAAAGCAATGGCAAGAGTTCAAGATTAAAGCCGCGGATGAGGACACGGATAGACTTTTCATCACGTTGATAAACGCAGACGCCATCCAAGGAACGGTAACGCATCTCATACAGGGCGTGCAAACCGGCGATCTGACCATGGGTACGGACTTGAGTGACCTTTACGGGTCTATAAACGTCGTCTCAATGGGTGGGAACAAAGAGACGGGATTTTCCGCGACGCTCTATTATCGCGCGAAGGAGTATTGGAGAGGCCCGATGGAGACACTCAAGTTTGCTGTCTCGCAACAAGAAAATTATAGAGGTGGCGACGACAACGCTCAAATAATTGAAGTCACATTTTCTACCAAGTGCGCTCCTGGACACACTAAGAACTCTTTGGAAACGCAGTGTACACCGTGTGGCTTTGGTGAATACGCGCAGTTGTTTGACATGATCTCGTGTTCGCCTTGTGCCGCCGGTACTTTCGCCGGGAAAACTGGCTCAGAGAAGTGCGAATCATGCGGAGTGACCTCGTATCAACCTTTTGAAGGTAAGAGAGCGTGCACCGCGTGTCCATCGAGATCGACCACGGAAGGTGGTGCCATTGCTCTCACGGAGTGTTTGTGCGACGTTGGAACGTACGGGAATCTGCTCACCGTCATCGACGACCAAACGAGCGACTTTGACAGCATTTGCAAGGTTTGCCCGCCTTTGGGGAGTAGGTGCACAGAAAGAGGTTTAATCGTTCCAGAAGCCGAGTTTGGATATTTCGTCGATATTCCAGACGCAGCGCTAGGGACTGAATTAACAATTCGTGAGTGCACGCCTGAACAAGCATGCCCGGGGAACGCGACTGACGATCAGATTTTGGCGGACGTCTACCCGTGGACTATCCAGTGCACGGAAGGATACGAAGAGAAGGGTTGCGCGCAGTGCAGTAACAATTACTACCGCTTGAAGCAGCAATGCAACATCTGTCCAGACACGAAGTGGGAATCGTATTTAATTCTTTTCCTGATGTTGGTTGGTTTCATCATGTTGTTGCCGATCCTCGTCAAGTTATTGAGAAGATTCAAAGCGATTTCGCTCTTGTTCGTGTTCGTCCAAATAACCGCCGTGTTATCGGATTTGGACTTCAAGTGGCCTCCGATTATTCAAAACTTGTACAAGTACTTTGCGATTTTCACGTTTGACATTCAGTTGCTGCAACCGGAATGTCACATTCCGAAGTTTGATTTCTTCTTGCGGTATTTTGTCGTCGTGCTCTCGCCGCTCTTTTTTGGAGCGACGTTCGTGTTGATCACCTTGCTGAAGTTTATCATCGGTCAAGTGCTCATCAGAATGCTTCTCGCGGGTTCGTTTGACTCGTGGTTCGCGTACGACACTCGCGATGTGGACGACGAAGGCAACCGCAGAGGTAAATTGCAGAGGATGAAGGAAAGGGCGAAGAAGATGATCACAGATAAGAAAATACAATTGGAAGAGTTCTCCGTTGGTGATCACATCCGATCAACTGTGAGGATGTTTATTCGCATCATGCTCACTTTGATGGATATTTCTTACATCTTTCTCTCGAGAGCGACGCTTGAATATTTCGATTGCGTGAAAAACCCGGCGAATGGAATCTCGTATTTGGAAGCTGAACCGAGCATACAGTGTTACGACTGGGGGAACATGAAAAATCCCTGGACGCAGTACTTTCCTATCGCGTTAGTGTTGGTGTGCATGTACCCCTTTGGTATCATCTTGACGTTTTACTTCACGCTGTATCGAATTCGGGACAAGTTGAATCGCCCGGATACGGTCAAGACGTTCGGGTTTTTGTACGTGGGTTATCGCCCGGCGTGGTACAGATACAAGATCTTAGTCTTGCTTCGCCAACTCGGCGTTGTCGGCAGTACCATGTTGTTCTCGCAAGGAACAACGATGAGTCAACTAGGTCAATCTTTGGGTTGTATGATGACTATTTTTATCGCGATGACCATTCACTTCTTCGCGGACCCTCAGGAATCCAAACGTCTGGACCGTTTAGAGTCTGCGGCTATTTTCATCTCCTTCGTGAACATCTTCTCCGGTTTGATTTTTCTAACCGAAAAAGCCTCGAAGAGATTCGACGATTTTCTGTCCTGGTTCAACGCAGTTCTCATTTTAGGAGGCTTGACGATCTTCCTCATTTACATCTTCATGGAGGTTACTCCGTTTGTCGTCAAATCTGCGAAAAGCAACAAAGGCATCGTCGGCGTTTTCTTTGGCGACACCAAAGGTTTCAAAGGCGGCAAAGAAAGCAAAAATACGACGGCGGATAAGTTGGCGCAACTGGATAAACGTTTATCGAAGAAGATATCGACAAAAGCGGAAAAACAAAAATCGTTGGAGAAAGGCCCTTCGTTGTACCGACGAATGACGCTGGGTTCTAAACGGGACATATTGACCCCTGAAGAACTCCGCGCGGAGGCTCGATCGAAATTCGTCAACTCGCAACTAAAAGAAGCTAGTAAGAATGTCCTCGATAAGCATCAAAGAGACTACTTGCAACAGTTACCGGTCGAGGAGGAGGTTTTGGAAAAGTACCGAACGGAGTATGTGAATCCAGAAACCATGGATGAAGAGTTCACGGAGTTGAACGAATCTGGCGTGGACATCCAGGCGCAATGGATCGTTGAGAGACATTTACCAGCGCCGTTTACCAGAGTACACGCGGTTGACATTTTAAAAAGAGTGAATGATTTACTCGATCGCGCGAGACAGCGGCAAAAGTCTGTACAAGGCGTCAACATGTTGGGATCCTTGAAACCGTCTGGATTGTTTTCGTTGATTCGAAAAGGTGTCATTCCTCAAGTTGCAGATAACTTGATGAGAATTCGTTTAACCGCGGACGATGGACCGAACAAAGTCGTCTCGAAAGTTGTCCCATTAGCCACGGAAGGTTCCAAATCCAGATCGCTTGTCGTTATGTTTTACGGCTGGGTGATGCGACGCCTTGGATTCAACGTCGCGGAGAACGACACGGAGAGGAAGATTCGAACGAGAGCGGCGTTGAAAGCCGCTTTTCAGAAAGACAGAGGCGCTGCGAATATCATGGAGCGCCTGAAAAAACAGAGATCTGAAGCAGAGACGAAAGAAGAAGGAGACGGTGGAGGAAATCCGAAGAAGCTTTCGTTAGTTGAGAAGATCAAGGCGCAGCAGAAATTGGAGGAGCAGAAAGCCGCCAACGAGGCGGCGAAGAGAACTGGAGCCCCCACTTCAAAACCTGAGGCGCCGCCAGAAGCCTCGAATAAAGAACAAGATGCTCCCCAAAAACCGGCGACGGTGGAGAAGAAACCGTCGGCGTTGGAGAGACTCCGTAGCGTGGCTGGTGGCGGAAAGAAGGAAGAGAAGAAGGAAGACGCCGACGAGAAGGAAAAGAAATAGACCCCGACATTCTTTCACGCAACTTTACATTAGAAAGTATACTTTATATGACTAAAGAAACATTTGTATTTCAACTAATATTATTATTACTAAAAATTATACGATACTACTGTACTCTATTACCCGTCATTATTGATGACCTTTTGCATCCTCTTGCACCTCTCGATTCCGGAGCTCGCGAGAAGACTGGAAGGCGATACCCGTTTCACCGTCTCGAAATCCTCCAAAGCCTCCTCGAATCTCTCGAAATACTCCCTACACAACGCTCTTCTCAACAGACCTTTCTCGTTTTTCGGTTGCAATTGCAAAGCTTCCTCGCAATCTCTTTCGCACTCTCGCATCTTACCCATCTGTCGATAACACTCCGCCCGATTTAAAAACAACGTCGCGCGAAGACTACCACTGCTACTACCACCGTTACTCTCGCCCAGAACGGATTTTCCTTTCTCCTTACCTCTCCTCGTCTCCTCGTCTCTCAGCGCCTCTCCGTACATCTCAACAGCTTCTTCAAACTTCCCCTCCCGAAACATCTCCTTCGCTCTCGCTTTCATCTCGAAACAATCCTTCGCGAGCGAAAGACTTTCGAGTTCCAACGCTCTCAAGAACGCGTTCGCTTGCGCGTTGGTCGCGTCGTATCGCGTGCCAATCCGGAGAACATCGATCGCTTCTCGCACGTTTTCAAATCTGTTCTTCTTTTTCTCTTTTGTATCGTTCATCGCGTGTAAACATTTCGCTTTTCGATAGTACCCTTTCGTCCACGTTTCGTCCACTCTCGTGCTCGTTTCCGCGTCGAGCAACGCTTGCGGAAAGTTTTTGAGATTGAAATGTGCCGCCGCTCGGTTCGTGTATACCGCCGGGTTCGTGCTGTCGAACTGAATAGATTCGGTGTACTTTTCGATGGCCTGAAGTTTTTGAAGGAAGGAAGGAAGGAAGCGTCGTCGTCGTCAGCGTCAGCGTCTTTGACGAGAAAGCGACGACTTGAAGCGTTTTTCAACGAACGTGCGTTTCATGGAAAGATGCGCGAAAAGTGCACAAAAAACGAAACAACGCAACATTTTCACGAGAGAATAAAAGAAACGCACCTCCTCGTACCGCTCGTTCTTATACAGAACGTTCCCGGCTTCTTTGCATCGAACCGCGTTTTGTTCGGCGAAAGATGCCATTTGTTTTTATGGGGGAAAGTTTGTAACGCTTTTTCAAGAAGCCAAAAAGAGTTGAAAAGAAGTCGATGAAAATAAAGCTACGTTAATCAAGTACATCACGATCCAATTACACGTTTTTGGGGGCTAAAAGTTTATGTATATAAATCTCTCTCTCTCTCTCTCTTCTATAGTAGTCGCGTGTGTTATTATTAATTGTACGTCATCAAGTTATTCGCCTTCAACACGGCTTGTTTGCACCTCGCCATTCTCGACTTTCGTCTCGCGCCGGTATTCTTATGCAAAACGCCTTTCGAAACCGCCTTGTCGACACTCTTCGTCGCTTCGCTGATTAACTTCTCCAACTCCGCGACGTTGTCTTCCGTCGCGGCCGGTAACAATATTTCGGCTAACGTTCGGACTTTTTTGATGCGCGTGGCGATTTCCGACTTTCGCGCCTTGTTGTACGTGCGTTCCTTTTGGGTGAGGAGCGTTCGAGCGACTTTGTTTTGCTTGGCTTCGATGTGGAATTGAAAACCGGACACTGGTTTTTTCGTGGTGGTGGTGGACGTTTGGAAAGCAGATGCTCTGGAACCTGTTTGTTATTGAAAGAGAGAAGTTGAAAAGCGCGCGTCAGTCAAAGTCGCATATAAAAAGTGCCTCCTCCTCCCTTTCCTGCGGAGACGTCGCCAAAAGGATAAAGGGCGGCGAGAAAAATTCCTTCTCGAAAGCGCCGCCTACTCCGCCACTCGCGAAACGAGCGAGGATGAAAACCGCGCGCGTTTGGATGCAAAAACATCCAATTTACGCGTTCATTTTGTCGCTTCCTTCTTTTTTCTCTCTCTCGCACGCCTCCTCCTCTTCACCAGCATCGCGCGCTTCTCAATTGAGAGAAAAAAAACATCATGTTTCACAACAACCAGGCGTACAAATCACGCGGAACACAACTCTAAAACGTGCGTCTCGCGACTTAAAAAAAAACGCTCTCGCACTTAAAAGGCACGCAAACGAAACCGTACCGTTCGAAAATCTGCTAGACAATAAAGACGACGGTGCAAAAGACGCGGTGGTGCACATAGTTGCGGACATTCTTATTTATTTATCACGTGTGCTGTGTGTGTGTGAAGAGGGTGAAATGTGCAGAAAAACCTCAAAAAGGGGCAGCCACTTGAAAAGAAAAAAAAAAAGAAAATCGAGCGGGGCTGCCACTTTGGAAAAAAACGAATATTTTGGCGCATAAATACGCAAGAAAAAGACGAAGAGCTTTCTTGCGATTTTGAAGACGACGAGAGCAAAAGAGAGAGCTAAGAGTACGCGGGAATAAGAGAGAGGAAGAACTCTTTTTCCGCCGGTTCGTGTCCTTTTGTCGCGCGTTTTTTCCGTTTTGTCGGCATATATAGTCTCTCATCATCTTGAAAGAAATCGTCTAAAATATGTCGTCGTCGAACACGAACAACAACAACCAAAACGCGTTATTCTTCGGCCTCGCCGGTCTCGCCGGAGTGGTCAAGAAAACCATCCTGAGCGGCTTTGCATCCAGCACCTCGTCGTCGATGTATTACTCGAAACATTTAACGCAATTTGAGGAACCTCCGGAACATTTAAAGTGCGTCATCACGCAAGATTTATTCGAGGATCCCGTGGTGTTGTTGCAAACCGGGTACACGTACGAACGCGAGGCGATATCGAGATGGCTGAGAAGTAAAAGGTTCGGGAATCCCCCGACGGATCCAACGACGAATGCAATCGTGACGTGCACGGACGTGGTGCCGAATTGGCAGATTCGAGCCGGGGTGGAAGCTTGGTTGCAAGAGAAAGGGTACGGCGCGAGCGAGTATTTTCAGAAGAGGATGTACGACAACAACGACGATTCAGACGTAAACGAGGACGATTCAGACGAGAACAACGAAGGAAAAGGAGAGGAGGAGAAGAAGAAACAGAAACAGAAATATACGACCACGCTACCGCCACCGAAATGGCCGTTAGTGCGATGCGCCAGCGGAGCGCCTCCGGCGACGGGAGAACCGACGGATAAATACGGCGTGCCCGTTGGTGGGAGAGACGGGAGAGGTGGAAGGAGTTCGTCCTCATCGTCGCGAAACAATGTGAGTAGATTAACCGCGCTCGCAGAACGCGTGCACAACGCTTTACACAGAGACGTTATTGTTATTTTTCACGCGTTGAAACGGATAGCGTTGTCGTCGCCGAGGAATTTATCCTTCTTTTTAGCCTCGTTCGGCGCCGCTGTCGGAGGTATTCTCGTCGCCTTTCTCATCGTCGTCCAAAGGATATTATTTTTGCTCACTGGACGCGTCAGTGCGGCGGGATTGGAACCTTCCGCGGCGTTGACAGCGGCGAGTTCGGACGAACAAGTCAGGGCGTACATCAACGAGAACGCCGCGAATTCAGTCGCGACGGCGATTGGGAATATTCTTTGGTGGACGTTTATTTTAACCATGATGTGGTTCACGCAACATAACGCCATTCACGAACACCAACAAGCTCATCTCATGCGCGCGAGAGCAGCGCAGGCACAAGCGGAAGGTAACCAGCGACGACAGGGTCATCATCGCTACTGGCATTGGGGACAGCGACACCCGCGATTCCTCCATTGGTAGTAAGTAGTAAGACCAAAAGGCGCTGTATGTGTACCACGAATGTAACGAATAAAGGGGTGTAAACTCAAAATAGATAGTAGTAGCAGTCAGAAATGTACTTTTATGTGTTCAAATAGTATTACGCTGAATCCAACAACAAACCTTTGCGGTTTGATTACTTTTATACATTTAAACAATCCTCCCAATTTCTTCAATTACTCAACCCGTCCGATCTAGAACTCTCTCCTACTGCTTTTTGCATCCTCTCGTACCACGGCACCATTTCCGGTACCTCTTTACACACGTCCTCGAACGTTTGGAACGTCTTCACGGCTCTGAACACGCCAAACATGGAAATATCCGCGATGTTCGGCGCGTCCCCGCCGCAAAATTTGCCGCCGCTTTGTCCAACTCCCTCGGACATCCACTTCCTCGTCTCCTCGAACAAGGACGCTCTCTCGTCTTCGATCCCGTGCCTTTTCTTTAAAACCATCTTCGAAATCCCGTACATGCTCACTGCTCCGGTAATCCTCGCCGATTGCCGTTCGAAAAACCCAAAATTGCCTCTCTCCGTGATGTAATCGAAACTCTCCATCGCCTCTCGAAACGTTTTATAAATATTCGGCGTCAACACGTGCACGAACCTATCGTCCACCCATTTGCACCACTCCTCTTCCTTCTCCTTCTCTTTCTTGCTCTTCTCTCCGAACCACCTTTTCGTCAAACCCGAATGTTTTCTCACTCGCTCGTCCACTTCATTTATAATATCGCGCGAGTTATACGTCGCCTTCCCGTCCACGACTAACACCGGCACTTTCTTCCACTCGTGTTCGAACTGTTTAATCTCCGTTTTCGTCAGCGGGTTCACCTCGACCACGTCGTACGGGATGTTGTGATAATCGAGAAACGCTTTCACTTTGTTGCAGAACGGGCACACGTCGTATTGGTACAACGTGACGCTTTCGAACGGCATTCCTCCTTTAGAAGACGACATCTTCGCCTCCTTCTTCGCCTCTTCGCAGCGAGCCAGAGAAGAAGAGGAGGACCAAGAGGAAGAGGGCAAAAAGTACGCCATCATCATCGTCGCCGTGGCCGCCGCACCCGCAAAAGCCGCACCCGACGACTTAGAAGAAGAAGAAGAAGAAGAGGAAGAGGACCAATCGAAAGAAGAGTAAACACGTCGACCATTCGTAAAGGCGATATCGTTGTTGCTCAAAGCGCTGCGAAAGTAACGCGCGTTCGATGCCGGTGCCGTCGTTTTCGCCGTCGTCGTTTGTATCATTCGGCGAAGAAGACTTTCTCCTCTTTTTGTACATCTCGCCGACATGGTCGCGTTTGTTCGTCGTTGTGTGTTGTTCGTGTGATTCGTTTTACGCCAAAATGTGACGAAAACAGTCCTCTAAAATAAGCGGGAAAAACCTCAAAACGAGCGCGCGGAAACGAACGCACTCTTCGCGCGAAGATCAATATCCGGCAAAAGAAGGATTTCCATTCGCGGATTTTATATAATTCGTTGTTGTTGTTGTTTTAAAGAAGAATGAAACGTTTCGAGAGAGAAGAAGGAGTCGCTTTTTACAACGCGGAAGAAGACGAAGAAGAAAAGACGAAGAAGCTGAAGAGGAAAGAAAAGACGGAAACGTGTACGACGACGCTCGCGCGATTCCTCGCTCGAGAAAACGAAGATAAATTCGCGGTGCAAAATCCTACACAAAAAACATCTTTGATTCACTTCGAATGCGAGGAGCGATGGAAAACCGTTCGCGACGCCGTCGTCGAAGGCGTTTTAACGCGAGCGGAACAGTTCTTTTTGTTTCAGAACAAAAACGAAGAGTTTCTGTCTTTAACAAAGGGGGTGGTGCCTTCTGGTTTCGACGACGACGACGAGGATGAGGACGACGACTTTGAGGAGGAGGAGGTAGAAAATCACCGTTTTCATCGTGGTGGTGTTGGTCATTCAGAAAGAAGAATAACTCAAATGTTGTCGTTTGCGATGGTGGACGTCGCGTGCGCGGCGGTGGATTTCGCGGAAGAAGTCGTTCGAGCGTTTGCGAGCGGGGAGTGCACGACGGAGAGCGCGTGGGCGTACGAAGTTTTGAGCGCGTCATGCTTTCGATTGAGCTTGAAAACGAGAGAGAGAAGAGACCAGTTCGATGTGGACTACGAGCAGGAGATGTGCGAGGAGGAAAAGAAGAACAACTTTAGCGTTCCGATATCAACGATTACGTTCGATAAGGAGACGATGGCGAAGATGGAGACGGTTATTTTGACGACGTTGGAGTATCGCGTGTCGAAACCGACGAGATCGATGTGGGCGAATGAGTTTTTAAACGCGATGAAAAAGAACGTGGAAATCGTCGCGTTCGGTACCGAAGGCGCGAGGCCAAAGGAGTTTAAACGGTTGTGGACGAAAGCAGAGGAACACGCGTGCGTAATCGTCGCCGCGAGTTTACGCTCGTTTCCTACATCGCCGCAGTTTCGAGCGTCGGCTATCGGCGCCGCGGCGGCGACGTTAGGCGTCGCCTTATCTGCGTTCGAGTACCTTCGAGAAGAAGAAGAAGAAGAAGACGGAAAAGAAGAAGAAGGAAAACAACAAAAGCGCGAACGCCAACACGCCTCTTTCGTCTCGGACGTGAAAAAGCTCGTCAAAGCGACCGCCGTCAACGCGTTCGATTTCGGTTCCTGGGAGAGAGAATTCGAGATCGCGTTTGTATCCTTCTCGAAATACCATCATCATCATCATCATCTCTTCTGGGATCGTCGTCGCGACCGCCGCAACAACAAAGCGCCTTTGCCGCCTCGCCGAGGAGGAGGAGAGGAAGAAAAAATGGCGCCTGCGGACAACAAAGAAAAAGAACAAAAAGAAGAAGAAGAAAGAATCGTCGTTTCTTAGCGGCACACGCAGCAGAGCGCGACTACCACTTTTCCTTTTTATTACTATTCACGCGAGAGAGAGAGAGAGTTAAGAGAGAGTTAGAGAGACACGCATCGCTACATTCTCACACGAAGAGATATGAAAAGTGAGCACCCTTGGGAAAAACACAGATACAAAAGAAATCATTTTCAAAATTCATCAGATCAAAAACGCAAACACGCGCACATACATAACATGTCTGACTTCAAACTCGCCGCGGTGGAGGCAAAGTGTCGAGAACTTTTACGCACGGTCGATGTGGAAACCCTCTCCGAGCGTCAAATTCGCGAGAGATTAGCCCAAGATCTCGGGTTTCCCGTTGATGATTTCAAACCGTTGATTGTGTCTCTCGTGGACGAGTTCGTGCAAAAGGAACGCGCGGAAGAAGAAGAAGTGCTCCGCTCCCCGGGAGAACAACCACCACAACCGTTGACGAAGAAGCAGAAAGTTAGTGGTGTCGATGAGGAGGACCTGTTGAGGAGTAAATGGGAAGGGCCTCCTCCTCCTGCTGCACAAAAAGGGGCTGCTTTCGCGGTGAAGCGAGAAGCAGCAGCAGCTCCTCCTTCTGCCGCCGCTGAACGTGTCCTTCCGAAAGAGGAGACGGTCAAGGACGAGGACGCCGAGAAAAGTTTGAAACAAACGCTGGAGACGATTTTCGACGCTTTAGAAGATTACGGCGCGAACGGGACGACGGCGAAAGTTATATCGGAAGCGACGAAGATGGACAAGTCGGAAGTCAATCGGGTGTTGTATTTGTGCTTGAAGCGAGGGATGGATTTAAGGTTGACGCACGATAGCAAGAAGGCGCCACCGACGTGGGCATTGGACGTGACCAAGGAGAAAGGGAGTGGCGGAGGTGCCGCGGCGGCGAAATCGGGAGGAACGCAGCAGCAGCAACAACAACAACAACAACAACAACAACAACAACAAGCCGAAGACGCCGTAG
>Ga0206124_10000341_pt1 | contig 37489 bp, 37 predicted proteins | sample Helgoland_Spring_3_FD_148671 | JGI IMG/M metagenome (GOLD analysis project Ga0206124, IMG submission 148671) | Pelagic subsurface seawater microbial communities from Kabeltonne, Helgoland, North Sea - Helgoland_Spring_Bloom_20160321_2 | ecosystem: Environmental > Aquatic > Marine > Epipelagic ... | reverse complement strand
GACCAAATTTTTGATGAAAGAACTCTAGCAGTTTATAAGGAAAACTTCAAATTGACTGAAAAGTCAGTTTCTTATGATGAATTTGTTAAATTAGCATCAAGAAAATAAAGCGAGTTTTAGCAGTTGTATATTAAGCTAATTTTATCGGTTGTTATATAGAATCTAAATACTAACATCTAAATACTAAAAAAATGGATTACGGAAAAGAATTTCAAAAATACGCAACTAAACATAAGGGAATAAGCAGTTTGCACCTTAATGAGTTTTCATCTATGCATGGAAATTACATTTCTCCAACAATCATTGAAGAGAGACAAATGAATGTTGCAAGTATGGATGTTTTCTCTAGACTTATGATGGATAGAATCATCTTTTTAGGAGTTGGAATTAACGACCATGTTGCAAATATTATTCAAGCACAATTATTGTTTTTAGAGTCAGTTGATGCTCAGAAAGATATTTTAATTTACTTGAATTCTCCAGGTGGTGGAGTATATGCAGGACTTGGGATTTATGATACTATGCAGTATATTAACCCTGATGTTTCTACTATCTGTACAGGTATGGCTGCATCAATGGGGGCTGTGCTTTTATGTGCAGGTGCTGAGGGCAAAAGAACAGCTCTTAAACACTCAAGAGTAATGATTCATCAACCGTTAGGTGGTGCTCAAGGGCAGGCTTCTGATATTGAGATTACTGCAAGAGAAATTCAAAAATTGAAGAAAGAGTTGTATGAAATTATCTCTGAACATTCAGGAAAATCATATAAGGAAGTTTGGAAAGATAGCGATAGAGATTACTGGATGACTTCTGAGGAAGCAAAAGCATACGGTATGATTGATGAAGTTCTGGAAAGAAAAAAATAATGTCAGAAAGCGAAAAAGTTATATGTTCCTTTTGTGGTAAAAATAAGCAAGATACCAATATTTTAATAGCTGGTACCTCTGCACATATTTGTGATGCTTGCATTGAGCAAGCTCATGAAATTGTAAAGGAAGATTTAAATGATGATCTTTTTTCTGCTGAAGATTTTGCCCTTTTAAAACCAAAGGCAATAAACGAACATCTTAATGATTTTGTAATTGGGCAAGAAGATGCAAAAAAAGTAATTTCCGTTGCAGTTTATAATCATTATAAAAGATTAATGCAGCCTGATACAACTGAAGAAGATATTGAAATTGAAAAGTCAAATATCATAATGGTTGGGCGTACTGGAACTGGAAAAACATTGATTGCAAAATCCATTGCTAAACTTTTAAAAGTCCCTTTTTGTATTGCTGATGCTACTGTACTTACTGAAGCAGGATATGTTGGAGAGGATGTAGAAAGTATACTTACAAGACTATTGCAGGCTGCTGACTATGATATTGAACAAGCGAGAAGAGGAATTGTATTTATTGACGAGATTGATAAGGTTGCTCGTAAAAGTGATAATCCTTCAATCACCAGAGATGTGAGCGGGGAAGGAGTTCAGCAGGCAATGCTAAAATTACTAGAGGGGACAATTGTAAATGTTCCGCCACAAGGAGGGCGTAAGCACCCTGACCAAAAAATGATTGCTTTAGATACCAAGGATATTTTGTTTATTAGTGGAGGTGCTTTTGATGGAATTGAAAGGCATATTTCAAACAGAATGAATACGCAATCAATTGGGTTTAAATCTAATAAAGGGAATGATATTGAAAAAGATAATTTATTGCAATATATTTCTCCTCAAGATTTAAAATCTTTTGGATTAATTCCTGAATTAATAGGTAGAATGCCTGTAGTAACATATTTAAACCCATTAGATAGAAAAGCACTTAAGTTAATACTTACTGAGCCTAAAAATGCATTAACTAAGCAATATCAAAAGCTATTTGATATGGATGGAATAGCTTTAACATTTGATAAAAAAGCAATAGATATTATAGTTGATAAAGCAATGGAATTCAAATTAGGAGCAAGAGGTTTACGATCTATTTGTGAAGCAGTAATGCTAGATGCAATGTTTGAGTTTCCTTCTGATGAAAGTAAGAAAGATTTGAAGATAACTGCTGCTTATGTAAAAGCTCAACTGACTAAACTTTCATTTACAAAACTAAAAGTAGCTTAGTTTACTACTATTGGATAAGTTGTTCCGTTTATTGTAACATCAAAGTTGCAATCACAAATACTATCACCATAATTAATGATTCTATCTGCATAACCATTTGGAGAAATTTTTGCTTTACCACTTTTTATTACACAAGTTGGTAAGCAACCTAAATCAACTTCTAAAGAATCAGTAATTTCCATAATAAAAGCATTTCCGTTTACACTATTTCCGCTTGCAGTTCCAGTTATCATATATCTGTCATCAGAAATATTAAAGTAAGTATTCTGTCCACTTACCCATTCCCTAATTCTACTTGATTCCCAATTAATTGTTCCGTTTGAAGTGTTAATACTAGCATTGTTTACCTCAATTGTAAACCACATATTCCCTTTGTTGTTTCTCCCTTGGTTTGTAATAATTCGTTCACCTTGTACTAGATTGTAATTCACATGATAATGATCAAAAGTTGTAGTAGTTACTGATAATGAATCTCTATATCTTCCAGTATATACTGAGATGATTTTACCGCTTCTTATAGTAGTGTTGTTAGAAACAGTAGATGCGCCAAAGTTAACAATAAGTGTGTCAGAATTTGATGTGTCAGAATTCATAATTGTATAAGTAGGTCCTAGTTTATGATCAGGGTTTGCATCAAAACCTGCTTCAACCATTCTGCCCGCATCATTAAATATTTGTTCGGCAATTAGGTTGTCTCTTGCAGCTTGTGTGCTAGTCAATTCATTTTGAGTTATAACATCTTCATCTTTACATGCGTAAAGTAAAACAGTTAAAATACTTAGGGCTATTCCTATTTTCTTCATCTTAATATTTTTGGTAAACTTTGTTAATTTTCTGAAAAGTTAAAAAACTATAATCATGAGCATGTTTTTCATCAGCTTTACAATCTATTCTCCCTACTTCTTTCCAATCATTTCCTAACTTAGGGAAAAAGGTATCACCATCATAAGTATGGTGTACTTTAGTAAGATAAATTTTATCTACTAGATTGGCTTCAAGCGCTAGCTTGTAAATTTGTCCGCCTCCAATAATAAAAGGTTCTTTATCTCCATTTTCTTTTGCAATTTCTAAAGCAGCTTCTACAGAATTAACTACTACACAGCCATCTGCTTTATAGTTGGTTTGTCTTGTGATAAGAATATTCGTTCTATTTGGTAATGGCCTGTACTTATGCGGAATAGATTCAAAGTTCTTTCTACCCATTATCACATGATGATTTAAAGTAGTCTCCTTGAAAAAACGCATGTCTTTTGGTAAATTCCAAATGAGGTCATTATCTTTTCCAATTACTCCATTTTCGGCTGCCGCTACTATTAGAGAAACTTTCATTAGCTTTTAATTACTTTATATTGAACTCCTCTTTCTTCCAAATAATTTCTTACAAATGCAAAATGTCCTCCTAAGTATTCTGGAGGAGAAATTCCTACTCTATCATATTCTTCATTTACTACCAAATTGGCAACTGCAGTACAAGTAAATCCTGTTGTTCGCGCCATGGAAATAGTATCATCTTTAAAACGATCCAACAAGTTATACTGATAAGCTACTGCCTCTCCATGTTCTGTTCCTTTCATGATGATTCTCATGATTGTAAAGTCTTTATCGCCTTTTTTCATTTCCCATTTTGGAAATAATAATTTGGCGGTCATATCTACTGGGCGCATCATATTTCCGTTTATTTCTACTTCATCATACGAGAAGAAACCACTTGCACGCAATACTTTTAGGTACTCCACACAACCCGGGTAACGCAAAGTTTTTTCTATCATGTTTGGTACATGTGCCATTGTTTTGATTAAACTTCTTAGTCCATCAGAATTCCAACTTTCTAAGGTCCCTATTTCATCAAATTCTATCAATTCAGTGTCCGACAAAGCTTCTTTGGTAATCAATTGGCTATGTTGTACATATCTGGCTGGGCGAATGTATTCTTCAATTACATCAATAGGAGAGAAGACGGCTTGGTATTCGTAAGGCCATTCTCTTTTCTCGGGCAAACCACCTACTAAACATTCGTAATCATTAATCTCCATTTTTGAATCATGATGCCCAAAGATGATATTCCCCATTCCAGGTGCTACTCCACAATCCATTACGGCAACTACTCCATTCTTTTTCGCTAACTCATCTAACCCAAAAGGATCTTCAGGATAAAAAGAAATATCTACTATGTTCTTTCCTGCCTCAATGACATCTTTCATCATTTTGTAGCCCATAAAACCTGGTACGGCACCTACTACCAAATCAAAATCCTTTATCAGGTTTTGTAAAGTTTCTGTGTTGGAGACATCAGCACAAATCGTATTAATTCCTGCTAACTTATCTAAGTTTTTTTGTGAGATATCTACAGAGGTAACATTATGTTGTTTGGCTAAATCTTTCGCCATAACTCCTCCTACTAATCCTACTCCTAAAACAATTATATTAGCCATTATATTGCTACTTTTCCTTTAATGTGTGGGTGATATTCATAATCTACCAATTCAAAATCATCAATAGTGAAATCAAAAATACTTTTTACATTTAGGTTTATTTTCATTTTAGGAAGTGCTTTTGTATCTCTACTTAATTGTAATTCCGTTTGCTCAAAATGATTGGTGTAAATGTGGGCATCTCCCAAAGTATGAACAAAATCCCCAACCTCCAAATCACAAACCTGTGCCATCATCATGGTAAGTAGGGCGTAAGAAGCAATATTGAACGGAACTCCTAAAAAGATATCGGCACTTCTTTGATACAGCTGACAAGAAAGTTTTCCGTCTGCTACATAAAACTGGAAAAAGGCATGGCAAGGTGGTAAAGCCATTTGCTCAATCTCACCAACATTCCAAGCACTTACAATTATTCTTCTGCTATCAGGATTTGTTTTTAAAGCCTCAACTACTTGAGTGATCTGGTCAATGTGTTTGCCATCAGGAGCAGGCCAACTTCTCCATTGGTATCCGTAAACATGCCCCAAATCTCCATTTTCATCTGCCCATTCATCCCAAATACGAACTCCATTATCTTTAAGGTATTTTATATTTGTATCTCCTTTTAAGAACCAAAGTAATTCGTGAATGATGGATTTTAAGTGTAGTTTTTTGGTAGTAACACACGGAAATCCTTCTGATAAATCAAAACGCATTTGGTGGCCAAAAACACTTTTTGTTCCCGTTCCTGTTCTATCTTCTTTTAGCGTGCCTTCCTTCATCACGCGTGTCATTAAATCTAAGTATTGTTGCATTTGTTTATAATATCATTCCTACAATTACGGCTGTAAATAGGGAAGCCAATGTTCCTGCTATTAAAGCCAATATTCCTAATTTGGATAAATCCCCTCTTCTTTTTGGGGCCAAGGCTCCAATTCCTCCAATCTGTATTCCGATAGAAGCAAAGTTGGCAAAACCACACAATATATATGTAGCAATTATAATAGATTTTTGCTCTACAAATGCACCTGCACTTTTCATCTCTCCTAAGGACATATATCCTATAAATTCATTCAATACCGTTTTCTCTCCTAATAATTGTCCTACCAAAAACATATCCTCCTTGCACACTCCCATAAGCCATGCAATGGGTGCGCCAATATAGCCTAAAATCATATTAAAGGAAAGGTTATCATATTGAGTGTGATCTGCAATCCATATATTTAGAGTAGTCCAATCTCCAACTTTTAAAAGTATAAAGTTTGCCATTGACATAAGCCCGATAAATACTAATAACATAGCCCCAACATTTACCGCTAATCTGAGGCCATCAGTTGTTCCTTTCGAAATTGCTTCTAGTGCATTAGCTCCCATATCTGCTTTACTAACTTCTAATTTTGTTTCAAATTTTTCTTTTTCCGGCAATAACATTTTTGCAGCCACAATAGCTGCTGGTGCCGACATAACAGATGCCGCTAATAAATGTTTGGCAAACATAATTTGTTGCACAGGGTCATCTCCACCCAAAAAACCAATATATGCTGCCAAAACTCCACCTGCAATTGTTGCCATTCCTCCACTCATCAAACACAACATCTCCGACATGGTCATTTTATCCAAATATGGTTTTACAAGTAGAGGAGATTCTGTCTGCCCTAAAAAGATATTTCCTGCAGCCGCTACACTTTCAGGTCCTGATAGGCGCATTATTTTTTTCATGAGCCAAGCAAAACCGTAAACTATTCTTGGCAAAACACCCCAATAATAGAATAAAGAGGTAAGTGCTGAAAAGAAAATTACTGTTGGTAATATCATCACTACAAAATTCATAAGCGGAGATTCAATGATACCGGTTTCAAATGAGCTGAAAAGAAACATAGTACCATCTTGGGTGAAAGAAATGATTTTGGCGAATATTTTTCCTACAAACTCAAACCCTGTAGAAACAAAAGGAACTTTTAAAATTAATAGAGCAAATATTATTTGTATACCCAATCCTTTTCCAACTAATTTCCAGTCAATCCCTTTCCGGTTTCTTGAAAAAGCAAAAGCAATAAGAAGCAAACTAGCTATACCTAGCAACCCTCTTAATAGAGATTCAATTGAAAAGCCAGAAGTTTGAATTATTTCATTCATATTATTCTCCTTTTCGTTTTTTTAATTCATCTCTTATTTCTGAAGCTTTTTCATAATCTTCCTCTTCAATTGCTGCAGTAAGTAATTTTTTAAGTTTTGGGGTGCTTAAATTATTAATTCCTTCAGGCTCTGGAGTTTTGTCATCCTCTTCCTCAAGAAATAAATCATCTTCTTCTCTTGCACTATTGATAATAATACCTGCACGAGCTAAAATATCTTCATGTGTAAAAATAGGACAGCCGTATCTAATCGCAATTGCTATTGTATCTGAAGTTCTTGCATCTATTTCAACTTCCTCTCCTGTGGCTTTATGTTTGCAATGAAAAGCAGCATGAAAAACACCTTCAATTAAAGTATGTATTACAACTTTCTGTACTGCAATATCAAAACTATCACCTAATGTTTTAAATAAATCATGAGTAAGTGGTCGGCTTGGTTCTTCTGTTCCATCAAGTGCAATTGCAATGGAACGCGCTTCACACCACCCGATTACAATAGGTAATTGGCGTTTTCCAATCGTTTCGTTCAATAGTAAAACATAGGCATTGTTTTGTGAGTTACTTTGCCTTATTGCTGTTATGTCAAGTTGAACGAAATCCAAATTATCTTATTTTTTTAATTTCTTCAATTAACTTTGGGACAACTTCAAACGCATCACCAACTATTCCGTAATCTGCTGCTTTAAAGAATGGTGCTTCAGGGTCAGTATTTATTGCAACCATTACTTTTGATGAATTTACTCCAGCTAAATGTTGTATTGCTCCAGAGATACCAATAGCAATATATAAATCTGCAGCAACTGCTTTTCCAGTCTGTCCAACATGTTCTGCATGAGGTCTCCAGCCAATATCAGCTACTGGTTTTGAGCAAGCTGTTGCTGCTACTAGTAATTCAGCTAATTCCTCAATCATTCCCCAGTTCTCAGGTCCTTTTAATCCTCTTCCACCAGACACCACTATTTCAGCTTCTGATATTGATATTTTTCCACTTGCAGTTTCTTGTCCTTCAATGGTAATTCCTCCTTTTTCTGATGTGTCAGAAGTTTCAATTGTTAGGCTACCTCCAGTTTCAATTAACCCAAATGAATTTGGTGCAATTGAGATAATTGCTTTTTCAGAATTTACTGTTGCTATCTCTATTGCTTTTGAAGAGAATGCTTTTCTCTTTACAGTTAATGGGGTAGTGCTTGTTGCTACTTCAATCACATTACTGATTGCTCCAATTTTTAATTTTGCCGAAAGTCTTGGTGCAATCATTTTTGCAGTGTAAGTATTTGAAAATACTATTGCATTTGCATCATTTGCTTGATCAGCAATCACTGCTGTTGCAGCTTGTCCATCACCTTTATTAATATCTGAAGCACTAATTACTTTTGCAGCTCCATAATTCCCTAATTTATTAAGCTCATCATTACTAACTTCTCCTAATGATACAGCAACTAGATCTGTTCCTAATAATTTTGCAGTTTCATTTGCGTAAGAAACTGCTTCAAAAGTACTTTTTCTAAATTTCCCATCCCAACTTTCTGTATATACTAATACTGACATTTTTCTAATTCTTTTAATTAAATAACTTTTGCTTCATTCTGTAGTAAGTTAACTAACTCAGCAACATTGTCAGCATCTACTAATTTACATGCTTCTTTTTCAACTGGTTTTTCAAAATTTACTGATGAAGTTAACCCTTCAATTGATGATGATTCAACAACTTCCAATGGCTTACTTCTTGCTTGCATAATTCCTCTCATATTTGGGATTCTTAGTTCGGATTCTAAAACCAATCCTTTTTGACCTCCAATTACAAATGGTAATTCTGAAGTAATGTTCTCTTTACCGCCATCAATTTCTCTAGTTAATTTAGCAGTATTGCCAGAAATCTCTAGACCATTACAAGCATTAACGAAAGGGAGATTCATCATTTCAGCAATCATACCTCCTACAGCTCCTCCATTATAGTCAATTGATTCTCTACCAGTGATAATTATATCAGCAGGATTATTAATTAAGTAATTAGCAATTTCTCTTGCTGTAGAATAACTATCAGTAGCATTCATATTTATTCTTACAGCTGCATCAGCTCCTATTGCTAATGATTTTCTCATTACTGGTTCTACTGTTATATCACCAACTGTAATAACAGTTACCTTACCTCCAGTTGCTTCTTTTAACATCATTGCTTTTGTAAGTCCAAATTCATCATAAGGATTGATTACAAATTGCACTCCATTGGCATCAAATTTACTTCCGTTATCAGTAAAGTTGATCTTTGCAGTAGTGTCGGGGACACTACTTATACAAACTACAATATTCATTCTTCAGTTTTTTTAAATTAATGATTGCAAACTTAGATAAAATGCGTTAAATATTAGTGCAAAAAACTAGATAAATATCAGCTTTGAATATATAAAACAGTTCGGCATTATGTGTTTTGTAGAAAAATGTTATTTTTGCAAAACTTTTTAAAATAATTAAACTAAAAAAAGAATATGGAATCAATGATGATTTACATGCCAATAGTTATGGCATTTGTAGGGTTAGCCTACATGATGGTAAAAAAATCTTGGGTAATGAAACAAGATGCAGGAGATGGGAAAATGAAAGAAATTTCTGATTATATTTATGAAGGAGCTTTGGCTTTCTTAAAAGCTGAGTACAGACTATTAACTCTATTTGTTATTGGAGTAAGTATTCTTTTATTTATTGTTTCAACTGTTGTTCCTTCAACACACTGGCTTATTGTAATTGCTTTTATAGTAGGTGCATTTTTCTCTGCATTAGCAGGAAATATGGGAATGAAAATTGCTACTAAAACAAATGTAAGAACGACACAAGCTGCTCGTACAAGTTTGCCAAATGCATTAAAAGTATCTTTTGGTGGTGGTACTGTAATGGGCTTAGGGGTTGCTGGTTTAGCGGTATTAGGATTAACAGTTTTCTTTATTGCTTTCTATCAATTCTATTTGAATGGTGAATGGAAAATGATTATGGTACTAGAAACATTAGCTGGGTTCTCATTAGGAGCTGAATCTATTGCTTTATTCGCAAGAGTAGGTGGTGGTATTTACACTAAAGCTGCTGATGTTGGTGCTGATTTAGTAGGCAAGGTTGAGGCTGGGATTCCTGAGGATGACCCGAGAAACCCTGCTACAATTGCAGATAATGTTGGTGATAATGTTGGTGATGTTGCTGGTATGGGAGCTGATTTATTTGGTTCATATGTAGCGACTATATTAGCCGCAATGGTATTAGGTAACTATATTATTGAAGCAAATGATATTAATATATTTATAGATAAAGGTTTTGCTATCGGACCTATTTTATTACCAATGTCAATTGCTGGTGCTGGAATTGTAATTTCTTTATTGGGTACTATGTTAGTTTCTATTAAAAGTAATGATGCAAAGGAATCAGAAGTAATGGGAGCGTTAAATAAAGGAAATTGGTTTTCAATTGCTTTAGTTGCTGTTTCTTGTTATGGTTTAGTAACTTGGATGCTACCTGTAACAATGAAAATGAATTTCTTTGAAACTGGAGGAAATGTATTGAAAGATATTACTGCAATGCGTGTATTCTATGCGACAATTATTGGTTTAATTGTAGGTGGTGTTATTTCTTCAGTAACGGAATACTATACTGGTTTAGGTAAAAAGCCAATCTTAAATATTGTGGAAAAATCAGCTACTGGAGCAGGAACAAATATTATTGCAGGTTTAGCTACAGGAATGATTTCTACTTTCCCAACAGTTATCTTATTTGCAATGGCTATCTGGTCTTCTTATGCATTTGCAGGTTTTTATGGTGTTGCTATGGCAGCATCAGCAATGATGGCAACTACTGCTATGCAATTAGCTATTGATGCTTTTGGACCTATTGCTGATAATGCAGGTGGTATTGCTGAAATGAGTGAGCAAGATCCTATCGTTAGAGAAAGAACTGATATTTTAGATTCAGTAGGAAATACAACAGCTGCAACTGGTAAAGGTTTTGCTATAGCTTCTGCTGCATTAACTTCTTTGGCTTTATTTGCTGCTTATGTTACTTTTACTGGTATTGATGGGATTAACATCTTTAAAGCTCCTGTATTAGCAATGTTATTTATTGGAGGAATGGTTCCTGTTGTATTCTCTGCTTTAGCAATGAATGCTGTAGGAAAAGCTGCAATGGAGATGGTATATGAAGTAAGAAGACAATTTAAAGAAATTCCTGGAATTATGGAAGGAACTGGGAAACCAGAATATGATAAGTGTGTAGAGATTTCTACTAATGCTTCATTAAAAGAAATGATGCTTCCTGGAATTTTAACTATTGGGTTTCCTTTAATTATTACTTTTATTCCTATGTTATTTGGAATTGATAACTTAATGATTGCTGAGATGTTAGGTGGTTATATGGCTGGAGTTACTGTAAGTGGTGTTCTTTGGGCAATTTTCCAAAATAATGCAGGTGGTGCTTGGGATAATGCTAAAAAATCATTTGAAGCTGGTGTAATGATTAATGGAGAGATGACACATAAGGGTTCTGCTGCACATGAAGCAGCAATTACTGGAGATACAGTTGGAGATCCTTTCAAAGATACTTCTGGTCCTTCAATGAATATCCTAATTAAACTAACTTGCTTAATTGGATTAGTTATTGCTCCAATATTAGGAGGTAGTCATGAAAATAATGAGAATAGTGATAAGCAACAACAAATCAAACCAATTAATGATGGTAATGTTGAGAAAGGTTTGATGTCGTCTAATGTTTCTTCTACTATGGAATCTGTAGCAATATCATATACTTTTGATAGAAAAACTAAGACTGTAACTGAAATAACAATTAAAGATATTGATTGTCGTGAAGAATCATCTGGGTGTGCTGAAGTACTAAAATTAGCTAACAAACAAAATATAGTATTTAAGTCTTCAAAAATATCAGTTGACAATAGAAGCAATGAGTTTGATAGAAAAGTTTCTGGTGAATTACATTTTGCAGACAAAAAAATGCAAGCAACTTTATTATTTAATGTCAGAGGCAATGATAAAGGGTCAACAACACTTTTAGGTTCTATAATCTTATCGTCTGATAATTTTAAGAAATCCTTATCAGATGTTACTGTGTATGTAAAAGGGAAATCAAAATAAGATATTATTGATTAATAATAAAAAAAGCCGAGCAAATGCTCGGCTTTTTTTAATGGAATTTATATTGTAGCTAATTAAAAAAGACCGTTAATTTCAGCATCTATCTTTTCAATTATTTTACTGAGGTCTTCATCTTCCTCAGCAAAATTAATATCATCAACTTCAATTACTAGTAATTTCCCTTTAGCATAGTCTCCAACCCATGCTTCATAGCGCTCATTAAGTCTTGTTAAATAATCTAATCGAATACTGTTTTCATATTCTCTTCCTCTTTTTTGAATTTGACCTACTAATGTTGGTACAGATGCTCTTAAATAAATAAGCAAATCAGGCGCTGCAATAAAACCATCCATCAGATTAAAAATTTCCATATAATTATCAAAATCCCTTGTACTCATCAGTCCCATTGAGTGTAAGTTAGGTGCAAAAATCTTAGCATCCTCAAAAATTGTTCTATCTTGAATGTAAGTTTCCCCACTTTCTTTAATATCTACAATCTGCCTGAATCTACTATTTAAGAAGTAAACTTGCAAATTGAATGACCATCTTTGCATGTCTTTGTAAAAATCATTCAAATAAGGATTGTTTTCTACATCTTCATAATGAGCTTCCCATTTATAGTGTTTTGCTAGTTTGGTTGTTAAAGTAGTTTTCCCACTTCCAATATTTCCTGCTATTGCAATATGCATATTTAAATTTTTGACTAAAATAAAAAAAGTATTACTACTAGAGTAAGTAAAATGATGTTAGCAAAGCTTATTGTTGAAAACTTCTACTGAAGTTCCAAAAGGTAATCTGCAATTTCACGATTTTCACTAAGTCTTGGGACTTTAAATTGCCCTCCAAGTTTATTATTGTCACTTAACCATTTATAGAACTCATTATTTTTAATTTCTACAAGTTCAGGGAATTTAAGAATTAGATTTTTTGTTCTTTTTGACTGATAATCAGAATTGAGATTTTGCAGATTTTTATCAAGATCTTGCATAAATTTTTCCGTATTTTTTGGTGATTGTTCAAATTCAATATACCATTGATGCCCTCCAGAATTGTTACTAATATAAAGTGGCGCAACTGTGTAGTCTTTTACCGAACAGTCATTCAGCTTGCAAGCAAATAAAATTGCTTCATCTGTATTATGAACCATTAGCTCTTCACCAAAAGTATTGATGCAACTTTTGGTTCTTCCTGCTATTTTTATTCTGAACGGGTTAATTGTTGTAAAGGAAATTACATCTCCAATAAGGTAGCGCCAAAGTCCCGTGTTTGTAGTGATAACAAGAGCATAATTTACTCCTAGTTCAACTTGTGATAGATTTATAGCTTTTAATTCACCTTTGTTAAAATCTGTCATTGGAATAAACTCATAATAAATACCATAATCAAGCATTAGCAATATTCCTTTACTTGGATGTTGGTCTTGGATCCCTAAAAAACCTTCTGAAGCATTATACCCTTCCAAGTAATTCATTTTTTTTGTAGGAATTAGTTTTTCAAACTCACTTCTGTATGGCTCAAAATTCACTCCTCCATGCATGTAAAGTTCTAATTTTGGCCATACTTCTAGGATGTTTTCTTTTCCGCTTATTGCTAAAATCCGTTTTAATAAAATAAGCATCCAAGAAGGAACTCCAGTTATATTAGTGATGTTTTCATTTACTGCTTGTTTTGCAATGCGTTCCAGTTTTTCTTCCCATTCCCCCATTAAAGCAGTTTCAATATCTGGCACTCTATGTAAATTTACCCAAAATGGAAACTCGTTTAATAAGATTGCTGATAAATCTCCTTCTTTTGAAAAACCATTTTCTGATGATTTGATTGCACCTCCTAACATCAAACCCTTTCCATTATAGATGTTGATTTTAGGGAAATTATTTTCGTAAAGTGAAAGCATATCTTTCCCGCCTTTAAAATGACAATCATGTAATGATTCTTTTGATATTGGAATAAATTTACTTTTACTATTAGTAGTCCCTGATGATTTTGCAAACCATTTTATTTTCCCTGGCCACAGCACATTAGCTGATCCATTTCTAACTTTTTCAATATAAGGAGATATTTCTTCATATGTCCTGATTGGAACAAGTTGACAAAAATCGTTATAATTTGTAATGTTTTGAAATTTATGCTCTTCCCCAAATTCTGTTTTTTCTCCCTTTTTTATCAAATATTCTATAACAGTTTGTTGCGTTTTAATTGGATTTTCAATAAACTGATTGATGTTATTGATGCGTTTTTTCATCAAAGAAGAAAGTAAAGTATTTTTTATTGAAAAGTTGCTCAATTTTTGTAAATTTAAGGGCTTAAAAATACGAAAAAATATGCTGAGAGATACGCTTAAAAGAATGGATACTCATTTGCAAGATGTTGTACGATATACATTGGATATTCATGGAAAAATCCATAGTATGAATGATTATATTGGAAAGCAAGTAAAGATTAATTGGAGTGGTGTTGTAGTCTGTGGATGTGGTAAAAAAATGGATAGTTTTTATCGTACAGGATTTTGTTACAAGTGTTTTTGGGAATCACCATTAGCATCTCAAAGTATTTTTAAACCTGAACTTTGTACAGCTCATTTAGGGATTGAGGAAAGAAATTTAGAATGGGAAAAAGAATTTCAAATTGCTCCTCACTATGTTTATTTGGCAAATTCATCTGGAATAAAAGTTGGAATAACTAGAGGAAGCCAAGGTGTTGTAAGATGGATGGATCAAGGAGCAAGCCAAGCAATTTTATTAGCAGAAGTCCCAAATAGAAGATTTTCTGGGGATATTGAGGTGTCTTTAAAGAGATTTGTTGCTGATGTTACTAATTGGAGAAAGATGCTTTCAGGAACTCCAGATTCAGTTGATTTAGTTGCAATGAAAGAAGAACTTTCAGCTCATGTGCCTGAAGAATTAAAACAATATATTTTACCTGACAATAAAGTAACTGAAATTAGATATCCTGTAACGCAATATCCATCTAAAATTAAAAGTATAAAATTAGAAAGAACACCAATTTTAGAGGGGACGCTTTTAGGAATTAAAGGACAGTACCTTTTATTTGATGGGGATAGAGTTTTTAATATCCGTTCTCATGAAGGATTTATTTCAGAATTTTCAGTTCAGGAAATTGCCCAAGGCACTTTATTTTAACTCCATAATAAAAGGAATCCTTGCCTGAATTTTATCTCTTTTTAGGAGATTTTCAATTGGATTAGTTAGTTCAGTTTTCAATCCTAACTTCAGCATTACTAAATCAGAAATACTTGTTTCTCCTCCAAATTTTAGAGCTAATTCAGCAAATGGATCTTTCTTTTTAGGAAGAGAGATGATTCTGTAATCTTCAATTTCAGCTAAATAAACAGCAATTTCTATTGCTTTTTCAAGACCTCCGTAAGTATCAATAAGCCCAATATCTTTTGCGTCATATCCAGTCCAAACTCTCCCTTGTCCTATTTCATCTACAGCTGTAGTGCTCATATTTCTTCCTTCTCCTACATGAGTGATAAATGTTGTGTAAATATCAACTACACTTTTTTGGATTTTATTTTCTTCAAATTTAGTTAATGCTCTGTTCATTCCCATATCAGCATGCTTGTTGGTATTCACTGTGTCGATAGAAATCCCTAATTTATTTTTGTAAAGTTTTTGTAGATTAGGAATCATTCCAAATACTCCAATTGAGCCTGTAAGTGTTGTGGGGTTTGCTACTATGCTATCAGCTGCACAAGCAATATAATACCCACCACTTGCTGCATAATCCCCCATAGAAACTATTAAAGGTTTTTCTTCTTTTGCCAATAAAGTTTCTCTCCAAATAACATCAGAAGCCAAAGCACTTCCTCCTGGAGAATTTACTCTTAATAATATAGCCTTTACATTTTTATCTTCTCTTGCAGTTTTTATTGCTTTAGCAGTCGTTTCTGATCCGATACTTTTCACATCTCCTTTCCCTGAATTGATTTCTCCAGTTGCATAAATAATTGCAATTTTATTTCTGCTAATTTCTTTCTTTTCAACTTTTACATTTGAGTATTTGTTTAAAGAAATAAAGTTTAGTTTTTCTGATTTTGAAATGACTAATAAGCTATCATCAACTTGATCTTGATATAAAAGAGCGTCAACATAATGTAAATCCAAACAGCTTTTAGCATTCTCTAAGCTTAAATTATTTGCATGATTATGAATGTCAGATAAGGTCATACCTCTTTGACTTGCAATGCTGTCAAATAAATTATCAGCAAAAGAGTTGAGTAATAATTGCATTTGTTCACGGTTTGCATCACTCATTTTATCCAACATAAATGGTTCTACGGCACTTTTAAATTTACCGTGTCTTATTATTTGAACTTCAATATCTAACTTTTCTAAAAGTCCTTTGTAAAACATAAATCCTGCAGACAACCCCTTTAGTTCTACTACCCCTTCAGGGTTCAAATAAACTTTGTTGGCCACTGATGATAAATAATAGGCTGCTTGGTTGTATACTTCCGAATAAGCAATAATAGGTTTCCCGGTTTGTTTAAATTCAAGAAGTTTATTTCTAATTTCTTCTATTTGTGAAATCCCCGCACTTACATAAGAGGTGTTAATGTAGATGACTTTAATATTGTCATCTAATTTTGCTTTTTCAATATTATCAAGTACTTGTTTTAGCTCTATAGTTGATGCTACATCACCTGATAAACTCAATCCATCAAAAGGGTTTTCTGAGGAGCGTTCAACTACAGAAGTATTGGCTAAATCAATTTTCAGAATTGAATTTTCCTTTACCTTTACTTCATCTTCTGAGCTTATAATAGCAACAAATCCAATAATTAATAAAATCATTACAATTATAGATGAGATGATTCCTATAATTGTAGTTAAGATGTTTTTCAAGAAACTTTTCATAAGTTATTTTTAAGTTAACAAAAATACAATTTTTAAATAGTTGATTTTGTTTCAATCTTATTATATTTGATGACTTTAAAAATTATGAATAAAGTTTTTTTACAATTAGGCAGTAATTTAGGAGAAAGAGAACAGCTTATCTTCTCAGCAATTATTAATATATCTGCTCAAATAGGTACTATAATTTCTCAGTCAAAGATTTATGAAAGTACGCCTTGGCGAGTTGATGGGCAGGAAAATTATTTAAATCAGATAATAGAAATTAAAACTGAACTTCCTGCTGATAAAATTTTAGAGTTGGTATTGAATATTGAGAATGATTTAGGAAGGGTTAGATTGGAAAAATGGGGAGAAAGGTTGATTGATATTGATATTATTTTCTTTAATAATGAGATTATTGAAACTCCAGAACTGTGTGTTCCTCACAAGCACATGCATGAAAGAAATTTTGTTTTAGAACCCTTAAATGAAATTGCACCAGAATTTGTGCACCCTAAATATAATAAAACAATTTCTGAATTATTTAAACAATCCAAAGATACTGAAAAAGTAGCTGTTTATGCTGTATAGTCATATTGCTATTGAAGGAAATATTGGAAGTGGAAAAACTACTTTAGCTACTATGCTAGCCAATGAAATGGATGCAAGATTGGTTTTGGAACAATTTGCTGACAACCCTTTTTTGCCAAAATTTTACTCTGATCCAGAAAAACATGCTTTTCCTTTAGAGCTTTTTTTTATGGCTGAAAGATATCACCAATTAAAAAACTTAAAAGAACAAGATTTGTTTAAGCCGCAAATTGTTTCGGATTATTTCTTTGTGAAATCAAAGTTGTTTGCTCAGAATAATTTAAAGAAAGATGAAATGCAACTCTTTAATCGATTGTTTGATATTATGCTTTCTTCTTTGTCAAAACCTGACTTGTTAGTGTATTTGTATTCTGATGTTGTGCGGTTACAACAAAACATTAAAAATAGAGGAAGGGATTTTGAGCAAAATATTTCTGATGAATACTTGCAAAACATTCAAGATAAATATTTAGATTTTTTGAGGAAACAAAGTGATTTCCCTGTACTTTTACTAGATGTAACTAATGTTGATTTTGTTGCTGACAAAAATATCTATGATAAAATTAGTGAACTTATTTTTGTAGAATATAGTGTTGGCGTCACTAATGAAGCGTTATAGCCAATTAGAAAGGTCTCTTTCAATTAGTTTTTCCAGTTGTTTAATGTCTTCTTTATAGTATTTGTTTGTTAAGTTGTTAATGGTTTTGTTGTCTATCTTTTCTGGTTTTGAATATATTGTTTTTAATATATAAGACACAATGAATTCTGGCAAATACTTACTGAACTCAATGTTTGGAATCAGATTGTTCTTTCTTAATTTCATAACAATCCAACCAGCTACCCCTTTTGGTTTCCCAGCTACATTTGCTTTTTTTGATGTGTTGGGAGCGAAAGAGCTGTCTACTCCTAAAAACTCGAAAACCTCTTTAGTAATCTTTTGAGGATTATCAATAATATCTTCAAATAGAATGACTTTGATTTGCTCTTTTTTAAATTCCTTAAAGTACCTGCTTAACTGTCTAAAGTAAAACCCTTTTTCTTTGTAATGATATAAGGGGCTCCAGTTTTTTTCAATTCTTTCCTCTTCAGAATTTATTGCATCAATAAAACTATTTATTGGCTCTCTGCCTGCTCTTTTTGCATGCAGATAATTTGAGTAAGCTCTTTTAACAGGTTGCCTTAAAATTGCAATAATTTTCACTTCAGGTAAGTGTTCCTGTATTAAAGTTGCACAATTTTTAGTGTAGATATATGTAGGTGAAGCTTCACCGAGTGCAATTTCATTTTCTGCATTATCAAACAGTGCATAGTATGCTTTAAGGGTTGATATTTTACTACCTTTTCTCCCCTTTACAATATAGTTGTTCTCTGTTTTAAAATTATTAAAAAACATTGGCTCTTTAATATGCGTCATGAAAACATCAGGATGTTGCTTTAGATAGGTGTACAATGAAGTTGTTGCAGCTTTCATTGCTCCAATAATTATAAAATTAGGTTTTTTAATTTCTTTCATATGTAAAAAAATAGCCCCATAAAAGGGGCTATTAATATGTTATATGTTTTGCATTATTATTTTGTTATTGCAATAAATGTTTCGTTTGTTCTTAAGTTAACAAATTCTAAATCCTTAAAAGCTTCTGATTTGTAAGAAACATCAGTATTAATTGCATTTGTTAAACTGCTAATTGCGGCATCATTATTTCCTGATCTTGCATTTGCAATTGCATTTAAATAATTACAAGCAGCTGTATTTTCATTGCATTTTGCTGAATTCTTTCCGTTTAATAATTGAGCTAAAGTTGCATTAAATGATTTTCCGTTTTTGTAGAATCTTGCAGCTTTTGTGTATTCCCCTTGCCTGACATCTAATACTGCTTGATTATTTTCAGTTGTATTAGCATCATTAAATAATTTTTGTGCTTTTGATAGTTGTCCTTTTCTTGCAGCAATAATTCCTTTATTTGTTAGAACATCTGAAGTCCCACCTCCTAATTCTTCAGCTTTTTCAAGGTAAGTTATAGCTTCACTAAAATTTCCTTTTGCTAAATACATACAAGCAATATTATTGTAACCTCTCCAATCATTATGTAATTCAACTGCTTTGTTGTATATAGTTGTTTGAGTAATTTCATCAGAAGTTAAGGTTGCAGAGAATAATAATTCTTTCACATCTAATTCTTCTGGTGTAGTTGTAGATAAAGTAGCAATCTCTTCATCAGTTCTTTTTGGTTGGTAAGATCTGATGATAATAGTTGCTTTTCTTAATTGTGGTAAAACATCATCTTCAAGAGCATCATAAATTTCAGCTAAATCTCTAATTTGCTGTTCTCTTACTTCAACATCAGCAATAGAATTTACAATTTTATTGATTCTTCTTTTGTCTTTTATGTTTGATCCTTGTACTATTGATTCGAAACCTTCCCAGTCTTCTCCTACTGATGTTTCAGTATATAAATCGCTATTTTTTGCACCCTCAACTTTTAAAGATCTTAATAATCTTTTAGTATAATTTAAAGTGCTTTTCATTCTGTTGTCAGAAACATTATCATTCATATTTACACTTCCTTCAGGAGATGCGTAAGATATAATTTCAATTGAATGAGTTTTGTATCCGTTTTTAGCGAAAGTTTTTAATGCTTTAATATCGTCATCACTTTTTTCAGTAGTCCTGATGTTTGATTGATTAACTAAAAAGTAGATTGTGGCCGTTTCTTCTAAGATTGTTTCATGCTCATATCCGTGATTGTTATTTGCTAAATCTTCAGTATCTTGTACTCTAGTTGAAGTTGCAATAACTCCATTAGCAATATTTACAGGCCCTAATACTTTTTCTTTGTCCTTTTGTTTTGCAACTGCTCTTAATTCCAAAGTTGAACTCATCATTTCATCAGAATAACTAATTGCATCATTGTACTTAAAGCTACCTCCAGTTGCATTAAATATTGTTGCTTCCCCTCCAGTTGCTTCTTCACCTTGAATTGTAATTGTTTTAAATGCAGTTTCTCCTCCATTGTATACTAAAACGGGAGTAAAATCTACTGTAGCTTTTTTTGCAAAGTATTTTTCAGCAAAAGTAGCGTCTAATGATAGTGCTACTTTGCCACCATGCGCTTGTAAGGTTGGTGGAGTTGTTGTGAAACTTACTGTTTCATATTTGTTAGCCATTTTATCTAACCCGCAACCACTCATTAAAGCTGCTACTGCTATGATATAAAATAATTTTGACATTCCCATTTCTATTGTTTTGTTTGATTTATAATTATTGCAAAAGTAAAAAATTATTAAAGATTTTTAGATGTATAGTTGTAGGTTTTACAAAAAAGTTGTTAGTAATTCTAATTTTCATTAATTTTCATTAGATTTGCTCAAAATAATAATAACATTATGAAAAATAAATTATCATTAATTATAGTGGTGACTGTCCTATCATGCAGCTTAGTGTCAGCACAAAATGAGAATAAAATTGCACCGAATAAGGGATTTAAAGATTGGACTATAGGTATTAATTATGGTATGACTAAATTTAATGGAGATATTAGTCAGTATCCTTTTGCCTCTTCTGAACAAATAGATTTGCGATATCAAGATACAGATTTCCAAGAACGAAGATCAGCATTTTCCTTTAGTTTAGAAAGGAAAATTATTAAAAATGTTTCAATCAGTATAGAAAATGTTTCAGGTGAGTTTGCTGGTCTAAGACGACCAAATGCATATAAAGGTTATGAAATTAATGTGCCTTATTCAAATGTTTCACCAGGAATGCCAGGTTATTTTGACGCAAAATCATCAGGAGATAAATTTGTTAACTCTTTTAATGAAACTGATATATTATTAAATTATAATTTAAATTCTGAAATTTCAGAGTTGATCAAAAAAGAAATGCCTGAAAATTTTTCTATTTTTATTAAACTTGGGTTTGGTTACAATTTGTACAGAAGTTTGAGAACGGATTTATATAACGATAATTATATATATAGTTTTGGCTATGATGAGCTTACTAAAAATGAATCAGATGATCCTGTGACTGAATCTGTTATGGTTGGGGGTACTAAATTAAAGTATGAATTCGAGAATGGATCAAGTTTAATATTAGATTATACTATTCGAGTTACTAATTCAGATAAATGGGATTCATCAATTATGGAGGGAGGTCAGGGTTATGATAGATTCTCTATCCTATCATTTGGACTGGCTTATGATTTAGATGTAATCAATAAAACTAAATAAATCATTAAAGCTAAAGATTAGCTATCTCTAATTAAGATTAATTTTTTCCCATATTTTCCATATAACAATACCAGTTGTAACAGATACGTTTAATGAATGTTTTGTACCAAATTGAGGTATTTCAATTACTTCATTGCAAAGGTCAATTGCCTGCTGGTCAACTCCATTTACTTCATTTCCCAATATAATCGCAATTGGTTTTTTAGGTAATTTAAATTCGTTTAGAAAAGTAGATTTATCTGCTTGTTCAATACCAACAACATAATATCCCTCATTTATTAATTGTTGTACAGCATCAGTTGTATTTTTAACGTATTTCCAAGTTACAGAATTAGTTGAACCCAGTGCAGCTTTACGAATTTCTTTGTTAGGAGGAGTGGCTGTTATACCGCATAGAATAATGTTCTCAATTAAAAAAGCATCAGAAGTACGAAATATAGATCCTACATTTAAAGCACTTCTTACATTGTCCAACACAATAGTAATGGGTGTTTTGTTAGCACTTTTAAACTCCTCAATATTTATTCTTTGTAAATCTTTGTTTTTTAACTTTTTCATCACTTATATTTGTTGCAAAATTAAAGAATAAATTTTTGGCAGCTAAGAAGAAGAAAGAAAAGAAAATTACTCCCTTAATGGGACAATATAATATGATTAAAAGTAAACACCCTGGTGCTTTGCTTTTGTTCAGGATTGGTGATTTTTATGAGACTTTTGGTGAAGATGCCATTAAAACATCAAAGATTTTAGGAATAGTACTTACTGCTCGTAACAATGGCGATTCGAAAATTGAGTTAGCAGGTTTTCCTCATCATTCTTTAGATACTTATTTGCCTAAATTAGTTAGGGCAGGAGAGAGGGTAGCTATTTGTGATCAGTTAGAAGACCCTAAAGCTACAAAAGGAATTGTAAAAAGAGGAGTTACTGAATTAGTTACTCCTGGAGTTTCTTATAATGAACTAACCTTAGAGACCAAGAAAAACAATTTTTTAGCATCCGTTTATTATGGGAAAAAGAATATTGGGGTTTCTTTTTTAGATATTTCAACAGGTGAGTTTTTAGTTGCTGAAGGAAAGGCAGATTATGTAGATAAATTATTGCAAAGTTTGAGTCCTACTGAAGTTATTTATCAGAAGAATAAAAGGAGAAAATTTGAAGAAGATTTTGGGACTTCTTTTTATACTTATATGCTAGATGATTGGGCTTTTACTACTGATTACACTCATGATTTATTACACAAACAATTTGACACAAATTCATTAAAGGGATTTGGGATTTCAGATTTAGAAGAAGGCGTAATTGCTGCTGGAGTTGCATTGCATTATTTGAACGAAACACAACATCATCAAACAAAACACATATTAAGTATTAGTAGAATAGAAGAAGAAAAATATGTGTGGATGGACCGATTTACAATAAGAAATCTGGAGCTGTTTTATTCGCCAAATGAAGGTGCAAAAACATTGATTGATGTATTAGATGATACAAAATCAGCAATGGGAAGTAGGATGTTAAGAAGATGGTTAGCCTTGCCTTTGAAAAATGAAAAACAAATAAGTGTACGCCATAATATAGTTGAACAGATGCTTACTGATGATAAATTATCAGAAGTACTTTCTGATGAGATTGCTAAAATTGGAGATTTAGAGCGCTTGATTTCAAAAGTAGCGACTCAAAGAATAAATCCAAGAGAATGTGAAAGGTTGAAACTTGCTTTAATTGCTTTGAAACCTATACAAGAAATTTGTAGCGCATCAGGAAAAGATTTGCAAAAATTGACAAGTACGATAAATATTTGTGAGTCAATAAAGGAGAGAATAGCAAATGAATTAAGCGACAACCCTCCAATGTTATTGCACAAAGGAAATGTTATAAAAGAAGGAGTGAATACTGAACTAGATGAGTTGCGTTCTATTCAAAATTCTGGGAAAGAGTATTTAGATAAAATGTTGGAGCGTGAGATTGAACGTACAGGAATTTCATCCTTAAAAATATCATTTAATAATGTATTTGGTTATTACTTGGAGGTGAGAAATAGGTTCAAGGATCAAGTTCCTGAGGAATGGATAAGAAAACAAACGCTTGTAAGTGCTGAGCGCTATATTACGGAAGAACTTAAGGAATATGAGCACAAGATTTTAAGTGCTGAAGGCAGAATTTCTGAAATTGAAACTCAACTTTTCTCTGAGCTAGTGCAAAGTATAGCAGTTCATATTCAACAAATACAATTAAACTCTTCAATCATTTCTCAATTAGATTGTTTGCTTTCGTTTTCATCCATTGCAAACAAACATAATTATAGTAAGCCAAATGTAAATAATAGCTCGGATTTAGCAATTAAAAAAGGTAGACATGCAGTAATTGAACAGCAATTGGAAATGGGCGAGCCTTATATTCCTAATGATGTAAATTTGAATAGAGAACTGCAACAAATTATGATGATTACTGGACCTAATATGTCGGGTAAATCAGCATTGTTAAGGCAGACTGCCTTGATTGTTCTTATGGCACAGATTGGAAGTTTTGTTCCTGCAAAATCAGCAGAAATTGGATTGGTTGATAAAATCTTTACAAGAGTAGGAGCTTCTGATAATATATCAATGGGTGAGTCTACCTTTATGGTAGAGATGAACGAAACAGCTAGTATCTTGAATAATTTATCGGAAAATAGTTTGATACTATTAGATGAGATTGGTAGAGGTACAAGTACTTATGATGGAGTCTCAATTGCATGGGCAATTGCTGAATATCTGCATGAACACCCAACAAAAGCAAAAACATTATTTGCTACTCATTATCATGAGCTTAATGAAATGACACAGCAGTTTGATAGGATCAAAAACTATAATGTATCAGTAAAAGAAAGTGGAAAGAATATTATCTTTATAAGAACCTTAAAAGAAGGGGGGAGTGAACATAGTTTTGGGATACATGTTGCTAAAATGGCAGGAATGCCAAAGCAAATAGTTAAAAAAGCAGAAAAAATATTAAAGCAACTGGAATCATTAAGAGGAAGGGAGAAAAATACTGAAGCAATTAGTGCTGAAAATGATATGCAACTGAGCTTTTTTAAGCTTGATGATCCTATACTTGAAGAGATTAGGGAAGATATAAATAGCATAGATATCAATACTTTAACTCCTGTAGAGGCATTAATGAAGTTGAATGAGATAAAAAAACTATTAGGAAACTAGTTTTTGATTTTGTAGTATTGAATATTTAGTTAAATTTGCCGTCCTTATTGCGAGTGTAGCTCAGGGGTAGAGCATCACCTTGCCAAGGTGGGGGTCGTGAGTTCGAATCTCATCACTCGCTCGGAAGTTCTTTATAAGACACAAACACACACCCTGCCCGGGTGGTGGAATTGGTAGACACGTTGGACTTAAAATCCAATGGACATTAGTCCGTACGGGTTCAAGTCCCGTCCCGGGTACAAAAAGCAGAAACGAAAGTTTCTGCTTTTTTGTTTTTATAGACTTTCTAGAATTTTCTCTGTAGCGCCACTACTATTTTTGATGTAATTAGTTGCGATTGTTTGATCAAAATTAGCAAATGAATCAATGGCTAAAGTTAACTCAGTATAATTGCTAATACTTTTTGCTCCTCCTAATGCTATCAATTTGGTAGCTTCATTGAATTTTTGATAATTAGGACCAAATATAACGGGTAATCCAAAAGTTACTGCTTCTAAGATATTATGAATTCCCGAGCCAAATCCACCACCAATATAAGCAATATTTGCGTATTGATAAATACTAGATAAAATTCCAATGCTGTCCATAATAAGCACATTATTTGAATTGATATTTTCAGTATTTGATGTTGAAAATAATTGCGCACCAGTTTGTTTTTGCAAGTGTGAAATATGATGCATTTCATGTGGTGCAATAATATAATTGTACTGAGGATTTTCTTTTATGAACTGACTTAAAAGAGTCTCATCCTTTAGCCAAGTGCTCCCGTAAATAATAGTAGGTTTCGTTTTGCAAAACTGTTTAATTAACGGAAATGATTTAGGATTTTGAGTAGTAGAAAGTACACTGTCAAAGCGGCTGTCGCCACTAATAGTCGTATTCTTAAAGCCGACACTTTTTAAAAGCTCAGCAGAGTTTTTGTCCTGAACAAAAAAGTGTGTGACATTTTTAAGTTGCTCTGCCCACCATTTATATTTAAAAAATGCTTGCTCAGCACGAAAAATAGCAGACACACTATAAAAAGAAATGTTTTGTTTTTTAAGCTCAGCCATATAATTGAACCAGAACTCATATTTTATAAAAATAACTTTTATAGGCTTTACAATACTGATGAATTTTTTTGCATTTGATTTTGTATCAGCAGGGAGATAGCTAACAAAATCAGCCAAAGGAGTATTTTTTCTTATTTCAAACCCAGAAGGTGAAAAGAAAGTCAATAGAATTTTATGACTAGGATATTTTTGTTTGTAGCCTTCAATAATAGGTTTGCCTTGTTCAAATTCTCCTAAAGAGGCACAATGAAACCAAACAATGTTTCGTTCACCTTTTGTTACTTCTTCAATTTTTTGAAAAATTGCTTTTCTTCCTTTTGTCCACAACTTAGCTTTTGCATTAAATAATGCTGCAAAACGAATTGCAATTACATAAAGCTGTATACTAATATTGTAAAGGGAATTCATTAGAAGTAATGAAATTCTTCCTCATTTTTTCGGTGGATAGGAATAATTATTTCAAACTTAAAACCTAATAATTGATCCCATTTCCTTTGGCTTGAATAATGCTGTTGATTTGCAAAATCATAACTTCTATTAATTTTAGTGTAAGCCATAGTGTAGTTTATTCCTGCACTAGCCTGAAACTTTCCTTTTTTACTGTAATATTTATAGTCTGCAGAGAGTTTGGTGCTAAATCCGTTAGAGAAACGATCGTAACCTTTTTTCATTTCCTCATCAAGCTGAGGAATGTTTTGATTTTTAGTGTTAATGTATATTTGATGTTGCAAATAACCAAATCCTTGAGAGATATAAATACCACTCAAATTTGTTTCTTTAAAATGAAAAGCGTAACCCATAAAAAGATGTGCATCAAGTCCTCTTTGCATTAAAACTACATTAGTATAATGTCCGTCATCACCAATAATTGCTCCTGTTGAGGTTGAGATATTATCAAAAAGTGTTGAATCTTTTACATTGTCACCAAACATGTAATTCCCTTCAATTCCATAAAATAGATTATTAGCAGTTTCCAAAAAATAAGATGCGCCAATAGCTGAATTATCTCCAAAAGTATTCGCTAAATCACTAGTTGGAATCTGATAGGTGTAGTTAAAAGTAAAGGCAGATTGTTTATTTTCTTGAGCTTTTAAATTGATAAATACTACTGATAAAAGTATAAAAAGGATGTTTCTCATTTGTTGCTTTTTCATTTGAGGGCTAAAATACTATAAGTGCAACAATTAACGCAAAGCATTGTGTAATAATTGTCTATATTTGCTGTCCATTTATAAAAACCCGAAAAGTAAGATGAATAAAACGATATTAATAACAGGAGGTGCTGGCTTTATTGGCTCTCATGTTGTAAGATTATTTGTGAATAAATATCCAGATTATAAGATAGTTAACCTTGATAAATTGACTTATGCTGGAAACCTGGAAAATTTGAGAGATGTTGAAAATACTGATAATTATATTTTTGAGAAAGGCGATATAGTTGATGAAAGCTATATTAAAGATTTATTTGCAAAGTATAAATTTGATGGGGTAATTAACTTAGCTGCAGAGAGTCATGTTGATAGATCAATCACAAATCCAATGGAATTTATAATGACAAATGTAGTTGGGACAGTAAATTTATTAAATGCGGCTAAAAATCAATGGAAAGCAAATGAGGATGGTAAGTTGTTTTATCATGTTTCTACTGATGAAGTTTATGGGAGTTTAGGGGATACAGGCTTGTTTTTAGAAACTACTTCTTATGACCCTCAATCACCATATTCATCATCAAAAGCGAGTTCTGATCATTTTGTTCGTGCTTACGGAAATACTTATGGCATGCCATATGTAATTTCAAATTGTTCTAATAATTATGGACCTAATCAGTTCCCTGAAAAGTTATTGCCACTATTTATAAATAACATTAGAAACGGAAAATCATTACCAGTTTATGGTGATGGAAAATTTACTCGTGATTGGCTTTATGTAGTGGATCATGCTATTGCGATTGATAAAATCTATCATGAAGGAAGAAATGCTGAGACTTATAATATTGGTGGTTTTAATGAATGGACAAATATTGACCTGATTAAAATATTATGTAAACAAATGGATATAGATCTATGTAAAGAAGAAGGTACTGCTGAACAGTTAATCACTTATGTAAAAGATAGACCAGGACATGATAAACGCTATGCAATTGATGCAAATAAATTGAAAAATGAATTGGGTTGGGAGCCATCTTTACAGTTTGAAGAAGGACTTGCTAAAACAATTGCTTGGTACTTAGAAAATGAAAAATGGATGGATAATATTACATCAGGAGATTATCAGAATTATTATAAAGAACAATACAGTTAAATGTTAAAATGGTTTTCTATAAAGAAAATAGAGGTAGAGCTAGACCCTCTTGATTTTTCAGTTTTGAAAACAGACATTCATTCGCATTTTATTCCTGGAATTGATGATGGTTCTCCTGATATGGAAACTACAATTTCCTTAATTAAAGAGATGCAGGGATTGGGATTTAAGAAGGTAATAACTACCCCTCATGTAATGAGTGATTTTTACAAAAACTCATCTGATATAATTTTAAAAGGACTTACTGATATTCGATCAGAACTTAAAGTTCAAAATATTAATATGGAAATTGAAGCTGCTGCTGAATACTATATTGATTATGATTTTGATCAAAAAATAGGCAAGGAAAAATTCTTAACTTTTGGTGATAACTATATTTTGGTTGAACTTTCATTTATGGAAGCTCCAGAAAACTTGTTTGATATTATTTTTAAACTGCGATTAGAAGGATATAATGTAGTCTTAGCGCATCCAGAAAGGTATGCTTTTTTTACTATGGATGATTATGAAGAACTTGTAAATAGGGGGGTTCTTTTACAGATAAATTGGCTTTCAATTATTGGCTATTATTCCCCTCAAATTGAACAAAAAACTAAAGATTTAATTGCAGCAGATATGGTAAGTTTTATCGGTAGTGATTGTCATAATATGAATCATGCTGAACTATATGAAAAATGCCAGACTAAAAAAGCCTGGCATGATTTAAATAATAGTTGTAAACTATTAAATAATACTTTATAAAGTAGCGCTAGAAGATTCCATTTTCCTATCTACTTTTTTAAATAAACCTTGTAAAACCTTTCCAGGCCCAACTTCAGTTACTGATGATAACCCATCTGCTATCATTTGTTGCATAGTTTGAGTCCACATTACAGATGCAGTAAGTTGCTTTTTTAAGTTTTCTTTAATTTCTTCAGGATTTGTAATAGCTGTTGCAGTTACATTTTGATAAATAGGGCAGACTCCTTCCTTAAATTCTGTATTATCAATAGCAGTTTCAAGCTCAGCTCCTGCTGGTTCCATTAGTGGGGAATGAAACGCACCTCCGACTGGAAGTTTTAATACTCTCCTTGCTCCAGCTTCTGTAAGTTTTTCGCATGCTATATCAATTCCGTTATTAGAGCCTGAAATCACTAATTGCCCTGGGCAATTGTAGTTAGCAGGGACAACAACTTCTTCTATTTCTGAACAGATATTTTCTACAACTTCATTGTCTAAACCTAAAACAGCAGCCATGGTAGATGGGTTTTGCTCGCATGCTTTTTGCATAGCCATTGCTCTTTTAGATACTAGTTTTAGTCCATCTTCAAAAGATAAATAACCAGCTGAAACTAATGCTGAAAATTCACCAAGAGAATGCCCTGCTACCATTTCTGGTTTAAAATAATCCCCCTTTACTTTAGCTAAAATTACAGAATGTAAAAAGATGGCAGGTTGTGTTACTTTTGTTTGTTTTAGTGCTTCAGCATCTTCACCAAACATAATATCAGTTATTGAAAATCCTAAAATTTCATTTGCTTTTTCAAACATTTGTTTTGCATCTACTGATGCTTCATAAAGATCTTTACCCATTCCAGGAAATTGCGCTCCTTGCCCAGGAAATACATATGCTTTCATTTTTTATTTAATTAAATTCATAAACTCTGCTCTCGTCTTTTCATCTGACATAAATATTCCGGAAAAGGCAGAAGTTGTTGTTGAAGAGTGTTGCTTTTGCACTCCTCTCATTTGCATGCAAAGGTGTTGTGCTTCAATTACCACAGCTACTCCCTTTGGATTTAAAGTTTCTTGTATGCAGTCTTTTATTTCATCTGTTAATCTTTCTTGAACTTGTAGTCTTCTTGAAAAAACATCAACTATTCTTGGTATTTTACTAAGCCCTACAATATGTCCGTTAGGTATGTAGGCAATATGTGCTTTGCCAAAAAATGGCAACATATGATGCTCGCATAAAGAGTAAAGCTCAATATCTTTAACTAAAACCATTTGACTATAACTTTCAGAAAACATTGCAGACTTTAAAATTTCAGATGGATTTTTTTCATACCCATTTGTTAGAAATTCCATTGATTTAGAAACTCTTTCAGGAGTTTTTAATAAACCTTCTCTTTCTGGATTTTCTCCAATTTCAGAAAGTAATGTTTTAATGCTACTTGCTATATCTTGATTGTAATTATCACTCATATTTTTATAAATAGGCTGCAAATATACCATATATTTGCCATATGAAAGTATTAATTGTATCTGCTACTAAATCTGAGATTACATCTGATAAAGTAATGTCCTTTCCAGTTCTAATAACTGGAGTTGGAATGGTTAATACAGCTATAGGCTTAACAAGAAAATTATCTAATTCCACTTTTGATTTAATTATAAATATGGGTATTGCTGGTTCATTTGCTGATAGTTTAAAAGTTGGGGATATAGTTGAAGTTGCTGAAGATATTTTTTCAGAAATTGGTTTTGAAGATGGCAGTGATTTCTCTCAGTTTCAAGATTTTGAGATTCCAACTTCCTATAAAAACGAATCTAAAACTTCATTAAAGAAAGTTATAGGAATAACTGTAAATACTGTTCATGGAAATGAGGGCTCAATTGAAAAAATAATTAACAGATTAAAGCCTGATATTGAAAGTATGGAAGGGGCTGTTATTTTTAAAATTTGTAAGGAATTTGATATTCCTTGTATGCAAATTAGGTCAATTTCTAACAAAGTTGAAAGAAGGAATAAGGAAAATTGGGGTGTTAATTTGGCAATAAAAAACTTGAATATTGAAGTTGAAAAAATACTAAATAAATTATGAAATTGACCTTAGGTTTTTCGCCTTGCCCAAACGATACTTTTATTTTTGATGCACTCGTGCATCATAAGATTGATACAGAAGGATTGGAGTTTGAAGTTATTTTTGCAGATGTAGAACAGTTAAATAAATGGGCATTTCAAAGAAAATTAGATATTACAAAACTTAGTTATAATGCGTTTACACATTGTGTAAACGATTATGCGTTATTAGATAGTGGCTCGGCTTTAGGAAATAATTGCGGCCCATTGCTAATTAAAAAACCAAATACCATTTTAACTAAGGAAAGTAAAATTGCTATTCCAGGGAAATACACAACTGCTAATATGTTATTGAATATTGCTTTTCCCAATCATCAAAATAAAGTAGAAATGCTTTTTTCTGAAATAGAAGATGAAGTGATAAATGGAAGTATTGATGTAGGGCTTATTATACATGAAAACCGATTTACTTATAAAGATAAAGGCTTGGAAAAGGTAAAAGATTTAGGTGAATTTTGGGAAGAAGAAACAGGACTTCCTATTCCTTTAGGTGGGATTGTAACAAATAGAAGATTACCTTTAGCTACACAGCAAAAAATTGAAAGACTTTTGCGTAAAAGTGTAGAGTATGCTTTTAAAAATAAAGAATCCTCTTCAGAATTTATAAAGTGCCATTGCCAAGAAATGAAAAAAGAAGTTGTTGATGCTCACATTGCTTTGTATGTAAATAACTATTCTATTTCTTTAGGGAAAAAAGGGAGAAAGGCTGTAGAATTGCTTTTTGAAAAATCAGGGAAAGAGTCTAAATCTATTTATGTTTAATATTCTTAAATTCGCAATATGAAAAAACAAGAGAAGATAGCATTAGTAATTGAAGGAGGTGGTTTTAAATCAGTTTTTTCTGCAGGCGTTTTAGATGCGTTTTTAATCAATAAATTTCAACCTTTTGATATTTATATTGGTGTTTCAAGTGGAGCAATGTGCTTGTCCTATTATGTAGCTAATCAATACAAAGCCTATTTCTCCTTATCCAAAGAAGTGTCAATTAATAAAAAGTTTTTAAGTTATAAACATGCTCTTTCGGAACAAGGCTATATGGATTTAAATTTTTTATCAAAATATGCTAAAGAGCACAATCCTTTAGATTTACAAAACATTAAAGAGTCTACTGAAAATAAAGAGCTTTACATAGTTGCCACTAATTTAGAAAATGGAGAGGCTGTTTATTTAGAGCCAAATAAAAAAAATTATTACAAGTGTTTACAAGCTACTTCATCATTGCCTTTTTTTACAAAAGGTTCTTGCAAAATTAATGGTGTAAATTTTATGGATGGGGCATGGTCCGATTCTATACCTGCAAAAGCTGCTGCAGATTTTGGAGCAAATAAAATCATTGTTATCAGACCAAACCCTTTGGGGTTTAAATTAAATGGGCTAAGTTATTTAGGTTTAGCTGCCGGATACTGGTGGAAAAATAATCCGAAAGTAAGGGATAACTTTTTTAAGGAAGATATTAGATATAATAAGGCGGTAGATTTCTTAACAGCAAAACACAAGAATTTAGAGATTATGCAGATTTGTCCTGATGATTTTTTGAAATCAAGTGTAGTGGGTACAAGTGTAGATGACTTAACAAAAGATTATCATGCTGGCTTAGAAAAGGGTATGGATTTCCTTAATAATTATTTTCTGAAAAACTAATTGAATAGATTTATTCTGGTGTTGTTTTGTAAGTTTGTACAATGAAAAAATTATACATTATATTTTTCTGCATACCTATATTCGTCTTTGGTCAGCAAGCGGTAGTTAAAGAAATAAAAATTGAGCCTTATATGTATACTCAGAATTATGAGCATTTTAAAAGGCTAGTGTTTGAATCGCCTGATTCTGAAGCAGAGTTTATTGATGGATTTAATTTTGAATGGGGGTATTATTATACTTTAAGAGTTAAAGAACTTGATATAGGGGAGTTGTCAGACGGAACCCGTTATGAGTATTCTTTGTTAAAAGTCATTTCTAAAGAAAAGGTATCTGATACGGTAATATTTAGAATGTTTATAGATCCTTTAAGGTATTATCATAAATTAGAAGAAGAGGGTATTTCTAATTACACTTTAAGTCAGTTAAATGATAGTACTTATCTTTATATGGATAAAGTTGAGATTGAAATACCTCACAAGTTTCTAGAATATTTTAGGAAAAAGACAAATAATAAAATTGGTTTTATAGGAAACTTTAAATTTGTTAATGGAAAAAGAATTAGATTAGTTAGTTTCAGATAAAACAAAACCCACTCATTTGAGTGGGTTTATTATTGGAGGACCTCTCGGTCCTTATTTTGAACTTTTTTCGAACTTAATTTTTGTTTTTTCGTCCATTTTGTATCTATTTATTCTCATACATAAACAAATCTTCTATTGAAGTTTTAAAAAGTTTTGCCATCTTAAAAGCTGTGGGTAAACTTGGATCAAATTTTTCTTTTTCAATAGCGTTTATAGCTTGACGAGAGATTCCAATTAACTCTGCCAGTTCTTCCTGAGTTAATTTTTGATTTTTTCTTAATTCTTTAACTCTGTTTTTCATTTATATTTTCTTGAGTTAATGATAGTCGAAGTTATATATATAAAGCTAATAAAGATGATTAAATATTCAAATTCAGGTTCTGAGTTAATAACTCCAAAATCAAAAGAAATTTCATATGTGTTGCCAACAACAACAGCTAATCCTAATGTAATGGCCATTGCTTCAAATTGAATTTTCTTTTGCAACTCGTCATAAGTCTTAAATAAATTTTTATGTGCGATTATCATGCCAATTCCAATAGCTAAATTTATTAATAATCCTATTTTAGTAATTAGCAAACTATCCCACAGATAATTTACTCCTCCTGATAAAAAAGCTAGACTTGCTACCCAAGCAAAGCACCAAGCTAGCATAATTTTTGTTTGTTTTTTTTGTTCTTTCATAATTATATTTTGTAAGGTTTAGTTTACAAAAGTACATAAATTATTTAATTATGTAAGGTTTACTTTACTTTTTAATGTAAAAACAATAAAACCCACTCAGTGAGCGGGTTTCTTTATAGTGGGCCTTACGGTCCTTATTTCGAGTATTTAAAACTTTTTTGTAAGTTTAGCGAATGAAAAAACTAATAATTATATTACTATGCTTTTCCTTTATTGGGTTTGGACAAAATCCTAATTATTCAGAGGATATTGCTCCAATAATCTATAATAAATGTTTACAATGTCATCATAGTGGAGGGATATCTCCTTTACCATTAGAAACATATGCTAATGCAGTATCTAATGCTGGAATGATACAACACGTTACATCCAACGGAGAGATGCCACCTTGGCCTCCTGATACACTTTTTCAGAATTACGCATATGAGAATACTTTAACTTTAGATGAAATTGCAAAAATTACAGATTGGATTACTGCTGGGGTTCCTCTTGGAGATACTTCTTTACTTCCGCCAATGCCAACGTTCTCTAACTCCTCACAATTAGGCACACCTGATTTAGAGTTACAAATACCAACATATTCAAGTACTGCAACATCAAATTCTGATGATTATGTTTGTTTTTCAATACCAACTGGTTTGTTGCAAAGCAGAAAAATAAGAGCTATTGAGGTTATTCCTGGAAATTTACAAACCGTACATCATGTACTGGTATCAATAGATTTATTTCCTAATAACTCCATAGTAACTACAACTAATTGTATGGGGCCGACAGGAGATATGATTTATGCTTATGCTCCAGGATCAGTAGCATTAACTTATCCTGCAAATACGAATAATTCTTTTGGTGTAGAATTACCTGCAAATAGTAGTATTTCGCTTTCCATGCACTATCCGGAGGGAAGTTTTGGTCAGGTAGATAGCACTAAAGTCAGATTCTATTTTTATCCACAAAGCACAGTGATTAGAGAAATAACAACTGAGTTTGTAATTAATGAAGGATTATTTGGAGCACCGTTTATTCTGCCACCAAATCAGATTACTGAGATTACAGGTTCTTTTGGACCAACAGCACAAGACTATTCTTTTATGTCTGTTTTTCCTCACATGCATCTTTTAGGTAAAGATATGGAATGTATGGCGGTAACTCCAACTAATGATACTATTAATTTAATCAGAATCAATAATTGGGATTTTGAATGGCAAGGATTTTATTTTTACCAAACCTTTATTAAAATTCCAGCAGGTAGCATGATATATGCAAAAGGAAACTATGATAATACCGTTAGTGCGACTAACCCTAACCCTGTTACTGTTCAATCTGGCCTTAATACTGAAGATGAAATGTTTATTTTTATTTTTCAGTTTTTACCTTATCAATTAGGAGATGAAAATATATCTATTGAAAACAATACGACAACAACCACTTACAATATTCCTATTAACACTCCAAAAGGAGAGCTGATTAAAATAACGGATATTTTAGGAAGAAAAACAAAAGGAACAAATCAGCCTCTGTTTTACATCTATGATGATGGAACAGTAGAGAAAAAAATAATTCTTGAATAAACAAAAACCCACTCAAACGAGTGGGTTTCTTTTTGGTGGACCTCTCGGTCCTTATTTCGAACTTTTTTAAGGTATTGAGTAAGGGCTTGGGATTTTAGAAAGATCTATCATTGCATACCATAATGATAAAAGAGTAAGAATAAAGACCCCAATGAGAATATTTTTCATACGATCCTCTTTACTGAAATCCTCATTTATCTTGGTGTAATAGTTACTTACAAAGTATATGGGTGTTATACCAAAAAGAGATATTGTTACACTCCAAGAAATAAGAAAATTTGCATAAGGCCAATGCATTATTTTGAATAGAACACCGAGTATTAATGTACTAAGAAAAAAACCTGCTATTGCGTGAATTATTTTTTTTTCTTTTAATTGAGAAAAAATAATAGAAGGCATGAAAATTAAAGAGAAAAATAAGAATCCTGATGTCAATACAATTGCTGCTCCTTGAAGGTGAAATGCTTTTAACAAACATCCAACAATAATAATTAAAGATGAACTAATTCCTATCTTTTTATTTAGATTCTTCATGATGCTAATATATAAAATAAATCTACTAATTTGAGATGGTTTATTTATTTTGGACCTCTCGGTCCTAATTTCGAATTAGTTCATTCATCTTCTCAATTTGTTTCTTTGTAAGTTTTCCATTCAACCAATCGGAGCTAATTTCAGCATTATACTTTTTATAGAAATCTATAGCAGGACTATTCCAATCTAATACTTGCCATATCATTCCATTCAGATTATGTTCCTTACATATTTTGATTGTTTCTTCAAATAATTTAGACCCAATACCGAATCTTCTATATTCTTTTTTAATTACAAAGTCTTCAAGGAATAAGAATTTCCCTTTCCATGTAGAATAGCGTATCCAATAAAAGGATAATCCAATAATTCTATTGTTATCTTCAGCAACTAAAAACCAAAACCATGGGCGGTCTCCAAATCCGTCATTTTCTAAATCCTCTAATGTAATGGTTACTTCATCTAGAGACTTTTCATAATTAGCTAATTCTTTGATTAGTTCTAGTACTGATGGTAAGTCTTCTTTAACTCCTTTTCTAATAATTGTTTTCATAAAGCTAAAATAATAAACCCCACTCAAATGAGTGGGGTTATTTTTGGCGGATTTCTAGCTCCTTATTTTGAACTTTTTTAAAATTATTAAGTAATTTTGTCTTATGAATAAAATCATATTTATATTTTTAGTTAGTAGTCAAATATTATCAGCACAAACTCTTAATGATCTGTACTTTGGTACTGATACAACTTTTGATATTATCAGTTGGAATATTGAATGGTTTCCAAAGAATAATAATACTGCAAGTCAAGTGCAAGAAATTCTTACTAGATTAGAAGCTGATGTTTACGCTTTACAAGAAATTGAAGACACTACACTTTTAAAACAAGTTGTATCCAATATACCTGGATATGAGTGCTATTTTAAAAGTAGCTATTATGGAGGTTTAGCCTATGTATATAATACGAATACTATACAGATTAATTCGAAATATGAGATATTTACTTCTCAACCATACTGGAATGCTTTTCCAAGATCTCCTCAAGTACTAGATTGTAATTTTATGGGCAACAACTATATTATTATTAATAATCATTTCAAATGCTGTGGAGATGGCATGCTAAATACAAATAATACTAATGATGAAGAAAATAGAAGATTACAAGCTGTTACTTATATAAAACAATATATAGATAATACTCTTTTAGGTAAAAGGGTAATATTATTAGGAGATCTAAATGATGAAATAATTGATAACACTGCCAATAATGTATTTCAGGATTTTATAAATGATAATGCTAATTATTTGTTTACTGACATGCTAATCGCTCAAGGCAATAGTGCAGATTGGTCTTATCCTACTTGGCCTTCTCACCTTGATCATATCCTTATTACTGATGAACTGTTTGCTAATTTTCAAAATTTTAATTCGCTTGTTTCTGTAATTAGAATTGATGATTATATGGGTACTTGGAGTAATTATGAGAACATTATTTCTGATCATAGGCCAATTGGTTTAAAACTTGATTTTGGTACTGTAAGCTATATTCCAGAAAAAATAGGTATAGAAAGTAGAGCTTTTAAGGTGTTGGACATTTCAGGAAGGGATGTTCTGAAAAAGAAATCTGGCTTAGTATTCAAGCTTTATGATGATGGAAC